>Ga0207864_1002095_pt1 | contig 19686 bp, 17 predicted proteins | sample HigsolmetaAR202D_FD_184834 | JGI IMG/M metagenome (GOLD analysis project Ga0207864, IMG submission 184834) | Ionic liquid and high solid enriched microbial communities from the Joint BioEnergy Institute, USA - AR20-2-D (SPAdes) (version 2) ... | reverse complement strand
TGTCTATTGGCGCAAGCGAAAAAGGCTCGCGTTTGGTGTAGAGGTTCGGGTCATAAAACAAACGGGCCTACCTATTATGAAGGTAGGCCCGATGGTACACCTGTGGGCGCAAAGGGGCTTGGAAACACACGTGTACCGTGTCGCGTTTTGGCCAAGTTATCTGCGTCTTCGCCACGGTACCGCGTAAAATTCTCTTGTCCATGTAGAAGCGGCGGCTCTGAACCGCCCGCCTCGATTTTCTAGCTATTATTGCCGTGAGGAAGGATTATGCTCGCTGGTTCGCCACCGAGCACCTGAATATGATGCTGCACAGCGCCCGTTGCTGAATCTGTGCTCTCTATGTATATGCCCCAGGCGACACCATTGGACCAGAATGTCTGAAAGTAGTCTTCTCTGGTTGCGGCCTTCCGGATTGGGTTAAAGGTTAGTTTGCCTTGGCTCGCATCTGATTGAACACCTGTCAAGGCGAGTAGAAGCGCCCAGCTTTCCATGCTACGTGCGTAGTGATCACCACATTCGACCTCGTTCCACGGGTTGCGCCTGATGCCATCGTGGCGCTCGCGAAAGGCTTTGACAATCGTAAGGCCCTCGTCAACAATCTGCCAGCAGAACTAGACGTCCTAGCTAACCGTCCTCTGCATTAATGGCCATCTACAGCTGGAGAAAGACGGAAATTCGCAACTTGGTCGAACTTGTGTGTACATAGGTGACGAACACGAACAAGCACGACCACTCCATGCGGGGCTTGACCGGGTAGCGCACTTAGTGATGCTCGTCATCTCCAAGTCGGCAGTCCCAGTTATATCAATTCTTACGACTTCTACTTAATCGGTATCGCTCAAAAGATTAACTTCCCAACGGCTCACTTTCACCTGCCTATATCGAGGATCGCCTGGATCATCTTGCCAGTCAGCAGCACATTTTACGGTCCCGTCAGCCTGGAACTGAAACAAGGCTCCGTTTCCGAGATCCGGCAACCACAATACGGCTTCGAAGTTGCGGACTTTAAGCTCTCCCATGCGTTGGCTAATTCCCTGACATACGAAATGCCGAACCAAATTATCTTGTAAGGCTTCATCGATGCTCACTAACACGATACATCGGATGCAGTTTCCCTGCTTCCAGGCTGCAAACTTTATGTTTTTCTCGTTGATCGCGCGCAAGAAGACTAGTCGTGTTGGTTTCCTAAATCGCTTATTTATGTCAGTCCAAGAGCCATATGGAGACAGATTATCACTGTGTTTTTTGACGCGCTTGAGGAGAGGTTTTTTAACCCGTGTCACCTGGAATGCGTACATCTGCCCGTTGAGAAATGCGGCGAAATCAGCCGTTTCGTTAACCTTTCTAATCGCGCTAAATCCTTCTTGTACCAATTGGTCAACTAGGCGGAGTTCGGCCCACGCATCAAGAAGTCGATCATCAAGTTCAGAGGGCTTAGTGTAATTACCTACTTCGTCCAGAACGCTTTGAGTGATCCCAACATATTCGACACGTTGTAGACGCGCTTCCAAGCCATAGGGATAGTTAGCGTACTTTACGAATCTCCCGATGAAACCCTCGGTGTCATGGGCCTGAAGTAATTGCCGGAGATATTTACCGAAGTACTTCTTGACCAAGGGACAGTCGGAGAACATGGTTCCCTCCATACGATTGAGTACACGTGTATAAGATCGCCTTCTGGCCTGGGTATCTCCGGCTGCAACCGAAGTCTCCCTAATTGCGTTATAGTAGGACTAGCGCGGGCGGCATCAAACCGCCCGAGTTCATTTCGCCGGTCGAGCAATAGCGGTTTTCCAGCACACCTCTAGCCAGACTTTTTCATTCTCACCCAACATCAGTTCCGGTACGTCTCCATCGACCACGACATATGAACGTTCCCAGCCGGCATCCCCAAGCCAAAGCACTCCCTCGCCTACTTCATAGTCATAGACGAAGATGGCTTGCTCGCCGAATTCGTTCTCGAAGTAGCCGTGATATCGCTTGCGAATTGTGCCGTCGATGTGAGGCGGTTGGCCTGCTTTTGACGAATGTTTATTGTTGACCCAAAATAGGAGGCTGTTGTTCATTTCCCCGCCGGGTTGCTTCTTCCTCACAGCGTGAGTGCAGACTGTTATCTAAGGAGCCTTTATAGCCTAATAGTGTGCATTCAATCGAGTTTGTCTCTGTGATTGATTCCAATGCCCCTCGAGATTATAGTTTTACTCGAACTTCAGCGCTTTCATTGATGCGAATCAGCGAGCGAGCTACCTGCGCTGCACGCGGTCACCATTACCTTATCGGCCGTCACTCCGTTGATTCCCAGCAGCGCGGTGTTGACCGCTTTGGTTCCTTGACCTGTTAAGAAAGGGGAGTGGTTCGGGGAGAGGGCAAGTTCTTTTCGCACTAAGGTTGATAAACCCTAAGCTGTATAGTCCTATCTACGTGGCTCAGACCAAACGAAAAGTAGTTGCTCGAGAAGCATACTGCAAGCTTTTATGTATCGTCTTTTACAGCAGTCTGAGTTATGAGGAGCGTCTTCTACTCTTCACATTCCTCCCAAATCCATGAACGGGCGCCAATTGGGTATAGATGCACACGCTCGTCTTCAATCATCAGTTCAAGTCCAACGAATTCCTCTGGCTCATAGTCACCAGAATCGTTTTCGTTGGTGACGATAAACCTGTCACCGCTGCTATCAAACCTCCAGTTGAAACCGTTCTGGCTGCTTGCTCTCAGTACTTCTTCAGCAGTATTGTAGTCAAATAGTGGACAGGCCCACCCATTCCAGGTTTCTCCGCTCGCGTATCCCTCGTATAAGCCAGGCAGAGAGTCCATGCAGAAACGCGTCTTCCGGTAAACAGGTTCAGACTGAACGTTCTTCACAGTGCACTCCTAATTCGTCACGCATTTTCCTACCCCAAGCACGTAATGTTAGCCTCGGTTTCGTACCTACACAATGATCAATCTTCGCTCTACGAGACAATTCGATCGGTGCAACAGCAGCTTCTAGTAAATACTTTCAGCAGATTCAGTTATCCGGGTAGAGCCGCCGCCAAAGCTCACTAGGGTTTCTGTGACCTGTCTTAAGCAATATTCGTGCAATGTCGCGAGCTGCAATAATTAAGACTGGATGGCCGTCCTCCCGAATTTCTTTGTAAGCCTGTGCTGCCACATAAGAGGTAGTCACGAGTACACCAAATTGTCTGTACCGCAGTCGTGATATCAGCCTGGAGACGTCGGTAACTCCAACTGAGGTATCTAGGGAGTAGCACTTAGCCTCCAATGCGAAGTCAAGCGTAATTGGGTCTGCGTAGATACCAATTCGATAAGCACCGATCGCGTCCCGGCCACCGTCTATTACCGGACGCGTGACTTCCATCCCTACGACATTCGCGTCCATCAGTTGAACAATTTCTGCCGCGAACCGTTCCAAATCGTGCGGTCTATCTTTGAAGCATTCATAAACCGTCCTAATTAGAGCTTCTTCAGTCGGATTCTGCGGCAGTTGCTCAGTTTTGGTACGGTATTGAACTGTGGGAGTGGCGACCAGCGGAGTGTACCGTCCCGTCTCAACCCAGCTTCTGTATTCATTGGGACAATGCGGGGTAAGTCGGATATTGCGATTTAGGTCGACAATCCATTGCCGCGCTATCCGTTCAACACGTAATACGGTGAAAATCGCTCGATAATTCTGGAAACGAAGGCCGCTCTTGATTTTCCAAATCGCTACCAAGTCCTCCGTTGCTGGAATAGAACGCCCTCCTGGAACAGCTAATCCCCGAAATATTACGTTGCGCCCTTTAGATGCCTTGGTGAAAACGAAAAAGGGTGGAGCCTTGATCCGCGTCTCCCTATTGCCATGCGCTAACTCGAATGCATGCCGCAATAGACGGTTGCCACCACGTTTCGTTCCTTCTAGTGGTTGTCCAGGCTGTTTATTATCTCCATAGTAGGTCAGAAGCCCTTTGGTTGGGTCGAGAATATCAGGCCAGTCGGGATCTTCGTTGCTAGAATACAGCACGGCCATTGAATAGTCGGTTGAGTTCTTCGGACGTCTATATCGAAAGCCTCCTTGATTTCCGACAGGTAAGAGCTTCGATATAGGGTCGTCGCTTGCATTACCTCGAGAGCCACCCTCGTATTCCGCGTCAATATATAAATCAGCGCTCGAAAGTTCAGCGAATGCGACGGTTTTGATGGTCATTGATTGCCTTCTTGTGGCTGAACTTCTGTGACAATTGCAAGGTCTGATCCATATGCACAGAAAGAGCGGATGGGACACCTTTCGCAAAGCGGGCGGCCTGGTTTACAAACAAGGGCGCAAAAGTCTAGGACTGCAAGATTAAATTGCCGTGCTTCACCCTCCGGCAACAGTTCGTCTGCCAGTTTCTGCAGATACTTTTTTCTGGCAGGATTGGCGGGAAGTGGCCTGTCTATCCCGCAAAGGCGATGAAGGAAACGCGCAACGTTTGTATCCACAACTGCAACGTCTTCTCCAAAAGCAAAACTGAGAGTTGCTCGAGCACAATACTCTCCTACTCCCGTCAACTGGATGAGAGCGTCGTATTCCGCGGGTACTTTGCCATTGTGCTTCTCTATGAGGTCCTTGCACATCAACTGGATTTCCGCCGCGCGATACTTCAATCCCAGAGGTGCAACTAGAGTTTCTATATGTTTGGGATCAGCTTTCCATAAGCTTTCGGGCGAAGGATAGGTGGATCGAAGAGCATTGTAAGCGTTAACTACGCTTTCTCTGACTCGAGTCTGCTGAAGAAGCTTTTCTGCTAAAAGCACAGCAAATCCATCTTTTGTTCGACGCCAGGGGAAGTCCCGCTTATTCTGCTGGTACCACTCCAACAAGCGGCGCTGTATTTCCCCTTTATTTAGCGAAACGTTTGGAGGAAGCGTCATAGCCAGCGATGCCATCTTAACCAATATGGTCTTTAGTCAAGCAATTCCATCTCATCTGCGAACTGCTTTACTGACTTAGCCACGTGCTCGGCCATTCTTGTGGGAACCCCATTACTGATAATCCGAAACTTCTGCGTAAGCGGAAAATCACTTGGCAAAACATACTCGTCGGGAACTGTTTGCAACCGTAAAGCTTCTCGTATGGAGAGCCTACGCGGCTTCCAAGGATGGAGGTGTACTTCGTTGTTACCGTACCACACTGTCGGGCTATAGCGGTAGCGATGGAGTCGTTTGAAGGATTTTCCTGAAACATCCCCTTCGGGAATTCTCGGAAATTTGTCAGAACGTGGCCGGAAGATTTCCAGCCCATTTGGTAAGGCCTCCACTCTATCATCTAAAAGGTCGCACACCATAAGGTCTACAGGTAGGTTCTGCGGTAGCGGAATGTCTTCAACGCCAAAAGGACTGGTAGTAGGCCAAGGCAATTTCTTCGGATTGCGATATTTCTTAGCTGGCCAAGGAAACCACCTGCATTGCTTATCGAGAAGCGGCCTATTTACTAAACTAGGCGACAGCAAGTCTTTGCGAAAGCCAATGAGAAAAAGCCGTTCGCGGTCTTGTGGAAGCCCTAACTCAAGGGCACTGAGTATCTGAAAATCGGTCAAATAGCCTGGTTTTGAATTCTCCAATTGCTCGATGATTTTTTGGAAAAATGGTCGATGCTTGGTGCGATAGAGGCCAGGTACGTTTTCCATCACGAAAAAGCTCGGGGTTAGTCCAAGAATCAGGTCTACATATACCTGGGTTAGCTTGCCTCGATCTCCGTTAATTCCAAGATCGGTTCCGGAGTGGGAAAAATCTTGACAAGGCGGTCCGCCTATTACGCCAAAGAACTCCGGTTTCACAGAGCCAAAGGCCTGCTTTTCTATACCTTGTACCGTTAGTGTCTCGACGTTCTTAACGATCAAAGGCATTGACGCGCGGGTCGATTTGCCATTTCTGCTAGACCGCCAGCTCTCTAAACCAGCAGCATACATTGCCGCCGTTGCTTCACTGACTTCATTGCCCCAGATTACGGAAAAACCGGCCAGTTCAAAACCAATATCCATAAATCCGCCTCCTGCAAAGAATGAGAGAACAGGAATTGCGGTTGCGTGCGTAGAATTCACGTTTTGTGTCATCGGACTCGGAAAAAACCTAGTTCAGGTCTAGAGATTTCGCCGACCACCACTGTGCGATCAAGGAACCTATTGAAGTGCTCGCATGACGTTTCAGGCACGAGAGAGCAATTATGACAGGCAGCTAGGTTACAAGAATCTGGGCCTTGGCCGCTTGCACCACCTATTTCCGAGCACACAGGATCAGCAGAACACCATGTAGCATTCTCAAGGGCTCGACGGACAACAGGCTCCAGATATCCTGGCTTTCCCATTCTTACAAGGCCACCTAGCGTTCCTTCAGCATCACCGTCTGCTGTGTAGATCAGTATCCCGGCCATTTTTTTGTCAGGATTATGTGATACATACAGCCTTTCTCTAAGCGCAGCAGAACTATAGCCACACTCAAATGTAAGTCTATTCATAAGCAAGTGAGCGAGCGTGTGTAGTAACACTAGCCGAGGCGTGATGGCAAGCTGAACGGAGTGCCGGTTCTGCTGTGCAACCAAGTAACGTCTTTCTAGACCTTGAATCCGCTCCACTATTTCAGGCCGTGTCTCCCAATCCTGAAGAGAGGCCTCATTGAGTTCGAGGAATATCCCTTCTCCGTATACAACATACGCCGGCAGCCAATTGTCCCAAGGCCTTCTCCGATACCGCAGCATCTCCTTGCGTTGGCTGAGTGTTTGCTCGTTATCGCTGAAAATCCTGGTAAATCCTGTAAAGACCCGGGTCTCGCGGAGTTTGTCGATGAGCGAAATGCCAGAGAAATAATCCGTCACTTCTCGTGAATACTGATCGAGATTTACCCTCTTGATTTTCAGGCTGTCCTCTTCTAGCTCCTCCCGCAATACGCAAAATTCTTCATATCGTAAAGTCTCCTCTTCAACTAAAGCGTCATCTGTATCATCTGCGGTCTCACGTTCGTAGCGGCTGCGAGAAGCACGAATCGCTTGCTCGATTTGTTTTGGGGAGTAATCCTGGAGCTTACGAGCATAGCGTTCTTCTTGCAATATAAGTACTATAGCCTTCTTGATGTTTTCTTCAGGGCTTGAATTATCAAGTGCGCCAAGTGCAATGTTAAGTGCAGTTGATATTGGAGGCGATGAAACTAGACGTATGAGTTCATCAGGGATCGTCTTGTTGCCTCTGGGTAAATAGAGCGCACTTCTCGTTTGGGCAAAATAGACGTTCGACGCGCTTCTCAACGATCCACGTATATGACGGTTGCATTCTTGCCGGACATTTTCTCCTAACCACGGCATATACCCTTGGCAAACAAAAACGGTTCCGTCGTCCGCAAGTCGTTGGCTTAATAGGCTCTCCCCAGTTGACGACGCGGTGGTGATACCAGAAAGATTGCGTGATAATCCGCAACCTTCACAGATCACTCTCTGGCCCGCCAGAGAAGCGTTACCTGTGGATTTCAATCGTAGTACCCCCTGACAAGTCGGTACGACCTGCCTATGAACCCACTCACGCCATGGAAAATCTTGAAGGTGCCCTTGGTCGCAGATTGCAACGAAGGGAACTTGATACATATTGCTGCTGCATTCTGGACACAAAGGCCTGTTCCGCTCAGATAGTGGGCGCTTGTCAAGGCGTCCGCACTTCGAGCAGAAGTGCCATTGAGGGAACCTGTGACATGGAATTGTGAGACCAGAATTTGGCGGAACATTGCCCTGACGGTTTGCTGCCCGGTAATCTGGTGGAAGCCGCAAGTGATCGACCCGAAGGAGATGTTGCAGCCGCCACTCTTCCACTTTATATTCGTCGATGTCTACATTTTGGACCCCATATTCGTACTCATACCAGTGGTCCAAACCAGCAGTTAGGAGACCCGTTCCGTCGTTAGCAACGAACATGGCCCCTACACCGAATGGGGCAATTAACTGTGAGCGCCTCACAGGATTTTTAATCATCTGATAGTCTCACATCCGCTGCATTGCGATACAAGGCTGTTATTTGTGCTTGGCACTCAGCGTCGACACTACGCATTGATGTCGGGGTTGGCCAAGTGTATAGCTCATTCTCTAAATCCACATAATCGCCTGCTCGGTGAAGCAAATAGTCGTCAGGAGCGTCCCGTTTCTCCCAAGCTGTACGTTGCCACGTCTGCCACTCATGAATTCGTTTATCAAATACATGATGGAAGTTTTCTACTTCAGTTGCATCGACAGCTTCAATCCTTTGCTGAAGGAGTTCTCGTAAATTCTCCATCAAGCTTGCTGGAAAAGGATAAGGGCTACGAGCTATGGAACCGTCCCCTATTTGCCTCGCATAAAGTGCCATAATTGCATGTAGCGCCCTATCGAGCGCTGGAGGTGAAAATGGTGTAACGCTAACCGGTTCAACTTGGGCATACAATCGCTCGTGGTAGCTGCGGAATTTCTCGAAATGCGAACGATCGCGCGGCTTGGATGCTGTATAGATGGTAATTACAAGCCCAGGTCTGTCCCACCATTGCCGACCGACTCGCCCCGTTACCTGAATGTATTGAGACGTGCTTTTTGGTTGGCCGACAACGGCCATCAGAGATAACCTGTCGATATCAACTCCAACTTCCAAAATATTCGAAGCCAAGCACGCGTCGATTGGTTTCCTAGGGCCAGTACTTCCACACCGGACTTCGAGGTCGCTTATCGCTACCGGAACCTCGTCGCTTCTCAACCTACCTGTTAACTCTTTTACGTTGCGCAACCGGCGCAAACGGCCATATCTAATACCGAACCGGCGGGCTAAGACTTTCAAGTAGTCGGGTATGTCCGATTGAAATAGGGATAGTGTAGTTCCCAGTTCGCGTAAACTGTTAAAGAATATTAACAAAGTCCACCAGGGATCCTGTTGATCCGGGGTTGGGAGGCTCGTCGGAGCCTGTAGCAACGCAGTAAATGTTCTAACTTGGACAGTCTGTAGAGAACCAAGCCCTGGTCCGTACACACCCACATACATTCGTCCAGGCAGAAACTGTCCCTGGTCGTTGCGGGCATAGGTGGCAAAGAATGAATCGTCGGCGCTTAGTCCGGGTGGAGGAAAGAGAACAACATTAGGGCGATTGTAGAGAGCTTGAACTTGCTGTGCATATCGCCTTATCGTGGCCGTCGAACTGACAATCTTTGGTCGAACAGCTTGACCTGTGCTGCGGTCTGTGCATAACTCTTCAATCCCTGTTTCGTACAGGCCTACCATCGATCCAAGTGGCCCAGAGATTAAATGTAGTTCATCTTGTATGATGAGCGACGGAGGCGGATTTTCGCGTTTACCTTCCTTATCGATACCAAATAATGCTCGCGCATCAGGCTGCCAAGCTAGCATGGCAAACTTATCTACCGTACCTATAAGGAAGGATGGCTTTACTTCGTAAATGTCTTCATCCGTCATGAAAATCGGCAACTGTTGCCTAAACGCACATGCAGTCTCCGGGCACCGGAATATTACTGTATTGCCCTGTCTTTCGTATCCAGCAACGTAAATGGACCGTCTTCTACCTGAACGTTGCTCAATGGGCCCCATCTGGGCACCACACCACGGACATTGAGTAACAATGAACTTATTCGCAGTATGCCTGTCACCGCGATTGAGCGCATTTAGTGTGTCGATTGCATCTTGTCTCCGGTTTGGAGTGTTGTCTCCGCCTACCCAAATACCGATTGAGAAAGGCGTGCTACCAAGGTCTTTTTCCTCGCTCCGGATGTATTCCATTGCACAAATCAGTCTGGAAGCACGTTGGAATTGCTGGGCAGTAAGTAGCCGCAAGGTGTAGCGTGTTATGACCTGTACGCCAGAAGCCTGTGGTTCGCACAACTGTCTCATGAACAATACAAAAGCGGTTAGACCTAGGTATGCTTCGGTTTTACCACCGCCCGTTGGAAACCAGATTAGCTCAACCGTGTCTCGGTCTGGCGCGTTGCCATCGACCGCGGAACGTAGCGTCATCAGTAAGAACGCAATCTGAAACGCCCGCCATTCTCCCTTCCCTTGCTCCGTGACTGCCAGCGTAGGGCCATTATAAGGCTCATCAAACTTCCACCTATGTTCCTTAGTATCGTAACGAATTGGTCGTGGTTCCCGACGAGCATTGAGTTGTTGGTATAAAATCGCTCTGTTTGCTAGCTGAAAGGCTTTTTTCGCCTTTCCGTTTTCCCTCAAATAATCAAGGCCAGCTTGCATTCTTTCGGCGCATAGTTCACACCGTTCGAGGTGTTTGATGGCTATATTCTGATATACCGACGGCAGCGAGGGAATTTCGTCTCGTTTTTGCTTTATCCATGCCCGATAGAGGTTTACGACACGCTCTAGTTCATCAAAGCCATCGTTCCCATCGACAAGGCCTGCTAACGCCGCCATAGATACAGTGATCCTTGCTCCCTGCTCATCCGTTATGTCGGGAGTAGTGCTGGGGGTCTCGAATACGGGTAAGCATTCTGCTGAAACACGAGCAACACGACCATTGACGTCTTTTTCTTGCCAATCCGCTGCATACCCGTGGCCGACTGCGTACGTTTTAAATTCCCGGTACAACAAGTCGAGCGACTGCTCTTCATCGTCAAAGTAGCGCCGATCAGCATCCGGATATGGCAGGATGTGGTATTGCCCTTCGCTGGAATGGACACTTACTTCGAAATGCGACTGGAACAGGCAAAGTTCGTCATCGCGACCATCTCTCGGATTGGTGCGATTCACCAGACAGACCGTGACAAGCCGCTCCCTTGGATTGTCGCTATAAGGGTTCGGTCTCGCATATAGTTCTATCGAAAGGTCGATTGGCCCCAGCGAGTCGGTGGATTCCTCTCTCGCTACCGAAGGCACTTTGGAGCCAACGATACTGCAGATATCTTCGCCACGGAATTTCTCTGTGACATATACCGGGCGGCGGCGCCACCACGTCACTGTACTAGCTGTCTCGCGAATGCTAACCTCAAATGGTTCGTATCGTCCTGCCTCCACCCGGACTATGACCCTGGCATCGTTTGGGAACTCCGCCAAGAAACTAATTCCCGCACTGCTAGGTCGATACGTACTAGTGGGAGTAAGGTCCAGGTCGTTGTCGTTCTCACGATAGATCTTGCCAATGTTTTCTAATGACTTTCGTATTCCTTCATAATAGTCTTTCGTACCAATATCTATATCCTCGCCAGCTATATCTCCAATTGCTTTCTCTCTCAAACCAGTGGCATCAGCTCCAGCATGATTTAAATCGACCGGGGTTTGAGACGAATAGGGGTAAAGGACACCGATTCCGTAACGCTTAGTCGGTGGATCCTGCTGGAGGATTTCGTCGCCGTTTTCCAGTTGTTTCCAAGGCCTATACGCGTCATCCCATTTTTCGAACACGACTGGTTTCAGACAGTCGAGCTCTTCGCCTTGGGGTGCGGGACCAACCAGTTCATCTTTCAGTGCTTTCAGTATCAGCTTTCGATTTTCGAGATGATCCGACATCACCTTGACCTTATTCCTTAAAAGCAAGTTTCAAAACGTACTCGCGCACATTCCGATGAGCGAGAATATGCAACCGATGCAGCGCTCGGGTCATTGCGACGTAGAGGAGCGAAGCCGCCATATCATAAGAAATTTTCTCTACATCTGTTACGATGACAGCGGGTTTTTCCAATCCCTTAAAGCTGTGTATTGATCCGAAGCTCACATCTTTGCCTGATGCACTGTCAAAAGGTTTAAGCCTGACCCCAGGTTGTTCCGCTACCTTGTGTGCTATTGCCTTGGCTGCAGCTCTTGCCGAGAGAACAGCAATATCACCGTTCTTGAACCCGTCCTTTCTTAACTGCTTAATCAGCCTTACTAGACACTCAGCCTGTTGTTCTTCCGTTGCGTAATAGTGAAACTTGGGCTCAGCTTCTGGTCCCTCGTCGGGGCGAAGAATCCGGGTATATTCAGGTGAAAGTCCACCGATTATATGGACAAGAGCAGCTATCCTAGGCGTATTCCGGCAGTTAATTCGAAGCGAATATATCGGAGCGTTGCCTAACCGGGTTGATTGCGCTTGTTCGAGTGACAAATGTTCATTTGACGAGTAAATAGCCTGCTTTTCAAAATCTCCGAAGAGTATCCATTTACCCGCACCCAGCCCGCCTCGCAGGCTTAGGTCAAGCACGTCAAGATAGTTATCTCGCAAGCTGTCTTGCGCTTCATCAACGACGAGTTGATCAAATACATAATCTTGTTTTTCAGATTCCAGAAGTGCATTGGTGGCAAGTCGTGGAAGCTCGTCTTGCCAAAAACTACTGGGTTGAGTTGAGCTTTGCAGATCAATTCCAGCAACTTCCAACATATATTTATGAAGCGTTCGAGTAGTGAGTAACGGACCTAGCACCTCCGTTTCGGCCTCTAGATATCGTCCCAAGAGGCTATTGAAGCAGAGCAGCAAAGTTCGTTTACCTTCGCCTGCACTGCGTCGCACAGCCTCAATTGCCAGCAAGGTTTTTCCCGTCCCCGCTGGACCAGAAAAAATCACCCTGTCATTACCTAGCATCGCGTCTAGAGCGACATATTGCTCCTCTGTATATCTCTTTACCTCTTGGTTCAATCGCTCGACACGATTACGGGGAGATTCATAAACCTCGAAGTTTGGTCGAAGCAATGCAGCAATACTTGAAATCTGCTGATGTGTAGGCTCCGAGGCAGCCTTATTCCACCATTTGAGGCCGCGTTGGATAACATAGTTTCTTGCTTGTTCTAAGGTAGATGTAACGAGAGAACCAAGTGGCCGCCGCATCAGAGCGTCAGCATCTATGACCTGCCATGAATGCCATTCACTGGATTCAACATCGAACGAAACATAGGGAAATGCAACGGCTGACCAGAACAAAATAGATCGGAACGCGTCGTTTTTCCCAACGACGCGTCTCCTAATACTATGCATTGCCTCTGAAGCTTGTTTAAATGGCCCTCGAGGATCGCCGGCAGAATCGCTGCCGTAGTACCAGATGCCATCGGTACATCGAACGCTCTTTGCAGCTTTAACTTCTAAGCAGAGAACCCCAAGGCCAGGCACCAGGATGACGAAGTCCGCCTCGCCTGATACACTTCTGATATGCTCAGCGATATCAAGCGAGTGTAGTACGATCCAATCATGGGTACCCAGGTCGTTTTCTAACCGCCTAAAGATTTCTTTCTCGCCAGGGCTAGGATTCCCTGTGTATATTCGGGCCGGTATCATTCTTGCCACGGCTCATTCCAATACGATAGGTTCTCCCAGCCGCGAATAATGGACCCTAATAGTGTCCGGCAATATTTTTTCCACTCGATAAGCCCTGATTTCCGCTTCTTCGCTGCCAGGCATCCGGAAATCAAGTTGCGCCTGCGTATTCAAGTCCTCAGCGTCTAGATATTTGATTTGATCAAGTAGAGTGCGCCGGATTTGTTGGCCAGCGCTTACGTGAGCAGCGTGAATTTTACTCATCATGGCCCAATAGGTACTGGCCTCGTCCTCTAAGCCTATCAGTTTTAAGATTGCCAAAAAATCTGTACGAAACTTGGTTCTAATGCTCCGGGGAGACATCCAGTTGTAGAGGTTCTGTTCGCTCGCAACTTCGGATCCTAGAGCGCACAAGTCAGCTACAGTTTTCGATGTTCCATAGACAACAACATATCGGGTCAGTCGTTGTTTCCAATCCGACTGGTAAGCCCTAGCCTTTGGCGCTAAGGATCCCAAAATTCTATCTGCGACCGGAACGATATAGTCTCCACCACCAGATGTCCTTACTAGGACAAACAATCCGGGGATCAACTCTTTTACCAGAATTCTCTTCACCCGGTTTTTGGACTCCTGGTCAGGATCTATCACTATCATCGTTGCCTGATCCGATGCATCATACAGAATTGCCTTCCGTCCTTCGTCTATTACGGCACATACTGCGGGAACTTCGCCTATATCGTCAGTTTTTCGCCTTTCCAATGCTGCCCTCACTGACTGTTCTGTGTCATTTTCCATCAGGAAGGTCTCAGCATCGATTGGTTTCCACTTCAGAGACGGCGGTCTGTCCCTCAACGTAATACCCCGTGAATATGGTTGCTCCCGAGGCTTTAGTGGACTGGCGAACACATTTGTTGGTTTCCAGGAATCGGTGATCCAATCATAGAGGACTACGTCGATTTGTTTGGCTCGTGGCGCGGTTACAACATGGAGACAGGACTCAAACCAGCGTACCGACCCTACGATGATCAGCCGATCATATACAGTGAGCGCCTTAAGCTGCACCGGCCGTAGAATTTCAACAGATAATGATAGGTTCAACGCCTCCAGAGCATCTAGTACGAAGGGAATGAGATTACCTTTTTTGATCACCCAGCCGGTTCGTTCATTTGACTGAGTTAAACCAATAAGTGTTGCAAGCAAGGGATCTGACGTTTGATGGGTTAACGCTTCTAGATATGGGAGGAGTGCTCTAGCACGATCACTAAGGCTTGGATACAGATCAGCACACTTAGAAAGATGCTCTTCTAAGTCCTCGAGCAGGCTGGCGATTCGCTTATTTTTGTAATCAGTGCTAAGCGGTGCAGCACATAAATCGAACTTAAGGCGGTTAAGAGGGCGGAAAAATTCAATCCAATATCTGTCCGCTTGTGCTGCAGGACCTACGGCATCTTGAAGTTGTTTTAGCGCCAAACAGTATCTGGCCAGCACATCACAGTCCACTCTATGTCTAGTTATTACTGCGGCTTGTTGCACCTGGTAAACATTGGCAACAGAGCTTAGTGATGCGACTGTCATGAGCACGCCTCATCGAAAACCATCATCTCTATACCAGTAGGAACCTCAAGACCTATCTCTGTAGTGTCAGAAGCTCGGTACGAATATCTCTGATTTAGCTGTGTAACAGCGTCGTCAAACTGTGTTTCAGTCCGGTCAAGCAATACGATTTGGTGGCTTGAAGCCCACTGATTCCCATGGTTTAGAAACGCAACTGCACCATCAAAAACGACAATAGGTGGCACCTTATTGCCCAGCTTTCTCTCTGGATATTTGTCAGATTGTTTTAAGCACTGAGTTCGATAGGTTTCTGTGACCGCTTGGAACTGGCGAACCCGCAAAAGATCATTGAGTACACCTTCAGGCGAGTCGTAACGACCTGAACGTCGGCACACGAACCTTACATCACAGACTTCTCGCTTGATAGCCGAGACCTGCCCGACCAGCAACACACTGGTTTCGCTCGAAAATACGAGGCGCTGTGCAAGTTCCGTGCCCAAGTAGCATTCGACGAATGGGCTTGGCGTGCTTACTTTTCGGCCTCTACGTATCTGTTTTGGCAAGCGTATTTCATCATTATGTAAAGGTGTTATTCGTTCTGCATAGGTTTCCAATGGCAACATAAGAATTTCTCGCATAGATACCCGAACGATAATATTGTCTTTTCCCCTAATCTCTTGAAAACCTTCAACGACACCCCGAATTTGCCGGACATCCTGGTTACCACGGCGCACGCACACTGATGTTCCAGGACTCAATGACGAGATGTAGTCTATATAGTTCCAATCTTGGTCCACCCCAAGTTCAATTGATCTAGCTACAATGCCGGTGGCTATGAGACCGCTGGCAAAGGTGCGAGTAGGTAGGGCTAATCCAAAAACATGTCTTACAGCTTGAGTTGGCACACCGGCAACCAAGTAGCCTAAGTGCAGAAAGAACATAGCCCACTCTGGCAAGCTACGGCTGCCTTCGTCAGTTACATAGGCCAATTTGGGCAGTTGGTCTAGGAATTTAGTGTCTAGACGATGGTCTACCATAGTTTAGAGGAGGTTGCTTGTAAGGCAACTACCCTGCAAGTGCTAAGAAATTAGAAGGAGAAGAAATCACGGATCCTGAGAAAGATTAGTATCTAGTCGCTTCGTAAGTATAACGTGTAAAGTCAAACCAATCCCTAAAGATTCGCAAACTAATTCGTGGCCTGGCGAAAGCGGACTCGCAGACGAAAGTCGATTGGTCATAGACAGCGGAGATTGTTGGAGCATATTATATTCTGAATTACCATTAAGACGGTCGAGTGACATTCCTCTTATCTCCGATTGCAACCTACATGTATCACGCAAAACGTGCATAATGGGTGCCTAGTTGCAAGACATCCTCAACGCTCTATTATTTCTGGCGAGATAGTTGCTTATTAAATGTCCAGTGCCCATAACCACCTTACACAGCTTGCCGCCAGCGCTAAAATGAAGTTGTGGAGCGCAAGCAATCAGGAGCAGAACTCGATCAGCGTATCGTTTCAGAATATGCGGCAACCTTTTTAAGCCGCCGGGATTGCTATCCCCTGCAAGTCAAAGGCGGTCGCTATGTACGGGTGAACCGCCCACTCACTGATGAACTCATTTTTCAGCATCTCTATGGCCTGAACGATACCACGCTCGGAGCCTACGCACTGGGTCTCGATAACCAGGCCAAGTGGATTTGTTATGATGCTGACACCGACGAGCAGTTTGCTAGCCTCCGTCTGGTGTCGTCGGCCCTACGCCAAATGCAGCAGCCTTCGTATCTGGAAACGTCTCGGCGTGGCGGCCATCTGTGGCTATTCCTCTCCCCTACTTCAGGATACGACACACGCCGATTTGCCCACCGACTCGCCACCGAGACCGGCATCAGTAAGGGCATCGAAATCTATCCCAAGCAGGATTATCTCCTCGACAACGGCTACGGCTCGCTGGTCCGACTGCCACTTGGAATTCATCGTAAGACCGGCCATCGTTACCACTTCATTCATCCAGACGGCTCACCACTGGCTCCCACCATCCGCGAGCAGATTCGGGTATTGGCAGATCCACAGCTTGTTACCTCGGCCTTCTTTGAAAACGTCCTCGCCCGCGCGCATCACCGGAAACCAGAAACGCCAACTGCTCCCTTCAAGCCGGTTGAAGTTGGACGAAATGTGCCGCTCTCCCAAGCCATTAAAGGCTCGATCACGGTCCTTGAGTTCGTCAGCCGTTATGTTGTACTCAACAGCAAAGGCGTCGGTCTCTGTCCCTTTCACGACGATCTGGAATACAGCTTCAGCGTTGACGAGGAGAACAACTACTGGCACTGCTTTGCCGGTTGCGGTGGCGGCTCGATTATCGACTTCTGGATGCAGTGGCGCGGCAAAAACGGCGACGACCCGGCCTTCACGCCGTCACTCCTGGAGCTGCGTGACTTGCTGCTTCTCCACCGTCCCCAGACCTCGCGAAAACACCGCTAACTGCCTGGACCCGATTGATCCCTGAGGTAACGACACGCGAACGGGCGTACGCCTTTTGCCACTTGCAACCCGCCGCTCGATCTGCTTTAAGTAATACAGATAGCAATTCATGTCCGTATTATGTCCCGAAAAAGCACCCAGATTAGCGAAACCGTGATTAAGTTTCATGCCAGCGAGCGGTTGAAAGCCCAGTTGCAGGCGCTTGCCGACGAACGTGGTCTCACCTTGTCGGCTTTACTGCGGCTGATCGCGAGTGAGTATATCAAGTTGAAAACCTAGGAGCGTATGGTCATCTCGATTGCAAACCAGAAAGGCGGCGTCGCCAAAAGCACGACCGCGATTAATCTCGCTGCCGGATTAGCGATTGAAGGCCGCAAAGTGTTGCTAATCGATGTCGATCCGCAGGCAAACGTCACCTCGGTTTTTCTCCATCCCGATGTTGAGATTGAACTCGAAAAATCGCTCTATCAAGTCCTCATTAACTTCGCGCCCCTGACCCCGATCCTTCGTCCCACGGACTCCCCCAACCTGGACTTTGTACCGTCACACATTCGCTTATCGAGCGCCGACCTGGAACTCGCCCAGGCAATGGATAACCGCGCGGCCCGGCTCAAGAAAGCGCTGGATCGGATCAAGCACCAATACGATTACGTCATCATCGATAATCCCCCCTCGCTCGGGCTGCTGACGATCAACTCCTTTACCGCCAGTGACGCCTTAATTGTGCCGGTGTCGACGGCTTATTTTGCCCTGACCGGCCTGGTGCAGCTGATCGAGACGATCAACACCGTCAAGGAAACCGACTTAAATCCCGAGTTGCAAATCCTGGGAGTCCTGTGTACCTTCACCGATCTGACCAACGTTTCCAGAGACGTGCAGGAGCAGGTCCGCCAGTACTTCCCCGATCAAGTGTTCACGACCACCATCCCCCGAAACGTCGCCTTAGAAGAAGCTCACTCCAACCACACCCACATATTCGCCCACGCGCCCGCCAGTACCGGCGCCAAGGCGTACGCATCACTCGTTAGTGAAATTCTCGAACGATGACCAAGAAGTCCGGCTTAGCCGATAGTCCATTTTTTGCGCCTGTCGCCGTACCTGCGGCCACGGAATCGCAACCTCGAAGCGAGGCGAACGCGCGAACGGGTGAACGGCTGAACACCCGTACACGCGAACGCGCGAACGCCCGTACGGGTGAACGCAAAGTTATTCGCCACAGCTTCAATATTTACGAGGACCAACTCGCCGCTTTACGCCGATTGGTCGCGCAAAAAACACTGCAACGCCAACAAATCAATCTGTCGGACTTAGTCCGTGAAGCGATTGATACCCTGTTGAACCGCGAAGCTTAAAAGGCGAACGGGCGAACGCATGAACACGCGAACGCCCGTACGGGTGAACGGGCGAACGCAAAAAACACGGATTTGACAAGCGATTTTGCGTATGTGTTAAATGGAGACAATACAAAAATAAAGCCGCTGTGCTTCGAACACGCGGCTTTGAATAACAAAAAGTGTATGAGCATTACAGCATCTTGTCCTGCACCTTGTCAACCAGCATCGCAGCATTTGATCTCCCAGATTGACCGTTATTTCCCCCCGTTAAACACGCTTATCAGCCGTCTTTTCGTCCATCGGCAACGACCATCGTTCGCCGATGCAAACAACCGTTTTATGCCTATTTCAGCATTAATTCGTAGCCTTTGCAGCGCGCTTTGTCGGCGCTGTGAGACAGACTGCGGCTGAAAATAGGGGAGTACCCCTGCTGGCGGGGTGAAACACCAGCCCGACCGATGCAACCGACTGACCGACGGTGAACCGTTTCCCGTTTCGCGACGGGATAAGCAGTTCTCAAGACTGTCGAAGACACCTCACCCGCAGTGGCTGCGCCACCGGTTTTTTGAAGTCATGTCTAGCACATCACTTTGAGAAATACGCGCGCAGCGCGGGTAGGCACACTGGAGAGAAGGAGGGCAGCGAGGGAGGTACAAAAAGAAGGCCCTTCCGCCGAAGGCGCATTTCTATAATATACGCGGAGCGTTTGTACCCAAACTCTGCGCCATTGTCGTGCCTGAAATTACAGTTCTACCTACAGTTACCACAACTGTAGTTTGCTTGATGACGGATTGTGTACAGCTAGATCGAATACGATGTGTCTCTCCTCGGAGGGCGATATGTGCAAACCGCCGCTTTCTCCCGTCACAGCCGGGAAAAGCGGACGCTTTGCCCACGCCGCCCCCACTCGTCGTGCCACGCCGCCGTCGGGCTTTTGTGACTGGTCTGCGCCGTCCCAAAACCCCGACTTCCCCCCTCACCGCCGACTGTGCCGCCCCCATCCTCTGAGTACCTGTTTTTGGAGAGTATGGCCGGGGCTGGCCCAGTCGGTTCGTTCGCTGCGCTCACCGGGCGCGGGTGGCTGTCCAACCTGGTGGTTGCCAGCCACCCCGCTTGAGG
>Ga0207864_1002093_pt1 | contig 19717 bp, 23 predicted proteins | sample HigsolmetaAR202D_FD_184834 | JGI IMG/M metagenome (GOLD analysis project Ga0207864, IMG submission 184834) | Ionic liquid and high solid enriched microbial communities from the Joint BioEnergy Institute, USA - AR20-2-D (SPAdes) (version 2) ... | reverse complement strand
GCGGCCGCAACCAGGAGTTTGTGCTCGCGGCTGCAATGGGCATTCAAGGCCTTCCCAACACCGTGATTCTCAGCGGCGGAACCGACGGAACCGATGGGCCCACCGATGCCGCCGGGGCCATCGCGGACGGCGATACGATCTCCCGTGCGCGGCAGTTGTCTCTCGACGCTGCTGCCTTCCTCTGCAATAACGACTCCTACCGGTTCTTCGAACCCTTGGGCGACCTCCTGAAGACCGGACCGACGAACACCAACGTGATGGATGTACGCATCCTCCTGGTTGGGAGTCCGCAATGACGTTCTGGCGCGACGAAGTCATCAATTTCGCGCTGGATTATGAGACGGAGAAGCACATCGCGGAGCAGCGCGAGTGGATCCTGCGGGAGCCGCAGAATGCGAGGCCCTACTACCATCTTGCACAACTGTACAGAATGCAGTGGAAGCAGGACGAGGCGCTTGGTCTGCTGCTGGAAGCTGTGCGGCTCGACGAATCCCTCGCCGACGCCCACATCTCCCTCGCCGAAATCTACGCCGTTCGCGGCGACTACGCCGCAGCCTGGAGGCACGCCCGGGCCGCGGAAAGAGCTGGCAAGAGGAGCGCGGTCGAGATGCTGCTCCGCCACAATGTGAAAGAGCCTCCCTCTGGCGATCGCTGACACCCCGCACAATCGCGATCGGCACGCGTCGCTGTCTGCTGCGGCGTTACGATTGAGGCAGGGGGCTATGATGGCGAATCACGTGAAGATTCTCGCCTATTTGCACATCGCCTTTGGAGCAATCCTCATCTTCCTTGGGCTTCTGGCCCTTCTTCTGTTTGGGGGAATCGCGGGAATCGCCGGACTCTCGGACGATGTCATCGTCGTTCCAGTACTGCGAGGGATTGGAGGCGTAGTCTTCCTCGTGATGCTGCTCCTAGGCTTGCCTGAAATCATCGCGGCGTGGGGTCTGTTGAATTTTCGACCGTGGGCGCGGGTGCTCACGATCATCCTCTCAGCCATTCATCTCATGAACGTTCCGCTTGGGACAGCTCTGGGAATCTACGGCCTGTGGGTTCTCTTGTCGCGAGACGGGCAGCAGTTGTTCGAAACCCGCATACGGACTGCTTAAGGTGAGCCTATCGGTATCGGATCATCAGGGCCGGCTAGTCCTCCGAACCAAGACGGCCCTGATTCTCAGTGGCGAACCTTGGAGTACTTAGACCACTGGTTTTCACCAGAGGGGATCTTGCTGCTGATTTCCTGGCTGCGCTTTTCGCTCAACTCTCGATTCATCTGCTCAATGACACCCGGCTCTCGAACGCCGCCCGACGGAGTTTGATCGAGCAGCCCGTTGGTCTGCCGCACATGCTCGACCGGGTCGTCGATATGCACCCACTCTTCTCCTTGCTGCCAGGGTCCTCGCCCGGTATTCCACGCGCCGCGCGAGTCCTCCCCAGAGGACATATTGAAGAAGACGTTGATGAAGCGTGGATCCCCTTGCCGGACTCCGGGAGGGAAGTTCGGAGCGATATCGGCTAAAGCGGCGGAGAACATCTGGAAGTGGCTAATTTCCCGAGTCATCAGGAAGCGCAATGTGTCCTGAACGTACGGATCTTCCGTGAACTGCAAGAGATACTCATAGACGATTTTTGCCCGGGACTCAGCGGCAATGTTGGACCGTAGATCCACGGTGAGATCACCGTTCGCATTCACGTATGCGCCCGTCCAGGGTACTCCGTTTGAGTCCGTGAGATCGGGGCCGCCGCCGGTCAAGACCAGAAAGTGCGGGTTTGTGAGCGCCTGATGAGCCATGTCATCCTTCAGCCTTTGCGCCTTCAGCATGGACGTGATTCCGGAGCGGTCCGCCACATCCTTCAATTCACTGTTCAACGGTCCCAGCAGCATGGTAATCGTAGCGCCCACGATCTCCAGGTGGCTGAATTCTTCCGTGGCAATGTCCATCAACAGATCGTACTTGTCAGGGTACGACTGACGGACCCCAAATGCCTGGACAAAGTACTGCATCGCAGCCTTCAGCTCTCCGTTGCCTCCGCCAAACTGTTCGAGCAGCAGGCGGGCAAATCTCGGATCAGGCCCGGAGACGCGCGCGTTGAACTGCAGCTCTTTCACGTGATGGAACATGTGGCACCTCTCAACGGGAGACGCCGGTCTTGCTCGCATGTTTCGTCAGTTTTTTGGGAGGAGCAAGAGGAGAACTACAGGCGGGAGGAAAGCGAGCGGGCCGGCCGTGCGCAGCCCGCGTGCCAGCAGTTAGTTGGTGATGTCGCTTGTGAAGCTTCGTCCGCGGACAGGGATGTAGATCTTCTCCCATTCACGGTGGGCGGGATGATCGGCGTAAGCCTTAAAAGCCGCTTCGTCCTTAAACTCCATGACGAAAGCATCCGTGACGGGAGTTGTCTTCAGCTCTCCGTTCGGCAGCTTTTCGGTGTAGCCGCCCTGAACCTTGATGCTCTTCAGCCAGACGTTCGTAATACCCGGAATCTCTTTGGCCATCTTCTCGACTCCCTTGAGGACAGCCTGCTTCTGTTCCGGAGTTGTGCCCTCCTTCCAATAAAGCGTGACCACGTGAATGATCGACTTCGGCTTATTCCCTTGGCCAAAGAGCAAGCCGCTAGCGCCTGTCAGCAAGACAACCGACAGCAGCAGTTTAGCGATGTGCTTCATCTTCGCTTCCTTTCAACTGAGAATTCGGAAATGCTTTCCGTAATTGCCGCAAACCCGACCAGGTCTCACACAGCACAATCGAGTCAGCGGGATTCCCTAAAGAATACTTGACTGTGGCCGGCCCGAGGAGCTGAACTGCCTGAGGGTCAAGCTGCATCAAACCTGAAATATCCTGAGACGCATTGTATGTGACACCGCGCACCTCATACGAGTAGTGCAGGACATTCTCGTCGATGTCAGTAATCATGGCCGGTCCCAAGCGGCCAGACGCATTCACGGCTAACCGCCTGCGGCGCTCGCGCTCCTCGGGTGTCAGGCGCCACCGCTTAATCCATACCCAAGAACCAACGACGGCTGCCACGGGAAGCAAGGCTGCTAATAACAGATAACCGGAGTGAACCATAACATGCGGCGACGGCGCCGCAGGAAACTACCGTGCTTGTGGCGCTTCCTGGAAGACCTTGGCCCAATCCTTCAGGAACTGGTCGAGCCCCTTGTCGGTAAGCGGGTGGTTGAAGAGCATGTCGAGCACCTTAAAGGGCAGCGTGCCGATGTTTGCGCCCGCCTTCGCCGCCTCCACGACATGCAGCGGGGACCGCAGGGAAGCGGCCAGGATTTGTGTGTGGAAGCCGTAGTTCCGGTAGATCGTCACGATATCTCGAATGAGATTCATGCCCTCCGTGCCAATGTCATCCAGCCTTCCAACGAAGGGGCTAATGATGTAGGCTCCGGCTTTCGCCGCCAGCAGCGCCTGGCCCGGAGTAAAGCAAAGCGTGACGTTCACGCGAATTCCCTCTTTACTGAGGGTGGAGGTGGCTTTAATTCCGTCTCTCGTTAATGGCAGCTTGACGACAATATTCCTGTGGATCTTGGCAAGCCCCCGCGCCTCACGGAGCATCTCATCAGCGGTGGTAGAAACCACCTCGGCACTGATATCGCCATCAACGATCTCAGCAATCTTGGCGACCTGCTCCTCGATTGGACGTCCTTCCTTTGCAATAAGCGAAGGATTCGTGGTCACTCCGTCGATAACGCCCCATTCGACGCCCCGCTTTATTTCATCGAGGTTGGCTGTGTCCAGAAAGAGTTTCACTGTCGTTCTCCCATTCGCTGCGTCAGTCAGTGTGGCTTAGGATCACCTGGTTGGAAAGCAACCCGACGCCTTCAATCTCGACTTCGACGGTCGACCCTGCAGACATCGGGCCAACGCCCGGCGGCGTCCCGGTAGCGATCAGATCGCCCGGTTCGAGCGTCATGAATGCCGATACATAGGCGATTATATCAGGCAACGGAAACAGCATATCCGTTACAGGAGCGTTTTGCTTCACTACACCATCGAGGCGCGTTACCACTCGCAAGGACGCCAAGTCCACTTCTGACGCAAGAACCATGCAGGGACCAGCAGGACAGAATGTGTCGTGCCCTTTGCCACGCGTCCACTGGCCGTCCTTCTTCTGCAGGTCCCGCGCCGTGACATCGTTGACGCACGTGTAGCCGAGCACGAACCTCATGGCATCCTCCGCCTTCACGTTTCGTGCTCTCGTGCCGATGATCACGCCGAGTTCCCCCTCGTAATCAAGCCGCTGGGAAGCCTTCGGATATACGATGCAGTCGCCGGAAGCAATGAGCGATGAGGGAGGCTTCAGAAAAATCAGCGGCTCGGAAGGCACTTCGTTGCCGAGCTCCTTTGCATGCTCCCGGTAATTGCGGCCCACACAGACGATCTTTGTAGGCGAACAGGGCGGCAGCAGGCGAACTTCAGCGAGAGAAAATTGCTTTCCGGTCAATCTCCCGGCCGGGCCGTCCGTCTCGCGGATCTCCTGCCCGTCCAAAACTCCATGACAAACAGCCGAGCTGGCGTCGGAAACCGTCGGAGCGATGCTGCGATCAAGACTGAAGCGGACGTATCTTGTCATTTGTGTTTTCGTCCTTTGAGAAATCCAGGAGAAGCTGACGGCGCGAGAAGTAAAGGCGCCTTACGAGGTTATCCTTGCGAGTGCTATGGCCAAGAATCCGCCCGCCAAAACGGCGAACCATCTCAGCCGCCAGCGCATGTTCGGGATCAGGCGAATCAATTGGCGGACCGCCCGTCTCGCGAATCCAACTGTCGGTTGCAGCGTTCAACATCTGCTCAATTTCGGCATTCGCAGAAACCCATCGTCCACGCCTCAGAAAAGCTTTCCGGCGTGCAATACTGATCAGAACTCCCATTGGATTTTAGATCATTGTAAGGGGGCAGCACTGAATCCTGCATCCGCAACACACAGTAGGCAATCTAAGGTAGAGTAATGCGAGTGTACCGGCGACTTGAGCCTGAGAACGACGAAGAAGCCGTCCGCAAGCTGATTGCCGAGATCGACGAGCTCGACAAAGCGAAGAATGCGGTGTTCCGCAGGATCTGGCTGGTGGTCTTGTTAGTGTTTCCGCTGGCGATCCTGCTATTCGTTATGGTCGCCCTTCTGAAGCACTGACCGCCAGCGTTTACTTCCGCGCGGGAGCCGCCTTTGCCTCAGTGGCAGGCGCTGACGCGGCGGGTGTTGCGGGCTCCGCCTTCACGAGCCCCAAAGCCTTTCGCAGCTCTGCATCAATTCGGTCGCGGATATCGGGATTATCTTTGAGGAACTGACGGGCGTTCTCGCGGCCTTGGCCGATTCGCTCCCCTTTGTAGCTAAACCACGAACCGCTCTTCTCAATGATGTTGTGGACTGCGCCCAAGTCGAGGAGATCGCCCTCCCGGCTGATGCCTTCGCCGTAGATGATGTCAAATTCGGCTTCCCGGAACGGGGGAGCCAGTTTGTTCTTGACGATCTTTACTTTCGTACGGCTGCCTGTTACGGCGTCGCCGTCCTTGATCGCCGCAATCCGGCGAATATCAGCGCGAATGGATGAGTAGAATTTCAGCGCCCGGCCACCCGTTGTCGTCTCCGGGCTCCCGAACATGACGCCGATCTTTTCGCGGATCTGGTTGATAAAGATTAGACAGGTATTCGACTTGGAGACGTGGCCGGTAAGCTTTCGCATCGCCTGGGACATCAGGCGGGCCTGGACTCCGACAAAGCTATCGCCCATCTCGCCGTCGAGCTCCGCCTTCGGGACAAGCGCGGCAACCGAGTCCACCACCAGCACATCAATGGATCCGGAAGTGATGAGGGCCGAGGTAATCTCGAGCGCTTGCTCGGCAAAGTCCGGCTGGGAGACCAGCAGATTATCAACATCGACTCCCAGCTTCCGGGCGTAAATGGGATCGAGTGCGTGCTCGACGTCGATAAACGCGGCCATCCCGCCCAGCCGTTGGGCCTCCGCGATTACCTGTAACGCAACAGTTGTCTTACCAGACGATTCCGGACCGAAGATTTCCACGATCCGGCCCCGCGGGAAACCGCCCACACCCAGGGCATAGTCAAGCGATATGGATCCCGACGAGATAACACTCACCGGAACCACCGCTTCGCTCGATCCGAGCCGAACAATTGAGCCTTTTCCGAACTGTTTCTCGATCTGGCTCAGAGTGGCCCCAAGCACACGGGCTCTCTCTTTTTCGTCAATCGGCATGCATGCTCTTCCCGCAGAGGAATTTGGCTGAAACCGTGATTATAGCGCGCCCGGGGACTACATCCGCGGGGCGTAGTAGCCTTTCCGGGCTCGAACGATCATATTCTTACGGTCCTTCACCCTCACGCTCACCGGGTGATACAAACCATCCGTCTTGAGCGGGTTCGGCCGGTAGAAAACGTTGTACTGATGCCGCAGCTCGTTCGCGATGTTCTCAAAGGATTGGGCCAGATCCTCAATCTTGAAGGGGAAGATTGCGAGTCCGCCCGTTTCGGACGCCAGATACCGGAGCACCTTATCGCCGTCTGAATCAATACGACTGATATTGGTCGAGATTGTGTAGATGACGACGTCGGCTTTGTGGGCCATCTCGAGAGCCTGATCGCGGCTGTAGCGGCTCTGATTGTCCTCACCGTCGCTCAGAATGACCATGGCGCGACGGAATTTGTGCCGCGGCTGATCTTGCATCAGCTTATCGCGGCAAGCGAAGTAGATCGCGTCATAGAGGGAGGTTCCGCCGCCGGGGCGGAGATCGCGCACGGTCTTGGCAAGAAGCTCGACATCATCAGTAAGATCTGCCACCAGCTCCGCCGAGGTATCAAAGCTGACAATCACGGCTTTGTCGTGGCGCGGCCTTATGATGCTGTTGATGAACTCGATCGCCGCCTCCTGCTCGAACTTGAACCTGTCGCGGATGCTGTTACTTGTGTCAATCAAAATCGCTAGGCGCAGCGGGAGATCCGTCTCGGCCGTGAATTCCAGTATCTGCTGCGGTTTCTTGTCCTCGATAATCTCGAAGTCGTCCTTAGTAAGATTGGTGACGAAACGTCCCTTCTTGTCAGAAACCGTGAATAAGAGGTTGACGCGAGTAACGTCCAGAACGATCCGGCTTGGATCCTGGTCCTCATTCGCCGGAGCAGGCTTTTGTGCGGGTTGCTGAGCCACCAGGGCCCCGATGGCAATCAGCAGGCCAAGACAAAGGAAATACTTCTTCATAGCGCCCTTGCCATCGATTATAGCGCCCGGTCAACTGATTCAACGGTATCTAATAAATCCTTGAACTCCGGCGCCAGCGGAGCCTCAATCGTGATCTGCTCGCCAGTGGAAGGCTGCGAGAAGCGGATGCGCTTGGCCTGGAGGAAGAACCGTGTCAGCGGAGGCAGTCCTTCCACCTTCGCCGGAGCTCCATACAGGCGATCGCCAACAATGGGATGGCCGATACTAGACAAATGCACGCGGATCTGATGAGTCCGTCCTGTGCCGATAGTCACTTCCAGGTATGTGAATGCCCGGTAGCGCCGGAGCACCCGGTAGTCGGTCTGCGCCGAACGTCCCTTCCCGAGCTTTACTGTCATTCGCGTGCGCCGCACGGGGTCTCGCGCAATGGGGGCGGTGATTCGTCCGGCGTCCCGGGCGACGGAGCCATGCACCAGCGCAAGATACGTTTTTTCGACCCGGCGCCCGGCAAATTGAGCGGCCAGATGACGATGGGCGGCATCGTTGCGGGCAACCAGGAGGACGCCGCTGGTCTGCCGGTCGAGGCGGTGCACGATCCCCGGACGTAACTCCCCCGCCACACCTGACAGACTCCCGTACTTATACAACAGGGCATTGACGAGCGTGCCGGTGTGCCTCCCCGCTCCTGCATGGACCACCATTCCAGCGGGCTTGTTGACCGCAATCACATCTGCATCCTCGTACAGGATCTCGACAGGCAGGGCCTCCGGCGTTGCGCGAAGCGGCGGCAGTTCGCCTGGTTCAAAGTGAATCGTCTCGCTGCCGCGAAGCAGCAGAGACGGCTTCGTTTCAACCCGATCGTTCAAACGAACCCGGCCCGCACGGATCCACTCCTGCAGCCGGGAGCGGCTGTACTGCGGCAGGCGCTGCTGCAGGAAATGGTCCAGCCGTTTGCCGGCATCGGCCTGCTCTGAATGAAGGAGCATCTCACCGTTATATATTCGTAAGGTGATCCGAAGTGCAATTGTTCCTGTTGCCGGCCATGGCACGCGTCTCCTCCCAGCCACCAAATCCCAGCCCAAGGAGATGCTTCCCGTCGCCCGGAAGCCAATCGTTCAATACGTGGTGGAAGAGCTTGTCTCGAACGGCATTGACCAGATTCTCTTCGTCACCGGACGGAACAAGACCTCGATTGAGAACCACTTTGACACGGACCCCGAGCTGGTACGAACACTGAGCGCGGCCAACAAGAAGGATCTCCTTCAGGAGGTTCAGTTCGACGAACAGGTCGCCAACTTCTTCTATACCCGCCAGAGGATGCAGCGCGGGTTGGGCGATGCCATTCTATGCGGGCGTAATTTCGCCAAGGAGCAGCCGTTTGTGGTGGCGCTCGGAGACTCGATCCTTGGAATGAATGCACAGTCTAAGGTTGTCTCACGCCTGGCCCAAGTCTTTGAGGAACGGCACGCGAGCTGTGTGATCGCGGTGGAAGAAGTGCCGATGGACCAAACGATCCATTACGGCATCGTCGCTCCGGCCGAGGGCGATGGAGACTGCTTCCGAGTCCGGCACCTGGTCGAAAAACCCAAGCCGAATGAGGCTCCGAGCAACCTGGCGATTGCCGGGCGTTACGTCTTCTCGCCGTTGATCTTTGACCTGATCGAACAAGTCCAGCCGGATTCCCGTGGTGAGATTCAGCTCACCGATGCAATCCAGACGCTCTGCGAAGAAGGCAAACGCGTCCTTGCCGTGAAGCTGCCTCCGGACGAGCGCCGTTACGACATCGGCAACTTTCCAAGCTACTTCGAGACCTTCGTCGAGTTTGCCCTCGCCGATCCAATCTACGGCCCGCAGTTTCGGTGCTTCCTCGAACGATTAGTCGGAAAGAAGTGACAAATGAGCCACCGCGTGGTCTTCGGGCTGCTGTTCGGGCTCGTGCTGGCCGCGCGGCTGACCCATCAAAGCATCGTTTGGGTGGAAGAGGCCTATCCTGCCGCCGCTGCCCTGCAACTGATTCGCGGTTCTGAACTCTACCGGGATCTCTGGTTCGACAAGCCGCCGCTCAGCGCCTACATCTACCTGCTTTGGGGTGCACACGCCGGCTGGCTCCTTCGCCTCGCAGGCGCTGCCTACGTCACTCTCTGCGCGTGGCTGCTCTACAGGCTGGAAACCTCTCTTTGGGGAAGGCGGGAGGGGCTCACGGCCGCAGTGTTGCTGGCGTTCTACCTGACCTTCGGAATCCCTTCCGCCATTATGGCGCTCGCCCCGGACCTCCTGATGCTGGCTCCTCATATCGCTGCCGTCTGGCTGATTGCGACCGGGCGGCCGCTTTGGAGCGGTCTGGCCTGCGGGATTGCCTTCCTGATCAATACAAAGGCGCTTTTCATCCTTGCGCTGTGCCTCCTGTGGAACCCGGCCGCCATGCTGGCAACCGCTCTCGGCTTTGCCCTGCCCGTCGGGATGTCGCTTGGGTATCTGGCCCTGCAAGGATCGCTTGCCGCTTACTGGCTGCAGGTTTGGGACTGGGGATTCCTCTACTCACGGGCGTCGTTCGTTCAAAATCCCGTGGCGGAGGGCTTGCGCCGAACCCTGAACTGGACATGGTTCCACGCCACAGCGGCAATCGGCGCCGGAATCTTTCTTGCGAAGTGGCGAAAGGACGCGCGGGCGATACGCCTGAGTCTGTGGCTCCTGCTATCAACGGCCAGCGTCGCTCTCGGATCCCGCTTCTTTCCCCGCTATTACTTCCAGTTGCTGCCGGCAGTCACGCTGCTGGGCGCACGCGGCTTATTCCTTCTCCCGAGCCGCCTTCGAATTGCAGTCCTCGCCCTCCTTCTGATTCCCATTGCGCGCTTCGGTCCGCGATATGTCCAGCTCGCTGTGGGCGATACGAATTGGAGCGACCTGGCGATGAGCCAGGATAGTGCAGAAGTCGCGCGCATCATTCTGCGGCGTGCCAATCCGGACGATACCCTGCTCGTCTGGGGCTACCGGCCGGACGTTTTCGTCCTCACCCGGCTTCGCGCCGGCACACGATTCCTTGATTCCCAACCGCTAACCGGCGTAATCGCCGACCGGCACCTCGTGAGCTCTCAGCCGTCGGCGCCGGAGCTCGCAGCCCAACATCGGAAGGAGCTTCAGGCAACACAGCCGACATGGATTGTCGACGGGCTCGCAGCCTTTAATCCGGATCTTGCGATTGCCCGCTACGAGGACCTGCGAGAATGGCTGAACGACTACTCGGTAGTGGCGCGCACACGCGGAAGCATCATTTACCGAAGACGAATCACTGCCCCTTCCAGCATGCCGGCCGCTTCTCAAGGAACGCGGTGATCCCTTCCTGCGCGTCGGCCGCCAAGGAATTCATCGTCATCACTTCCTTGGCATAGGCATAAGCTTTGGGTTCGTCCAGATCGATCTGCGCGTAAAAAGCCTGTTTCCCGAGACCGACAGTAAACTGGCTCGCCTCTGCGATCTGCGCAGCGAGCAACCGCGTCTCCTTCTGCAGTTCGGCCGCGGGAACTACCCGATTTACAAGCCCCCATTCCGCGGCGGTCCTGGCATCAATCGGGCGCCCGGTCAAAAGCATCTCCATCGCCCTCTTGCGTCCGATCGCGCGGGTGAGCGGGATCATCGGCGTAGTGCAAAAGAGTCCGATACGGACTCCGGGAGTGGCAAAGGAGGCTTCCTCGCTCGCGACACTCAGGTCGCACGTTGCAACGAGCTGGCATCCCGCCGCCGTCGCGATGCCTTGCACTTCCGCGATCACCGGCTGAGGGACGGCCTGGATCAGCTGCATGAGTTCGGAGCAGACATCGAAAATTCGGCGGTAATCGGCAACCGACCGGCCGACCATCTCGGACAAATCGTGTCCCGAACAAAACACCTTGCCTGCAGCGGCGATAATGACGCATCGGATTGCCGGGTTCTGGCCGATAGAGCGCAAACAGGCGATGAATTCCTCCATGAGCGCAAGCGACAAGGCGTTGCGCCGCTCAGGACGGTTCAGAGTGATCACCCCGACCTGGCCTTCCAGAGCGAAAGACAGATTCTCATACTCCATAAGGGCCTCCGTTGACACGGTCAGTTTACGAGAATTTGTTGCATTCAAGCGGGCACTGGCTGCATAGTGTGGATCATGAAGAAAGTATTGGCCACGCTTGCGCTTATGTCTGCCTCGCTCTTTGCCGCCAACAGTGTTCACGATTTCACCCTGAAGACCATCGATGGCGCTCCGGCCCCTCTTGCCAATTACAAGGGTAAGGTCCTGCTCATCGTCAACGTTGCAAGCAAATGCGGCTACACGCCCCAGTATGCCGGTCTTGAAGCTCTTTACCGGAAGTACAAGGATCAGGGGCTGGTGGTGATTGGTGTGCCAGCCAACAACTTCGGCGGCCAGGAGCCTGGAACGAACGAGGAAATCAAGGAGTTCTGCACTCGCACCTATAACGTGACCTTCCCGATGCTCTCTAAGGTGTCGGTGAAGGGCGCGGATCAGACCCCGCTCTACGGTTACTTGACACAGCAGACGGGAGGCGACGTGAAATGGAACTTCACGAAGTTCCTCGTAGGCAAAGACGGGAAAGTCATTGGCCGGTTTGAGCCCGCGGTGAAGCCGGAATCACAGGAGCTCACGTCTGCAATCGAAAAAGCCCTGAGATGAGGCGTCTATAATCGGGTTAGGAGAACGAGGTCCGCTCCAACCCGTATATGGCCAAGATACTTGTCACCGGCGGCGCCGGTTACATCGGTTCACACACGACGCTGGCGTTGCTCGAGCGCGGCCACGACGTAATCGTCGTGGACAACCTCTCTCGTGGACACGCCCACAACGTGGATCCGAAACGGCTCTGGCGTATCCACCTCACCGACACTGACGCTCTGGTCCGCCTGATGCGGGCGGAAGAGGTTGACGCGGTTATCCACTTCGCCGCGTACATCGCAGTTGGTGAGTCTACAAGAGAGCCGGAGCTGTATTTCAGCAATAACGTCGGAGGATCCTTGGCCCTCCTGACCGCGATGCAGCAGGCGGGGATCAAGCGGCTCGTCTTTTCTTCGACAGCGGCGGTTTACGGGATGCCGGAGCGCGTTCCGATCACCGAGGACATGCCCTTCGCGCCCGTAAGCCCTTACGGCGATTCGAAAGTGATGGTCGAGCGGATCTTAGGCTGGCTCGATCAGTACCGGGATTTGCGAAGCATTTCCCTCCGCTACTTCAATGCATGCGGCGCTGATCCGCAAGGCAGGCTCGGCGAAGAGCATAACCCGGAAACCCACCTGATCCCACTTCTACTCAGAGCCATAGAAACCGGCGTCCCCATCACTGTCTTCGGCGATGATTACGACACGCCGGACGGTACGTGCATCCGGGACTACATCCACGTCTCCGATTTGGCCGAGGCGCACATCTGCGCCCTCGAATCCCTCTTAAACGGCGGGCCGTCGGATGCCTTTAATGTCGGGACGGGGACAGGCTATTCGGTGCTGGAGGTAATCCGCGCCGTCGAAGAAGTGACCGGACGCAAGGTGCCGTATGAGATCGGACCCCGCCGTCCGGGCGACGCCGCCGTTCTTGTGGCGAACGCCGACAAACTGCGCACCGTGTTGGGCTGGAGACCGCAATACAGCGATCTTCGTACAATCATTGAGACCGCCTGGGCGTTTGAGAAAAAACGTACCGCGAAGGGGCAGTAATCCCCTTCGCTACTTCAGCAGCTTGTCAATCTCCGCCGACAATCCCTCCACGGTGAAGAATTTCTTGGTGGCCGCCCCATAGGCGAAGTCATTCCTGATCGTTCCCGCACGGTCGATCAGAAAGACATGAGGCAGGTCCCTGCGCGATGACTGCGGCGTGATCTTCAAATAGTTGCGCGTCACCTGCCCGCAATCAAACAGGATGGGTACGGTAGTGCCGCTCTCCTTGATGAAGCCTGCCACTGTCTGGTTGTTATCGGGTGGATACGTGACGATCGAGAGCACAGCAACCCTCACGCCGTACTTCTTCTTGATTTCCTCAAGCACCGGCGCCACTTCCAGGCAGTGAGCACAGCTCGCGGACATGAAGTCGAGCACGACAACTTTGCCGCGGTAGTCGAGGATGTCGTAATGAACGAGATTCGAGTCCGGAAGCGCAAAGCTCGGAGCTCGGCGGCCGGAATATTCACCGGCCGCAAAGACGGAAAGGGCGGTCAGAAGACCCGCCGCGACCAAGTTGCGGAATTGCATCTTTTCAAGGTAGCGCGGAAGCAGACATTGAAACCAGCTTGCGCAGCGATTCGGTATACGGCGGCCGGGCGACGCCTCGCTCCGTGATAATCGCGGTCACATACCGGTTCGGCGTCACATCGAACGCCGGATTCTCGACGCTGATCCCAGGCGGTGCGACTTCAACCCCGAAGACGTGAGTCACCTCGCTCGGCGAACGCTGTTCGATCGGAATCTGATCTCCCGACTGGAGTGTCATATCGAGCGTCGAGATCGGGGCAGCAACATAGAAGGGTACGTTGTTCTCTTTCGCAAGAACCGCCACGGAATAAGTGCCCACCTTATTGGCGACATCTCCGTTTGCAGCGATCCGGTCCGCGCCAACGACGACGCAGCCGATTCGCCCGCTCTTCAGGAAATGACCGGCCATGTTGTCGGTGATCAGCGTGGTGGGGATGCCATCCTGCTGCAGTTCCCAGGCCGTCAGACGGGCGCCCTGGAGGAATGGCCGGGTTTCGTCGGCAAAAACATCAATGCGTTTGCCCGCCGCGACAGCAGCGCGAATCACGCCGAGCGCCGTTCCATAGCCCGCCGTCGCCAGCGCTCCGGCATTACAGTGAGTCAGCACGGTCTTCCCGTCAGGCACAAGTTCAGCGCCGAAACGGCCGATTGCCTGATTGATCGCAATATCTTCCTGTTTAATCTGCTGGGCCTCCTTCACCATCCGCTCGCGAATTTCCGAAAGCGGCAAGCCGCGCAAAGAGGCGTAGAGGCGCTTCATGCGGTCAATCGCCCAAAACAGGTTGACGGCGGTTGGACGGGTGGCAGCAAGGGTCTCGCAAATCACGTCGAACTGGCGGTCGAGGTCCTCCTCGGAAGCCTTCAGCACACCCAAGGCAACCCCCATCGCCGCAGAGACCCCGATTGCGGGAGCGCCGCGCACCACCATCGAACGGATGGCTTCAGCCACCTCGCGGTAATCGCGGCAGGTAACATAAACCTCTTCTCGCGGCAGACGGGTCTGGTCAATCATGACGACGCCGTCATTGGTCCATTGAACTGTTTCAACCATCAGGCGGAGATGTCCTTTCCTTGAAGAAGGAATGCAATGAAGAAAGTCAGATTGTAGGTTGCGTGCATCACGGCCGCGGCGGCAGTCGATCCCGTCTTGTAGCGGGTCCACCCGAAGGCCGTCGCAGCAAGCGACAGCAGAAGGATATGCCGCCACGACCATCCGTACTGCGGGCCGTGCAGAAACGCGAACGGCAGGGCAGCAAGTACGATGCCGGCCACGCCACCGAAGGTCCGCTGGAGCAGCGGCTGAAGGAAGCCGCGGAACGCCAATTCCTCGCACAGCGGGCCGAGCGTCGTAGCGAAGATGCCCATCATGAGGATGGAAACGTTATCGCTGAGCAATTCCCGGATGGGCATGTCGATCTGCGGCGTGCGTATCAGAGCACCTAAGATTGCGATGCTGAACGCCACAACCGGCCCGTACATCAAGCTCGCCGTCATGCCATGCCTCGGGATGACAAACCCCAGCGATGTCCAGAACGGGCAGCCGTACTTTAACCTCAGCAGGAGGTATAAAGCGGCAAAAAGAAACCCGTAACCGAGGAACTGAGGAATCAGAACCTTGACCGCTTTGGGCGGAGCCAGGCCAAGAATGAGGAAGACTGCCTGGGAAAGGAGCGCCGCAAACAGCAGCGACGGAAGCGCCAGCGCAGCAAAAATCAAAACATCTTGATATCCCCAGAAGGGCTCTCGGGCGGGACGGTCCGCAGACGGCGTTGGCAGGTGCTCCGAAGGCAGCCCGGCGGCCGGGATGTCAAAGTGTTCATTCGGATGGTGGTTCATTCAACACCAGTGGCCGCGCGCAGCCGCCCGCTCTTACCGGTCCTCAAAACCTTCTCCAGGGCTCGGGCGGTGTGGCTTCTCCGGTTGCCAAGGATCTGATCCGGAGGCCCGGCTACGACAATATGGCCGCCCCGTTCTCCGCCTTCGGGCCCCAAATCAATAATCCAGTCCGCCGCCTTGATCACATCCAGATGATGCTCGATCACGATCACTGTATTTCCCAGATCAACGAGCTGTTGAAGCACATCCAGAAGTTTTCGAACATCGTCAAAGTGCAAGCCCGTTGTCGGCTCATCCAGGATGTACAGGGTTCTTCCTGTCTGCCGGCGGCTCAACTCCTTCGCGAGCTTGATCCGCTGAGCCTCGCCGCCCGACAACGTCGTCGCCGACTGTCCTAAGTGGATGTATCCCAAACCGACATCCACCAGTGTCTGCAGCCGTGACTTGATCTGAGGGATATTCTCCAACAGACCCAGGGCTTCCTCCACGGTCGTCTCCAACAGATCCGCGATGGAGCGGCCCTTGTACTTCACCTGAAGCGTCTCGTGATTATATCGGCTCCCCCGGCAGACGTCGCAGGTCACATAAACGTCCGGGAGAAAGTTCATTTCAATCCGCTTCAGGCCTTCGCCCTGGCACGCTTCGCAGCGCCCGCCCTTGACGTTGAAGCTGAAGCGGCCAGGTTTATAGCCGCGCTCCCTGGATTCCGGCAGCATCGCGTACAGGTCGCGGATGGCGGTAAAGACGCCGGTGTAGGTGGCAGGGTTCGAGCGAGGGCTGCGGCCAATGGGCGCCTGGTCAATCTCGATCACCTTGTCGATATGCTCGATCCCCTCGATGGAGTCGTGCGCACCCGGCTCTTCGCGCGATCCGTACAGTTCGCGAGCCAGCGCCCGGTAAAGGATGTCGTTGACAAGGGTAGACTTGCCGCTCCCGCTCACACCTGTAACCACCGTCAGCGTGCCCAGCGGAAACTCCACATCGACGCCCTTCAGGTTGTGCTCCTGCGCGCCGCGCACCACCAGTCTTTTCCCGTTGCCGCTGCGCCGTACGTCGGGCTCGGGGATCGTCAGTTCGCCCGACATATAACGGCCGGTAAGCGATTTCGGGTTCGCCTTGATCTCCGCAGGCGATCCGTACGCGACCAGCTCACCTCCAAGGCGGCCGGCTCCCGGACCCAGATCAATCACGTAGTCCGCCCGCTCGATTGTGTCCGAGTCGTGCTCGACGACCAGAACCGTATTGCCCAAATTCCGAAGTCGCAGAAGCGTATCGAGCAGTTTCTCGTTGTCGCGCGGATGGAGGCCGATCGAAGGCTCGTCGAGAACATAGAGGACGCCGCGCAGCTTGGAGCCAATCTGCGTAGCCAGCCGGATTCGCTGCGCTTCCCCTCCCGATAGCGTCGCGGCAGAGCGGTCAAGGCTCAGGTAGTCGAGCCCGACGGCAATCAAAAACTCAAGCCGGCTTCCGATTTCCTCAACGACACGGCCCGCAATCTGCTGCTCACGCTCGCTGAGTTGCCAGCTTTTCAAAATTTCGAGTGCACGAGAAAGAGAGACGCCAGTGAACTCGGCGATGCTGCAGCCTTTCACGCGAACCGCAAGACTGCTCGGGCGGAGCCGCTTCCCCTGACAGGCGGGGCACGGAGCCGCCGACATATACTCCATCAACCACTCGCGATACGACTCTCCGGCTTCCTCGAAGGTCGATTGCAGAATGGCAAGAATGCCCTTGAATGTGGCATTGCCCTCGAGCAGCAGGGTTTGGGTCTTCTTGGGAAGCTTCTCAAAGGGTTCGCTCAGCTTGATTCGATGCCGGCGCGCCGCCTCTTCGAGCTGCTGAATCATGAAGCTCGATCCCGCGCCTGGTCCCAGTCCTCCCTCCAGCAGCGGCTTGCTCGGATCCACCACGACTTTCACCGGATCGAAAGCCCACGTGCTGCCCAGGCCATGGCACTGCTCGCAAGCCCCGTAAGGGCTGTTGAAGGAAAACGACCGGGGCTCGAGCTGAGGAACGCTTGTACCGCACTCAGGACAGGCGAGCTTATCCGAGTAGAGCCTCTCCTCGCCGTTCACGATCGAAACAAGCACAATCCCGCCCGCAAGCTTCGTGGCTGTTGTGATGGAGGCTTCCAGCCGCTGTTCGACGCCGGGCTTGATCAGCAGGCGGTCGACGACAACTTCGATCGTGTGATTTTTGCGCCGATCCAGCGTAATCTCTTCATCCAGAGATCGCAGCACGCCGTCGATGCGCGCACGCACAAAGCCTTGCCGCGCCAGCTTCTCGAGTTCCTTCTTATACTCGCCCTTCCGCCCCCGGACGATCGGCGCAAGAATCATGACCCGCTCGCCGCGTCCCATGGACAGCACCTGTTGCAGGATCTGTTCCGTGCTCTGCCGGGTGATCTCATGCCCGCAGTTCGGGCAATGAGGTACGCCGATCGAGGAGTAAAGGACGCGCAGGTAGTCGTAGATTTCCGTGACCGTGCCTACCGTGGAGCGTGGGCTTCGGTTTGTCGTCTTCTGCTCGATGGAAATCGCAGGGCTGAGGCCGTCAATCGAGTCCACCTCAGGCCGCTCCATCTGGTCGAGAAACTGCCGCGCGTAGGGCGAAAGCGTCTCCACATACCGCCGCTGCCCTTCCGCATAGATCGTGTCAAAGGCGAGCGAGGATTTTCCGGAACCGCTGAGGCCGGTGATCACGGTAAAGCTGTTGCGCGGAATCTCTACATCGATGTTCTTCAGGTTGTGCTGCCGCGCACCGTGCACGGTGATCCGATCTAGCATAGTTTGTTCCGGGCCGGAGACTCCCATTTTCCCGTGAAGGGATTCGTCCGGCAAATTCAGGCAGATTCATCCTTGGAAGCTGTCCTGCTTCTTTTCTGCCAGGCCTCCAGATCCGGCATTTTCGTACGAAGCCACGCGAGAAACCGTTTGAGAGGCGGAAAGTAATCGCTAAGGATGATCAGGCCTGGAATCACAAAGATCCAGCCCGGCATGATCGGTAGAATCAGTCCGATAATACCGACGATAACGAGGATGAACCCAGAGGCTAAGCGAAAGGCGTGCCGCAAGTGAGTCCCATATTATTTTACCATCCCGCCGCAGCCGTCTTGCGCGAACCCTCGCCTGGAGCGTCGTCACCAGGGGAACGCCAGCAGACAAGTTTGCCCTCCTTGCCCATTCCGACTTTTCTTTCAGTTATTTCTTACGCTTTTTCAACGGTTTGACTTCTTACAACTGCAACACCCTCAAGGCCCGTCTTTCACAATGAGTGCGGAGATCCCCATGTGCAAGACAGATTCGGTAGTCGTAAATGAGCGGCTGCTCCGCGTTTGGTCGAGCCGTAAAGAACGGAACATCGTCGTGCATGTTCAATACGAAGTCAGAGACCTTGGCGGATGCCAGCTCTATACCCTGCTTCGGATCGATGAAGCCGCCTGACGCGTCCCGCAGCAGCAAGCCGGAATTTTGCACAATAGAAGAGAACCCTAAACAAGCCTGCTGGGAATCAATCAGGAGGAGAGTGATTTGCCGTATTCAGAGGTATTAATCGCCCCAATGAGGGAAGACCTAGTCCGTCACGGTTTGATTGAAACACGGACGCCCGAGGAAGTGGACCGGGTACTTGCAGAAAACGGGACAGTTCTCATGGTGATCAATTCCGTTTGCGGATGTGCGGCCGGAAAAGCCCGTCCTGGCGTGGCCATGGCGCTGAAGCATTCGGTGTTGCCGGATAAGGCGGCCACAGTGTTTGCCGGCGCCGACATCGAAGCAACGGCGCGAGTCCGAGAAAAGCTTGCTGGCTATCCGCCTTCCTCCCCTTCGATTGCTCTGTTCCGCGATGGAAAGCCGGTCTGGATGCTTCACCGCCATCAGATCGAGGCGAGCGATCCGGAAACCATCGCCAAAGCGATCACCAGCGCCTTCGACGAATACTGCCAAAAATCGGTAGCGACCGGACAGTAGGCTGCTAGACGGAAAACTCCGGCCCTTCAGCCCTCTTCGGCCGCCTCCTTTGCAAGATCCCCGGGGCGGCGCCTGGCAGCGGCAACCACCTCAGTGCGCTCCACGCCCGGCTTTGGTCTCTTACGATGCCCGCAGGGCGTGGAGAATCCGCAGCGCCGCCTGCTTGCCGCGGTCGCCCACCTCACCGGCCGGTCCCACGCAACTCGGGCAGCCTGCTTCGCACGGACAGCGCGAAATCAGTTCGGTGGTGTGTTCCAACAGCTTTGCCGTTAACCGGTATAGGGGCGCGCTCTGCCCAATACCGCCGGGATAGGCATCATACAGGTAGAGATTGGGCTCGAAAGTCTTGAGGCCCGCCGCGGGCTCCTCTGTTAAAGCGACGCCAAGATCCCGCGGATCGCACATCAGCAGCAGGGAAGCAATAGTACGTAACGCATTGCCGAGACCACTCAATGCGCTTTGTTTCTCCGTGGGCGTGAGATCGGGGAACTGCGCAAGGAACGCCTCCGGGAAGTGA
>Ga0207864_1002091_pt1 | contig 19719 bp, 17 predicted proteins | sample HigsolmetaAR202D_FD_184834 | JGI IMG/M metagenome (GOLD analysis project Ga0207864, IMG submission 184834) | Ionic liquid and high solid enriched microbial communities from the Joint BioEnergy Institute, USA - AR20-2-D (SPAdes) (version 2) ... | reverse complement strand
GGGGCGGGGAGGTCCGCCCTGGTGGGCGGGGTCGCTGGGGCGCGGCGGGTTCGTTGACAAAAAGGAGTTGCAGAAGGGCGCCCAGCCACCAGCAGGCTAGCCAGAGCCAGCTTCGCGGTTTCGGTTTCCGGTGCCGGGCAGCACCGATACGCTGTGCCATGTCACCACCTGTGCTCTCAGGTCGGAGGCCATGCCCCGGAGGCGGTTGCCGCGCCTGCCGGGGTCTGTTGCTTTTCTCGGGTCGGGGGTTCAGCGGCCGCCGTGCGCCGTCTCGGCGCGGGCGTGGTCGAAGGCTGCGGCCAGGTGCTCGGCGATGACCTCCAGTTGTTCGCTGGTACTGGTGAGTGGTGGGCTCAGGCGCAGGCCCGCCCAGCCCCGGGATGGGGCGCACCAGCAGGCCGCGGTCGCGGGCCGCCGCGACCACGGCCCGGACCGGGGGTGCGGGGGCGGTGTCCAGCGGCACCACCTCCAGGTCCAGGCCGCACCGGGTGGTGCGGATGCGGTCGGCCAGGCGGCGCTCGATCTGGTCGGCGAGGAAGGCCCCGGCCTTGGCGGCCTGCGCGCTCAGCGCGTGGCCGGTGAGGTGGTGCAGGACCTCGGCGGCCACTGCCGCGGCGAAAGGGTGCGGTTCCCATCCCGGATACCAGCGTTCGGCCGCCTGCTCGACCGCGGCGGCCAGGCGCGGGGCGGCCAGCAGGGCACCGCAGGTGCCGTAGCCGGCCACCAGGCTGTCGCCCAGGGCTGCCACATCGGGGCGCGCATCAGCGGGCAGGCCGCCCAGCAGGGTCAGCGCCCCGGAACGCCCCAGACCCACAGGGGTCTCGTCCCAGGCGAGGACGAGACCGTGTTCATCGCACAGTCCCCGCAGCCTTCGCATCGTCTCGGCCTCGGGCGGCACGGCGGCCAGCAGGCGCACCACGATTCCTTGGACCGGTGTGCCGGTGGCGTGTGCGCGGTCGATGGCCCAGCGCACCCGCTCCACCAGATCTCCTGTGGTGACCGGGGTCGGCACGGCGGATGCGTCCCGGCTGCTGCTTCCGGTGAGGCGGAGACGGGCCGGGGCGTGGTCGAACACGACGTGCACGAGCGCGCCACTTTGCCCGTCGGGGCCGGTGGCGGCGATGCGGGCCAGGCTGTCGGCCGCCCGCGTCCCGGAGGCCGCCAGCACCGCGTGCGCCATCCCGGTCACGGCGTGCAGGTCCGCAACCAGCAGCAGTTCGGCCAGGGCCGTGTACCCCTCGGGCAGCAGCGGCAGCCGGGCGGTACGGGCCAGGGCACGCAGCGGATCCCAGCCATAGCCCAAAATCACCCGGTCACCGGCGGCGGTGGCGTCCAGCAGCCACCGCCCGTCCACGGTGCACACACAGGCCCCGCCTCCACCAGCAGCCACCCGCCCCTTGCGGTCCCGCCCGAGGACGGGACTGGTTTCAGGCATGACGAACTCCAAAGAATCGAAGGAGAGATAGAGAGAGGAGACGGGGCAGCAGGACGACCGCTGAGGGAGGGACAGCCTCGGCCCGAGTAGGCAAGGCCGCGGTCTGAGCGGCAACCGCTGCCGTCTCAACAGGTCACGGTCACATCCCGGCGGGAGAAGACCGCACGCCCCCGTCTGGGGCCTCGACCACCGGGAGGGTCCTGGCCGCGGCGTCGCACCGCACGGTGCGCTCACCCCAGCAGGACTTTCGGCAGACGCCCAGGGCCGCTGGACGGCGTGGGTCTACCCCGGGACCGCGGCCAGCGCCCGGGCAGAGCCGCTGGTGCGGGGCAGCGGCATCGAGATGTCGACCGGTGCGGGGCGCAGGGTTGCGCGCTGGATGTTGCGGGCCTCGATCTGCTTGGCAAGCGCTTCGGCACACGCAGCCGCCCGGGCAAGGGGCAGGGCGAACCAGGCCGCCTTGCCCCGGTCCAGGCGCAGGGCTCCGCACAGCCCGCCGGAGTAGGCCGTCACCGCGGGCAGGCCCCGACCGCTCTCCCGCTCGCAGTCGAGGTCAGTCACCATCAGCGGTGAGGGCAGCAGCGGCCAGCCCGCCCCGGCGTCGTGGACCTCCACCACCACGCACCCCGCCGCCCGGCACTCCCACACCAGCACCGCCACCGGCGCTCCACCGTGGCGCACCGCGTTGGTCACCAACTCGCTGACCATCAAACGGGCGTCATCCACCTGCTCCTCGGTGACTCCGAACTCCTCCAGCCTCTTGACCGTCAGGGCACGTGCTTGTGCCACCCGCATCGTCCCCGGGCTTAGCCAGCGTACGACCACGTCAGTATCCATGCCCTCTCCCCAGAACGCACCCCGCGCCTGTCACCCTTCGTGCCAGGAGAAACACGGTGGCGCCGACACCGATCATGACCCCCAAGAACGTTCCACGCAAGAACTTGCCAAGAATTATTTTCGTTCCCGGAACGTTCCTGGCACGTGTTGAAAGAGTCGCGGGAAGCAGGCAGACTGACAGCAGCAGAGCTTCGACACAGAGGAGACCCACGTGCAGGGCAAGCGCTCCCCGTCCGCCGCGCGCCGCCAGCTCGGCGCACGGCTCCGCCAACTGCGCTCGCAGTCGAAGCTCACCGGAGCCCAGGTGGGCGCTCAGATCGGCTGCACCCACGCCACAATCAGCAAAATCGAGAACGGCAACACCGTTCCCGACCTGACCCAACTCGACCGACTGCTGGACCTGTACCAGGTCACCGACGCCGAGGACCGCACGCTCTTCCGGCAACTGCTCGACGACGCCTCGGGCGACGGGTGGTGGGAGGCCTACGACGACGTCCTGCCGCACAAGTTCGGCACCTACCTCGGCATGGAGGTCGACGCCGAATCCATCAACGCCTACGAATCCACCCTGGTCCACGGACTGCTGGAGACCCGCGACTACGCGAGCGCCCTGCTCCACTCGGTGCGTCTCAACCAGTTCCCCGAAGAGATCGAGCGCCTCGTGGACGTCCGCATGCGCCGCAAGGAACTCCTCACTGCCGACCAGCCACTACAGCTCTCCGTCGTCATGGAGGAAGCGGTCATCCGCCGCCCGCTGGGCGGCCCCGAGGTGATGCGGGCGCAACTGGAGTACCTGCTCGAAGCCCAGCAGATGCCGAACGTGTCCATCCAGATCCTGCCGTTCTCCGTCGGCGCCCACCCTGGTCTGAACGGCAGCCTCACCGTTCTGGAGTTCCCCGATGAACCCGCCATCGGATACACCGAAGGCCCCTCGGGCAACAACTATCTGACCAAACCCAGAGAAATCAGCCGCTGTAAGCTCATCCTGAGCAAACTCCGCGAAGCGGCGCTTTCGCCCGAGGAGAGCAGCGCACTGATCGCACAAGTCGCCAAGGAGATGAAGTGACCGCATCACCGGTGAACAGCGCCCCGCGCTCCACCCCGTGGACGAAGTCCTCCTTCTCCACCACCGGAGAGGGATGCGTCCAGGTACGCGCCACCGGCAACGGGCACATCGAGATCGGCGACACCAAGAACCCCGACGGCCCCGTCCTCACCGTCACCAACACTGACTGGACCACCTTCCTCGACCAGGTCGCCACCGGAACTTCCGACTACTCCGGCCGCCTCATCCCCGTCTTCCAACCCGACGGCGGCTTCATCCTGCGCGACACCGCCACCCAAACGACCCTGGTCTTCACCCGCGCCGAATGGGACGCCTTCCACACCGGAGTCGTCCACGGCGAACTCCGCCCCCTGTCTGCGCTCTGACGCCTCCCGGAACATCCCAGACCGGAGTCCACACGGCGACAGCCCCGCCATGGCGCAGACAACACCGATGGGAGCCGGAGAACGAACGTGGGCGCTCGCCCATCCCCCGCTCAACCGGTAACGGACCGAACGGCGTCGAACTCATGATCAGCGATGTCTGCATCGAGGAACCCGCCAGTATCCCGCGCCATCAAGCCACGTTCGCCGCTCTTGCCGAACTGGCCCTGCTCCCGAAGCGTCAGCCGAACTGCTTTCCGACAAAATAGACATCGAAGAATGAAGAGCCTGGAAAGCGACAAGGTGAGCACGGTGGCAGACCTGTCCTGGTACAAGAGCAGCTACAGCACAGCGCAGAGCAACTGCGTCGAGGCGGCTCGTCTGCCCTCCGGCGGCATGGCGCTGCGCGACTCCAAACACCCCGAAGACACGGTCCTGCACTTCACCCGCGACGCATGGACAGCCTTCCGGAAAGCCCTGTGCGACGGCGGACTCTTCTGAGGCTGCCGGAGCCGCATCCGCACAGGGCTTCTCCGGGTCGTATTCCGGCGTTCCCCGTCTCCGCTCCTGAGAAGACCCGGGTCAGGAGGCGGGGGTCCACGGCCAGGGTCGGGGACCCCTGCGTCCGCGCAGGCAGTCGAGGCGCAGCCGTGCTTCGGTGCGCATGGCCGGGTCGTGGGGGGCGTGCTGGGCGAAGTACAGGGCCATGCGGAGTTCCCGGATGTCGCGCAGCACCTCGTAGCCGTCCCAGGCGGTGACGTCGTATCCGTAGAGGTCTGCGAAGCGCGCGTAGTCGTCGGCGCGGACCCAGCCGAAGCTGGTGTACTTGATCGCAGTGGAGACGAGGTCCCATTCGGGGCGGCCCAGGGAGCAGCGCTCCAGATCGATCAGCCGGGCCTGGCCGTCGGCGCTGCGGGCGACATTGCCCACCCAGGCGTCGCCGTGGACGACGCACTCGGGCAGGCCCGCGGGCAGCTCCTGCCAGGCGGTGCGCAGCTGGTCCAGGCGGCCGCGCAGCCAGGCCCGGTCGGCGGGCGGCAGGGTGTGCGCGTCGTTGATCCGCGCCTCCAGACGCACGAACGGGTCGAGGGTGCCCAGAACGAGGCCGGGGGGCGGGGTGAGGGCGTGCAGGGCGCGGATCAGCCGGGCGACGTCGGCGACTGTACCCGCCTGGTGGGGCGGCAGTTCGTGCCACCAGGTGACGGCGCGTCCGTCGACGAGTGTCGGCTGGTCCACCTCCAGGGCGCGGACCGCGGGCAGGTCCTCCGCGGCCAGCCAGCGGGCGACGGCGACCTCGCGGGCCGCGGCCTGCTGCTGGCCGGGGCGGGAGACGCGGGCGACCACCCGGCCGGGCAGGCGGATGACGGCGTTCTCGCCGATGCGGACTGCTTCGGCGCCTTCGGTGGCGAGGGCGGCCTGTCGGCCCGCAGCAGCCAGGATCCGGTCGAAGGGCGGAGGGACGGTCATGCTCAAGTGCCTTCCAGGGCGTGGGTGATCCGGGCGCTGACCGCGTCAGCGCCGTCCACCTCAGGGGTCCGGTTGAGGAGGGTGCGGAGTTCGCGCAGGTCGTCCTCGGCGCGTTGGGAGCGCACCCGTCCGACGTCGTCGAGGGCGCGGGCCGCGGTGGCCAGCCCTTCCTCGACATTGCGGCCGTGCAATTGCAGCGAGGCGAGCTTGATGGCGGAGATGGCCCGCGAGCGCGCGTAGGCGTCCGTGTGGCCGCAGACCGCCTCTCCCAGCCGCCGCAGCGCACCATCCGGGGGATGGACTCCGGCCACAGCCAGGTCCCACAGCGCGTGGGCGGTGTCGCCCGCGTGCTGGGCCGCGTCGTAGTAGGCCATCCACGAAGGGGGCTCGACCGCGGTGGGTGCGGCAAACGCGGCATCGGCCTCACCGACCGCCCGGAGGGCCTCCGTGCGCGAGCCCGTCTTCGCGTAGGCGCGGGCGCGGGCGGTATGCAGCATGGCCTTCTCCACGGCGGAGAGCCGCTCGGAGCGTACGAGGCCGAGTTCGGCGTAGGTGATCCCCTGGTCAGGGTCTGCGCACCAGATCGCCTGGCGGGCCCGGTGGGAGTAGACCTTGGCACGCAGATGCCAGTCCCCGGCCTCCTCAGCACACTCTGCGGCGAAGGCGAAGAGGCGGCGGGCGTCATCGTGGGCGTAGGCGTCGAAAGCCATGAAGCCGGCCACCATGAACAGCTGGGCGACCGCGGAGAAGGCCTCGCCGCGCAGACGGTGCGGACACGGGGCGTGTAACAGGTCGGCGGCTGCCCGCAACTGCCCCGCCACAGCGGCGCGCGTCACCTGCCCGCCGTAGGTGTGGTCCCATCCGGAGAAGACCGCTGCCGCCTCCCGGACCTGGGCGATGTCGACGGCGCGCACCTGGCGCGGGCGCAGCGTGTCCTGGAAGGGCGAGGACAGCGCCAGCAACGGTGAGACGGCCAGGCCGGCGGTGGCCGTCCGGAGGAAGTCGCGGCGTTCCACGCCCTCCAGCATGGAGGGTTCGCCGGCACCAGCGCCATGTCCGGTACTCGCCGATGCGGTCTTGTCGGTTTCGGAGGATTCCGCCTTCCGTGTAGCGGTGACCAAGCCCTGTGCTCGCGCCAGGACTCCTCCGGTGTCGAGGACTTCGTCAAGACGACGCGCCAAGTCTGGAGAGCACTCCCGGTCGGCGGTCTCGATCCGCCCTATCAGGCTCATGCTGACCCATACTCGCTGAGCCAGTTCACGCTGTGTCAGTTCACGCTTCTCACGCCAGTACCGCAGCTCCGCACCGAACCAGTCGACGGGCGACCGCTCAGGCTGCAGTGTCTTCGGGGGGCGAGGCACCTGGTTTCCTCCTCGGGGGACCCGCCAATCCGACAGGATGGAATGTCGGACTCAGCATCTCGATTCTGTGGCGGGGGATCCAGCTAAATAGGCAAAAGCCTTCCGAACGGGCTGGAGAGAGGCAGTGCCCCAGAGAATTGATCAAGACCTGCAATGGCGCACATCCAGTTATACAGTCACCGACCGCGGAATATGCACGGAAAACCCCATTGGTCCGGAGAGTGCCCTGATACGTGGCACAAAGGACCGCGGACTGGGCCTCCTGACCTCTGGCTCCGCGGAATGGCCGCTGTTCGTCCGCGCCGCACGTAGCGGCTGCTTCTGACAGGAAGTGCCGATGACGCTATCTCTGCCCATACGCCGCCTGGGCGCGTGCGGCATCGAGGCCCCTGCGGTGGGAATCGGCTGCTGGGGTATCGGAGGCCCGGCCGAGAACCTGGGGCTGCCCATGGGGTGGGCCTCGGGATCCGACGAATCCGCAGCCCAGGAAGGGCTGGAGACTGCCTTCGCGCTGGGAGCCAGGTTGTTCGACACCGCTGACGTCTACGGCCTGGGCCGCTCAGAACGACTTCTGGGACGGCTGGTACGGCAGGTGCCGCGCACGGAACTGGTGCTGGTCTCCAAGGTCGGCTACTTCGCCGGTACGGCCTCCCACGGCTACGAACCAGGGCACATGCGCCGCCAACTGGAGCAGACCCTGGACAACCTCGGCACCGACTACCTGGACGTGTACTTCCTTCACCACACCGACTTCGGAGCTGGCAGCGAATGGCTGGACGGGGCTGCCGAACAGATGCAGTCCTTCCGCGACTCCGGCCTGATCCGGGCCATCGGCATGCGCGGCCCGCACCGCCACGCCCTCGAACGGCTGTCGACTCCCCGTCACAGCAGGGCGGACAAGGTGGAACGGTTCCGCGGCCTGTTCCGCAGAGTGCGCCCTGACGTACTGGCAGTACGGGACAACCTGCTGAGCCCGGCTGCCCGGGAATCGGGGGTCTACAGACTCGCAGCCGAGCACGGTGTCGGTGTGCTGGTGAACAAACCGCTTGCCCAAGGACTGCTGACCGGCGTGTACTCGTCTTCGGCCCCCCGGGACTTCCCACCGGGCGACCACCGCAGACGCAAGCGCTGGTTCACCGCCGAAGCACTCGCAATCATCGGCAGCGGCCTGGCCCGGGTGCGTGCGCTGATCGGAAACGACCCCGACGAACTGCTCCGCTATGCACTGTGGCACTGCCTGGACTCCTACGAACACGCTGCCGTCCTGGCGGGATTCACCTCGCCCTGGCAGGTCCGCCGCAACCTCGGAGCCCTGGGCCAGTGCCCTGACCGCGAGATGCTGGACCGGGTGCGACGGATCATGGCCGGTGTCCAACGCAGACTCGACGCCGACGGCGAAGTGTTCTGCGACGAACCGACCGGAGTGGAAGCGACGTGAGCGAGATCTTCCCGGCTCAGATGAGCCTGCTGGACACGGCCGGACCCGCGCGGCGGCGCGGCACCGGCGAAGCGGGGCTGGTGGTCTTCAACGCCCAGCACGCCTCGCCTGAGCGGTCCCGTGCCCAGGCCGACTGGCTCGCCGCACACGGTCGCGCCGACATCGTGGTGGCCAGCGAGGTCTCCGGCACGCACACCGTGCTGGCCCAGGCGCTCACCGAGCACGGCTACGACGTCCTGGTCCCCGACAGCGGCGGGGACTACCGGGTCCTCCTCGCCTCCCGCACCGGAACACTCTCGCCGGTGCCGGGACTGCGGCTGGCCCACCTGCCGCACCGGGCGGTGACCGCACAGCTGGCCGTGGACGGAATCCGGCTGGTGGTCATGGGCCTGTACGTGCCCTCGCGCGGTCCGCGCGAGCGGCGCAACGTCGACAAGCGGCTGGTCCAGGAGTCCATCGCCGCCCTCCTGCCCGCCCTGGCCGGACAGGACGCCGAGATCGCCGTGGCCGCCGGGGACCTCAACGTGGTGGAGCCCGGCCACCGCCCCCACCACAGGGTCTTCGGGGCCTGGGAGTACGACTTCTACCGCGCCTTCGCCGCCCACGGCCTGGCCGACGCGTTCCGGCACCTGCACCCCGACCTGCTCGACCACTCCTGGTACGGGCGCTCCGGCGACGGCTACCGCTTCGACCACACCTTCACCACCGCCCCCGGGCGCATCCGCTCCTGCGCCTACGACCACGCCCCCCGTGACCTGCGGCTCAGCGACCACGCCGCGATGACCACCGTCCTGGCCACCAGCTGACTCCCCGGCCTTCCGCACAGCCCGACCGCACCGCGGCCACCGGGCCCCGCCGCCATGCCCCGCAACCGGCCTGCGGCCCCCTTGTCCTCGAAAGGGGCGACTATGCCTTCTCTTTCCACCGCTGCGACCGTCCACGACCGCCTCCTCGCCGCCCTGGCCCACGTGGTACCGCCCTCCCACGGCCTCCAGGACGCGGTGCGCTCGCTGCCGCTGACCGATCCCAACCGGATGCGGGAACTCCTGACCCGGCTGCTCTCCGGCACCGCGGAGCAGGTCGTGGTGACCGGCACCGTGGAACGCCGCCTGCTGGCACTGCTGCCCGCGGGCAGCCGGACATGGCTGCTGGCGGACCTCTCCGGACGCCCCCACCGCGACCGCCCGTGGCCCCAATGGGCGCGCCAGGGCATCGACCTGCACTCCCCCGGCGACTGGCTGTCCACTGCGTCGCTGTCCGCAGACGCCCGCCGACGCCTCACCCACCCGAGAATCCTGCTGGCAGCACTGTACCACCCCGAGCACTTTCCCCTGCCACGATTCCCGCTGGGGATTTCCGACCTCGCCCGTGCGGTCCGCTCGACCCTCTCCGGTCAGGTGGACCTGCTGGACATGCAACTGGGAGCCACCCTCGACACCATCACCGCCGACGCCGGCAACGGCGGGTACGACATCGTCGGCCTGTCAGCAACCTTCGGCCAGCACGATCTCCTCACCCGTGTCCTCGACCACGTCTCCGCTCTGCCCTCCCCGCCCCGGCTTATCGCGGGAGGCAGCCTGACCGCCCGCAACGAACGCCTCCTGCTCGAGCGCTACCCCTCACTGCTGATCGCCCGCGGTGCAGGAGAGCCCACGATCGCCGACCTGATCGCCTTGCACCACGGCGACATCGACTTGGACCAGGTGCGCGGCATCGGATACGCGGGGGCACCGCGCGGCGGAGGAATGGCCGTCGGCCGCTTCCGAGTACGGCGCACTCCTACCGTCGCAAATCGCGTCCAAGCCGACGCCATGCCGGAACTCGACCTGCTGCCGACCACTTTCGCCCACCACGGAGTGGCCCAATTGGAGACCAGTCGGGGCTGCACCAACTACTGCTCGTTCTGCCCCCGCGGCCACAAGGGGACCTGGTCCGGCAGCGAGCCGACCGTACTCCCGCCCATCCTGGACGCCATCAGCGAAGTCTTCGACCAGCATCCGGAAGTGGCGCGGGTCCTCTACCTGGTGGACGAGGAGTTCATCGGCCGCGGCCCGGACGCCGTTCCCCGTGCCCTGGCTGTCTCTGCCGCCCTGCACGAACGAGGGTTCCAGTGGGAGACCTCCTGCAGGATCGACCAGGTGTCGCGCCCCGACCGCAACCGCGACTGGCACGTTGAACGTGCCCGCCTGTGGCGGGCGCTGCTCTCCCACGGCCTGCGGCGCTGCCTGTTCGGCATCGAATCGGGGGTGACCTCGGTCCTGGAACGCTTCAACAAGGAGACCACTGCTGAGCAGAACACGCTGGGCATCCGCACCTTGTCAGCTCTCGGAGTGCCCACCCGCTTCACCTACATCACCTTCGACCACCTGATGAACGAGGCCGAACTCCGTGCCACCCATGCCTTCCAGGGAAGACGCGACCTCCTGCTGCGGCCCCTCCCCCACCTGAGCGCTGAGGAGATCGTGGACGGCGTGCGCGACGAAGCGTTCGTCGCCGAGCACTCGACCGGCCAGCCTTTCTACACCTCTGTCTCCTACATGCTGGTGTCCATGGAGTGCTTGATCGGCGCTGCCTACACCAAGCAGGTCCAGGCTGCCGGTCTGGCCGGGCCTCCCCGCCCGTCGATGGGGCGTGTGGACGCGGAGTTCGCCGACTGGCGCATCGGTGTCTGCTCCCAGGCCGCCCAGTTGTGGGTGGACCGCAACTTCGCGCTGGACTACACGCTCAAAAGCGTGGAGAAGGTCCTCGGCGGTCCTGAGCGCCACCGGGTGCGCCAGACCCGGGAGGTCCTCAAACGCTCGGCGTTCGACCTGCTCACCACGATGGTCCGCCAAGTCGGCGCCTACCAGGTGCACCACAAGGAGAGCACAGCACTCGCCGAGGCGCTCTTCTCCTCCATGGACGCAGAGATCAAGCGCCTGCGCACGTGGCTCGACCGCGCTCTCCCTGAACTCGCCCGGGCACTTCCCTCCAAGCACGCCGACCTGCTGCACCGGGAGTACCGGAGATGGACCGCCACCCGGGAGTGGCGGCTGATCAACGCTGCCGACCCCTGCGGCACCTGACCCTTATTCGGGGATCGGAACCCAGTTGAACTCGGGGCAGTAGCGGGCGTAGACCACCAGCTTCCACCGGGCGTAGTCATCGAGGCGGCCGGACGAGCGCAGCAGATGCTTGACCCAGGTGTGGGCGATGCGCTCGTCCCGGTCCATGCCCTCCTCGATCTGGTCCAGCATCCGGCAGGCCACTGCGAAGTCGTCCTCTGTCAACGCGCTCACGTCGATCTCCACACCGTCGAGCTCGAAGGAGAAGACCAGTCGCGTCGTCGAGAAGCTGGTCTTCCGCTCGCCTTTGAACACCGCACGCCCTTCAAGGGCCGCCATGAGCTCTTCTCGTTCCGCTACCGGATAGCCGATGCCCAGGTCCAGATCGCTGGATTCCAGGTTCACCCGGGTACCGAACGACCCCACATCGTGCGGAGTACGTCCTGTCCACTCGGTGATCAGCGCCGAAGCGCGCTCCCTCACCTCCAGCAGCCGGGCGTCGTCCTTGCGGCGCTCCAGCCAGAACTCCTCCGCCCGCGCCCACTCCTGCGGTGAGAACGTCTTCGGGTCAGCCCACCCTGCCGCAAGAACCGCGTCGACATCCAGATCACTGGCCACTATGCACACTCCCTGATCCGACAACGCGACCACCGTAGCCGCCCGCACACGACTGCCGAGGAGGACGGAGGAAACGGGAAGGGGCGGAACACCCGTGAAAACGACAAGGAGCGCCTGTCGGATTCGCTCTGTGGGCGGCTGAGTGCCGCCGTCTCCCTGCACCGGCTCATGCGGGCCGCCGGGCCGCTGTGAACCGCGGCGAGTAGTAGTCGCTCTGGACGGGTTCGACGCGGATGGTGGTACCGGTGCGCGGGGCGTTGACCATCTGGCCGTCGCCGACGTACATGGTGACGTGGCTGGGCGAGGGGCCCGACCCGGTGTCGTAGAACAGCAGGTCGCCGGGCTGCAGCTCGTCGAGGGCGACCGGGGTGCCGATCCTGACCTGGTCGGTGGTGACGCGGGGAATGCTGACGCCGGCCGCGGCCCAGGCGGCCTGGGTGAGTCCCGAGCAGTCGAAGCCGTGCGGGCCGGTGCCGCCCCAGAGGTAGGGTTTGCCGACCTGCTGCAGCGCCCACGCCGCGGCGGCCTGCCCGGCTTCGCTTCCCCCTCCTGCCCTCGGGTTGAGGGGGGTGTGGGTGTCGAAGCGGTCGACGGCGGCGAGCACGTCGGCGACGTAGGCACGGCTGCGGTTGTAGCGGTACAGGGCGTTAGCGAGCTGGCCACGGTCGGTGAAGTCGACACCGGCGCCGCCCGCGCTGAGGCAGAGTTCGCGGGCGCTGGCAAGCGTGGAGTCGTAGACGTTGTGCGGGTCCGCAATACCGTCGCCGTTGCCGTCCGCGCCGTAGACGGGCCAGCCCGAAGGCAGGTGCTGGTTGGGCCCCACAGCGCGGTCGTACTCGGTGTCGCCGTCCCACCGTCCGTTGTCGGTGTCGTAGTGGGGTGTGAGGTTGCCGCCCGCGCCGGAGCCGTCCAGCCGGGGGCCGATCATGGGCGGGTGCACGTCGCCGTTGGGGGCGATGCTGTGCCCGGCGAGCAGGTCGGACTCGATCTCGCCGATTCCGGCGAGGATCTGCCAGCGCATGCCGGTGCACTGCGGGTGCAGGCCCTCCAATGCCTCGGCGGCACGGACGTAGGCGTCGAGCAGCAGGTCGGGAATGCCGTCGACACGGCCGGGCCGCGCAGCGGTGCGGCCGGGCAGAGCGGCTGCAGCTGCGCCGACGAGCACAGAGAGGCCGAGCAGCACGGCCAGCACGGCAACGGCGGTCTTGCCCACGGGCTTCCTCCTCCCCTGTCTCCCTCGGCGGCTCAGACAGTCAGCCCGGCCAGGGTGCTCCGCTGGAGGCTGGCTGGGGTGCGCCATACGGCTGCAGCCGGGCCCGGGCTTTGCAGGAGGGCGTGGGTAGTGAGGTGCAGCGGGGTAGCGGGGCTGGCGTGCGGAGCCAGGGCAGCGGCGAGATTGGCCTCCCGGGCCGGTGCGGGGACGACGAACAGCACCGGGGAGGGCAGCCTTGTGGCGTCGGCCAGGCGCGCGTATCCGGGGATCTTCTTGGCTACCCGGGAGAGGCTCTCGCTGCCGGTGTCGTATTCGACGAATGCGTCCAGGCGCGCACCGTCCTGGGTCCAGCGCAGGTAGGCGTCGGGGCGCACGTAGCCGCCCCATTCGGCGGCGCACTGGGATTCGCCCCACCAGGTCTCCAGGGCTGCGCCCGGAGTGGCGCGGGCTGCGAGGGTGAAGGCGGCGAAGGTCCCGGCCAGCCCGGTGATGTGCCCGAGCTTGGCGGAGTGGGCCAGCCCTGCGGCGCTGTCGTGGCGGTAGCCGAGGTCCTCGGGCGTGGTGCCGTGGCGGTGCGCCAGGACCCGCGCGCCCAGGGGGGCCAGGGTCCAGTGCATGGGGCGGGAGCCGGGTTCGGGGCTGTGCGGCTGGAAGGCGTCGAGCAGCTGGCAGCGGTGCAGGATGAGCAGGCGGCGGCGGGCGTTGCGGGCGGTGGGGCCGCTGAAGAAGAGGCTACCGAGGTGGAAGGTGGTCAGGACGCGGTGGACGCGGACGGTCTCCAGGATCGCGTAGTCGCGGTCGGTCAGGCGCTCGGCTAGGCGGAGGACGGTGCGGGTGCTGCGGCTCATCTCCTGCCTTCCAGTCGGATGTCGATGCGGGAGGCGACTGTCGCTGGGGTCGCAGGGTTGTGGCGGCGGGCGGCTCTGCGCACTGCCGCAGCCCGGCCGGGGACGGGCGGGGGCAGGGGGCGGGTGCGCATGGTGAAGGCGGGCCGTTCCTTGGCGCCGACGAGCAGGCGGCCTGCGGCCTGGTAGGCGCCCAGGTGGGTGAGGTCGTAGTCGCGCAGGCCGGGCAGGGTGTGGGCCTGCAGGTGCGCGGCGTCGTCGGGCGAGCAGGAGAAGCAGATCTTGCTCCGGGCGTTGGCGGACAGCGCCTTGCGGAGCTCGGCGGGGAGCTGGCCGAGCTCCTGGTGGGCCAGGGTGAGGCCGAGCCGGTAGCCGCGCGCCTCGGCGAGCATGTCGGCCAGGGAGCCGGGCATGTTGAGGAAGTTGTGGCATTCGTCGATGTAGGCTGCCACGTCGGCGCGCTGCGCTTCGGCCTGGTGGACGCGGGCGGTGACGGCCTGCCAGGTCGCGGCCAGTGCGAAGGAGCCGATCAGCGCGGCGGTGTCCTCTCCGAGGCGGCCTTTGGGCAGGCGCAGCAGCACCAGGAAGCCGGTGTCGAAGGCTTCGGCGAGGTCGACGGTGGAGGGTCCGGAGGCCAGGACCTGGCGCACCCAGGGGCGCAGCAGGGCAGCACGGAGTTTGTTGAGCAGGGGTCCGGTGACCGCGCCGCGCGCTCCGGGGGTCAGCGCGTTGTACCAGTCCCAGAAGCCGGTCAGGGCGTCGTCGCGGATGCTGTCGACCAGGCTGGTGCGGAAGGCGTCGTCGCTGAGCAGGCGGGGGATGTGGGCGAGGGTCAGGGCGGGGTCGCTGGCGCGGGTGAGGGTGAGGGTCGTGGCGCGCAGGATGTCGTCGGTGCGCGGCCCCCAGTAGTCGGTGTAGATGCGCTTGAAGATCCCGGTGACGGTGTCGGAGGTGAAGTCGGGGTCGGGCCCCTGGAGGAGGTTGAGGCGGGGCGGGGGCGCGCTGTCGTCGGGGTCGAACAGCACGGTGCGGTCGGCGGCGTGCTCGGGAAGGCGGGCCAGGATGTCAGTGACCAGGTCGCCGCGCGGGTCGATGACCAGGGCGGCGCGGCCAGCCTCAGCGTCCTGCAGGACCAGGTTGGCCAGCAGGGTGGACTTGCCGGAGCCGGTCTTGCCGATGATGTGGGTGTGCTGCCGGGACTCGGCCACGCCCAGCGCGACGGGGCGGGGTGGTCCGGCGTCGGCGTCGCCGAGCAGGCGGGCGGTACAGGAGGGTGAGCAGGTCCGTGCTCCGGTCGGTGAGCGGGCTTTTTGGTGTCGTGTAGGGGATGTGGGTGCTGGGACAGTTGACAAAGAGGAAGAAGCGATCGGAGTCCAGACACTTCTCCGCCAGTTCCACGACATGGGCGAGCGTGAGCGTGTCCGTGCGGTCGACGACGCGTGTGCTGTGACTGACCACCGCTTGGGAAGAACGCCCGAAGTAGTGGAACTCCGGAAACAGTCTCGGCAGACCGTTTCCTCTGTCCGTCGGATCGAAGAAGGTGACTCCGCCCGCCCCGATCACTCGGTAACCCCGAGCGGCGTAGTACTCCATCAGAGTCGCGCCAGTGAACGTGACCCCGACCGGTTTTCTGGAGGGACGGGCAGAGGCCGATCTCCAGATCGCCTCCAGGTGCTGTCCCGTGACGGTAAGCGTTCCGGCGACCGGTCGGGGCAGGAACCCGTTGAAGAGGGCGGCGTGGGCCGGAAGCGTGTAGGTTCCCGGTGTCTCGGCTCGCACCAGAGGGCCGAGCCTGGACAAGACCGGGAGGCGTGCCTTCTGGGCGACGTCGTGGCGGCAGGAGTCCAGAGTCACCAGGATGACGTCGCGGTCAGCGAGATCGGTTTCCGGCATGCGTCACCCCTCCAGGGCCAAGGTCGGCTTTCGGAACCGTTCGATCGGGTCCGTGGCGAGCAGCCACCCGGAGAGGCGTCCGAACTCGGACAGGCATCCTTCGACGATGTCGGTGATGTCTTGTCGATCCTGGCCTCCGACCGGGCGGGAGAGGCGGACTCCGACGAAGGAGGGGTCGGTGAGCGGGTCCCCGTTACGGGAGACCAGGACCGTCTCATTGGGAACTTTGAGGCGGGCGAAGACCTGGTCTGCGATGCGGGTGGCGGCGAGCGTGTAGAGCTTGCCGGTGTGGTGGACCGGGTTCTTGCCCGCGAGCGCCTCGACTCCGGCGCCGCGGTTGGCGGAGATGACTCCGTTGGCCTTGTTGCCCCGTCCGACGAGTCCGCAGTCTCCCTTGCCCAGTGACGTGCCGAACGGTGCGAGGTAGGCGCCTCCCTCGTGGTCCTTGGTGTTGAGGCAGAAGCGTGTCCGCCACTGGTGTCGCCGGACTACCGAATGCCCTTCCACGAACGCCAAGAGGTGCTCTCCAGCCGCGGCCATCACCTCCCGGTAGGCGTCGTGTGAGCCGGTCAGGTCGGGATGGGCGGGAAGGCAGAGCGTCAGGTCCACCGACACTCCCGCGCGGACGATCATGACCTTCACATCCGCCCCCACGGCCGGGAAGGCAGAACCGAAGACCGGCCCGTTGGCGTAGTTCTCCAGGTCAATGGCCAGACAATCCAGCGGATCCGCCGGGGCGTAGGCGCTGCAGAACGCGGTGTCGTTCGCCCGCCCGCCATGTACTGCGGCCGAGCAGTCCGAAGCACCGCCCGGGTAGTAGAAGAAGGGCGGGTGGTCGGCAGCGACCCCGGCGGTGTTCTCCACGTGAGTCCGCAGGTGACCGAGGATTCGTGAATCACGAGTCGCTCTGCGAAGCACGTCCTCCACAACGTCACGGAACAGGTCCTCAATCGGTATCCGCTCATCACCAACGGAACGCGTCACCTTGCCGAACAGATAGGCGCTGACCGGTTTCTCGATTGAATAGCAACCGAAATCGATCACGGATCCAGCTCCGATCAGGGCGACCTTGTCGACCCAGTGGTTGGGGACGGCTCCGAACCGCTCCATACCCAGAAGCGAGTAGCGTCGGGAGAACTCCTCCGCGATAATGTCGGCAAGAGAGTCCGGATGACCTATCCCCTTGCGCTCCACCACATCGAATCCGTCCCTGGTGGACGGTCCTCTCAGTTCACCACTGACAGCTATGGTCATTCGTCACCTCATGAGACTGTGACTGGGTACACCACGAAGCTAATACCGATGCGTCAGAGGAACCCGGAAATATATTCCGGGGTTGCTCTCTGGAGGGAGACGATCTGATTCCTTCAGGTTTGAGCGTGGGGCGCCGCGTCGCCTGGTATCGAACTCGGCGTGGACTGTCCCAGGAAGTGCTGGCTGGCTTGGTGGGCCGTACTGCTGACTGGCTCGGAAAAGTCGAGAACGACCGTGCCGCACTGGACCGCCTGTCAGTCATCCGCTCTCTTGCCGAAGCCCTCGGGGTCTCAGTCCTTGACCTAATCGGTGAAGCGGAGCTCGAAAAGCCTTCGGCAAGGCAGGACGCGGATGTGGCCCGAATCCGTTTGGCGTTGACGGACTACCGTCACCTCATCCCCTTGCCCCTGGTGCTTCAGCAGGTCACCGAACCACCGGACCTCCTTGGCCTCCGTCGCGACGTCGAAGCCGTGATGGACGCATACCAGCACTCCCGGTACGGCAGAGTGCTCAGGTCTCTACCGGACCTTCTCCCACGCGCCCACACCACAGTTCGCGCGCTTGGAGGGAAGGAGTTGCTCGCAGCGGAACAACTGTTGGCTTTGAGCGCACAAGCGGCAGCGATGATTCTGACGAAGCTCGGAGAAACCGACCTGGCTTGGATCGCGGCGGAGCGTGGACTCCAGGCAGCGCAACGATCCGGGGATACTGCCGTCATAGGTTCGCTGTTGAGGTCAGGCGTGCATTCGCTCCACTCTTATGGGCAGGGCGCAACCTCCGTGGAGATGGCCGAGCAGGCCGCTGCTTACCTTCGAGGAGAAATGGACTGGTCATCTCCTAAAGAACTCTCCGTGTACGGAACTCTTCTGCTGCCCGGAGCCGTTGCCGCCGCACGCGAAGGAGACCGACGCGCGGCCCGTGACTACCTGGAAGAGTCCGAGAAGGTGGCTTTGCGTCTGGGGATAGATCGAAACGACCTGTGGACGTCTTTCGGGCCGACAAACGTCGCTGTCCACCGTGTAGTGGTGGCTAACTCCCTCGGTGACGTGGACGCCGCTATCCAACTCGGTCGAAGAATCGATCCTTCAGGGCTCCCCATTGAACGACAGGTGCGGCACGCGCTGGAGTTGGCTTCAGCCTACGTTAAGCGCAACCAGATCGATGCGGCGGTAGGCCAGGTACTCGAAGCAGAAAAGCTGTCCCCCGAACAGACTCGGCGACACGTGATGAGCCGTCAGATAGTCACAGCGATGCTGCAGACCAAGTCCGGAAAGCGAAACCGCGACCTGGTGTCGCTGGCCATACGGATGAAAGCTCTCTGACTGTGCCGTTAAGGTCTTCGTATGAGCGTTGATCCCGCAGAGTCCTTTGCTCGGCCCCGGGTGGCTGCCGGGGTGTTGTTCTTCGACGAACAGGACCGAGTGCTGTTGGTGGTGCCCTCCTACAAGCACTACCGCGATATCCCCGGCGGCTACGTCGAACACGGCGAGACTCCCCGTCAGGCGGCGCAGCGCGAAGTCCGCGAAGAGTTGGGCATCACCCCACCCCTGGGCAGACTACTGGTCGTCGACTGGGCCCCCACCCCCACCGAAGGCGACAAGCAGCTCTTCGTCTTCGACGGCGGCCCGCTGGAGCAGGAGTACCTGGATGCGATCGCCCTCGATCCGGCCGAGCTGACCAGCTACGAGTTCTGCGACGCCACCCGAATCCACGAACACACCATCCCCCGACTGGCCCGCAGAATCACCCAGGCCATCCAGGCCCGCGTCGAGAACACCACCCGCTACCTGGAAAACGGTGCACCGGTCGGATAGCCATCAGCGAAAGTACCAAAGGCAATCCCGGTGGAGCCTGATGCGGCCGACACCGGGCAGAACATCGCCTTCTCCCGGCGGGTGCTGGCCGGGGCGGGCCTCCGCCCGGCCTCGGTGATGCTGGCGACCATGCCCTCCATGCAGCGGCGCGGCTACGCCACCACCCGCAAGGTCTGGCCCGAGGTGGAGGTGGTGTGCGCCTGTGAGCCGGTGGCCTTCCGCGACTCCCTGGTGGGCATCGGCGACGACCGGCTCGTCATCGACACCATGGTCGGCGACCCGCAACGGATCATCGAATACCCCGACCGCAGCTTCGCCGTCGAACAGCACGTGCCCGACGACGTCCACACCGCCTACCAGGCGCTCGTCAAAGCCGGATGCACCAGCCGCCTCATCGGAGCCTGACCCGGTACACAGACCAGCGACCCTCGAGTCCAGATCGTCTCCACAGTGGAGGAGAACACGGTGTCTACACTGCCGGGCATGGCCGATCAGCGTGTCTGCTCCCTCGTCGTCTCCGGCTCCTCGGCTCCCGAGGGCGTTCCCGAATTGGTGGAACTCTTCCAGGAAGACGGGTGGCGGATCACCGTGCTGTCCACACCCACCGGAACCCGCTTCCATGACCTGGACCGGCTGGCGGAGCTGACCGGGGAACCGGTGCGGGTGGACTTCCGCAGGCCCGGTACCGGAAAGAGCCTTCCCCCTGCCGACGTGGTGCTGGCGTGCCCGCTGACCTTCAACTCGACCAACAAGTTCGCCCGCCGACTGCTGGCATTGCTGCCCGCAGGCAGCCAGACGTGGCTGCTGGCGGACCTCTACCCCACCGCGACCGCCCGTGGACGAAGTCCTCCTTCTCCACCACCGGAGAGGGATGCGTCCAGGTACGCGCCACCGGCAACGGGCACGTCATCGTCGGCGACACCAAGAACCCCAACGGCCCCGTCCTCACCGTCACCAACACCGACTGGACCACCTTCCTCGACCAGGTCGCCACCGGAACTTCCGACTACTCCGGCCGCCTCATCCCCGTCTTCCAACCCGACGGCGGCTTCATCCTGCGCGACACCGCCAC
>Ga0207864_1002076_pt1 | contig 19795 bp, 17 predicted proteins | sample HigsolmetaAR202D_FD_184834 | JGI IMG/M metagenome (GOLD analysis project Ga0207864, IMG submission 184834) | Ionic liquid and high solid enriched microbial communities from the Joint BioEnergy Institute, USA - AR20-2-D (SPAdes) (version 2) ... | reverse complement strand
TGGCTGGATGTCGTGCGTTCGACTCTCTCATGGCGCCGATGCAGGGACGGGCGTGGTCCGACGACACCGGCGCCTTCCCGAGTTGTCGGCTCCTGTCAGTGGGCAACCGCTCGTGTGACATTGCCGCTTCAGATGGGCGGGAAGGGCCTGCGGGGTAGGGCGACTTCGTTGTAACATCAGACGGAACCAATCAGAACGGAGCAGTTTGATGAGCGAGATTCCACCCCCCTTCCCGGCGGATCCGGGGTACTCGAGAAGCCCCAATGGGCCGCAGCCTGGCGGGATCGATCTGCGTATGCTGTTGCACATCACTTATGGCCTGTATGCCATCGGCTTCATCACTGGCGGGCTAGGGGCGCTGGCAGCCATCGTGCTGGTGTACATCAAGCGGGGCGACGCGGTCGGTACCATCTACTCTTCCCACTTTTCATGGTTGTTGTCCACCTTCTGGTGGTCCCTGCTCTGGGGCTTGATCAGCACCGCACTGACCGTCATCGTCATCGGCTGGATCGGGTTGTTCGTCACCCTGGTATGGGTGCTGTACCGCATCGTGAAGGGATGGCTGGCCCTGGCAGAGAACAAGGCCGTCGGGTCCGCGTACTGATACGAGCAGGTCTCCAAGCTGGCAGTTGCCTGCCCGGGTTCCACAAAGGCGTGCAGCCATCAGTTGCCCTCGCTTGAAAGTCAAAACCCCGGCCTGTGCCGGGGTTTTTTACTTGCCAGGAAAGGGCCTGTATGGCCAGTTCAGGTGCGACCGCAGTCTTGCTGCTGCCGAAGTGTTGATGGCGCGCCGGATGCGTTCGCGATGCTGAACCCTCTGTGCTGGCTGCAAGCGGGGTGAAGGGTGCGGTTCGCCTTGCTCAGGAAAGATGGCCGTTGACGATCTTCGTGAGTTCGAACATCGACACCTGGGACTTCCCGAACAACGGACGCAATTTGTCGTCGGCGTTGATGTTGCGGCGATTGGAAGGGTCCTGGAGGTCGTGCTTCTTGATGTACTCCCAGATTTTCTTCGTGACCTCGGTGCGCGGCAGCGGATCCGAACCGATGACAGCTGCCAGCTCAGCGCTAGGGGTGAGCGGTTTCATGAACGCGGCATTCGGTTTACGAGCGGACTTGCTGGCAGTAGACATCCGACTTTCTCCTCTAAAGGCGCCGTATGCGTGGAGCATACTGGCTTTCGTGCAGGCGCACAATCGGTACGGATATGGCCGGCACCGGGAATGGGTTGGAGACAATGTAACCACATACTGCAAAGCAACGAAAGATAAACTATCATGTCCGGGCTTATGCAGTATGGTGCACGTAGCACACTAACATAAGAAGCGAAGCTCATGAGGTGCGACCAACTGTAACCGCGAACTTCCCACATTTGGGGTTTAGCCGAAGAGTCGCCAGCCCGATAGAGGTGTAGGCTTCGGTGTTCACGTGCTAAACGCTATCGAGTTTTGGAGGAGTGAAATGGTGAGACGCTCTGCAAGAAAGCTTTCCCCGTTGGTGGCCGGCGTTGCGGCGGCACTGGCAGTGTTCACCGCGCACGCGGAAGAGGCCGTGCTCCGGGCGGTCAGCTCGTTCGCTACTGGAACCGCGTTTTCTGCCCCATTCGAGAAATTTGTAGAGAAGGTCAACCAGGAGGGGAAGGGCCTGGTGCGCATCGAGTATCTGGGCGGTCCGCCAGCCATGCCTCCGTTCGAGGTCGGCAGCGCGGTCAGCCGTGGGGTGGTCGATATGGCCAACGTCACCAGCGCGTTCTACATCTCGCAGCTGCCGGCTGCCGATGCGTTGAAACTGGGTGAGCTTACCCTCGAGGAAGAGCGCCAGAATGGTGCGTGGGATTACATCAACCAGCTCCACAACGAAAAGATGAACGTCTGGTTCTTGGCGCGAACCGGCGACAACGTGCCTTTCCATCTGTACATGAACCGCGAGCTCAAGGGGCCCGATCTCAAAGGACTCACGATTCGCGTCACGCCTGTGTATGCGGCCTTCTTCCGCGCCCTGGGGGCGAATGTGGTCCAGACCGCACCGGGCGAAGTCTATACGGCGCTCGAGCGAGGGGTGGTGCATGGTTATGGCTGGCCCATCAAGGGCGTGCTCGACCTCGGCTGGCAGGAGGTCACCAAGTACCGCATCGATCCAGGCTTTTATAAGGTCGACGTAAACGTGCTGGTCAACCTCGACCGCTGGAAGAAGCTGACCGACGAGCAGCGCGACTTCCTCACGCGAATGGCGCGCTGGCTCGAGCAGATGGATTACGAAAGCAACCCTGCCCTGAACGAGGAAGAACGCCGCAAGCAGGCCGAAGCGGGCATCAAGACCATCACGTTCGAGGGTGCAGACCGCGAGAAATGGCTGCAGGTGGCTCGCGAAGCGGGCTGGAAGCAGGTTGAAGCCCAAGCCCCGGTCGAAGGCAAGAAGCTGCGCGAGTTGCTTACGCGCAAGTAACTTTCCCATGGCCGGTGCGTGCCGACCCGCTGCGCAAGTGTCGCGTCGCGGGCCGGCCGCCTGTCCTGTGTTGTTCTTTCAGCCTGGTTTCTCATGCGCTATTACGATCGCTTTCTGGATTTTTGCGGAGCGCTTGCCGGCATTCTGATCCTGCTGGTCAGCGTGGGCATCGGCATTGACGTGGGTTTCCGGATCATCGACGGCCAGGGTGTGTACTGGCTGATCGACGTCGTCGAATACGCCTTGCTGGTAATCACTTTCCTCGGCGCGCCGTGGGTGCTGCGGCGGGGCGGGCATGTGTCCGTCGACATCGTGCTCATGGCTTTTCCCGTCAGGGTCCGGCAGGCCATCCGGCGCATCATGGCGGTAGTGGCAGCGCTCATTTGCGCGGTGATGGCCTATGTGGGCATTGTCACCGCGGCTGAAGCCTATACGCGCGGCACGCTCATCTTCAAGAGTCTGATTTTTCCGGAATGGTGGATCCTCATGCCCATGCCCGTCTGCATGATCCTCTGCTGCGTGGAGTTCCTGCGGCAGGGCTGGACAGGGGCAACTACGTCTGCCGAGCTCGATGCAACCGACGCTCAGGCGATGCATTGATGGTCTGAATCTTCACGTTTACGAGTAACAGGAACGAAGCACTATCGGCGGGAGGCACCCGGGCCCGGGCCAGGGCTGATCTGCGGCCTCTCGCGAACCGCGCGCATGCGTGGGCACTTTTGGGAAGTAGTCGATGACTTGGGGCGCAGCACTCTTGTTTCTGGGCGGTGGTCTTGCCGCCTTGCTGGTCACCGGTATTCCGGTCGCGATGGCTTTTCTCGGGATCAACCTCGCCGGTGCCTGGGTTTTTCTGGGGGGCGAACCGGGGCTGATCCAGGTCGTGCGCAATGGCGTCACGGCCATTGTCAGTTACACCCTCGCACCAATCCCGCTCTTCATCCTGATGGGCGAGGTGCTGCTGCACACGGGATTGGCGTTTCGCGCCATCGACGCCATCGAGCGGCTGATTTCGCGGGTGCCTGGAAGGATGCCCCTGGTGGCCGTGGCTGGTGGCACGGTGTTCGCTGCCCTTTCGGGGTCGAGTATCGCGAATACCGCCATGTTGGGGCGCGCGCTGTTGCCGGAAATGCTGGCGCGGGGCTACCACCCGACGCTGGCCATGGGCCCCATCATGGCGACCGGCGCCATCGCCATGCTGATTCCGCCCTCCGCGCTGGCCGTGCTTGTGGGCAGCCTGGCTGGCATTTCCATCTCGCGCCTGCTGATTGCCGGTATCGTGCCGGCCTTGTTGCTCTCCGCGCTGTTCGCTCTCTACATCGTCTGGCGCGCCAAGCGGCGTCCTCAGGATGCACCGCCCGAAGACCATACCCCCATGAGCTGGGGTGAACGTGTGCGTCCGTTCCTGGTGTATGTCGTGCCGCTCTCGGGCATCGTGATCGTGGTCATTGGCAGCCTCATCGCCGGGGTAGCCACGCCCACTGAGTCGGCAGCGCTGGGTGCCCTGGCCACCATCCTGGCCGCGGTGCTCTACCGCTCGCTTACCTGGGCCAACCTGATGCAGGCATTGCGTGGCACTGCGCTGACCGTGGTGATGATTCTCTTCATCATTGTGGCATCGTCCACCTTCAGCCAGTTGCTCAGTTTCTCGGGTGCCAGCAACGGCATCATCAGTTTCATCCGGTCGTTCGACCCCACACCGTTCAACGTGATGCTGGGGATGATGCTCATCCTGCTGATCCTGGGTTGTTTCGTCGACCAGGTCAGCATGGCCATGATCACCATTCCACTGTTCATTCCGGTGGCACAGGCGGTGGACATCAATCTGCTCTCGCTGGGGGTGATTTATCTCATCACCATGGAGATCAGCTTCCTGACGCCGCCTTTCGGATTGTTGCTGTTCGTCATGAAAGGGGTGGCCCCGCCCCAGTATTCAATGACCACGGTCTACCGTGCTGCGGCTCCTTTTGTGCTCATCGAAATCATCGTGCTCATGGCCATCCTGTTCTTCCCCGAGCTGGGGCTCTGGCTGCCCTCGCTGATGCGCGAGTGAGGGCGCGGCAGCCCGTACAATATCGCTCATGAGTACGCGTGATACGAGTGGCCGGCTCGTCATTACCCGGCCCGACGACTGGCACCTGCATTTGCGCGACGGTGCCGCACTTCATTCGGTGGTGGGGCACTCCGCGCGGCAGTTTGCGCGGGCGATCATCATGCCAAACCTGAAACCGCCCGTAGTCACGGTGGCCGACGCCGAGCGATACCGCGAGCGCATTCTCGCGGCCCTTGGCGCGGCCGGGCTCGCGCGCGGCGGGTTCACACCGCTAATGACGCTCTACCTCACCGACAATACGCACCCCGATGAAATCCGGCGTGCCCGCGAGTCGGGGTTCGTGCATGCGGTGAAGCTTTATCCGGCAGGTGCCACAACCAACTCCGACGCAGGTGTTACCGATCTGCTCGGCCGTTGCATGCGCACACTGGAAACCATGCAGGAGGTGGGCATGCCCCTGCTCGTGCATGGCGAGATCACCGATCCCGACACCGACATTTTCGATCGCGAGGCCCTGTTCATCGAGCGCGTGCTCATGCCTCTGCGGCGGGCACTGCCAGCACTGAAGGTGGTCATGGAGCACGTCACCACCAAAGACGGCGTGGATTACGTGCGCGAAGCCGAAGGGCAGATCGCGGCCACCCTCACTGCGCACCACCTGCTATATAACCGCAACGCGCTGTTCGTGGGCGGAATTCGCCCGCACTGGTACTGCCTGCCCGTGCTGAAGCGTGAGGTACACCGGCAGGCCCTGCTGGATGCCGCCACCAGCGGCAATCCGCGTTTCTTCCTGGGTACCGACAGCGCACCGCATCCGCGCGGGCTGAAAGAGCATGCCTGTGGTTGTGCCGGCTGCTACACGGCGGCGCACGCCATGGAACTGTACGCGACCGCGTTCGAGCGGGCGGGCAAGCTCGACGCCCTGGAAGGCTTCGCAAGCTTCCATGGGGCCGACTTCTATGGTTTGCCACGCAACACGGGCAAGCTCATTCTGGAACGGCGGCCACAAACCATCCCCGACGAAATGCCCTTCGCCGACACAACGGTGGTGCCGCTGGCCGCGGGCGAGACGCTCGACTGGTGCGTGAGCGACGAAGTGCCTGTCGAGCGCGCCGATTAAGCGGCGGATGCGGGGTTGTTGCCTGTTGCGTCGTCGGTGTCTGGCCGGCGGCGGAACAGGACATCCCAGACGCCATGCCCCAGGCGCAGGCCACGCAATTCGAACTTGGTCTGGGGACGCCATTCAGGGCGGGGGGCAAACCCTGTGCCGGCAGTGTTCTCGAGTGTTGGTTCGTTACTGAGCACTTCCAGCATCTGTTCGGCGTATGGCTGCCAGTCGGTGGCGCAGTGCAGATAGCCGCCGGGCGCGATGCGGCTGGCCAGCAGTGCCACGAATGGCGGCTGGATGAGCCGACGTTTGTGATGCCGTTTTTTCGGCCACGGATCCGGAAAGTAGATGTGCACGCCGGCCAGAGAGCCGGGCGCGATCATGTCGCGCACCACCTCGACGGCGTCGTGCTGGATCATGCGGATATTGGTGAGGCCGAGGCTGTTGATACGGCGGGCGAGGGCGCCGACTCCGGCGTCGAACACCTCGACGGCAATGAAGTCGTCGTGCGGCCGGGCTTGCGCGATTTGCGCGGTAGTCTCACCCATGCCGAAGCCGATTTCCAGAATGATCGGTGCCTTCCGGCCAAAGTGCCGGCTGAAATCGACTTCGTGATCCTGGTAGGGGATGGACCACTGCGGCGCGAGCACTTCAAGCGCTTCTTTCTGCGCCTGGGTAATGTGGCCGCGCCGAATGACGAAGCTGCGGATATGACCGAACGTGCGGGCCTCACCGGGGTGAGGAGTCGCCTGCAGGGTGTTCCGGTCGTGCAGGATGGTCGCATCGGGCCCTGTCGGGCGCTGCGAAAAATCGGTTTGCGTCACGATTAGCCTCCGCCTACAGCCACCACGACTTCGATCTGATCGCCTTCGGCAAGCTGGGTGGTGTCGTACTGGCTGCGCACCACGATTTCGCCATTGCGTTCAACTGCAACGCGTTTGCCGGCGTAACCCAGTTGCTGGATGAGTTCAGCCACGGTGCACGGAGAGGGCAAGGTATGTTGAGCGCCATTGAGTACGATTTGCATGGTTCGTATTGTAGCCGGCACGACATGAAGTTTTTATGTCATTTCCGTAGTGCGTGATAGTTGGGGACGCCTGGCCTCAGGATCAACCCGGGCCAGGGGGACCATCGGCGGGTGCGTGCCTGCACGGGTATGGTACGGCTGCGAGTAGAGGCGCTATAATGTTTTTTTGCCGAACGTGCGGTGTGCTCTGCAGTACGTTCGTTGCCGCTCATGAGGCGGGTGTAGTTCAATGGTAGAACGACAGCTTCCCAAGCTGTAAGCGAGGGTTCGATTCCCTTCACCCGCTCCAGCCTCCCTCCGCACGTCTTTCCCCCCAGCTGCGCCCGGCTCGTTTCCCCGCAGGCTCCTGTTCCCCGTTTGTTGGCAACTTCCAGCTGCCTCTTCATGCAGTGTGCCCGCGGAGGCATTCTCATCGGATCAGCTGATGAGACCTCCCAATACCATGGTGGCCAGCAAGGCCCAGATGATTGCGGCCAGAATCGACTTGCGCATGGCGGCGCGCACCGCCGCGACCAGCAGTAGGATGCCCATCCCCAGCCACAGGTAGTTCACGATGGACGGGCTCATGCCTACGGCATCGGCAAGCCCCTGGAAGAACGAATCGAGGGCGGACCCGATGGATGACAGGACCGCACGCAGGGCATCGATGATGAGCGTGATGAGGTGACCGAGCGTACTGCCCAGCCAGCTGAAGAATCCGTCCATGCAGGGCGCTTCCGAACGTGAGGTGTGAGCGTACCCCGATTACCGACCCGAAATTTCCCACATCACATCGACGCCCTTGGCCGCGGCCTTGCGCAGCAGGTCCAGCAGGGGGAAGGCGCGCTGGCGGAGTGCCACGAATTCCTTCGCCATGGCCGCCTGGGCGGGATCGTCTTCGTCGAACTTGGGTTCGCGCGCTGCGTTGATGGCGCGCTCGATGCCTTCGATGGCTACCGGGAGCTGTTCCGGCGTGAAGACGCCACGCTCCTCCTGCAGGGTTTCACGGCTCTTGCCGGCGGCTTCAAGCAGGGGCAGGGCGTGCTGACCCAACATGATGAGCTCACCGGTGGCTTTCGTGCGAAACGTAACGATCATACTGGCCTCTTCGATGTTGACGGTGGCGCGTGGGACCGCTCCGGCCCATGCCTGCACGGAGCTCCATGAAAGGGAGGGCATACGCGTGATGGCGTACGAAGATCTGACAGGTACTTCGGCATGCACATCGAATCCCGCGGGCGTGACACGACTGTCATCATAGTGCAGGTCGGGCGGCGTGTGCTGCCTGGCATCTCGTCAAGGCCCGTCAAAGTTGAACGGCCGGCAGTCGTGCAGGGCACCGCGCCTGTTCCGACTGCCAGCCTGCCCGGACCCCATGCGATCTGTCGTTGCCCACGCACTGCTCCTCGTTCTCTCCTGCAAGCTCCCGCGCCTCCCGGACTGGTGCCTTGTTCGACGCCGGGGTTGCAGGAGCAGGCCATACTGGTTGACCCAAGCGGGTGCCCTCTTGCAGGTCGGGCTCCTGGTGTCGCCGCTGGCACCTGCCATGGAACCGGGGAACGGCGGTCTGTCGTGTGGCCCGGTACAGACCGGAGCACCCTGCCCGGCAGAGGGGCCTGCGACGATGTGGCTGGGAGCCGGGCCGGGCCTGGGCGTCGGCAACCCGGTCAACGTAGCTTCGGGCAACAAGTACCAGCGTGAGGTGGATCTTCCCGCGCTCGATGGCTATCTGGGGCTCGAGCTGGTGCGCCATTACAACTCGTTCGACAGGCGCGACAACGGTTTTGGAATTGGCTGGACATTGTCGTACGACACGCGACTTTACCGCCTGGGCGATGTCATCCAGATCGTTCAGGCGGACGGTTCGCGTGTGCGGTTTCGGCTGGCTCCCGGGGCTGACGCCTGCGTGGCCGATGACCCCGCGCATGGGCGGCTGATGCTGGTGGGGGCGACCACACCGGGTTACGTGTGGGAGTGGCCGGACGGACGCCGATTGCGGTTCGATGCCGCGGGCCGCCTGGTGGTCATCGAAACGCCCGGCGGGCAGGTCACGATCCGGCGCGGAGTCGTGCCCGGCCGGCCGGATTACCGGCGCATCGTGCGGGTGGTCGACCCCCGGGGCCGCCAGCTGCGGCTGGAGTACGGCGAGCAGGGGGTGAAAGTGGCGCACACGCCCCTGGGCTCCTTGCGCTACACCCATACGCACGATGGCCGGCTGCGCGCGGTGCTCTGGCCCTGGGGGGCAGCCCGCATCTACCTGTATGAACCGGCATTGCAGGGCATCGTGCGTACCGGTGATGCGCCACCGATGAACGCCGATGAACAAGGCCATGACCAGGCGGGGTCACCACGGGATGGGGCCGCAGCAATGGAGGCCGCCCGGGCGCGTCTTACCGGTATCGTCGCCGTGAATTCCCAAGGGCGCGTGCAACGACTCCGTACCTGGGTCTACGACGCGCGGGGCAGGGTCATCGTTGCCGGTCGCGGCGATCTCCGCTCCCCTCGGGACCGAATCGAACTGACGTATTCGGATGATCCTGGCGGGCGTGCTGGCACCCGGAGTACCTCGGTGCGTTCAGGCGATGGCCAGGTCACGCGGTTTGAAGTTGCCGTGCAAGACGGTGCCTACCGGGCACTGGTGGCGGAGACGGCGGGTTGCACCGGCTGTGAGCGGGGCGGCCTGCAGGCAGAGTACGACTCGGCGGGCCGCCTGCGGCGCATGAACGATGTGCACATCAAGCATGACTCACTGGGCCGGATGGTCCGATTGCAGGACGCCGCAGGTGCAACGCACATCGAATGGCTGGCAGACACGCGACTGCCCACGCGCATCGACCGCCCGTCCGTGGTGCCGGGCCTGCGGCATGTGGTCACGCTGGAGTGGCAGCCGGTCGCGCCAACCGCCCAGACTGCGGGTCGGACCCGCATGGGGCCGGCCTACCGGTTGGGCGCCATACATGAGCAGGGTTGGCGGCCGCGCGTATCCCGGCAACCCCTGGCGCGGGAACATGCTACGGAGCTGGACGCCAGGGCCGGGCCTACAGTGGGTGATGAAGGTGCTGGCGTTTCGGTCGAGAGTGGGCCCATCGCGATCCGCCGCACCGTGCGGCTGCACTGGGAAACTCCTGCAGAACATGAGCACCGTTTCACCGTACATGCATCGTCCGCCATGCCCACGGCTGCGCCGGCGGAAGCAGCCAATGACGCTGCATGGACGGGATTGCAGGCCGTGCGTGACGACCTGGGGCACGTGGTGGCCTGGACCTCGGATGCGACGGGCACCGAAGTCCGGGAGCTCGATGAGCGCGGACGCCTAGTCGAGCGAGTATTCGCCGACGGCACATCGTGGCGGTATGTATATGCCGATGGAGCCGGGCAAGCACGCGGGCCCGGGCATGCTGCGCCTTGGGTTGACGCCTGCCGCAAGTGGTTGGCAGGGCGGGCAGGCGGTGCAACGCCAACGGTGGAGGAAGTGTCGGGCGCGCCAGCTCTGAAAAATGTCAGATCAATTGTGATGACGCGACCGGGTGGCCAGCGTTTTGTGACCAACCTGCACTGGCTGGGTAACCATGCAGTGCTGATCGAGTCCGAGTTCGAGCATCAGCTACGCGAGTACGACAATGCCCGCCGCCTGAGCCGAGTGGCGCTGTGCCGTCCGGAGGATCCGTCTTCATCTCAGGCTGGGGTGCCGCAGCCAGGCGCACCGGCGGGCAACGGCGCGCAGGAAGGAGGGTCTCCCGCCATACTCGCCTACGAAGAACGCTTTGCCTATGACGCGGCGGGCCGCATCGCGCTGCACATGCTACCTGAGGGAGGGGCTCTTCATTACCTGCATGCCGATGACGGCCGCCTCACCCGGCTGCTCTGGCAGGACCCATTCGGCAATGTGCATGTGGTCTTCCAGCCATTCACCGGTGGCTATCAGTACGCCAATGGCGTCGTTGCCCAGGGGTTGCTGCTGCACGGGTCCCTGCATGCCATGGCTCATGCCCATCATGGTCGACCGGTCTGGGCGCAGCGCGTGGATTACGATTCCGAGGGTCGGGTGCGTGCCGAGACGTCAATCGACGCGCGAGGTCGTCGCTGGCACTGGCAATACGACCACGACACGCGGTCTCGCCTGGGCTTCGTCCATCTGTCCGGAGCAGAGAGCCGGCAATGGTGGCTGGCCTGGCGCGCCGACGGGGCACTCCAGGCACGGGCGATCAACGGCACGCCTGCATCTGTGGTGAAGCGGATCGACGATGCTGCAGGCCTTCCGGTGGCGATCGGTGAACGCAGGTTGTCTTACGGGCCAGACCGTCGCCTCAGTCGAGTCGACATGCCGGGCGCCGATGGCATGGACAGCGTGGCGTACTGGCACAACGCCTTTGGTGAGCGCATCGTGCGACAGCATGGCAGCGTGCGCGAGCACGCCCTGTACTTCCGACAGCAGAAGGTGGCCGACTGGGTCCATGATGAGCGGGGTCGTGGCATCGTCCGGCGCTATATCTATGCCGGCGTGGTGCCAGTGGCGTTCATAGAGTACGCGCAGCCGCTGGGTTTGCAGGAACGGGGGCGGAAATTCTCGCCAGTACAGGGCTGGCCGCACACGCCTGCAGGCGCACTCCGTACCCTGTTACGGATGCCACGGGCGGGCACGCTGTACTTCGTTCACGCCGATGCGCTGGGTCTGCCCCGGGCTGTCACCGATTCCACCGGCCGACTGCGCTGGCAGGCGGAGTTCACTCCGTTCGGCGAGGTGGTCAGCATTTCGGGCGACCTGACCCTGCACCTGCGCTATCCGGGGCAGTGGTACGATCCTGCCACTGGCTGGCACGACAACTACTTGCGGACCTACGATCCCGGCCTGGGACATTACCTCGAGCCTGATCCCCTGGGGCCCTTGTCGGTGCTTGGTCCGGCTGTCGGGCCCGATCCTGTCCCCCCGACATCCCCTTACGGGTATGCCGCGCAGCAGCCGCGACGCCACGCAGATCCTTCTGGTCTGCTCCTCTTCGCGTTCGACGGAACACGTCAGGATTTCACCACCGGCAGCAACGTCTGGCAGCTCGCCGTGCTGTACCGCGATGCCGCACAGGCGCGCCGGAATCTGCCCGAAGCCTACTACCACGCTGGCCCAGGGGAGTCTGGCCGCATCTCGCTGGATGCAGTCACGGCCGAGTCGGCTGATGACATCATCGACACCCAGTGGCAGCGTCTGCTAAACCATCTGACGGTTTTCCAGCCCACACCCGAGACGGTCAGCATCGATCTGCTGGGTTACTCGCGCGGAGCAGCGCTGGCCCGACACTTCGGCAACATGCTGGCGCAAAGCGTGCGGCGCAACCGCTTCTGGCACTGGGACGATGTCGCGGGGACAGTCACCGCGTGCGTTGACCTGCGTTTCATGGGGTTGTTCGACACTGTGGCGCAGATGGGTTTGCTGGGTTCGCGCAACGAGCACTACGATTTCACGCTGGCGCCCGACTGGACCCTCGCCGCGCATGCAGTCGCGTTGCACGAGCATCGTGCGCTGTTCCCGCTCGTGTCGTTGGGGACAACTCCCGATCTGCGGCTCCCGCCCAACGCCATCGAGCAGCCATTCATCGGTGCACATGGCGACATCGGGGGCGGCCTGATTCGGACCGATGCTGGTGCAACACGTCCTTTCGCCCTGTCTGACGTAACGCTGGAATGGATGATGCAGCAGGCGGAACGCGTGGGCGTGACATTCGAGCGTGAGGACATGCCATCGCTCGCCCGGAATGATCCGGTGCTGCACGATGCGCGCAGCCGGCTGGAGCGTGCCGCCCAGCGGTGGAGCGAACGGGATCATGCCTGGATGCCGGACTGGCTGCCCGTCGACCGTCATGTCACCGGGGCCGACGGCAGCCGGCTGTACGACCGGCAGGGCGATCACCCGCGCTATGGCGACGCGATGCGTGCCGAGGCCGAGCGGTTCATCACCCGCATCGAGGGCTGGCTGGACACGGGTCAGGCCGTGGTCGGAGTGGTCGATCGTGCCGGGTATGAAGCATGGTTGCGTGGCGCATCACACCCCTGACTGGCAGGGTGCTCCTGCTAACATATGCGGCTAACCAAATCCAGGGCAAGTGTCATGCTCCCCGAGCAACAGTCTTCTCTCATCTCCTTGATTGGCCAGGCGGTCGAGGCCGTGGCGCCCGGCAACCAACCGAACATCGTGCTCGAGCGGCCGAAGGCTGCCAACCACGGCGATGTGGCCACCACGGTCGCACTTCAGCTGGCACGACCATTGAAGCGCAACCCACGCGACCTGGCGCAGGCGCTGGTAGAAGCGCTGATGGCGCAGCCCGAGGCTGCAGCGCTGATCGAGCGCATCGAAGTGGCCGGGCCAGGGTTCATCAACATTCATCTGACCGCCCGCGCCAAGCAGGTGGTCGTCCGTGCGATCCAGGAGGCGGGTGCCGGCTTCGGACGCAAACCGCGTCATGGCGACAGGCTCATGGTCGAGTTCGTGTCGGCTAACCCGACCGGCCCCCTGCACGTCGGACATGCGCGGCAGGCTGCGTTGGGTGACGCACTGTGCCGGCTGTTTGAAGCCGCTGGCTGGGACGTCACGCGCGAGTTCTATTACAACGATGCCGGCAACCAGATCAACAATCTCGCGATCAGCGTGCAGGCGCGCGCTAAGGGCATTTCCCCCGACTCGCCCGAGTTTCCCGCCGATGGCTATCGCGGCGACTACATCGTCGACATTGCCAACGCCTACTTGGCCGGTGAAACGGTACAGGCCGCCGATGGCGAGCCGGTTACGGCCGCGGGCGACGTCAACGATCTCGAGGCGATCCGGGCCTTCGCCGTTGCTTTCCTGCGGCGCGAGCAGGACCTCGACCTGCAGGCATTCGACCTCAAGTTCGACAACTACTACCTCGAGAGCTCGCTGTACACCACGGGCAGGGTCGAGGCGGTCGTCCAGCGCCTCATCGACAGCGGTTACACGTACGAGGAAGGCGGCGCGCTCTGGCTGCGCACCACCGCGCTCGGCGAAGGCGACGACAAGGATCGGGTGATGCGCAAGTCGGATGGCAGCTACACGTACTTCGTGCCCGACGTCGCGTACCATGTCACCAAGTGGGAGCGCGGTTATCGGCGTGCGATCAACATCCAGGGCAGCGACCATCATGGCACCATCGCCCGGGTCCGGGCCGGCCTGCAGGCATTGAACATCGGCATTCCCAAGGGCTATCCCGACTACATCCTGCACAAGATGGTCAAGGTGATGCGCGGCGGTGAAGAGGTGAAGATCTCGAAGCGCGCAGGCAGCTATGTCACCATGCGTGACCTGATCGACTGGGTGGGGCGCGACGCCGTCCGTTATTTCCTGATCCAGCGCCGAGCAGACACCGAGTTCGTGTTTGATGTCGACCTTGCCCTGAAACAGACTGACGAGAATCCGGTCTATTACATCCAGTATGCCCATGCGCGCATCTGTTCGGTGCTGGGGCAGTGGGGGGGCGATGTTTCAGCATTGCGGCAGGCCGACCTCAGCCTGCTCACCGCGCCGCGCGAGTTTGCCCTGATGCAGCGCCTGGCCGAGTTCCCGGCCATGCTCGACACCGCCATGCACGAACTTGCGCCGCATCATGTGGCCTATTGGTTGAGAGATTGTGCAGCAGATTTCCACGCCTATTACAACGCCGAGCGCATCCTGGTCGAAGACGAAGCGTTGCGGCTGGCACGCCTGGCCCTGCTGGACGTGACCCGCACGGTGATTGCCAATGGGCTGTCGTTGCTGGGCGTGACTGCCCCCGAGCGAATGTAATATGTCGAGGCGTCGAGTTCGTTCACATGTCCAGCGTGGCGGAGCCCTCATCGGTGTGCTCGTCGGCCTCTTTCTGGGGCTGGTGATTGCGGTCATCGTAGCGGTATACGTCACGAAGTCACCGGTCCCGTTCGTGGATCGGGTATCGCGCGGCCCCGATCCTGCCGTGCCCGATCCCGGCTTTGCGCCGGACCCCAACCGAGCCCTGTACGGGCGCGACGGCGCTGCCGGCTTGCCACCATCGGGCCCGGTGACCACGTCTCCGCCACCCATCGCGGAGCCCCCGCCCGCTGCCCAGCGGCAGCTCGACGATCTCGTGGCCAGCCTGTCCAGACCTGCGCCAGCGCCCTCGGCGGGCGCGTCCGGACCCGATCGCGAGCCGATTCCCACCGCACCGGCAGGGCGCTATCTGCTGCAGGTGGGGTCGTTCCGCGTACTTGAAGACGCCGAGGCGATGAAGGCCAGGCTTCTGTTCCTGGGCTTCGACGTGCGCGTGCAGCAGGCCATGGTCAATGGCGTGCTGGTCAACCGGGTACAGGTAGGGCCGTTCGCCAGACTCGACGACATGAACCGGGCACGGGCCCGCCTGGCCGAGCACAAGGTCGAGGCGACCGTGGTCCGGCAGTAGGGGGCGTATCGGCACGCGTACCGGTTCGTCGTCCAGGTTTCGTTGCCGCCCGCGGCGCTAGTGCAGGCTCAGGGCCGGCCCATTCACTGACTTCAGGAAGACCGTATGACAAGCTTCAAGAGTTCCGTCCGCCGTTTGGGCTCCCTGGTTTTCGGGGTGGTCGCCGTTGTTCTGCTGGCGTTTGCCGGCACGTCGGCTGAAGCAGCCAGCGAGCCGTACGTTGCCATCAATCCGCCTCAGGCGACCGCCGACTCAGGCAAGATCGAGGTGCTGGAATTCTTCCAGTACGGATGTCCGCACTGTCGGGCGATGGCTCCGCTGGTCGCGAAATGGCAGCCGAACCTGGGCGATGACGTGATGCTCATCCGCATCCCGGTGGCGTTCAATCCCTCCATGTCGTCATGGCAGTACCTGTACTACACGCTCGAAGCCATGAATCGGCTCGACCTGCATCCCAAGGTGTTTGCCACCGTGCAGACGGAACGCAATCCGCTTGCCACGCGCGACGCGGTCGTCGAGTGGGCCGTGAAGCAGGGCCTGGACAAGGCCCAGTTCGAGTCCGTGTACGACTCCTTTGGCGTGCGCACCAAGGTCAATCGCGCGAACCAGCTGATCAAGACCTACAATATCGAGAGCGTGCCGACCATCATCGTGAACGGCAGCTACATCACTTCGCCGGCGCTTGCCAATGGGTACAGTCAGTCGCTCGATGTCGCAAGCTCGCTCATCGAAAGGGTGCGCAACGAACGCAAGAAAGCGGGGTGACACTGTGGAGGGTGCGGTGGCGGTGCTGTTGCATAAAGGTTGCGCAGCGGTGCCTTGCTTGACCGCACTTGCCTTTCAACAGTAGAATTCAAGGCTTTTCCTAGTTTCGCAACGTGTTTGCGCTGGCACCAATGCGCGCAAGCACGGATTTTTGCGCAGGTTCAAGCGCTTTCGTAGCTGGTTGCAGCATGCCGGTTGCGGGCGCGAACCAGTTTGCTTAATGGAATTGGTCGTGCAGGTTTGGCGCGGCCCACGCTCTTTGCTGGTGGTTGTCTCGGGCTTGGGGCGTGGGTGTCGTCAATAACTTGCGCCAAGAAAGTACACGCGGCACTCCAAGCTGCGCATCAGGCCACAAGGATCACCAAGCATGCCTACTATCAGTCAGCTCGTGCGCAAGCCGCGCACACCGGTCAAGACATCAAGCAAGAGCCCCGCGCTCGAAAACTGCCCGCAGCGCCGTGGCGTCTGCACGCGCGTCTACACTACGACGCCGAAGAAGCCGAACTCCGCACTGCGGAAGGTTGCCAAGGTTCGTCTCACGAACGGCTACGAAGTGATTTCGTACATCGGCGGTGAAGGCCACAACCTGCAAGAACACTCCGTCGTGCTCGTGCGCGGCGGCCGGGTAAAGGACCTTCCCGGGGTGCGTTATCACATCGTTCGTGGTGCCCTCGACTTGCAAGGCGTCAAGGATCGCCGCCAGGCGCGTTCGAAGTACGGCGCGAAGCGTCCGAAGTCCTGAACCAAAGCTTGATGCGTAGCGGTCGAGGTGCGGCCGCAGTGATCATTCTCCGGTGTAGTCCCGGGCATTGCGGTTGCAGGCAACAGCGGGCCGTCTTGCTGAAGACTCACACCTTTGTTTCGCAGTAAGCAGTTTTTGCCACCCGTGCCCGGGTGGCAGTGTGCAGTCGGAACGCCCCGCGCATCAGCGCGGGTTATGTCCGGCATGTAAGTGGCAATCCCGATGAGGCGCGACGCCGGGCGAAGCTGGCACTTCGGGCAGGCCGGGCCGCAGCGAGCGCTGTGGCCCGAATCTCCGGGCGCCAACCCTCGCGCATGCGTCGTGCTCCCATCAGTAGGGTTGCCGTGGCCATGCACATGTCGTGCATGGTTCAACTGAACCGACACCAGGAAGTTACAATGCCTCGTCGCCGCGAAGTCCCCAAACGCGAAATCCTGCCGGATCCGAAATTCGGTAGCGTTGATGTCGCGAAATTCATGAACGTGATCATGCTCTCCGGCAAGAAAGCCGTTGCAGAGCGCATCGTCTACGGTGCTTTCGAGCACATCCGTGCCAAGACGGGCAAAGATCCGCTCGAAGTGTTCAACACGGCCATCAACAACGTCAAGCCGCTCGTCGAAGTGAAGAGCCGCCGGGTTGGTGGTGCGAACTACCAGGTCCCCGTCGAGGTGCGTCCTGTCCGTCGTGTAGCCCTGGCCATGCGCTGGGTGCGCGAGGCGGCCAAGCGCCGTGGCGAAAAATCCATGGATCTGCGTCTGGCCGGTGAATTGCTGGATGCAGCCGAAAACCGCGGTGGCGCCATCAAGAAGCGGGATGACACCCACCGCATGGCTGAAGCCAACAAGGCATTCAGCCACTTCCGCTGGTAATCGTACTGATTACAGCGCACGGGCGGCGGGGCTCTGAACTTGGGCTGCGCCGCCACTCAAGTCGCAAGTTTCAAGGAACCGAATCATGGCCCGCAAAACCCCGATCGAGCGTTACCGCAACATCGGTATCTCCGCGCACATCGACGCTGGGAAAACCACTACGAGCGAGCGCATCCTGTTCTATACCGGCGTTACCCACAAAATTGGTGAGGTGCACGACGGTGCTGCCACCATGGACTGGATGGAGCAGGAACAAGAGCGCGGTATCACCATCACGTCGGCTGCTACCACCGCCTTCTGGAAAGGCATGAGTGGCAACTTCCCCGAGCACCGCATCAACCTCATCGACACCCCGGGACACGTCGACTTCACGGTCGAGGTCGAGCGTTCCATGCGCGTGCTCGACGGTGCCTGCATGGTGTACTGCGCGGTGGGTGGCGTGCAGCCCCAGTCTGAAACGGTCTGGCGTCAGGCCAACAAGTACAAGGTTCCCCGCCTGGCGTTCGTGAACAAAATGGACCGCACCGGTGCGAACTTCTTCAAGGTCTACGACCAGATGAAGACGCGCCTGCGCGCCAATCCGGTACCCATCGTCATTCCCATCGGTGCGGAAGACGACTTCAAGGGCGTGGTCGATCTCATCAAGATGAAGGCCATCATCTGGGACGAAGCCACCCAGGGTGTGAAGTTCGAATACCAGGACATCCCTGCCGATCTTCAGGAGCAGGCGGCCGAATGGCGCGAGAAGATGGTCGAAAGCGCCGCCGAGGCCAATGAAGAACTCATGAACAAGTACCTCGAAGAGGGCGATCTCTCCGAGGCCGAAATCATCCGCGGCCTGCGCCTGCGTACCATCGCCGGCGAAATCCAGCCGATGCTGTGCGGCAGCGCGTTCAAGAACAAGGGCGTGCAGCGCATGCTGGATGCCGTCATCGAGTTCCTGCCGTCGCCCGTCGACATTCCGCCGGTCGAAGGTGAGGATCCCGATGGCAACAAGGTGATCCGCAAGGCCGACGACAACGAGAAGTTCTCGGCGCTGGCGTTCAAGCTCATGACCGACCCGTTCGTGGGCCAGCTCACCTTCATCCGCGTGTACTCGGGCGTGCTGACCTCGGGTGACACCGTGTACAACCCGGTCAAGGGCAAGAAAGAGCGCGTCGGGCGTCTCCTGCAGATGCATGCCAACAGCCGTGAGGAAATCAAGGAAGTGCGCGCAGGCGACATCGCCGCGGTGGTCGGTCTGAAAGACGTCACCACGGGTGATACCCTGTGCGACGTCGAAGCACCGATCACGCTCGAGCGCATGGAGTTTCCCGAGCCCGTCATTTCGCAGGCGGTCGAACCGAAGTCGAAGGCGGACCAGGAAAAGCTGGGCGTCGCCCTGTCGCGCTTGGCGGCGGAAGATCCCTCGTTCCGCGTTTCTACCGACGAAGAATCGGGTCAGACCATCATCTCGGGCATGGGTGAGCTCCACCTCGAGATCATCATCGACCGTCTGCGTCGCGAGTTCAACGTCGATGCCAACGTGGGCAAGCCCCAGGTTGCCTACCGCGAAACCATCCGCAAGGTCTGCGACGAAGTCGAAGGCAAGTTCATCAAGCAGTCCGGCGGCCGTGGTCAGTACGGTCACGTGGTGCTCAAGCTCGAGCCTCTCGAGCCGGGTGGTCCTGGTTTCGAATTCGTCGATGCGATCAAGGGCGGCGTGGTTCCGCGCGAGTACATCCCGGCGGTCGAGAAGGGCGTGCGCGATGCCCTCAACGCTGGTGTGCTGGCCGGATACCCCGTGGTCGATGTCAAGGTCACGCTGTTCTTCGGTTCGTATCACGACGTCGACTCCAACGAAAACGCGTTCCGCGTGGCGGCTTCCATGGCGTTCAAGGAAGGTATGCGGCGTGCCGCGCCGGTACTTCTTGAGCCCATGATGGCGGTCGAAGTGGAAACGCCGGAAGAGTACGCTGGTACCGTGATGGGCGACCTGTCGTCCCGCCGCGGCATGGTTCAGGGCATGGACGACATGCCGGGTGGAGGCAAGGTCATCAAGGCCGAAGTTCCTCTGTCCGAAATGTTCGGGTACGCTACGCAGCTGCGCTCCATGACACAAGGCCGTGCCACGTACACCATGGAGTTCAAGCACTACGCCGAGGCGCCCAAGAACGTGGCAGACGCCATCATCAGCGCCCGCTCTCAGTAAGCAGAATGTGCCAGGCGCGGCTGTTGCCGTGCCCGGCACGCATCGAATGTTCCCGCAGCTACCAAGTTACTGAAGGAAGAAATCATGGCAAAAGGCAAGTTCGAGCGCACGAAGCCGCACGTCAACGTTGGGACGATTGGTCACGTTGACCACGGCAAGACCACGCTCACCGCGGCGATCACCACAGTGTTGTCGAAGAAGTTCG
>Ga0207864_1002074_pt1 | contig 19806 bp, 13 predicted proteins | sample HigsolmetaAR202D_FD_184834 | JGI IMG/M metagenome (GOLD analysis project Ga0207864, IMG submission 184834) | Ionic liquid and high solid enriched microbial communities from the Joint BioEnergy Institute, USA - AR20-2-D (SPAdes) (version 2) ... | reverse complement strand
CGACGGCTCAGGAAAAGTTCAGGGGCATCGACGACGTGTACATGGGGATCGATGTGCCTGCCCTGCTGTCAGCGGTGCGTGCGATGGTGGAGCCGATTCGGCGTTTGCCCGCGGAGATGTTTTCGCAGGCACGTGGCCGGGGGCTGGACCTGCCGGTGGATTTGTCGCAGGCGCCTCGGATCACGCTGCAATGGGACCCTTTCGCGGAGGAACAGGAGCGGCAAACCGGCCAGGTCGAGGGGTAAATGGGTCGGTTTGTAACGTCTGGAGGGTTTGGGCGGGCTGGCATTGTTGAGAAAGTGCGATTGGGGTTGGCGGACGCTCAAGTCGTGGTATTCTTCAGGTACACGGACGTGAGACCTATCCCGTGACGGAGCGCGGGGGAGACCGGATGGATGTCACTGAACCGCACGCGTGTTGGCGGCGGCGCCGTTTCGCGCCCGCCGACCGGATCGCCCCCCGGATCGCCTCAGCGTCTGAGGCTGGCGGGGACATCGCGCGCCATCGCCGCGGTACGCCAGGCTGATCGCGAAGCGCGTCAGAAGGCGGAGGAAGCGCAACTGACCGGGTCGAGCGACCCGCGCTGGGTGCTGGCGGTGCGTGTGGGGCAGGAACTGGAGGGGACGCTGCTTCGCCCGGAGCGGCGGGAAAAGCTGATCCAGATGGGCAAGCTGCTGGGGTTAAGCCCATTCGATGCGAATCTGATCATCGCGATCGTGCAGGATCAGGCACGACGGGGGTATGAGCCGAGCTACTGCCCCACCGCTGGCGAAAAGCAACTGGCGATGATCCCCCTGCCGTCCGCCCGTCAACGGCTCAACGGCAGGCTCGCGAATCGTCGCCTGCTCATCATCATGTCGATCGTGACGGGGTTTGTGACACTGGAACTGCTGCTGCTGAAGCTGCTGTTTTCCTGATCTGCCCTGCGGTCGACAACCATTCCTGAACATTCGAACCGAGACTGAGGATGGGTTCTTCTATTGGTTGCGTCATGCGCCGGACAACCTCGGCGATGCGACGCTGCTGTTCCCCGGTGAGTGGCTGCAATGGCGGGGCAAGCACCTGATCGCACAGCCCCAGTTCATGACAGGCGCATTTGATCGCGGCGACGATGGCGGAACCGCCCTGCCCGTTCGTGTAAATCTGAGAGAAGTCGGCGACCTGCCGCTGCAGCGCCTGCACGGCGGAGAGGTCACCGCGTTGGGCAGCCTCACCCAACTGAACGAACACGTGCGGGATGACATTCGCCCCGCCCGGAACACCGCCGTGCGCCCCGAACAGCATCGCTTCGGCAAGCAGCAGCTCGTTGCCCATGAGAACGGTCCAGTCGCTTCGTTCCTGTGCCTGCGCGATGAACATGTGAAAGAGCGACATGTCTGAGGCGCTATCCTTGATGCCGATGATGCAATCGTGCTGCATCAGACATGCAACGGTTTCAGGGGTGAAGGAGACGCCTGTGAGTTGCGGGATGTTATAGAGCAAGACCGGCAGCGGCAGCTCGGGCAACAGTGATTCGATGTGCAGTATCAGCTCTTGCTGATCGAGCTTGAAGTAGGACGGCGTCGAAGTGACGACGGCATCCGCGCCAGCGTCCGCGGCGAAGCGTGCAAGCTGGATGGACTCACACGGCACGTTATGCGTGATGCCGACGAGAACGGGCACGCGTCCCGCAACAATCCGACAGGTCTCGCGGACCATCTCGCAACGCAGCGAGGCCGTCAGGGAGGCTGCTTCACCGCAGCTACCGAGGATGAACAGCCCCCCCACCGCATGAGCGACGATGTGTTCGATCAGACGTTCAAGAGCGGCGACGTCGAGTTGATCGACGTCACGCAACGGCGTAATCACGGGCGGGATGATGCCGCCGAGCGGTCGCACCTGGGTCATACTCATCGCATCATCCTTTCCGTCTGGGGGTCAGCGTGAACGCGCCGCGATGTGTCAGCGGACGCGAAGGCCAGTGTCATGATGAATCCCGTCACGAGGATCGTGGCAGTGCCAATGACGACGATGGCGTACTTGTGCAACGGGTTGCGCGGCAGCCACGTAGCCGAGTCGGCCGGCCACATGGGCGAAAGCGTCATCCAGGCGATGACGATGACGCCCAGCGCGGTAGCAGCCATGCCGATGGTGCTGGTGGCACGGCGGGACATGAGTCCGAGCATGAAAAGACCAGCCATGCCGCCGGCGAAAATACCCGAAAGCGTCCACCACATATCCAGCGCCCCCTCACTGAAACGCACCAGGATGAGAGCAATAACTGTGCCTACGATGCCGAGCAACAAGGTGGCCAGGTAGAGCACGATCATCTGCTGTCGATTGGTCGCATCGGGAATGAACAGACGCTTGTACCAGTCGGAGAGTATGAGCGTTGCGGAGGAGTTGAGGGAGGTGGATACAGTGCTCATGCCGGCGGAGAGAATCGCTGCGATAACGAGGCCGGTCACGCCCATCGGCAGTTGAGATCCGATGAAGTGCGAGAAGATCACATTGCCCACCTGCTGTAAGGAAATCGTTTCAGCCCGTGCGTGCAGCATCTGGTTGTAGTCGACCCGATTCGGGTCAACGCCCTCCTGTAGCAGAACATCGGCAGCGACCTGCAGACGCACCTCTGCCAGCTCCGCGGGATTCACCTGATACCATGCGAAAAGCGTGGTGCCGATGAGGAAAAAGAGCGCGGACACCGGTATGTAAAGCAACCCGCCCAGCCAGACACTCTTGCGAGCCTCGGCGTCAGATTTGGAGGCGATGTACCGTTGCACGTAGCCCTGATCGATGCCGAAGTTCTGCAGGTTGATCGTGATGCCATAGATCAGCACCAGCCAGAAGGTCTGCTCGGTGAAGGAGAGATCGAAGCTGCCCAGCGAGAATTTTTTGTGAACGGTGGCGATGTCGACGATCTGTCCCACACCTTCAGGCATACCGAACATCATGATGGCAAGACACACCAGCGCCCCGACGATGAGGACGATCGCCTGCAGAGCATCATTCCAGATGACGGCAACGACACCCCCGACAAAAGAGTAGACGGTGACGCACACACCGGTGATCACGATAACCACGCGAATGTCCCATCCGATGAGCATGCTGACGGGCACAGTCATGAGATACATGACCACGCCCATACGGGCGATCTGCGTGAGCAGATAGCACGTTCCGGCGTAAAAACGCGCCCACGGACCAAATCGCGATTCAAGGTGCGAATAAGCGGAGACCTCGCCGCTGCGTCGATAGTGCGGTACGAAGAAGCACACGGCGATAATGGTCGCAAACGGCAGCGAAAGGCTGAAGACGAACGGGTTCCAGTTGTTGGCGAACGCAGCACCGGGTAATGCCAGAAAGCTGATGCTGCTGAGATAGGTGGCGAAGATGGACAGACCGCATACCCAGCCGGGCAGCGAACGTTCGGCGGCTGTGAAAGCATCAGCGGTGCGGCTCTTGCGCCAGAAGTAGAACCCCACCGCCATCGTGCCCATGAAGTAGGTCGCCAGCACCAGCCAGTCCAACAACCTGAAGTGTGTGTTCATGCATCACACCGTGGCGTGGCCGCCATAAGAAAAAAGGGTTGCCGTTCGGGCTGACACGTACCGGCTCAGCCGAGTTGTTCGCTTTCAATTCGTTGCAGTTCCGCCGCCAGATCCTCGGGCAACTGCGACATCAGATCATCCGCCTCGCCATCACCGGCATGAGATCCCAGATCGTACTGACGCAACGCTTCCTCCCGGCTGGTTTCAATGTGATGGCTCATGGCGGCGTGTGCCGCGGCCGCATCCCCCCGACACAATGCATCGAGAATCGCCTCGTGATCGCGCAGCGTCTGCTCCACGATCGCCAGACTGTGACGCTGTCGTCGTGTCTCGAAAATGCGGGCGATCGTGCGCGACTGACGCACCTGCTGCATGATTCGCCGATTGCCCGATGCCTGCACGATCAGCGTGTGGAAGGCAAAGTCGGCCGCGAGAAAGCGGCGCAGTTGATCAGGCGACAATTCCTGCCCGCGCTCCTGACGCAGTTCATCCGCCAGTTTGCTGCCCACCTGACAGAAGGTGTGCAGCTTGCGAAGTTGATCGGCGTTGATGTGTCGCGCCGCCCGCGCAGCCGCGTAGCTCTCCAGTGCTTCGCGCAGTTCGTAAAGCTCGAGCATGTCGCGCCGGTCGATGCCGCGCACGATGGTGCCAAAGCGTGGAATCTGTTCGAGCAGCCCTTCGGCGGCGAGCAGTCGGACCGCCTTGCCCACGGGCGTGCGACTGATACCCAGCTCGCGCGCCAGACTCGCCTCCGAGACGACGCTGCCGGCCTGGAGTGTGCCGTCGACGATGGCCTGCTGGATGTGGATGTAGGCCTGCTGAGCGAGATCGGTTGCGTCGGCAGTCAATACAAGCTCCTTATGAACACCATTGAGACACCACTGGTATTCCAGTTGCGTCGAAAAATGTAACAGACTCCGCTCATCCGTTCAATACTTTTTCAGCACAAATTTTGCTAACCAACAATATTTTCGTTAGTTACGCACAAAAAATGGATTGCGATCAGGCCGAAACAAAAGGGATTGACACGCGCAACCGGCCCTTAGTATACTCGCGAACACTCGAATATATTCGGGTGTATTGGAGAATGGCTTTTGGACTTTTCGCTGCCCGATCTTGTATACCAGCATGTGCGAGCCAGACTCGTATCCGGAGAATACGGCTGTGGCGCGCGACTGGAATACAAGAAGCTCGGAGAAGAGCTGGGCGTCAGCACCACGCCGGTACGCGAGGCGATGGGCAAACTGGCCAGCGAAGGGTTCGTCGAACTGGTACCGCGGCTGGGGGCCGTGGTGCGACGGCTGGGACGGAAGGAAGCGATCGAGCTTTATGAGCTGCGCGAATGCGTGGAGCCTTTCGCTGCCGAACGGGCCGCCGAACGCATGAGTGAGGCGCAGGTGAAACGGCTGGGCGAGTACGTGGAGATGATGCGGCGTCTGGCGTATCAGTTCCGCGACTCGGGTCAAAGCATCATGCGCGATGGACTGCTCGATGCCTTCCACCAGGCGGATTACGCATTTCACATACTGATTCTGCGGGCGGCCAACAATCGTCACCTGGAAAAGGTGATGGCCGACTGCCATGTGCTGTCACGGCTTTTCAGCAGCCACCGGCACATTTTTGATCTGAAAGCAGTGGCGAATACCTATTACTATCATCGGCAGATCTACAGGGCGATTGTGCGGCGCGACAAGGAAGCCGCGCGCCGCTGGCTGGCCGATCATATTCGTCACGGCCGACGTATCACGCTCGAAACATACGACCGCATGCAGCAGCATGTTGAGTGGGTTTCTATGGTCGGCCAGGGGGCCCATGACGTCCTCTCCTGACTGAATGGTCCGTCTTTGTTGCGTGCCATGTCTGCACGCAGTTTCGTGTTCGAACGTTTTGTTGGTTGGGTCGTGGTAATGCGGTAACTGAGCCGCTGGAACGACTCGCGCTGTTGTTGCGCCCGTCTCCGGTGGTCTTCGGAACGCACCGAATCGGTGTTGCGCGATGGTTGCGCCATGATCGCGGCGGGCAACCCGTGACCGGGAGCGGATGAATAAGGCCATTCTTCAAGGCCAACCGTGCTGACCGGAAGAGAGACAACGTGACGATGTTTGCGGCCGCATGGTCGCTAAATGGGGCAGGTCCACATTTTCACTTCAATTGAGGAGGTTCGTTATGCAACTGTCTCGCGTCTCGCTCGCGTTCGCCGCTGTCGCAAGCCTGGGCATCGCCACCACATCGTATGGCGACATCCTGGCCTACGAAGGATTCAACTATCAGGCGAGTTCGCTCAATACCGCCAACGGCGGCATCGGCTTCTCGGGAGCATGGGTCACGAATCCCAATGTCCCGCTCAGTCAAACCAGCCTGAACTATCCGTCGGGTACGAATCTCACACCCATCGGAGGCAGCGCTTCGAGTCCGGGCAACGGCATTGCCAACCGCAACCTCAGTTTCACCATCAACAACGAAACCGAAGGCACCTATTACTTCAGCTTCCTCATTCAACGGTCCGCACCTCCGAACATCACCAGCGGGGTGTTCGTCAGCGGGTTGCAGCTTCAGCCTCACCCGGGAAATGGCCTGGCGCGCATCGATCTGGGGATCGGATCGGACGGCTTCCTGCGTGCGTGCATCGATGGTCAACCCTGCAACAAACCGAACTATGCGATTGAAGAAGGTGTGACCTATTTCGTCGTGGCACGTCTGGACACGGCTGCGGGAGAAGACCGCCTGCGAGTCGCCTTTTTCAATCCTTCCCAGCAGGTTCCCAACAGCGAACCGGTTTGGGAAATCGACCGCATGCTCACGCTGGCTGAATCGATCAGCACCATCGCCATTCGCGGCGGCGGCAGCACAGCCTGGGATGTCGACGAAATCCGTATCACCACCACCTACGCTGAAGCGACCGGCGCGATTCCGGAACCGGCGTCGCTGGCACTCGTCACCGGCAGCGCGCTGCTGATCCTGCGCCGTCGCTCCCGATAAACAATCGCCTCGCGGGGTCACCTTCCGCCGGGTGATCTCGCTTTTCGTTCGCATGAGCTGATACGGATGTTCCGGTTGCCCTGATGACGTCGGGTTTTTCCATGCTCACGCCGATAAACCATGTCCGCGGTCTTATCCTTACCGCGATCCTGATTGTGGCGATGTTTCCCGCCGCAACCAGGGCGGAGGTGCTCGTTGAATTGCGAAGCAGCGAGTTCATCTTCGCGCCCAGGACATGGGGCCAGTCCCATTCCCCGACGATTGTCGAAACATCGGAGGGTCTGGTCGCCGCATGGTATGCCGGACCTTACGAGGGGCATCCCAACGTCGAGATCTATCTAAGCCGCAACACTGGTTCGGGATGGACGACGCCGCAGTCTGTGGCGCACGGCATCCAGAACACGACGACGCGCTATCCCACGTGGAACCCGGTGCTCTTTCAGACAAAACCCGGTGAGTTGCGCCTGTTCTACAAGGTGGGACCAGGCCCCTCCACCTGGTGGGGGGAAGAACGTGTGTCCTACGATGGCGGGCTGACCTGGTCCAATCCGATCATGATCAACAGCCTCGTCACCACACCCGGCGTGCATTACGTCGGTCCTGACAAGAACAAGCCGGTGCGGCTGTCTGACGGTACGATCCTGAGCGGTTCCGCCTCAGAGGCGGGCGGCTGGAAGGTGCATTTCGCCCGCTCGACCGATGATGGACAAAGCTGGAGCGTAACCCCCTTCATCAACAACCCCTCTTCTGAACCGGGCGTCATCCAACCCACGTTCTTCGTGCATGCCGATGGGCGCATCCAGGTGTTCATGCGCAGCAACAACGCGGGTCAGATCATGCAGACATGGTCGGATGACAACGGGCTGACCTGGTCACCGATCACCGGCACGGGGCTGGTGCACAACAATTCGGGCATCGACGGCCTGACCCTGGCTGACGGCCGCCTGCTGCTGGTACACAACCCCCTCGCTTCCGGACGCGGGCGACTGGTTGTGTCTTTATCCGATGATGGCATCCACTGGCAGGAGGTGTGGGAACTGGAGAACGATTCCGGGGAGTTCTCCTATCCCGCAGTGATTCTGGATTCGCACGGCCTGGTACACATCGTCTACACGTATCGTCGTGAAACGATCAAGCACGTGGTGCTCGCACTTCCCGAGCCGATGGCCGCTTCGTTCCTTTTTCTTGGCATGATGCCGCTGCTGTGGAGGCCACAGCACGTCCGTAACTGAACACATCACACGAAAACCTGTCCTTTCAGGAGTTTTTCTCATGATCAGGCAACCCTACAGGCGAGCTTCGGCGTTCACGCTGATTGAATTGCTGGTGGTGATTTCGATCATCGCGCTGCTGATCGCGTTGCTGCTGCCCGCGTTGAGCAGAGCGCGTGAGTCGGCCCACATGGTGCGCTGCCTTTCGAACACGCGGCAGATTGGCACCGCGATGGCAGCATACGTGAACGATCATCGCCAGGTGCCTCCGCCGCTTTACACGGGCTGGGGCGCCGGCTCGAAGTTCTGGGCCGACGACCTGATGCCCTACTTCAACTCGGGTGAAGGCTATGAATGCCCATCATCGACGGGTGAAAACGCACTGGGCGTGCGCGATCGACCGTTCAAGGGTTCACCTCCACAGGGGGCAGGTGAAGGTATGATCGGACCGGATGCCACTGCCCCGTTCGGCGTGTTTGATTACGCGATGAACTATGAATCGTTCGGTCGGGCGGATTACGGTCCGGGGAACAAATGGGGTCGGGAGGTTTCGATGGAAGGCCCCTGGACGTCCGCCACGGGGCAATCCTACCACCCCAGCACGGTCATGCTCATCGGCGAGGGTGCGTTGACGCCGGACCGTAACTATCGCTCGGCACTGGAGCCGGGCCAGGCGCAGTTCGGCCCATGGAACTGGCGCAATGAAGGCACCTCGCAGCGCCATTCTGGCGGATTCAACAGCACCTGGGCGGATGGGCACGGCTCCTATGTGAAAACGGAAGAACTTCTGAAACACGGGGAATGGTGGGGTGCGGGCAATGCGCAATGGGGTGGCGGTGTGCCCGGCCCGGGGCCTTATGTGCCCGCCATCGCCTATCCACAGTGAAGTTTTCTTCTTCACACAACAGGGGTTCATGAACGTTCAGGCCACACGCAGAGGAATTGCGCGCATGGAATGTTTTGCCGTTCGGCCATGGAATTGCTGTACCGCATTGACGGTGCTGACGATGCTGCTGACGGTGCAGGCGGCATCCGGTGCCGTGAAAACGACCAATTCGCTGGGGATGGAGTTGGTGCACATCGAACGGGGACGATACCAGCGTGGCTCGACGTCGGGCGATTTCGACGAAAAGCCGGTCCACGACGTGACGATCAGTACCCCCTTCTGGATCAGCGCCACGGAGGTGACCAACGCTCAGTACGAGCAGTTCGACCCGAATCATCGGGTAATGCGCGGCAAATTTGGTCTGTCGACGGAGGATGATGATGCGGTGATCTACGTTTCGTGGGAAGAGGCGATGGCGTTTTGCGCCTGGCTTTCGGAAAAGGAAGGCAAGCCTTATCGACTGCCCACGGAGGCGGAATGGGAATATGCCTGCCGCGCGGGCACGACCACCGCGTATCACACCGGCGATGAACTATCGCAGATCTTTCAAAAGGAGCCACGCGGGAACTGGTCTGCGAAACCGGTGTCGCTGAAGGTGGGTCAGACTCCCGCCAACGCATGGGGCCTGTATGACATGCACGGCAACGTGGAGGAATGGTGTCTGGACTGGTATGGCCCCTATCCGGCGGCGGCGGTGCGCGATCCCGGCGGACCACGCACAGGTCTGTATCGCGTGACGCGCGGCGGCAGTCACAACACCCCGCCCTATTACCTGCGCAGTGCGAACCGGCAGGGCGCATTGCCCGATGACAAGCACTGGCTGATTGGTTTCCGCGTGGTGCAGGCACCGATGCCGGCACTGACGCATCCCCCCGCCTCACCGACGCCACGTTGGGCGCGGAACGTGAACCAGCAGACTGCCCGATGGCCCCAGCCCAATAACAAGCCTTTCTTCGCTGAACCAATCACGTTCGTGAAAATCAAAACCGGCTCCAACGGCCCACTGTTCGACAAGCACAACCACTGCCCCGACATCGTGGTGTGCCCCAATGGCGATCTGCTGGCAACCTGGTACACGACGCGCGAGGAGTCGGGACGGGAGCTGGCTGTCGCGGCAGCGCGATTGCGGCACGGCGCAACCCAATGGGATGAAGCGGATCTCTTTTTCAAAGTCCCCGATCGCAACATGCACGCCACGAGCATCTGGCACGACGGGCAGGGAACGCTCTACCACTTCAACGGTGTCGGTGTGAGTCACGGGTGGGAACGTCTGGCGCTGGTGTTTCGCACCAGCACCGACAACGGCGCGACATGGTCCCCACATCAATGGATCAGCCGTGAACATGATCTGCGCCACATGCCCATCGCGGGCGTCATTCAGTTGCGTGATGGCACCATCGTCGTGCCATGCGATGCGGTGACCGGCGGCAACGGCGGAAGCGCCATTCAGATCAGTGATGATGGTGGCACGACGTGGCGCGATCCGGGTATCGACACCAAACCGCTTCGTCCCAAGTACGGTCCGGACGTGGTGGGCGGAACGATTGCGGGCATCCACGCGGGCGTGGTCGAACTGCGTGATGGGCGACTGATGGCGCTGGGGCGCGGCGACGCGATCGATGGACGGATGCCGATGAGCTTTTCATCCGACAAAGGCAAGACGTGGACATATCGCGCCAGTCCCTTCCCGCCGATCGGTGGAGGCCAGCGGCTGGTGTTGATGCGTCTGGCGGAGGGACCACTGCTGTTCGTGTCGTTCACACATCATCCGGATGACAAAAATTTTCAGGGCATGGAACTGACCGGGCCGGATGGCAAGCCATGCCGTGGGTTCGGCATGTTCGCAGCGCTGTCGTACGACGACGGTGAGACCTGGCCCGTTCGCCGATTGATATCCGATGGCAAACGACGCGAGATGGTCGGCGGCGCCTGGACCGGCCGGTTCACCATGGATGCGACACACGCTGAACCACGCGGCTACCTCGCGGCAACGCAGTCGCCCGATGGCATCATCCATCTGATCTCCAGTGCGGTGCACTACCGCTTTAACCTGGCGTGGCTCGAATCAAAGTGAGCTTCTGCGCACGCGATTCAACGCACGAAAAGGATCCATTGTATGGCGACCTATCAGATGGCCGGTAAGACGCTCGAAGCGGAAAGCAGGTATCTCACGCTCAATCTGCGCGACAGCACGGGGATTCTCGACGATGTGCAGGCGTTGCGGCAGCGAATGGATGAAGACGGCTTTCTGCTGATTCGTGATTTTCACAGCCGCGAAGAGGTGATGAAAGTACGTCGCGGCATTCTGGAGAAGCTGCACGCACAGAACAAGCTGCACCCGGATTATCCGTTGATGGAAGGAGTAGTGAATCCGCATCGTAACGAGGTGGAGACAGCCTCGGTGCGCGGACGCGACCATTTGAAATCGGATGAGCTTCGGCGGTTGGTGTATGGCCCGCATGTGATGACGTTCTTCGAGCGGTTTCTTGGCGGCGAGCCAATGAGCTTCAACTTTCAGTGGCTGCGTACCGTCGGGCCGGGCACCGGATCGACAATCCATTACGACGTGGTGTACATGGGACGCGGCACACGTCGGCTGTACACGGCGTGGACGCCGCTGGGCGACATCACGCCGGAGATGGGATCACTGGCGGTGTGCCTGGGGTCCAATCGCTGGGACGATGTGATCCGCACGTACGGCCGGTCCGATGTGGATCGTGATCTGATCGCCGGCCACTTCACCGACGATCCGTTGGAACTGGTCGATCAGTTCGGTGGACAATGGGCGACGACGACGTTCCGTGCGGGCGATGTGCTCATCCTCAACATGTTCATCATGCATGCATCGCTGACCAATATGTCCAACCGCTATCGCATCAGTTGCGACACGCGATACCAACTGGCGAGCGAGCCGGTGGATGAGCGCTGGGCGGGCAAGACGCCGGTCGGCCACACCGCATTCTGGCAGCCTGGCGCATCGATCGAGCCGGTCGCCCAGTCTCGGCAGCGATGGGGTGTGTGAAAACTGATCAGTCACGGACCTGTGATGGGTGGGCACCTCCCCCCTATCCCTGTTTATGAAGTGCGTGAACGACTTCGCGATTGCGTGGCCGCACGGTTAAGATGGATGTCCGCCTGGCGGCCGTGCGGTCCGGCCCCATGATGTGTCACCTGCCGCGGGTCGGAAGCGTCACTTGTCGCGTCACGAGCTATTCATTGGACTGGATCTGGGCACCAGCCGCTGCAAGGCCGTGGCACTGGACGCTTCACACCGCGTTTGCGGAAGCGTGGCGACGCGGCTGAACAGTGCCAACGCGCAACCTTTACAGGATCAACAGGATGCGGTGGAAGTCTGGCGGCAGGCGGCGGCGCTGCTGGCGCGGCTGACGGCGCGACTGGGTAAGGCACGTATCGCGGCGGTCGGCCTCAGCGGCGCGATGCACACTCTGACGCCGATCGGCCCGGGCAACATCCCCCTGGCGCGGGCGACAACGTGGCAGGATGCGTGCGCGGCCGAATTGGTGAAACCGCTGTCTGAGCAGATCGATGCGGACCAACTGTACCGCGAGACCGGCTGCCCCCTGCTGCCGGTGTATCACCCGCCGCGTCTGCGATGGATGCGACTGCACCAGCCCGAACTTTTCGGGCGGGCGGAACGGTTCGTCGGGATCAAGGATTACGTTCTTTTCCAATTGACTGGCCAATGGGCGACGGACATCACCTCAGCGGCGGCAACGGGCCTGCTGGACATCCATCGGCTGATGTGGCACGAACCGGCGCTGGAGCTGTCGACGATGACGGCCGAACGGCTGCCGGTGCTGGCACTACCGCGCGCGGTGATCGGTCGGGTGAACAGCCAGGCATCGCAACTGACGGGGTTGCCGGTCGACACACCCGTGGTGGCAGGCGTACCCGATGGTGCGGCGGCGAACATCGCTGTCGGCGCGGGGGGAATCGGACGAACAGCCATCTCCACCAGCACGAGCGCCGCGGTACGCCGCTGTGTCGCCCAGCCGCACTTCGACGCACGGATGCGCAGTTGGTGCTATGTGCTGGATATCGACCGCTGGCTTGCTGGTTGCGCACTGAACAACGCCGGTTCAGCCGTGAACCAGCTGCGGCGACAGTTCTACCCACATTTGCGGGAACGCAAGGGCTTTCAGCAGTTATTCATCGATGCGGAACAGGCACCTCCCGGAGCCGAAGGCCTGGTGGCGCTTCCCTTTTTTATTCCCGAGCGAGGCGTCCCGTGGGATCACCGGCTGCCCAACGTGATGGACGGCCTGATCACCCGACACAGCCCGGCCCATCACATTCGCGCCACGCTGGAGGGCATTGCGCACAGCATCGCGGCAGCCTGCCGCACGGCCGCAGGAACCGTCGGAGGCGAATCGCTGGACGAACCAATCCACGCGACCGGTGGCCTCATGCGGTTCCCGCTCTGGCGACGGATTCTGGCGGATGTGCTTGGGCGGCCCATCGTCGCACTGGAGGGCGTGGACGCGTCGGCAATGGGTGCGGCGATGGTGGCGCGGGCAGGCGTGGATCGCGACTTTTCGCCCTATCAGGCGATGGCGGCCTATCAGGAAATCGTCACCTACCCACGGGACGACTATCGGCCGATCTACGAAGCGGCCCATGCACGGTTTCTCGCCCTGATCGAGCAGCACACGCCAGCCTCGGTGTGACGCGCCCGCCCCACCGTCGGGCTCGTCGGAGCCTTCCCTCTCGCAGCAAACACTGAATCACACGGGAGTTCGGCCCGAAAATTGCACAGGATGCCTCACGATTGCGGGTTTTACGGCTGAATGTCGCAAAGGGACAAAAGGAACTGCGCAGATAATCTTCTGATTCAGGCGATTTTCCGGTAAACTATTGCAGCAAAAGCACCTCAGACGATACACCAAGTGGGGAAAGTGTGGTCCAGGTCCCGTCGGCGTGAGGTCTGAAGGAGTTCTGCGATGAGCGAAGGCAGTTGCACCTGGTGCTCCGATCCGGCACATGTCCGGCCGAATCGGCGCGAGTTTCTGTTCGTGGGTCTGGTTGGTGGTCTGGGGCTGACCCTGCCTGAGTTTCTGCGACTGCAGAGTGCTCAGGCGGCCACGCCCGCCGCGACTGCCGGCAAAGCGCGTGCCCAGTCCATCATCCACATCTTCCTGCCCGGCGGCCTGTCGGCCCAGGAATCCTTCGACCCCAAACCCTACGCCCCCATCGAGTATCGCGGACCTTTTGACTCCATCGACACCAAAGTCACCGGTCTGCGCGTCAACGAACTTTTCAAACGCACCGCGAGCATCGCGGACAAAGTCACCATCGTCCGCTCCATGACCCATGGCGAAGCGGCACACGAACGTGGCACACACAACATGTTCACGGGCTACCGGCCCAGCCCGGCCATCCAGTATCCGAGCATGGGCAGCGTGATCTCTCACGAGTTCGGCCCGCGCAACAACCTGCCGCCCTATGTCTGCGTGCCATCGGTCCCCAACGAGTTCGCTGGCAGCGGGTATCTGTCCAGCGCGTACGGCCCGTTCAGCCTCGGCTCGGACCCGGCGTCGGGCAACTTCCAGGTGCGCGACCTGTCCATGGCGCAGGGTATCGACGAGGCCCGATTCGCCCGGCGGCGCAGCCTGCTCGAAACGGTCGATCACCACTTCCGCACGCTCGAATCCAGTGATGAACTGGACGCGATGGATTCGTTCTACCAGCGCGCCTACTCGCTCATCAGCTCGGCTGAAGCACGCGAAGCGTTCAACATCCGCGCCGAGCCGGAGGCGATCCGCGAGCGTTACGGCAAGAACCCCGCGGGGATGCGGATGCTGATGTGCCGTCGGCTCGTGGAAGCGGGCGTGCGGTTTGTCTCAATGAGCTTCGGCGGATGGGATCATCACGCCAACCTGCGTGCGGGCGTGCAGTCGCAGATTCCGCCGCTGGATCAGGCTTTTGCCACGCTGATCAACGACCTGGATGAGCGAGGCATGCTCGATTCGACGCTGGTGATGCTGACGACCGAGTTCGGCCGCACCCCCAAGATCAACCGCGATGGCGGCCGCGACCACTGGCCCAAGGTGTTCAGCGTCGTGCTGGCTGGCGGCGGGATCAAGCGAGGCCAGGTATACGGCTCCTCCGACGCGACCGGATCCGACCCCGAAAACGATCCGCTGTCCGTCGAGGATCTGGCCACCACCGTCTATCACCAGATGGGCATCGACGCGAACAAGGAACTGATGGCCCCGGGCGGGCGACCAATCGAAATCGTCAAGGGCGGCAAGGTCGTCGAAGCGTTGCTGGGATGATCCGCGGCGCATCACCTTCCCGATCGCAGCGTTTCCGTTCCGTCGGTGCATCGCCGACCAATGTGGGCCATGCGGGGGCCAGACTCGGGCAATGTCCGGGAGACAGACTTTCGGGAATGAGGGACATCGCGATGATGCGGCAACTGCTGTGCTGTACCCTGGTCGTGCTGCTGACAGCGGTGAGTGTGCGAGCTTCGTCGCCCACGCTGGCGCGGATCGAGCCGCGGGGAGCGCAACGAGGCTCGGAAGTCGAGGTTCTCTTCCACGGCGCCCGCCTCGACAACGCCCAGGAAATCTTCATCTACAGTGAAGGCTTCACCGTCCAGTCGATCGAGAACGTCAACGCCAACGTGGTGAAAGCCCGCATTGCCATCGCCGCGGATGCAAAACTGGGCGAGCATTGCATGAGGCTGCGGACGGCCGGCGGCATCACCGAGCTGCGCAACTTCTACGTCGGCCCCTACCCCACCGTCTCCGAGGTGGAGCCGAACAACGACTTCAACGCCCCGCAGGCGATCGCGCTCAATAGCACCGTCGAAGGCGTCATCACCAACGAGGATGTCGACTACTACATCGTCGAAGCCAAGAAAGGTGACCTTATCAGCGCGGAAGTGGAAGGCATCCGTCTTGGCGTGATGTTCGACCCGTTCGTGGCGATTCTCGATATGGACCGGTTCGAACTGGCAGCGTGCGACGACTCGACACTGTTCCTGCAGGACCCCTTCGTGTCGATCATCGCCCCGGAGGATGGCAAGTACATCATCATGGTGCGGGAGAGTGCCTATGGTGGCAATGAGAACTGCCGATATCGACTGCACGTGGGACAGTTCCCCCGGCCAAAGGCGATCTATCCTGCGGGTGGACAGGCGGGCCAGACCATCGCCGTGAAACTGATCGGTGACCCGACGGGCACGTTCGAGCAGACACTCACACTGCCACCGGAACCGAACGCTGCTTTCTCCGTTTTCGCCGAGCATGACGGGCACATCTCACCCTCACCGCTTCGCTTTCGTGTCAGTGCGTTTCCCGATGTGCATGAAGAAGAGCCGAACAACGCGCGCGACAAGGCGACCAAAGCCTCAATGACGCCGCCCCTGGCATTCAACGGTGTGATCGGCGAATCGGGCGATCAGGACTGGCTTGCCTTCGAAGCGAAGAAGGGCCAGGTGCTGGACATTCACGTCTGGGCGCGACGGCTGCGCTCGCCGCTTGACCCGGTGCTCACGTTGTTCGGTCCGGACAACAACCGCATCGAATCTAACGACGACACCGGTGGCCCGGACAGCTACCTGCGCTTCACCGCCCCGGCGGATGGTGAATACCGGATTCTGATCCGCGATCATCTTCGGGCAGGCGGGCCGGATTTCGTCTACCGCGTGGAGATCACGCCGGTGACGCCGCAACTGGCGCTGACACTGCCCGAGTTCGTGCAGTTTTCACAGGAGCGGCAGGTGATCGCAGTGCCAAAGGGCAACCGCATGGCCACCGTCGTGCGTGCCGCGCGTCGCAACTTCGGGGGCGACCTGATCCTCGGTATCGAGAATCTGCCCGAAGGTATCACGATGCACACGGACGCCATGAAGGCGAACGTGACGGAAGTGCCCGTGGTGTTCGAGGCGACGGATGAGGCGGCAATCGGTGGCACACTGGCGCACCTCTGGGGTCGGCATTACGAGAACGAAACGATTCGCGGCAACTACGAGCAACAGGTCCGGCTGGTGCTGGGCGAACCGAACAACACGCTTTACTACGCGCCGGTGATCGATCGGCTGGCGGTGGCAGTCACGGAACCGGCGCCGTTCAAGCTGCGCATCGTCGAACCCAAAGCACCCATCGTGCGCAACGGCCCGATGAACCTGAAGGTGGTGGCGGAACGCGCCGAAGGGTTCAACAGGCCGATCACATTGTCGCTGGGCTACACACCACCGGGCATCGCTGGTGCGGGCAGTGTGACGATCGGCGAGGGCGCCACCGAGGCGGAGTATCTGATCAACGCGGATGGTAACGCTCCGCCGGGCACCTGGCCCATTGTGGTGCTCGGCCGCGCCGATGCGGGCAAGGGCCCGGTCTGGACCTCGACGCAGCTGGCGCACATCGAAATCGCCACACAGTTCGTCACGCTGTCGATGGAAATGGCCGCCGCCGAACGTGGCAAGGAAGCACAGGTCGTGTGCAAGCTGGATCAGCACACCGAGTTCGAAGGCGAGGCGGTCATTGAACTGCTGGGCCTGCCGCCGAAAACGGCCACGCAGCCCATGAAGATCACCAGCAGCGATGAGCAGGTGATCTTCACCGTCAGCACGGAAGCCGATGCGCCGGTCGGCCAGCACAAGTCGCTGTTCTGTCGTTTGACCATCATGAAGAATGGCGAGCCGGTGGTACACAACATCGGCCACGGTGGTGTGCTGCGCATCGACCCGCCGCCGACCGCACCGAAACAGGAGGTCGCCAAGGCACAACCGGCACCGCAGCCGGCCGCCCCGCAGGCCAAACCACTGTCGCGGCTGGAAAAGCTGCGACTGGAGGCCGCCCAGCAACAGGGAGGGCAATGATGGAGCGCAGGATGAATCGCATGATGCCTTTCGCATTCGCTTCCGGGCGCTGCACGACGACGCCAATGTTCAGCCGGATCGTCGCCGTCCTGCTGCTGTCGATCTGCTTCATCGGCACGGCCCGCGCTGATGCCGCACGACAACTGCGTGTCTTCCCTGACAGCATCACGCTGCACACCGCCCGCGATTATCAGTCGCTGGTGGTGCAGATCATCGAACCGGATGGAGTGACGCGCGACGTGACGCATGAAGCGAAGTTCACCGCGGCCGACCCATCGCTGATCACGCTGGACGTGAACGTGGTGCGTCCTGTCGCCGATGGCCAGACGCAGATCACCGTCGAGGCAGCGGGCATGAGCGTGACCGCGCCCGTCACCATCGTCGACGCACAAAAGGACCGGCCCATCAGCTTCAGGCTCGATGTCATGCCCGTCTTTATGCGCACGGGATGCAATGGTGGGGCCTGTCACGGCGCAGCCCGCGGCAAGGACGGATTCCAGCTATCCCTGTTCGGTTACGACCCTGAAGGCGACTATTACCGTCTCACGCGCGAGATCGCCGCTCGCCGCATCAATCTCGCCCTGCCGCGCGAAAGCCTGTTGATCGAAAAGTCGGTCGGCAAGGTGCCGCACACCGGCGGCATTCGCTTCCAGACCGGCGATGAATACGAGCAGACACTGGTGCGCTGGCTGGAAGCGGGCGCGCCGAAGGATTCACCTGATGTAGCGGAGCCGATCGCGCTGGAGATCATGCCCGATCGCCTCGTGCTTGAGGGCACCGGCACCACCCAGCGGATGACGGTGCGGGCCAAATACTCCGACGGCACTGACCGCGATGTGACCTCGCTGGCGCTCTTCCTCAGCAGCAACGACAACTCTGCCACCATCGACGGGAACGGCGTGGTTACCGCCGGCCAGCGCGGCGAAGCGTTCATCATGGCGCGCTTCGCCACCTTCACTGTCGGCTCCCATGCCATCGTCATCCCCGAGGGCACCTCCAGCGAGTACCCGGAACAACCGGCAAACAACTACATCGACGAACTCATCAACGCGAAACTGCGCAAGATGCGCATCGTGCCCTCGGAACTTGCCGATGATGCAGTGTTCCTTCGGCGCATTTACATCGACGTGATCGGGCAACTGCCCACGGAAGAGGAATACCAGCGCTTCATGTCCGATACCTCGCCGGACAAGCGTGAAAAGCTGATCGACGAACTGCTCAACCGCAAGGAGTTCGTCGAGATGTGGGTGATGAAATGGGCGGAACTCCTGCAGATTCGTTCCAGTCCTCAGGTGAGCTACAAGGCTGCCCTGCTCTACTACAACTTCCTGCAGGAGCGCATCGCGAACAACACGCCTTTCGATCAGATCGTACGTGAACTGCTTTCCGCCAGCGGCGGCACCTTCACTGAACCGGCGACCAACTACTACCAGATCACCAACGACACGCTGCTGATCGCGGAGAACACCGCCCAGGTCTTCATGGGCATGCGTTTGCAGTGCGCCCAGTGCCACAATCATCCGTTCGACCGCTGGACGATGGACGACTACTACGGTTTCGCCGCGTTCTTCGGGCAGATTGGGCGCAAGTCGGCCGAAGACCCGCGTGAGACCATCATTTTCAACCGCGGCGGCGGTGAGGTCAACCACCCGGTGACCAAGCAGCCGGTTGCGCCGCGGTTCCTCGGCGGCGCGGTGGCGGATGTGCGAGGCAAGGACCGTCGCGAGGTGCTGGCCAACTGGCTGGCATCGCCCGAAAACCCCTACTTCGCCCGCAACCTCGCCAATATCGTCTGGGCCCACTTCATGGGTCGCGGCATCATCGAGCCGGTCGACGATGTGCGTATCAGCAACCCGCCTTCCAACGCGGAACTGCTCGACGAACTGGGCCGGCGTTTCACCGAATACAACTACGACTTCAAACGTCTGGTTCGTGACATCTGCATGTCGCGTGCCTACCAGCGCTCCACCCGGGCGAATGAAACCAACGCGCTGGATGATCGCAACTTCTCCCGCGCAGCGATTCGTCGCGTGCGAGCCGAAGTGCTGCTGGACATGATCACGCAGGTGACGGAGACGCGCAACAAGTTCCGCGGCCTGCCGCTGGGTGCGCGGGCGGTGCAGATCGCCGACGGCTCCACCACCAACTACTTCCTCACCACCTTCGGCCGGGCCAAGCGCGAAACGGTCTGTTCCTGCGAAGTCTCCATGGAGCCCAATCTCTCGCAGACGCTGCACCTGCTCAACGGCGACACCGTCAACCAGAAGCTGCGCGAAGGTCAGGTCGTGAAAAAGCTGCTGGATGCGGGTAAATCGCCTCAGGAGGTGATCGAAACGCTGTACCTGCGCACGCTCA
>Ga0207864_1002072_pt1 | contig 19828 bp, 16 predicted proteins | sample HigsolmetaAR202D_FD_184834 | JGI IMG/M metagenome (GOLD analysis project Ga0207864, IMG submission 184834) | Ionic liquid and high solid enriched microbial communities from the Joint BioEnergy Institute, USA - AR20-2-D (SPAdes) (version 2) ... | reverse complement strand
CATCGAGCCGCGTGAGTTGGCTGGCGGAGTCCTCGCCCTCCGGGCTCGTCCCCCGCCAGCCAACTCAACCAACAGCAGGTATAGGTGACAACTTCTGATCAGGACTTGACAGGTCCGCCCTGGCGGACCATTTTTTCTTTTGTGGCACGGGCGTCCCGCACGGGCAGCAGCCAGCACCGGCACGCGATAGCCTGTCCTGCGTCGCTCATGTAGGGGCACATGGCAATGTGCCCCGCATCGAACGCCAACGGACATCCGCCGCCCGTCGTCTGGGCCGAGTCAGGGGTGCATTGCCATGCACCCCTACGCACCCTTGCTCATCCACCGCGAGGAAACTGTAGGATCCGCCTTGGCGGACCACCCTCGTTCTTGTGGCACGGGCCTCCCGCACGGGCAGCCAGGGGAGCGCACTTCGTGGCGATCTCCGTCACACGCGCTGGTGGCCCGTGCCCCAGCGACGCATTCCATCATTTCTCGGGAATCCAGGGAATGTCTTCGATGCCGGCCAGGCGATTCGCAAGGCGGGCCTGAACAAACAGCCAGTCCGCCAGGCGATTGAGATAGGCGATCGCATGTCGCGGCGCGCTTTGGGCTTTGTCCAATGCGACCATCAGCCGCTCGGCACGGCGGCAGATGGCCCGCGCTTGATGCAGATGGGCGGACGGCGTGCTGCCGCCGGGGAGGATGAAGCTTCTCAGCGGTTCGAGCTGCGACTCGGCTTGGTCGATCTCCTGCTCGAGGCGCGCGATCAAATCCCCTTCCAGCCGAGGGACAGAGCTCGGCACGGGCCGCCCCTCCGCAACCGCGACATGCGCCCCCAGAACAAACAGTTCCCCCTGCACGCGCAACAACCGATCGGCCAGCGCGTCAAACTGTTCGTCGCCAGCCAGGTCGTTCAGCGACGCGACGACCACGCCGATGGCTGCATTCAGCTCATCCAGCGTACCGCAGGCTTCGATGCGGAGATCGGATTTGAGCACGCGACGGTTGCCCAGCAGGCTGGTCGAACCGTCGTCGCCCTGGCGGGTGTAGATCTTCATGGCAGCAGCCGCAGCCGAGGCGATCACGGCTTGTGCTGAGGCGGGTGATCGCTGGTGTACAGGTCGAGGTAGAAGTACAGCAACTCGCGCCCACCCACGTGCTTGGTCCTTTCGTGGCGGAAGCGGAACTTCTCGAACAGCTTCAATGCGGCTTCACGTTCGATGAAGGTATCGAGCGCGACCTTCAGATAGCCGCAGTCCTGGCAGAACTTGATGGCGGTTTCGAGCAGACGCGTGCCCACGCCGCGTCGGCGGTGGTCCTGGCGGACGCGCAGACGGCGAATCTCCCCGGCATCGCGGTCATGGTGCTGCACACCGACCATGCCGATGACCTCGCCGTCGGGCGTCTCGGCAACCCAGAAATGGTTGCCCTCGGTCATGTAAGCCGCCTGAATGTTGTCGATATCCAGGCCGGTGTCGTTCTCGGCTAGCGTCCCACCGATCAGACCTTCGACGTACAGCTTCTGGCAGGCCCCCTGGTCCCCGGACCTGAAGCTTCGCACGTTCACCTGAAGGTCATGCTCAACATCCATGATGGCGTTATTGTAGCATCGCCCCGACGCCTTAGGAAACGACACCCGTCAACAGCCGCCAGGACTCACCTGCATCGCCCGTCCGGGCAACCGGCATCACTTGGGAATGCTCGGCAGCGTGACCGTGCCGGTGACGGCCTGATTCACCAGCGCCCACACCTCCAGCTCGCGCGTGGTCGCATGGGCCCACAGCAGGTCGTTGCCCGGCTGATTGTCGAACTGGCCGGCGCCGACGATGTTCCACAGCGTGTTGGCGCGATTGGGCAGCGACTTGAACGCCTGGATCTGGTTGCCGTTCATCAGCCAGATGATGTTCTTGCCCGTCACCGTCTCGCGGAACACCACATCCGCCATGCCGTCGCCGTTGAGATCCGCCACGGCGCCAATGCGGTAGTTGAGATTCGCCACCGGCGGAATCGCGCGGAACTGATCGACCACCGTGCCGTTCATCAGCCACAGGCTGTTGGCGCCCGTCGCGAAGTTGCGCCACAGCAGGTCCAGGTCGCCATCGCCATTGAAGTCGCCGATCCCCGCCAGGCCCCAGTTCAGGTTCACCACCGGCGGCAGCGCCTTGAACGAACCGATGAAGCGGTTGTTCATCAGCCAGATCGTGTTCTGGCCGGTAGCGCGGTTGCGCCAGATGAGGTCGAGGTACTGGTCACCGTTGAGCTCGGCTGCACCGATCAGCTCCCACTGCGGATTGGCCAAAGCCTGGAGCGTCGTCGAGCCGATGCGCGTGCCGTTCTGCATGTACCACAGCACGTTGGCGCCCGAAGCGTAGTTGCGGAAGAGGATGTCGCTGTGGCCGTCGCCGTTGAAGTCCGCCACCGCACCGATGCGCCACGGATTGGTCGGAACGACCTTCTGCAGCACGGCGACGCGCTCCAGGACGATCGCATCTTCAAACAGGTTGATGTCCTGAAGCGTCGTTCCGGGCTTGACCGGCAGCGTATCGAACGGCGAACCGGCATCGATAATGGGGTACGCCGCCAGCGCATCCATCACCGCCAGACCCGCGGCATCGGTGACCTCGCCGAAGGCCGCAAAGCCGCCGTTCTGATTGTCGAGATTGTCGGAGTTGTCGGCGAGGTTGAAGAAGAACTGATTGGTGGCCGAGTTGGGATTGCCGCCGAGCTTGGCCATCGCGATCGTGCCGCGGACGTTGCTGTTGAACGGCTCGTTGAGGACCGGATCGAACTGCTCGACAGCGTCGACGGTCTGCGGGCCGGTGGCGAAGTACCCGCCGCCCTGCACGACAAATCCCGGGACACTGCGATGGAAGAATGTCCCGTCGTACATACCGCCGTTGACATACTGGAGGAAGTTGGCCTTGGTCAGCGGGGTGTTGTCGAACAGGCGCACGTCCATACGGCCGGCGGTCGTCCAGAAGCGGACGATCGTCTCCGCCGTCGCGGTGCTGGTCACCGCATCGAAGTTGCCGCCGGGCGTGCCGTCGCCGCTGCGGCCGGTGGGCGTGACGAACTCGCCATCGAGGTTCACGCCTGTCTGGCTGGTGATGATGTTGGCGTTCAGCACGATGCGGAAGGGCGTGTTAGCCGGCAGATTGGTCTGAGCGACGATGCGGCGGTTGGCTGCATCGTAGCTGACGGTCGCATTGAGCTTCACGTCATCGGCGGTGCCAAATTTGGCATCGGGACCCGAAGCATAGAGCGCCACGGAGTTGGTATTGACGGTCGCGGGGGCGAGGTTTTCTGTCACGATGATCTCAACCCGCCCACGGTTATCTGCAATAATCTCGCTGACCTGCGGCCCGGCGAACAGCACCCGCGATTCCAGCCCTTCCATCATGTGTTGCCGCTGCATGAGTACCAATCCTCCTCTGCGATCTTGAAAAATAACGTTCCCGCCGGCGGCGAATGCGATCGGTGGGCGCGGCTAGACGCGCACGTGTCCGTCGCCGGTGACAATCCACTTGTATGTCGTCAGATCGGCTGCCCCCATCGGGCCGCGTGCGTGCAGCTTGTCGGTGCTGATGCCGATCTCGGCCCCCAGGCCGTACTCGCCGCCATCGCTGAAGCGGGTCGAGGCGTTGATCATGATCGACGCCGAGTCGACGTTCTGCACGAACCGATCGATCGCCCGCACGTCGGTCGCGATGATGCCATCGGTATGCCGCGAGCCGTAGCGGTTGATGTGGTCGATCGCCTGGTCGATCGACTCGACCACCTTGATGCCGACGACGAATGACAGGTACTCCGTGCCCCAGTCGTCTTCAGTCGTCGGCTTGGCCGACGGCCACAGGGCGCGCGTCTGCTCGTCGCCGCGGATCTCGACACCCTTGTCCGCCAGCGCCTGGCAGACCAGCGGCAGCAGCGCGGCAGCGACATCGCGATGGAACAGCAGATGCTCCACGGCGTTGCACACCGCCCCGCCGGGATAGCTGGTCTTGGCGTTGACGCAGATGTCGCGGACCTTCTCCGCAATGTCGGCTGCGCTGCGGTCGATGTACAGGTGGCAGTTGCCGGTGTAGTGCTTGAGCACAGGGATGCTCGACTCCGCCACGACCGTGCGGATCAGCGCCTCGCCGCCGCGCGGGATGACCAGGTCGATGTACTGGTCGAGCTTCAGCAGCGGCGGGATGAGCGAGCGATCGGCTGTCTGGACGATCTGGACCGCGTTGGGATCGATGTCCGACCGCTTGAGCGAATCGGCGATGACGCCGGCGATGGCCTGATTGGAGTGCAGCGCTTCTTTGCCGCCGCGCAGGATCACGGCATTGCCGCTCTTGATGCACAGGGCAGCCGCGTCGCTGGTGACGTTGGGGCGCGATTCGTAGAAGAACAGCACCACGCCCAGCGGGACGCGCACCTTCTGGATCCGCAAGCCATTGGGGCGGTTGTACCCCTCGATCACCTGCCCGACAGGGTCGGTCTGCGCGGCGATCTCGTCGACGCCGACAGCCATCTTCTCAACGCGCTTCTCGTCCAGCCGCAGGCGGGCGATGAGCGGCGCGGCCAGGCCAGCCTGTTCGGCTGCGGCAATGTCCTTGGCATTGGCATCGATGATCTCGCGGCTTCGCTCACGGATGAGGCGGGCCATGTCGCGCAGCGCCTGTGAGCGGCGTTCACCACTGAGCGTGACGAGCTGTCGGGCGGCTTGGCGGGCGTTCTGGCCGAGCGCCCGCACGTATTCGGTCCAGTCAGTCATAGGGGCGGATTCTAACGGGTTTCGGCGGAAGATGCAGCATCGGAGGAGACGGGGAGACGGAGTTGGGGAACCGAGCGACGGAGCGACGGAGGGGAGGCTTGGGGCGGGTAGCGCGTGGTTTGCTGCTCGTTGCTTGTGGACGTCGGTTGTGGCCGGAGATGTCAACGTGCAACGAGCGACATGCCACAGACCCTCAGTCGCTGCCGCGATGCACGATGGTGAAGCGGACTGTGCGGTGCTGGTCCTCTTTGCTGACGACCACCCCTTCGGGCAGGTCGTCGAACCGCAGCGGGCGCTCCAGCTCGATGCCAATAGGCAGATCGTCGGTGACCTCCAGCCGCGCCTTGGGGCGCGGGCTGATCGTCTGATCGCGGATCGCCTGAATGAGTTGCGGCGGGCCGATCAGCGTCACACGCTCGAGGATCGGGTCGTACTCCACGCGATACCGATCGAGCATGCCCGGCGGATGCGACAGGAAGATCGTCATCTGGTTCATCGTGTAGACGGCATCCTGCTCGCGGACACGCACCGTCGCATCGACAGCCGTCGGGCTGAGCGTCACGTGGTTCCCCTGGAACTGCCGCTTGAGCGGCAAGCCGCTGAGCTCGTGCGTGCCGGGACGCTTGAGCTCATCGCGCCCGCGCAGCTCGGGATAGACCTGGAAGGTCCCCTCGGCTTGCGCAGCCTCCATGACCGTCTTGGGGCCGACATAGCGGACGGCTGGCGGGTCGAAGACCGCCTGCTCGAGGTTGTCGACATCGGGCGGGATGACGACCGGCACTTCGGCTTCGACGATCTCATCGACGATGATCCGCCCTTCCGAAGGCGAGGCACTGACAACCTCGACGCCGCGATCGGCGAAGAACGGATGCCGCTGGATCAGCGTCGCCAGCATGATCGGGCGGACGCCCGGCGGCAGGTTGGGATCGAGGTCGAGGATCAGCCGCGGATCGCTGGCTGGACGCGACAGCTCATTCTTGATGGCTGCCAACTGCTGGCGCGGACCGCGCAGGTCCAGCGTGATGTTGCGATCGGGCGGGTTGACGAGTGTCGCGATCTTGTTGCTGCCGGAGATGCGGACGTCGATCGGGACGGCCTGGTCCGACATCGTCGTGACCTGCTCGCGCTCGGCGTAGATCCAGATCAGGATCGTCAGCGGCGCGACCCAGGCGAAGGTCTTGAGGCCGTTGATGACGCTCTCGCGCGTGAACCACTCGCGCAGATTGCTCGGGTGCAGGGCCGCACCGATGTTGCGCAGGTAATCGACGATGCGCGGGCGCGTAGCCTGCTCCTGCTCCTGGCGGGCTCGTTCGGCTGCGGATTGTTTGGACTTATCCGGCATGGTCTGCTCGAATCGCAACGGCTGCGACGATTCGACGTCTAATACATTCTATGTCAGGCCGCTTCTTTGCGGTTGAGGCCCTTGCGCGGCTCGGTGGTCGGTTCGAGTGTGCGGCCGAGCAGTTCGGTCAGCAGGCCGCGCAGGCCTTCGGCGTTGAGCTTGCGAATCAGTTGGCCGCGCTCGGCGATGGAGACGTCGCCGGTCTCTTCCGAGACGACCACGACGACGGCATCGGACTCCTGGCTGAGGCCGACGGCTGCGCGGTGGCGCGAGCCGAGCTCCTGCTCGAGCTCGCCGGATTCAGCCAGGGGGAACTGCACGCCCGCGTAGGCGACGCGTCCCTGGGAGACGACGACGCCCAGGTCGTGCAGCGGCGAGTTCGGCCAGAAAATCGTCTCCAGCAGTGGCGCGGACAGGTCGGCGTTGACGCGCGTGCCGGACTCGGCAATACCGCCCAGGCCGACCTCGCGCTCGATGGCGATCAGCGCGCCGATCTTGCGGCGCGACAGGAAGGTCGTGGCCTCGACGATCGCCTCGATCTCCTCGTTGATCTGGGTGGAGAACGAGCGGAACAGGCGCGTCTCACCCAGGCGCATCAGCGCCCGCCGCAACTCCGGCTGGAACACGATCAGGATCGCAAACGACGCCACCAGCAGCAGGCGTTCGAAAAGGAAGACGATGCGTTCCAGCCCGAGCTGGTCGGCAACCAGGCGCACGACCAGGTAGAGGACGACCAGGACGAAGGCGATGCCCCGGAGCATGCGCGCCCCGCGCGTGCCGCGCAGGAAGCTGACAACCCAGGTCACAACCATCCCGATCAGCAGCAGCTCGATGGCAACCCGCCACCATCCGTAGCTCCGGATGTTGTTGAGGAAACCGGTCAGGTTAAGGAAATCACTGTCCATCTGCGCACGCTGAACAAGCGGGAGTGAGCAATCAGCCGTTACCTGGCACGGTCCGGGGGCAGCTCCTGCGGCAAATTCCCAGATCGAGCATCGGCTGGATGGCACTTGATCATACAGCCAAAAACGCGCCCCAGCCATGTACGGCTGGATTGTGTTACGCAGCTTACGGGGTGTCCCTGCGCAGGATGGCCTGGGTCATCGTGACGACCTGGGCCATGGGGTTCACGTCATGGACGCGGACGATGCCGGCGCCGTGGGCGACGGCCCATGCGACCGTGGCTGCAGTTCCGAAGACACGGTTGGCAGGATCAGGTTGGTTGGTGATGGTTCCGATAAACGCCTTGCGGCTGGTGCCGATGAGCAGCGGCTGGCCGATGGCAGCCAAATCATCCAGGCGTTGCAGCAGCGTCAGGTTATGGGTCACGGTCTTGCCGAATCCGATGCCCGGGTCGAGCAAGATTCGATGGCGCTCCACGCCGCAATCAAGCGCTGCCTGGGTGCGTTGCCGGAGGAAGGCACAAACCTCGGCAACGACATCCTCGTAATAAGGGTTCTGCTGCATCGTGCGGGGCGTGCCCTGCATGTGCATCAGGACGATGGGCGCGCGGCGGTCGGCAGCCAGCGGGAGCATGGCTGGGTCGTCGCGGCCGGCGGAGATGTCGTTAAGGATGTCAGCGCCGGCATCGAGGGCCGCCTGGGCGACGTCGGCGCGGGTGGTATCCACGGAGATCAGGGCGTCGGTCTTCTGCCGGATGGCCTGGATGACCGGGACGATCCGCTGGATCTGCTCGGCGGACGGGACCGGTAATGATCCGGGGCGCGTGGATTCGCCGCCGATGTCGAGGATGTCGGCGCCGTCGGCGATCAGCCGAAGGGCATGATCAACGGCTGCGGCCGGATCGAGATATCGGCCGCCATCGCTGAAGCTGTCGGGGGTGACGTTCAGGACCCCCATCACCAGGCAGCGGCGCGGGGTCTGCCCCAACCAGATTTCAAGTTCGTGTCGGTTCACGGACGCATTTTATCGTCCCTGCCGCCGGCTGCAGCCCCCGCGGGAACTGTCAGCCGCAAAGGAAGTACCGGTAAGTCGCAAGTGACCAAGCCACCCCCGGAAAACACCGATAACAGTACCGTCCAGCCGTTCCGGAGGGTGAGCAAGATGAGCGACCGGCTTCGCGCGGTGCTGTATCCCCTGTCTTTGGTCATCATGATCGGTTCGCTGTGGGCTTATGCCCAGGCGCAGTCGATGGTCTCGATCTGCGAACCTGTGATCGAGCACGGCCTGCGTCCTGTGGAGGGGTTGCCGCAGATCTCCGCTGACGCAGCGCCGATGCGCGTTGTAACCATCGATGCCGAGCCGCTGTGATCAGGAAGTGATCAAAATTTCGGATTTTGGATTGCGGATTGCGGATTTGTCGCTTCTCACTCGCCGCAATTCGATCGCTTCGTTTCCTGGTGTTTGTGTTTGGTTGTTTTGACTACCCGCTGCCTGCCCCCCACCACCAACAGTAACTGCTGACCGCAGACTGCCGACTGCGCCCCCGTCCCCACCTCACAAACGCACATTGCGAAGCCGCAGCATTTCCTGAACAAGCTGCTCCGTCGTTGTGAGTGACGGATCCGCCTGCTTGGCGCGGTCGAGGAGGGTTTCTGCCAAATCGCGGCGGTCGCCCAGGGCGACGAGCGTGGCGATCGCGTCTTCCTCCGCCGCTGACCGGGCGGCGGCTCGGCCGATTGTGCGGCGCGCGCCCGGCTGGACGAACTGCTGCACCTTGCCCGACAGCTCCGCGATGATCTGTTCAGCCATGCGCTTGCCGATCGTCGGCAAGCCGACGAGGAATCGCGTGTCGCGATTCTCGATCGCAGCGGCGATCTCGCCACAGGGGTGGATCAGGGCCTTGAGGGCCTTCTTGGGGCCGATGCCCTTGACGGTGATGAACTTCTGGAAGAACTGGCGATCCTCAGCCTGGAGGAAGCCGATGAGGCGCGGCTCGAGGCTGCCGCCGCTGGGATCGCCCTCGAGGTACATGAGCGTGTGGAACGTCATCGTCCCCCCCGCTCCGGCGCGCAGCAGCGCCACATCCGCAGCCGGTACGAGCAACTCATAGAGAATCGGCCCGACCTGTAGCTGGACGCGGTCTTCGTCGACGCTTGTCAGTTCACCAGTGATTGCGGAGATCATGGGGTTCGGTTTCCCGCGCCGAAGCGGAGCCAATCGGTACCGCAGACAAACGCTGGATCATCGGTGCGCCTGCATCTGCGTGGTGTTCACGCGTGGGATTGTAGTGTGGCGGGCGCAAATGAGAAGCAGGACGCCTTTCCCCGAGGCGCCCTGCTTCGAATGCGGTGATGATGGCGATGCCTACTGCGGCTGCGCGGCGGTCTCGCCTTCGATGGGCGTGTCCGGGCGATTGCCGTATTCATGCCAGCTCGCGTCGTAGATGCTGATGTTGGTGTAGCCGAGGTCGCGCAGGGCGAGCACCGGCAGGCTGACGCGCGTGGCCGTCTGGCAGTAGAGGACAACCTGCTTGTCGGGAGTGATGCCGCGATCCAGCAGCTTCTGGCGGATGACCTCCACGGGAAGCGTGCGCTTCTCGGCATCGAGGAACTCGGCATAGTCGCAGAGGACGGCGCCGGGGATGTGGCCGCCGCGGGCATTGCCGCGGAGCTCCTGGCCGGTGTACTCGCCCGGGCTGCGCGTGTCGTAGAAGACGACATTGCTGTCATTGAGGTGCTCGAGCACGTCGGAGAGGTTCCAGACGAAGTTCTCGATCGGCTCAGCCTTGTACTCCGAGGGCGGCAGCTCGCGCGCATCCTTCACGAGGGCGTAGCCGGCCTTCTGCCACTCGCTGGGGCCGACGCCGTCGAGGAAGGCGACGCGCGGATGGCCAAGCCAGTACAGGATCATTGCGGGGACCGAACCGTCGGTCTTCCCGGCATGGTTGCCGTAGACGACGATGTCGTGATCGCGCCGCACGCCGTGCTGCGAGAGCAATTGCTCGTAGCGGGCGATGTCGGGCTGGCCGTCGGCCGTGCGGAAGATGTACTGGCTGTCGCCCTTCCCCGGCTTGACGGAGGGGGTGCGCCAGATTTCGCCGGGGATGTTGATCGCGCCGGGGAGATGGCCGGCTTGGTATTCCTCAGCCGTTCGGGCGTCGATCAGCAGGAGGTTGGGATCATCGAGTCGGGCGTGAAGGGCCTCAGCCGTGATGAACGACCGCCACTGCTGGGGGGCGACGGCGGTCTGTTCGACGGGCGTGGCAATCGGCTCGGCAGCGAAAGCTGCCCCTGCGATCGCAAGCAATACCGTAAAGGTTCGGATGGCTCCTAAGTGGAAGCGTGCTCGCATGGCTGACTCCTATTAAATCTATCGAGAACTATGGAATTCAACTGCGAGGACGGTAGGACGCCAATGACCTTATGTCAAGTTCTCCTATAGGAAAATATGGAAATTCATCACAAGTTGCTGAATTGACGGAATTTGCGCGCAAACAAAGGCCGCAACTTCATGGAATTTCCTACGCTAGTGGTCGCTAAAACGACAGGCGGGCCAGATCCGCCAGGAGGGTGTCGTTGGCGGGCGGAAAGGGGTAGTTGGCGAGCTCAGCCGGCGCAACCCACTGCCAGGCTTGCACTTCCAGCGGCTGGGGTTCGCCATGGACCGGGCGACAGAGATAGGGATGCAGGCGGACCCGGCCGTGCGGGTAGGTGTGCTCGATGACAACCAGCGGCTGCTCAGGGGCGATCTCGATGTTCAGCTCTTCGCGGACCTCGCGGATGAGGCACTGCTCGAGCGTTTCCCCCTCCTGCTGCTTGCCGCCGGGAAACTCCCACAAACCGCCCAGGGTGGTGTTGGCTGGCCGCTGACAGATGAGAATCCGCCCGTCGCGAACGATCACGGCAATAGCGACGCAGATGGTCCGATCGGCGGATTTCATGGGCGATGGGGAAGGGGCGTTAAACAGGGTCAAAAGGGCAAAAACGGGCGCAAACGCCCCGAACCAAACAAACTCCGACTTCCGCTGCGGCAGCTTTTGCGCGAGCGCCTATAAGTGAATGCAAACAAATAACTTACGGCATGCGCGCAATTTCTTGTTCCTCTCGGAGTCTTGATTGACACTGCCGGTAGGCAGCGGTATAGTCACATTCGTCGCGTTTCAAGATGCGACCACCAAACCCGAGAAAAGCGGCTTTATGCCGTGGCGCGCTTCCGGAGGTGGTAGGAGCCACCCCTCCGGAAGCTTTTTTATCGCCATGGTGCATCCGAGCAAAGCAGATCGATAGCACTTCTGCGCCGCGCAAGCGACCATCGTTCGCTCTGCGGTTTCATGCACCATGCATCATCAAACGGCAGGCTCGCACCGCGCCTGCATCATTCCGCATTCAGCATTCCGCATTCCGATCCCGCGCTCGTTCCTCAATCGACATTCCTCATTAGAATGCCCCCATGTCGTCAAGCCGAGATCAGTTCGTCTGTCAGGTCATTGCCAATGTGCCCTTGTGCCGTGAGCACTTCAAGCTTGTTGTGCGCACGCGCCAGTTTCCGCCGACATTCCCGGGCCAGTTCGTGCAGATCGCCTGCCGGCCCGTGGATCCGCAAGCCGACACCGCACAGCATGAGCTGACCTGGGACGACAACGCCCTGCCGCGCGTCAGCGATCCCGAGCTGGCTCAGCGATCGACGCTGCTGCGCCGGCCGTTCTCGCTCGCAGGACGGCGCGACACGGCTGATGGCGTCGAGCTCGACATCATCCATCGCGTCGTCGGCGTCGGCACAGCGTGGCTGGCCGAGCTGAAGACGGGCGACCCGATCAGCCTGATCGGGCCGCTGGGCAATCGTTTCCGGCTGCCGGCGGAGGATGGTGTGGCGATTCTCGTCGGCGGCGGCGTGGGTATCCCGCCGATGATCTATCTCGGCTCGCAACTGGCAGGCCGCAAGGCTGTCGCCTTCAGCGGCGCGCTGACGCGCGACCTGCTGCCGCTGCAGATCACCAATGCCGCCCCGCCAGCCGACGCGGTCAGCGCCTCGCCGCTGTACAACGTCGAGCCGTTCGCGTCGTTCGGCATTCCCACCGTCATCAGCACGGACGACGGCAGCTACGGCTATCGCGGTTTCATCACGCAGGCGCTGGAGAAGTATCTCGATCGCAGCTTCACCACACCGCACGCCCGCAGCCGCGCGATCGTCTACACCTGCGGCCCCGAGCCGATGATGAAGCGTGTGGCAGAGATCGCTCATGCGCGGGATATCGAATGCCAGGTCGCCGTCGAGCGGGCCATGGCCTGCGGCATGGGAACCTGCCAGAGCTGCTGCATCCGCGTGAAAAAGCCCGATCCCGCCGCCCCGCCGCTGCCCGGCCAGGACTGGTGCTACCGCCTGGCTTGCACAGACGGCCCCGTCTTCAAAAGCACGGAACTGCTGTGGTGATCGGATCGGGATAGCGCAACGCTCGCAGAGATCTCAGAGATCCCAAAAGGGGATTTCCAACGTGGCACGTGCGTCCCGCACGTGTATTTCTGATCCTTCCTGCACGGCCTTCGCAGCCGCCGTTCGTCTCCGGTCGCCATTTCTTGCTGACGCCGCTGGACGCGCGCGAGCGGCTTGTGTAAACCAGCTTTCCCTATGGCCCGTTCTTCCGACTCGGAATCCCCAAACACCCCTCCCGGCCGCGCGCCGGCTCGACGTGCGGTGCGCGCGGGGGAGGACATGGAGCAGGCTTCGGAGTCGATGACCGCGCCGACCGCCGTCACGCGGTCGGACTATTCGCAGCTTCTGCCAATGGCTCAGCAGCTCATCGACGAGCTGCGCAACGTCGATGATGGCGACCTGGTCGGCGACATGATCGCCACCTGCCTCAAGCTGCTGCGTGATGGCACGAACCGCGGCGACCTGAAGCTGCTGGACAAGTCGCTCAAGGAACTGCGCTACGCCCTGAAGGTCTTTGCCCCGTATCGCGAGGTCCGGAAGGTCAGCATCTTCGGCAGCGCCCGCACCACCGAAACGCACGAGGACTACCGCCAGGCAGCCGAGTACGCGCGCCAGATGGCGCAAGCCGGCTGGATGGTCATCACCGGCGCCGGCGGCGGGATCATGGCGGCTGGCCATGCCGGGGCGCGCGCCCAGCCGTCATTCGGCCTGGCGATCCGCCTGCCATTCGAGCAGAAGACCAACCCCTACATCGCCAACGACCCCAAGCTCATCAACTTCAAATACTTCTTCACGCGCAAGCTGATGTTTGTGCGCTCCAGCCACGCGATCACGCTCTTCCCGGGCGGGTTCGGCACGATGGACGAGGGGTTTGAGGTGCTGACGCTGATCCAGACCGGCAAATGCCCGCCGATGCCGGTCATCATGGTCGATTCACCCGGCGGTCAGTACTGGAGCGCCTGGCAGGATTACGTTGAAAAGCAGTTGCTTGGGCGAGGCTTGATCAGCCCGGACGATCGCCGGCTATACATGATCACCGACAGCGTCGAGCAAGCCGTCCGCGAGACGCGGCACTTCTACTCCAACTTCCACTCGGTGCGGTATTACCGCGATGACCTGATCATCCGCCTGCATCGCCGGCCGACCGACCGGCAGCTCGAGGAACTCGCGGAGAAGTACGCCGACATCAACACGCACGGCCGCTTCAAGCTCAGCGGCCCCCTGCGCGTCGAGCGCGACGAACCCGCCCTCAACCACCTGCACCGCCTGATCTTCGCCTTCAATCGGCGGGATCACGGGCGGCTGAGGATGTTGATCGATGACTTGAACGATCTGGGAGAGCAGACAGTAGACAGAAGGCAGTAGACAGAAGACAGAAGATGGCAGGTCGGCGCCTTCCGTCTTCTGACTTCTGCCTCCTGTCTTGTCTGTTCTGCCCCCCCTCAACAACTCACATCCTTCCCCTCCGTACCGAAGACCGCCATCCGCTGGTCGTTGCTGATGGCGCGGTGGTTTTCGGGGGCGTAGTGGAACTGCATCGCGCGGCGGCGCAGGGGGGAACGGTTGGTCGGCGTGCCGTGCGGCAGGAGGCTGTCGAAGAACAGTGCCCCACCCGGCTTGAGGGGGACAGCCACCGACTTCTTGCCGAGGATGTCGGTGTCGCAGATCTGCCAGTCGCGGCGCTTCCAGTGGTGGATCGGCCCGAGGGTGTGGCCGCGGTCGAGCAACTGCATGCAGCCGTTGTCGACGGTGGCTTCATCAAGGGCGATCCAGACGCCGACGATCCGGTCCTCCACGGCGATGTTGAAGTACGCGTGATCCTGATGCCAGGGCTTCTCGCGGCCGATGTGCGGCGGCTTGAGGAGGCACATGGTCTGGAAGAGGATCGGCTTACGGCCGCCCATGAGCTGCGAGATGAAGCGCAGCAGGCGCGGATGATCGACCGGCAAGCCGCAGTCGCGGGCTTCCTGGTCATAGAAGCCGAGCTTGCGGACGGCGTCGCGCCGCTGCTCGGGGGTCATTTCGTGCAGCTTGGCCTTGGCGGCGGCTTCGTAGAGCGTGCCCCGCCAGGCCTGCGGGCTGGTGATCAGGCGATCGATCGTGGCGAGCGAGGCTTGGACCTCGTCGGCGGTGAGCACCTGATCGATGGCGATCCAGCCGTGCTCCTGATAGAAGGCGACCTGCTGATCGGTCAGCGAATCGCCAGCCGGTTCGGCCTGGGCGATCACCTCCGGATCGTAGAGACGGGGATCGTGCTCGGTGGTGCCGGAATCGAAGGCTACATTGGCAAGCGTCATGTGATGCTCCTTGTTGGCGATGACGCACACAGCATGTGCGATAACCCGCCCTGCAGCCATAGGCTGATCGTGGAATGTTTTGCACTTTTGCGATAGGCTATCGGCATGTTGCGACTGGGACGGGTGACGCATGTGCGCTGCGAGCTGGGATGGTCGCTGCCGGAACAGTGGTCGCTTCGGCTTGAGGATTGCGACCTGTGGTACGTGTGCGCCGGGTTGGGCTGGATGCGGCTGGCGGATGGGCAGGAAGTGGATCTGCAAGCCGGCGTGGCGGTCTGGATGCGGCCGGGCGGGCGCTACATCACCCGACAGGATCCAGCCCAACGGCTGACCGTCGCAGCCGTGCATTTCACGGAAGATCAGCCGCCGCCAAAGCAGGAGATCTTCCGCCTGCGCGACCCGGCTTTCGGCAGTGCGGTGATGAAACATGTTGTCGAGCTGGTGCGGGAGAGTCAGCTCGACGCCGCCACGCGGCTGATGGGGGCGTTCCTCGCCGAACTGCGGGATGGGATTTGCACTCAGCCGACGGGCCTGGCGGGGACGGAGCTGCATCATCGGCAGGTAATCGATGCCGCCGTTGCGCGAATTCGCGAGTCGCCCGGCGAAGCGCCGACCGTCGCTCAGCTAGCCGACGACGCCGGCTACAGCGTCGCGCATTTCACGCGTCTGTTCCGCGAGCATGTCGGCATGCCGCCGCGCGAGTTCCTCGTCCAGCAGCGCGTTGAGCGTGCGAAGATGCTGCTGCGCGACACGCCCCTGTCGATCAGCCAGATTGCCGCCAGCCTCGGCTACACATCCGTCTTCTTCTTCAGCCGCCAGTTCCGGCAGGTGGCTGGGGTAAGCCCGAAGGTGTATCGGGCGAAGACGACGTAGCAGTCGGCAGTCGGCAGTCGGCAGTCGGCAGTCGGCAGTCGGCAGTCGGCAGTCGGCAGTTTGAGTTCGCAGTGGGCGGTTGGACGTGGTAGTGAAGTCTCAAGCTCCAAAGAAGCTACAAATCCAAGACGCGATCCCTGTTCCAGAGTAGTTATTTAGTTGTTTCGTGTTTGGCTGTCTTGACTGCCCACTGCCCACTGTCAACCGCCAACTCAGCACTGCAGACTGCCGACCGCAGACTGCTGACTGCCGACTGATCCGCTGCCGGCCGCCCGCTGCCTGCTGCCTGCTGAAAAAAAGAAGCACCGCGGACCCGTTCAAGGATCCGCGGCGCATCGGTTTGTGCATCCCGGCTTGCCGATAAGCCGAATTCTGTCCTCCCGATCCGTTGCCGGCGTCGGGAGTGACGGCCATTTCTCTGGGACTTCGGTTGCCCGAAGCCTCAAGCGGCCTACCCGCGGCTCGTAACGCCCCGGTGCGGGGGCTGACCGCTTATTTGGCCTTGCTGCCGGTGGGGTTTGCCATCGCCACGGATGTCACCACCCGTGCGGTGCGCTCTTACCGCACCTTTTCACCCTTACCTGGAGCAGTTGCCGGTTGAAAGTCGCCAGTTGCCATCAGCCGACTGACTGGCAACTCGAAACTGGCAACTACTCCGGGCGGTATCCTTTCTGTTGCACTTTCCGTCGGATCGCTCCGCCTGGATGTTATCCAGCACCGTGCACCATGCAGTTCGGACTTTCCTCATCCGCCCGACCCACGAAGGGCCAGCCGGACGCGGCCGTCTGGCCAGCCGGAATGCCACACACCACTATAACGCCTTTCAGCCGTGATGGGTTTGCTCCCCCGCCCACGCCCCCATCGCCCGCCCCTGCGGATGACCTCGCTGCCGCCCCTCGGGCAAGGCATTTCACCCCCGCCGGCGCTTCGATTTTTCCCACGATTTCCGGTACAATTTTACCCTTCAGAATCTCCGCGGAAGCGACCCTTGCATGCGTCCACGACGTATCACTCTAAACGACGTCCGCTCCCGGATTTAGGATTCTTTCCGAACGACGAGAACCATGGCTGATACCACCACCCCTGCGCCGGCCCCCGCACCGGCGGATCGCATTGAAGACCTGCATATCGAGCAGGAGCTTCAGGATTCCTACCTCACCTACGCCATGAGCACCATCATGGACCGGGCCCTGCCCGATGTCCGTGACGGGCTCAAGCCGTCGCAGCGGCGCATTCTGGTGGCGATGAACGACCTCAACCTTGGCCCGCGGTCCAAGCACCGTAAGTGCGCCAAGATCGCCGGCGACACCTCGGGTAACTACCACCCCCACGGTGAAGCCGTCGTCTATCCCACGCTCGTCCGCCTCGGGCAGGACTGGGTCATGCGCCATGTGCTGGTCGATGCCCAGGGCAACTTCGGCTCGACCGACGGCGACCCGCCGGCGGCTATGCGTTACACCGAAGCCCGCATGGCGGCGCCGGCCATGGAGATGCTGGAAGACCTCGAGCTCGACACCGTCGACTTCCAGCCCAACTACGACGAATCCCGCACCGAACCGACCGTCCTGCCGGCCAAGTTCCCCAACCTGCTGGTCAACGGCAGCACCGGCATCGCCGTCGGCATGGCGTGCAACCTCCTGCCGCACAATCTGCGCGAGATCTGCGACGCCATCGTCCGCGTCATCGACAAGCCCGACATCGACCTGGGCGAGCTGATGCGCGACGAGGTCGATGAGAACGGCAACGTCGTCCGCCTCGGCGTGCAGGGGCCGGACTTCCCCACGGGCGGCATCATCTGCGGCCGCGACGGCATCATCGAAGGCTACAAATCCGGCCGCGGCAAGCTGACGCTCCGCGCCAAGATCCACACCGAAGAGGACAAGCGCGGGCGGACCTCGATCATCATCAGCGAGATCCCCTACGGCATCATCCGCCGCAGCATCGTCGAAGCCGTCGCCGAGTGCGTGAAGAAGGGCGTTATCCAGGACGTCTCCGACGTCAACGACCACTCCGGCCGCGAGCATCGCTGCCGCATCGTGATCGACCTGAAGCGCGATGCCGACCCGAATGTCGTCATCAACCAGCTCTACCAGTACACGCCCTGCCAGATCACCGTCAGCATGATCAACATCGCGCTGGTCAACCGCCAGCCGCGAACGATGGGCCTCAAGGAGCTGATCCAGCACTTCATCGCCCATCGCAAGGATGTGATCACCCGCCGCACGCGCTTCCTGCTCCGCAAGGCGCAGCAGCGCGGCCACATCCTCGAGGGCCTGATCTTCGCCGTCTGCGACATCGACGAAGTCATCCGCCTGATCCGCAGCAGCGCGACCCGCGAAGAGGCTATCCAGAAGCTGCGCGAACGCGCCTTCCGCATCCCGCCGGATCACAAGTACGCCCCGCAGATTCCGCAATTGCTGCTCCAGCGGGCCTCGGAAAAGCCCGTCCTGCTCACGCAGGCGCAGGCAGAAGCCATCGGCCGCCTGCAGCTCATCCAGCTCGTCGGCCTGGAAATCGAGAAGCTGGTCAACGAATACCGCCAGGTGGCTGAGGAAATCGAAGGCTACGAAGCCATCCTCCGCGACGACAACCTCGTCTATGACATCATCCGCGAGGATACGCTGGAGATCCGCGACAAGTACGGCGACCCCCGCCGCACGGAGATCACCGGCGCCGTCAGCGGCGTGAACATGGAAGACCTGATCACGCGCGAGGACGTGGTCGTCACGATCTCCCACCACGGCTACATCAAGCGTCTGCCGGTCGACACCTACCGCGCCCAGGGCCGCGGCGGCCGCGGCGTGCGCGGCACCGAGAACCGCGAAGGCGACTTCGTCGAGCATCTGTTCGTCGCCAACACGCACGACCACCTGCTGTTCTTCACCAACAAGGGCCGCGTCTACGACAAGCGCGTCTTTGACGTGCCGGAGATGAGCCGCACCAGCCTCGGCCGCAGCATCGCCCACCTCCTGGAGTTCCAGGAGGGCGAGAAGCTCGCCTCCGTCCTGGCAATCGAAGACTTCAGCCGCGACGAGCAGTACCTGCTGTTCGCCACGGCGCGCGGCACCGTCAAGAAGACGGCGCTGAGCGCCTATGGCCACATCCTCAGCCGCGGCATCATCGCCATCAAGCTCGAGGAAGGCGATGAGCTGATCGGCGTGGCCCTCACCAGCGGCCGGGATGAGATCATCCTCGGCACGAAGCTGGGCATGGCGGTCCGCTTCAACGAAGACCCCGACAAGGGCGGCGTGCGAGCCATGGGCCGAAACGCAGCCGGCGTGCGCGGCATCACGCTTGGCGAAGGCGACGAGGTCGTCTCGCTCATCGTCGTGCCCGTCGAAAACAACGACAGCGAAGAGCCCGCCGATGACAACGGCGACGACAACGCCGATGAAGGAGAGATCACGGATGTCGGCCAGGCAATGGTCCTGGTCGCCACAGCCAACGGCTACGGCAAGCGGACGCCGGTCAAGCAGTACCGCCTGACTCGCCGCGGCGGCAAGGGCGTGAAGAACATCAAGATGAACGAGCGCAACGGCCCGGTCATCGGCATGGTCGTCACGCATGGCGGCGAAGATCTGATGCTCATCACCGAAAAGGGCATCCTCATCCGCACGCGATCGGACGAAGTCAGCGCCTACGGTCGCGCCGCAGCCGGCGTGAAACTCATCCGCCTCGATGAAGGCGATCGCCTCGTCGCCATGGCCAAGCTCGATCCGGAAGAGAGCAAGTCGGAGAACAACACCGACTCCGCCGAGTCGGACAAACCATCCGACGCCAACAACGCGTCGGACGCCAGTGAGAACGGCTCATCCCCCGATTCCCAGTCGTAATCCAGGCATAGCTTCAACATGGCACGGGCGCCCCCGCCCGTGCCATTTTTCATGCACAGGCTATGTGTCTGCTTTGTGGCGCGGACGTCTTGCGCGCGTCTCTCCAACAAAAAAAACGCGGGCAGAATCAATATTATGCATGATCGGCGTAAGTCCTTTCGCGAAGATCATCCTGAGCGAAGCGAAGGATCTCGGCGTTCGGGCGGTTGAGATCCTTCGCTACGCTCAGGATGACGATTTCGGGGGACTATCGCCTATGTTGATGCATAATGTTGAAAATGCCCGCGCCACACGAAGCCAAGGCATCGCGCAGCGATTCCTCCGCGTCTCCGTGTCTCCGTGGTAAAAAAAGCCAACAGCGAATCACTTCGCCTCGATCGCCTGCTCTTCGGAATCAGCGATGCCGAAG
>Ga0207864_1002069_pt1 | contig 19861 bp, 20 predicted proteins | sample HigsolmetaAR202D_FD_184834 | JGI IMG/M metagenome (GOLD analysis project Ga0207864, IMG submission 184834) | Ionic liquid and high solid enriched microbial communities from the Joint BioEnergy Institute, USA - AR20-2-D (SPAdes) (version 2) ... | reverse complement strand
AGCGTGAAGATCGGCGCCGGTTCGCGGTGCGGCGGGAGCGGAGCCACCACGCCGCCGATCCGGGCGAGGGTCACGGCGTCGCGGACGATCTTCCCCGTCGCCTGGTGGTCGGGGTGCCGCGGGCCGCGGACCCACGCGTCGCCCCAGGTCACCACCGCGTCCGGCCTGACCTCGGCGACGACGCGTGCGACCTCGTATGCCGCGTCCGCCGTCGCCTCGACGCGCGTGTCCCGAAACTCCATGAAGCGCGGCTCCGCGCCCAACAGCCGCGCCGCCGCCTCGCCGTGCTCCGTCCGCAGCCGCGCGACCTCCTCGTACGGCAGACGGCCCAGCGCCTCCGTCATCCCGCCCCGTGTGAGCCACAGGAGCACCACGCGGTCGCCCCGCGCCGCGTGCAACGCGATCGTCCCCGCGCACCCCACCTCGTCGTCCGGGTGCGACAACGCCACGAGGATCGTCTTCACTCCACTCCCTCCCGACTTTGGTATACCCGACGTGGCCGGCGTGCCCGGTCGCCCAGCATTTGACTGGCAACTCCGACGCCGCCATCTTCCCGGCCCTATGGAACTACTACTTGCTTGCGCCTGCGACGACGCCTCGGTCCGACCCGATGGGAAGATCGACATCCGGGGCGTCTTCAACGAACTGTACGCTCCCGGCTTCCCCGCCGTCCAGGACCAGATGACCGTGGTCTTCATCGTGGAATGGGAGCCGGGCGAGTCCGGCCGGATCCCGCTCCGCGCCGACCTGGTCGACGACAACGGCCGTGCCGCCCTCACGATCCAGGGTCACACGGAGGTCCCGGTTCGGGGCGAGGACCGCGCGCGTCCCCAGACGCGCTTGATCATGCCGATCCAGGATGTCGTCTTCCCCGCCCCGGGTCGATACCACTTCGACCTCAAGGCGGGCACGCAGACGCGCCGCGCGTTCTCGCTCTTCGTCGGGAAGAACGAAGAGGCCGGGGCAAGCCCGCGGTAGCGGACCCGGCGCCGCCGTGAGCCCTCGTGCCGCCGAGGATCCCGCGCCACGAGGTCGGGTATCAGAGGCCGCTTGCGCCCGGTAGACCGAGTCGAGGCCGTGGCTGGAGGGGCCCGTGGAAGGATCCGTGCCGGCGCCCCAGTCGCGCGAACTGTTGCGCGTGCTGGCGGCGCTCTCCGATGAGAACCGATTCCGGATCGTCGCGCTCCTGTCGGAGCGACGCTGCGCGCTGTCGTCGACCGACGTCTGCGCCGCACTCGGCCTCTCGCCTTCGCTCGTGTCCCACCACCTCTCGATCCTGGAGGCCGCCGGTATCGTCGACCGCCGCAAGGACGGCCTCTGCACGATGAACGGCCTGCGCCGCGATTTCCTGAAGCAGCACTTCGCGATACTCGAGCGGCTGCTCGGGTAGGCCCGACGAACGCGCGGCGGGCACACCCCGGATTGCCGGGACGTGCCCGCCGTGTCTGCAACGGGACGCGCCCGCCAGCCCCATGACTGGCCGGGCGCGCCGGTTCTAGTTCCGGACGCGCGCGCCGGGCTCACCGCCGCCGTCGCGCGCCCTCGGCCGCCAACCTCCGACGGCCGATCTCACCCGCCGACCGCGATCCCGCGGATCCCCGGCTCGGTCATCGGGCGCGGGTCGAGGAGCCGGTCCAGCTCCTCCTCGGGGAGCCCGGACTTCTCGCGGGCGACCTCGCGCACGGTCGTGCCGCGTGCGTACGCCTCCTTCGCGATCGCGGCCGCGGCGTCGTAGCCGATCGCGGGCGCGAGCGACGTCGCCAGCATGAGGTTCCCTTCGAGCAGCTCGCGGCAACGTGCCTCGTTCGCCTCGATCCCCTCGACGCACTTCGACGTCAGGACCCGGCACGCGTTCGTCAGGATCTTGATCGACTGGAGCATCGCGTAGGCCATGATCGGCATCATCACGTTCAGCTCGAAGAAGCTGCCCTGACCGCCGACCGTGATCGTGGTGTGGTTCCCCATGACCTGCGCGGCGACCATCGTGACCGCCTCGGGGATGACCGGGTTCACCTTCCCGGGCATGATGCTCGAACCGGGCTGCGTGGCCGGAAGCGTGATCTCGGCCAGACCCGCGCGCGGCCCGCTCGCCAGCCAGCGGATGTCGTTGGCGATCTTCATGAGCGAGACCGCCAGCGTGTTCAGCGCGCCGTGCGCGTAGACGATCGTGTCCCGCGTCGCCTGGCGCTCGAAGTGGTTCTCCGCCTCACGGAACTCCACGCCGGCCATGACCGAGATGCGCTCGATAGCACGTCGCGCGAACTCCTCGTGCGCGTTGATCCCCGTACCGACCGCGGTCCCGCCCAGCGGCAGCTCGGCCATGTCGTCGCTCGCTTCCTTGACGCGACGCATCGCGAGTCCGATCTGGGCCGCGTAGCCGCTGAACTCCTGCCCCAGGCGAATCGGAGTCGCATCCATGAGGTGCGTCCGGCCGGACTTCACGATCCCGTCGAACTCCTCCGCCTTGGCCGCGAGCGCGCTCTTGAGCTCCGCAAGCGCCGGGAGCAGGTCGAACTGGATCGCCCGCCGCGCCGCGATCTGCATCGCCGTCGGGATCGTGTCGTTCGACGACTGCCCCATGTTCACGTGGTCGTTCGGGTGCACCCGCTTCGACCCGATGTTCGCGCCCAGCAGCAGTGAGGCCCGGTTGGCGATCACCTCGTTCGTGTTCATGTTCGTCGAGGTGCCGCTCCCGGTCTGGAAGATGTCGAGGACGAAATGCCGGTCCAGATCGCCGCGGATCACCTCGTCCGCCGCCGCGACGATCGCGCGGCCGACCTCCTCGTCCAGGAGCCCGAGCTCCATGTTCGTTTCGGCCGCGGCCTTCTTGATCATCCCCATCGCCGCGATGAACTCCCGCGGGAAACGCAGGTCGCTGATCGGAAAGTTCTCGACCGCCCGCTGCGTCTGCGCGCCCCAGAGCGCATCCGAGGGGACCTTCATCTCCCCGAGGGAGTCGCGTTCTATGCGATATGCCTGATCCGACATTTCTTCCTCCATTGGAACACGTGTGATATTCGGCTCGCGCCGGGACGCCGTGAGGGCGGGCCCGTCGGGGTCGCGGGCTACGTATCCCGCCGTATGGCGGCCGGCACGGAGCGTCTCCCGCGGCATGGTGCCCGGCTCGGTGCGACCCGCACCGTATGGCGGCCGGCGCGGGCGCCCTCGGCCACAAGACGGCAAGCCCCGGCGGCTGAGAGGCCGATCGGCGCCCCGGGAGTCCCCAAGCGCACCATCGACGTCTCTTGGCGGATGATCGTTCGATCGGTGCACCTAATGCACCCCTATCGCACCATCGTTCTGCGCGCCGGATCTCTTTGTGCGATAGGTGCACTCTACCGTCCCCAACCGCACAACAAGCATTCGTTTGCCGCCGGTTGTGCACTTGGGGCACGGCGACCGGCGCGGGCCACCGCCTGCCCCCGGCTTGCCGCTGGCCGAAGACCGCCGTTCTTGCCGGGACGGGGCCTACCGCGATGGGGAGTCTGCGCTCCCAAGGCGGCCGTCTCCCGCCGGCCGCACCGCGGCCGGCCGCCCCCGCCGCGTCCAGCGCGGCCGTTCCCGCCGCCGCCCAGCGGCGGCCTCTCACCTCGGCCTGCTCGGCCTCACCTCCACCCGACTCGGCAGCGTCCGCTCCGGCGTATCCAGCAGATCCAACACGATCTGCGCGATGTCCTGCGGCTGCACCTTCCAGTCGTCGCCGGTGCCCGGGGTCGGGTGGGTGAACCCCGTGGCGACGCTCCCGGGCATGATCGAGCTGACGCGGATCCCGTCGTGACGGACCTCCTGCATCAGCGCCTCGGTGAACCCGACCAGCCCGAACTTGCTCGCGTTGTAGGCGGCGCCGCGCGGGAACGCGTTCTTCCCCGCCAGACTGCCGATGTTGATGATCCAACCGCTCCCCCGCCGCTTGAGGTGCGGGATCGCGTAGTGCGAGCAGTAGAAGACGCCGCTCAGGTTCGTGTCGAGGACGCGTTGCCAGTCCTCGATCGTCATCTCCTCGACGGTCGTGAAGTGGCCGATCCCCGCGTTGTTGATCAGGATGTCGAGCCCACCGAACCGCGCGACCGCTTCCTCGATCAGACGTCGGCAGTCCTCCGGACGCCGCACGTCGCAGACGACGCCATGGGCGCCGCCGCGCTCCGCGCCGACCGGCCCGTCGTACAGGCGGAAGCGCCCCTCGGCCAGCTCGCGCGCCGCGCGCTCGACGTCGGCCTCGGTCCGCGCCGAGACGACGACGTTCGCCCCACAGGCGACGAGCGCTTCGGCGATCGCCAGGCCGATCCCCTTCGTCGCGCCGGTTACGACCGCGGTCCGACCCTTCAGCTCTGGCATGATTCCTCCTTCCGCTCCCTGCCCCACGAGCGGCGGTCAGTTTAATTGCTCCGCGCCCCGCTCGCCACTACTGTTGAGCCCATGGATCTGAGCGGAAAGGTCGCCCTGGTCACCGGCGGCGCCCGTCGCGTCGGGCGCGCGCTCTCCCTCGCCCTCGCCCGCGCCGGCGCGGACGTCGTCGTGAACTACTTCCGGTCCGCGGAAGCGGCCGAGGAGACCGTCGCCGACATCGTGGCGCTCGGCCGGCGCGCGATCGCCGTCCAGGGCGACGTCGCCAGCAAGGAAGTCGCAGACATGCTGGTCCGCCGTACGGCCGAGACGTTCGGCCGGCTGGACGTATTGGTGAACAACGCGTCCACGTTCGAGACCGCGCCGCTCCTGGCGATCACGGAGGAGGAGTGGGACCGCGTGCTGGCGGTCAATCTGAAGGGGCCGTTCCTGCTCTCGCAGGCGGCGGTGCCGCTCCTGCGCCGCGACGGCGGCGGCGTCATCGTCAACATCGCGGACCTCTCGGCGTTCCAGCCCTGGCCATCGTACGCGCATCACAGCGTATCCAAGGCCGGGCTGGTCCACCTTACCCGGATCCTCGCCCTCGCGCTGGCCCCGGACATCCGCGCCAATTGCATCGCCCCCGGAACCGTGCTCCCGCCGGAGGGCTATACGGAGGAGGAGCTGCTGCAGAGCGTGGCGCGGGCGCCGCTCAAGAAGATCGGCACCCCGGAGGACGTTGCGCGCGCCCTGCTCTACCTCGTCGAGAGTGACTTCGTGACCGGCGAGGTCGTCGTGGTGGACGGCGGAAGGATGTTGGTCTCCGGGGGTATCCATCGGGCATGAAGTATCGATACATCGTAGCAGCCGTCGTCGTCGCGGTGCCGCTCGGCCTCGCGGCGACCGTCTTCGGCCCGGTGGGCCCGGACTGTCCGGACGTCGCCGGCCTGCGCGACTACAGGCCGCCCGAGGCGAGCCGCGTCTTCGCCCTGGACGGCTCGCTGATCGCCGACCTCTCGCCGCAGCGCCGCGTCGTTGTCGAATACGACGAGATCCCCGCCGTCCTGCGCGACGGCCTCGTGGCGGTCGAGGACAGGCGCTTCTGGGATCACGGCGGCGTGGACCTGCGCGGCGTGCTGCGGGCCGTCTGGCGCAACGCGACGTCGCTCTCCTTCCGGGAAGGCTTCAGCACGATCCCGATGCAGCTCGCGCGGAACGTATTCCCCGACCAGCTCCCGCGCACGAAGTCGCTCTCCCGAAAGATCTGCGAGATCCGACTCGCGCCGAAGCTGGAGGACGAGTTCGCGAAGGAGGACATCCTCGAGCTGTACCTGAACCAGGTCTACCTGGGCTCGGGGCTCTACGGCGTGGAGGCGGCGGCGGAGGGGTACTTCGGCAAGTCGGTCTCGGAGGTGACCACGGCCGAGGCCGCGCTCCTGATCGGGCTGGCGAAGAGCCCGGAGGGGTACAACCCGAGGCGGCACCCGCTCCGGGCGGTCCAGCGGCGCAACGTCGTGCTGGACGTCATGGCGCGGGAGGGCGTGATCACGCGCGCCGAGGCGGAGGCGGCGCGTGCGGAGCCGATCCGCCTGGCGGCGCCCGTGGAAGCGTCGGGCGCGGCGCCGTACGTGGTCGCCTCCGTGCGACGCGAGCTACGCGAGCGCTTCGGCCCGGACGCGGACGTCATGGGGCTGCGCGTCTACACCGGGATCGACCCGGCGCTCCAGGCGGCGGCGCAGGCGGCGCTCACGCGCCAGATCGAGCGCATCGAGAGCGGCGCTTACGGCACATGGCGTCACCCGCGCCCGGATCCGAACGCGCGGCCGGATTCGACGGCCAACTATCTCCAGGGGATGCTCGTAGCGCTCGACCCGCACACCGGCGAGGTCCGCGCGCTCGTCGGCGGCCGCGACTTCGCGCTCAGCCAGTTCGACCGTGCGTTTCAGGCGCGCCGTCAGCCGGGGAGCGCGTTCAAGCCGATCGTCTACGCGGCCGCGATCGACGCCGGGCTCGCCGTGACCACGCGCATCGACGTCTCCCCGATCGTCGTGGACGACGCTCGCGGCGTGTCGTGGAGCCCCGGCGACCACCTGCCCGACACCGTCGAGACGCTGTCGGTCCGGTCGGCGCTCGCGCGGTCGTCGAACAACGCGGCGGTCCGGATCGGCCGTTGGGTCGGCGAGGTCGAGGTCGGGCGCTTCGCCGGCAGCCTCGGGATCTCCACGCCGATCCCGCCCTACCCCTCGATCTTCCTCGGCTCGGCCGAGGTCGTGCCGGCCGAGCTGGTCGCGGCGTACGCGGCGTTCGGCAACGGCGGCTTCAGGGTCACGCCGAAGCTGGTCACGCGCGTCGAGGATTCCGACGGGAACGTGCTCTGGGAGCGCGACGAGAGGCGCGAGCGAGTCCTCGACGACGGCGTCGCCTACCTGACGCTGAGCCTGCTCCAGGACGTGGTCGACCGCGGGACCGGCGCGACCGTGCGTTCGGCGGGGTTCTACCTCCCCGCGGCGGGGAAGACGGGGACGACGAACGAGGGGAAGGACGCCTGGTTCATCGGGATGACGCCCGACCTCGTGGCCGGCGTGTGGCTCGGCTTCGACCAACCGACGCCGATCCTGCCGGGCGCGAGCGGCGGCACGCTCGCCGCGCCGGCATGGGCGGACTTCATGCTCCGCGCCTACGAGTCTCGCCCCGCGCCCGCCGGGTGGAGCCCGCCGGCGACGCTGGTCCGCGTGCACGTCGACACCGCCAGCGGCCACATCGCCACGGGCCGGTGCCCGCCCGAGGACACTCGACTCGAGTACTTCCTGCCCGGCACCGAGCCGTTCGAATACTGCCGGCTCCACCCGGAGTCGGGGATGGAACGGCTCCTCGACCGGCTCTGGCGCGGGTTCAAGAGCATCTTCTGAGCGGCGCTCGGGGCGCGAGCGCCTCGTGAGCGCCGCTCACTCCGACTGCGACGTGGCGGCCGGCGCGTCGGCCGCCTCGAGCACCGGCACCTCGCCGATCCCGTGGTGCGCTAGCCAGCGCTCGGCCTCGAGCGCGGCCATGCACCCGGTCGCCGCCGCCGTGATCGCCTGCCTGTAGTAGTCGTCCATGACGTCGCCGGCGGCGAAGACGCCCTCGACGCTGGTCGCCGTCCGCCACGGCTGCGTCTTGATGTAGCCGTTCGGCGTCAGCTCCAGCTGGCCCTGCAGGAACGTCGTGTTCGGCGTGTGCCCGATCGCGACGAAGAGCCCGCCGACCTCGATCTCCGACATCTCGCCCGTGACCGTGTCCTCCAACCGGAGCCCGGAGATCTCGTCGTAGCCGAGCACGTCGACGACGACCTTGTTCCACAGCACCTCGATCTTCGGGTGTGCGAGGACCCGCTCGGCCATGATCCGCGATGCCCGGAACGTGTCGCGCCGGTGGATGACCAGGACCTTCGAGGCGAACTTCGTCAGGTAGAGCGCCTCCTCCATCGCGCTGTCGCCGCCGCCGACCACGGCGAGCACCTTGTCGCGGAAGAAGGGGAGCGCGCCGTCGCACACCGCGCACGCGGAGACGCCGCCGCCAGCCTGCGCCAGCCGCTGCTCGTTCGGCAGCCCGAGCCACTTCGCGTTGGCGCCCGTCGCCACGATCACCGCGCGCGCCAGGACCTCCTCGCCGTAGCTCGGACGGATCACGAACGGCCGCCGCGAGAAGTCGACCGAGACGACCATCTCCGAGACGACGCGCGTGCCGAACCGCAGCGCCTGCGCCCGCATCCTGTCCATCAGCTCAGGGCCGGTGACGCCGTCCGGGAAGCCGGGGAAGTTCTCGACCTCCGTCGTGTTCATCAGCTGGCCGCCGGGGAGCATGGTCTGGATCGGCTCGCCCTCGAAGACCACGGGCGAGAGGTCCGCCCGGGCGGCGTAGATCGCGGCGGTCCAGGCCGCGGGGCCGGATCCGATGATCACAAGGTTCTCTGGGGTCCGTGACGTCATTTCAGATTCTCTGCTCCGAGCGTATCCGATTTCGTGGCGACGGCGGGAGCGTCATCCCGTCGAGCGAATCCGTACTCCCACGCCCCGGTTCCGCGCCTCCGCTCCCGCCCGCGCCTCCGCCCCGGTAGGGTCGCACCCGCGGCGCCGCGCCGCAAGGGCGGGCGGAGCCCACCGCCCGCACGGCCGAGCCCCCCGCCCTCCGCGCCGACCGCGCGCCCCGGGACCGCGGCCCAACGCACGGATACGTGCGCCCCCCTACGACCAACTGGCGCCGGCCATCGCGACGCACTAACTTCGGTATGCTGTGTCCGCTAGCCACCTATGAGCGACTCACGAAGGACCTCCGTGCTTGCCGGTGTCGAACGGCTCCTCGAATCGCTGACGGGTGTGTACTCCGCCCACGTCGTCGCCGGGCCGGAGGGCACGCTGCAGGAGATCCACGTCCTGGCGACGACGGAGCTGCACCCCAAGCAGGTCGTCCGCAACGTCGAATCCGCACTAAGCGCGGGGCTCGGCATCGAGATCGACCGACGGATCGTCAGCGTCGCGCAGGTCAGCCCCGACGCCCTTCCCGCGGCCGAGAGTTTCCACGCCGAGGCGGTGGCGAACATCCCGCACGCGCCGGCCGGGCCGGCCACGCGCCGGCGTTCCGGGGCCCCGGCCGGGCAGTCGTGGACCACGACGCCGGACGCGGCGGCCGAGGGTGCGCGCATCGTCTATCTCGGCTACGACGCCAACATCGACGCCGCGCGCAGGGCGACCTGCACGGTCGCGCTACGTATCGGCTCCGACGAATACACGGGTCGGGGGAACGGGCACGACACGCCGCTCGGCCGTGCGGAAGCGGCCGCGAGAGCCACGTTCGCCGCGCTCGCCGTGCGCCACGGCGAGGATCGGCTCGGCCTCGAGGGCGTCGCGATCGTCACGGCGCACGGTCGGGAGTTCGTCCTCGTCGCCGCGCGCGCGCTCGACGGGCGCCGTCGCGTTTCGCTCACGGGAGCGGCGCACCTGCACAACTCCCCGGAGGAAGCGGCGATCTATGCGTCGCTTCAAGCAACCAACCGCTGGCGCGGGTCCGAATAGGTGAGCGACCCGGTCACCGTCGGCTTCGAGGGCGCACGCGACCTCGAGCGCGAGATCGTCGCCGAGGTCGAACAGATCCCCGGCGTGCTCGCCGCGGCGATCTGGTTGCGCGATCTCCAGCACCTGCGCGAAGCGTTCGTCACCGGCGCCCCCGGCTCGTCGATCGCGGTGCTCCGCACCGCCGTATCAGACCTCCTCTCGCGCCGCGGGCTGATCTTCCGCGCCGAGGACGTACACGTCGCCCTCGTCGACGAAGACGCGATCCCTCTCCCGCTCTGGCGCGGCCGGGGGCTCGTCTTCGATCGCCTCGAGTCGCACCGGGCCGACAACTGGGTCACGTGTTGGGTGCATGTGACGCGGCGCGGGAATCCGGCGGTCGGCGAGGCGCGCGAGGTCGACACGGAGCTGGGGCGAGCCCGCGCGGCGGCGCGTGCGGTGCTCGATGCGGCCGCCAAGACGACCCGCGGGATCACCTTCGGCCTCGAGGGCGTGCACTTCCTGGAGGTCGTCTCTCGCCGCTACGTCCTCGTCTCGGTCGAAGCGGCGTTCGGGCGACGGCTCTCCCACCTGCCCGGCGTCGCGACGATCGACCGCTCGATCGAGGACGCCGCCTGTCTCGCCACGCTCGGCGCGCTCGAGCGCTGGCTCGGGTGGTGAGCCGGGGTGTCCGGGCACGCGTCATTCGGCGCGCGCTGGCCCATCACTCGCCGCGCGCCGGCTCGTCGCTAGTCCTGCGCCGGCGGGCACTCGCTGCGCGCCGGTCCGTTACTCACCCTCCGCCGGCCCGACGTAGCGCCTGACCTCCTCGACGACCCGGCGCGGCTCGACCGGCTTGGCCAGATAGCCGTCGCACCCCACGCGGAGCGCCTTCTCGCGGTCCTCCTCGAGCGCGTGCGCCGTCAACGCGATGATCGGGATGTCGCGCGTGTCTTCCTCCTCTTTCAGCCGCCGCGTCGCCTCCCACCCGTCGATCCTGGGGATCGAGATGTCCATCAGGATGAGGTCCGGATGGTTCTCCCGCGCGCGGGCGATCCCCTCCTCGCCGTCGCGGGCCTCGATCACACCGTACCCCACGTGCTCGAGGATCGTCCGATAAACCATGAGGTTGTCCTCATTGTCCTCGACGATCAGGATCGTCTTGCCGTTCTCCATCGTCGCATCGGGTGAGGGTGACTCAGGCCGGAGGCAATGACGACGGCGACTTTTCAGGATTCGTGCCAGGTCGGCTCTCCAGGAGGTGCAGCGCGCCGTGGCAATGCGAGATGGTCCCGACGAGGAAGCGGGCGACCCGGTCGCGTGCCGGACCGTCCACGCACTCCGCGATCCGGTCGTAGGCGGCACGCACGGCGGCCGCCCGGTAGGCGCCGACGCCGTACGTCACGTGGTGGCAGTGGAAGAGGTGTATCTGGTCGACCGGCTGGCCGGCCTCCTCGAGCACCGTCGCGAGGCCACGCACGGTCCGGTCCAGATCCCAGTGGCGCGGGCCGCTGGTGGCCGGGCAGACCGCTGGCTCGATGCAGTGGACGGGACACATCCAGTCGGCGTGCGACACGAGGAGCGGGCCGCCGGCCGACTGGCGTTCGAAAGGAGTGCCCGGGAAGCGACGGAACGGCTCGAGGCGCCACTCCCGGTCGGGCCGTTCGCCCCGGAAGCGATCGAGCAGCCAGGCGAGCGCGAGGTGAGGCGTGAAGGGCGACGGGACGAACCGGTCTTCGGCCGCGGCGTCGAGCGAGGCGAGGTACGGGCGCAGGAAATCGTCCCACTCGGCTTGCACGAAGCGGAGCGCCGGAGACGGCCCGACCTCTCGCCGAGCCCGCGGCCACTCGTTACGGTCGACGACGACGACCTCGTCGATCGCGAACGCGCCGGCGTCCCGGGCGCGCAACAGCTGCCTGGCGTAGAAGCTACCGTAGCAGCCCCCGCCCAGGATGACGAACCTCATGTCTACCGCGTTCCTTCGAGCACCTACGTCCCCGACGTCTCCACCATCGCGGGCTCGCGATCCTTGAAGACCTTGAGGTTCGTCGAATGGCCCGGGTTGACCCGCGCCTTGGGATCGATGTGGTGAACGGCGTAGTTGACGGCGATCGCCGCCTCGGCGAAGCCTGTCGCGATCAGCTCGAGCTTCCCCTCGTACGTCACGATGTCGCCGGCGGCGAAGACACCGGGGATGTTGGTCTCCATCGTCTGGCTGACCCTGATCGAATTCCGCTCGAGCTCGAGGCCCCAGGTCGCGATCGGGCCGAGGTCCGGCTTGAAGCCGATGAGCGCGAGGACCGCGTCGACCTCGAACGTCTGCTCCTCGTCCGTCCGGTTGTCGAAGACCGTCGCCGCGCAGACGCCTTCCTCGCCGTGGATCTCGCGCAGCTCGCGGTGCGTGAGGAGCTCGACCTTGCCCTGATCGACCGCCTCGCGCAGCAGCGCCATCGAGTGCGCGTGGGCGCGGAACCCCTCGCGCCGGTGGATCAGGATCAGCCGCTCCGTGCGATCCTTGAGGTTGAGCGCCCAGTCGACCGCCGAATCGCCGCCGCCGACGATGAGTACGCGCTTCCCGTCGTACTCCGACGGGTCTTTGACGTGGTAGCTCACCCCGCGCCCGAGCAGCCGCTCGTAGCCGGGGCATTCGAGCGTCCGGGGCGAGAAGGCGCCCTTCCCCGCGGCGATCACGACCGCCTTCGTCGGGTAGGCCGCCTTGTTCGTCGTGAGGACGAAGCCGTCGTCCTGGCGGTGGAGCTCCTGGACCTGCTCCTCGAGCCGCACGTCCACGCCGAACTGCGTGCCCTGCTCGATCATGTTGGCCACCAGATCGCGCGCCAGGATCTGCGGGAAGCCGCCGACGTCGTAGATGTACTTCTCGGGATAGAGCGCGGCGAGCTGGCCGCCCAGCTCGGGGAGCGAGTCGATGATGCGCGCGCTCACGCCGCGCAGTCCGGCGTAGAAAGCGGCGAAAAGGCCGGTCGGCCCGCCGCCTATGATCGTGATGTCCTTCGGCTCGGCGTAATTCACGTCGTCTCGTCCGATTGCGATGGTGGCCTTCGTCGGCCGCGTCACATACGCGGAGTACCCGGCGCGGCAAGCTATGGTGCCGGTTCCCCGCCCCGCAAGCTCCGGATCCCCGCGTACGTGTAGTCGACAATGGCGACGACCGCGGCCGCTCCGACCACGCCGACCAGGACCGGCGCCCAGCCCGGGAACAGCAGGAGGACGAGGATCGCCACGATCTGGAGCGTCGTCACCACCTTCCCGCTCTGACGCGACTGGAATCGGAGCGGCATGCCTATGGCAAGCGCGAGGAAGAACGCGATGGAGACGTAGATGTCGCGGGCCAGGAGCACGAGAAGCTGCCACACCTGGAGCTCGCCCGTTCGCACGAAGCCGAAGAGCGCCGCGAAGACGAACGTCTTGTCGGCGATCGGGTCCAGCAGCTCGCCGATCCGGGTCCGAGCGCCCGTGCGACGGGCGAGCCAGCCGTCGATCCCGTCGCTGATCCCCGCGACGAGCGCGATCCCGCTCCGCACGGTGACGGAGTCGGCCAGAACGAACAGCGCGGCCAACGGGAACCTCAGCAACGAGATGGCGTTCGGCCAGGAGAGAAGGCGCTCGCCGCGCCCCGCGCTCGTCGATCTCACACCCTCACACCGGTTGCACTTCCGTGGCCCGCGCGGCCGGGCTCACGGCCGCCGACTCGGCTCCCGTCGACGCTTCGCCCAGATACGCCGCCGACGCGCGGTACCGCTCGAACGCCCGCTGACCCAGCAGCTTCACCAGCACCGCCGCCGGCACGGCGAGCAGCATCCCGACGAAGCCGAGGAAGAACCCGCCGACCGCCAGGGCGAGGATCACCCAGACGGGGTGGAGCCCGACCGACCCGCCGACGATCCGCGGGCCGAGCACCATCGAGTCGATGACCTGCACCACGGCGAACACGATGGCGACCTTCACCAGGGATGCCAGGATGCTCCCGCTCAGCAGCGCGATCAGGATGGCCGGCACCAGGCTGACCGCGAGGCCGAGGTACGGCACCAGGTTGAACACGCCGGCGACCGCGCCGACCAGACCGCCGTACGGCAGCCCGACGATCCAGAAGCCCAAACCCGTCAGGATCCCGACCGTGGCGGCGGCCGTGAGCTGCCCGCGCAGGTATCGTGCGAGCAGGCGGTCGTACTCCCTCATGAAGCCCAGCCATTGGTCGCGCTTCGGGTGCGGGACCAGGTCGGCGACCCAGCGGGAGATCCGGTCGTAATCGCGCAGCAGGTAGAACGTCAGGATCGGCGTCAGCACCACGTAGCCGAAGATGGCGAAGAGCGCGCCGATCCCGCGGCCGATCCCGAGCACGGCGGCCCACCCCTGCCGCGCGATCGCCTCCTGCCGCTGCTGCAGGAACGCAATGACCTGATCCGCCTGCAGATTGCGCAGCGGCGCGAGGAGTTCTTCTTCGCGGACGAACGGCAGGTCGATGCCGAGGACCCACCCCCGGGCGTCGCGTGCCCACGCCTCGAGCCGCCTCAGCGCATCGGGCGCACGCCCGATCAGGGCCTCGACCTGGTCGGCCAGCGCCGGCAGGCCGAGGATCAAGCCGAGCGCGATCAGCCCGAACGCCGGGAGCCCCAGGATCATGACCGCGAGGCCGCGCGGCACGCGCCACCGCTCGATCGCGTCGACCAGCGGGTCGAAGATGTAGGCGAGGGCCAGAGCGAGCACGAACGGCGCGAGGAGCGAGCCGACCGTCTCCAGCAGCCAGAGCAGCGCCAGCGCCCAGACGCCGATCACGATCCTGGTGTGACGGCGATCGCCGGAGAACGGCGAAAGGAGGAGCATCAACAGGAAGAGCAACACGATGGGCGTGAGCACGACCCGCACGCTGAACAGAAACACGCCCAGCACCATCAGCACCGCGGCCGCGTACGCCCAGCGCCAATCGACCCCACGTTCCGATCGCAGCATCGCTCTCCTCCGATCACCGCATCCGACGGCGGTCCGTCGGCGCGCCCCGCGTCACCCGGCGGTATCCGACGTGACGACCGGCACCGCGCGCGCCGCCGCGCGCAGGACCTCGCGCGCGTTCTCGTACGTGATCATGCGGATCGCCTCGTCCGGCGGGAGCCAGACGCATTCCGTGATCCCTTCTTCGAGCTGCGGCCGCGGCTCGCCCGCGACCGATTCGACGAGGTAGAAGTGGCAGTACTTGTGGATGAGTCGACCGCGGTTGCGGAAGTACCAATCGATCGTCGGCAGCTCGCACTCCGCGCGCAGCTCGTCCAGCCCGGTCTCCTCCTTGATCTCGCGCAACGCCGCCTGCTCGGGCGTCTCCTCCCCCTCCACGTGTCCCTTCGGGAGCCCCCAGTTCTCGTACGGGTCACGGATCAGCAGGAAAACGACTCCATCCTCGCTGCGACGGAACACCACGCCGCCCGCGCTCGTCTCGACGCGCGCGCGCGTGCGCCCGCCGCTCCGGCGGCCGTTCCCTCCAGCGCGTTCCCTGCCTCGTCCCCGTCTAGCCACGAATCAGTTGCTCGACGATCTGAACCGCATTCGTCGCGGCGCCCTTTCGCAGGTTGTCCGCGACGATCCACAGATGTATCACGTTCGGCAGGTCCCGGTCGAGACGGACGCGCCCCACGTAGACGCAGTCCGCGCCCGCCGCGTCGCACGGCAGCGGGTCGCGCCCCATGTCCGCGAGCCGGAGCCCCGGCATCGCAGCGAGCGCGCGCTCGACCTCGTCCCGCCCTGCCGGCCGGCGAGTCTCCACCGTCGCCGCGACGGCATGGCCGACGCGGACCGGGACCCGCACGCACGTCGCAGCGACCGGCAACTCCGGCTCCTCGAGGATCTTCCGGCTCTCCTGCCGGATCTTCTCCTCCTCCTCGTTCCACCCCTCCTCGTCGCGCGGGCCGATCGACGGGATTACGTTCCCCGCGATCGCCGCCCCGAATGGCGACGAATCCGCGGCCCCGCCCGCGAGCTCCGCCTCGAGCGCCGCGATCCCTTTCTGACCCGCGCCCGACACCGACTGGTACGTGCTCACCACCACGCGTGCGAGCCCGGCCACCCGACGGATCGCCTCGAGCGCGAGCACGAGCTGGATCGTCACGCAGTTCGGGTTCGCGATGATCCCGAGCGGCCGGTCCGCGATTCGTCGGGCGTTGATCTCCGGCACGACGAGCGGCACCTCGGGATGCATCCGCCAGGCCGACGAATTGTCGACGACGACGGCGCCCTCCTCCGCCGCACGCGGCGCCCACTCTCGGCTCCGCGAGGCGCCGGCCGAGAAGAGGGCGACGTCGCACCCGCGGAACGCGCCAGGCGCAGGCGCGCGCACCGTCCATTCGCGGCCGCGCCATTCCACCTTCGTCCCGGCCGAGCGCTCCGAGGCGAGCGGCACGATCTCGTCGATCGGCAGCGCCCGCTCCTCGAGCACCCGCAGCATCGTCCGCCCGACGGCGCCCGTTGCGCCCAGGATCGCGACCCTCAACTCTTCGCCTCCCCGAGGCCGAACGCCTCGTGCAGCGCGCGCACCGCGCGATCCTCGTGTTCGGCGTCGATCAGCAGCGCGATCGAGATCGCCGACGTCGACAGCCCGTGCACCTCGATCCCCTCGCCGAGCAGCGCCTCGAACGCTCGGGCGTACACGCCCGGGCGGCCGTGCATCCCGGTCCCGACCAGCGCCACGCGCGCGAGCCGGTCCTGCACGTCCAGCCCCTCGCCGCCGAGCTCCGCGATCATCGCCGTGCACAGCTCACGCGCCTCGGCGAGCACGTCCTCCTTGACCGAGAGCTGCAGCTGCCGCCGGCCGTCCGGGCGGTCCGACTGCGCGACCATGTCCACGCTGACGCCGGCGTTCGCCAAGCGGCTCAGCACCGCCGACGTCGAACGCATCCCATCCGGCAACCCCCGGAGCACCAGCCGGGCGAAACCCTTCTGGGAGGCCAGGCCGGTCAAGACGAGTTCTTCCAATCGCCGCTCCTTCCGCGTGATGAAGGTGCCGCCATCGCCATCTTCCCGAAACGACGACAGCACTCGGATCGGCACCCCGTACCGCGCGCCGATCTCGACCGCGCGCGGATGCATCACCTGGGCGCCCGAGCAGGCCAGCTCCAGGATCTCCTCGTAATCGACCCGGTCGAGGCGACGCGCCGTCGATACGCGGCGCGGGTCGGCCGTGTAGACACCGTCCACGTCCGTGTAGATGTCGCAGCGGTCGGCGCCCAGCGCCGCGGCCAGCGCCACGGCCGTCGTGTCCGAGCCGCCGCGCCCGAGCGTCGTCACCTCACGGTTCGGGCTCACGCCCTGGAACCCGGCGACGATCACGATCCGGCCCGCCTCCAGCGCTTCACGCACCCGCGTCGCCCGCACCTCCAGGATCCGCGCGCCCGTGTGCGTCGCATCCGTCAGGATCGCCGCCTGCGACCCCGTGAAGCTGATCGCCTCCGCGCCCGCCTCACGGATCGCCATCGCGAGCAGCGCCATCGCAATCCGCTCGCCCGCCGTGAGCAGCATGTCCAGCTCGCGCGGGTGGCGGCGACGTGGATCCGGCGACACCTTGCGGGCCAGCTCCATGAGCTCGTCGGTCGTGTCCCCCATCGCCGAGACCACGACGACGATGTCGTGTCCCGCGCGGCGCTCCCGCACGACCCGCCTCGCGACCGCCTCGATCCGCTCCGGCGTCCCCACCGACGTGCCGCCGAACTTCAGTACCAGCTTCGCCACACGCGCGATCCCTGCAATTTTCCGTCCCGTGCGTGCCCCGAGGCCGACGCGCGCGGCTCGAGGCCGTCGGACGCCGCCCTAGAAGATCTCCAGTTTGATGTACTTCCGCGGATTCTCCTGGATGTCCTTGAGGAGCGCCTGCAGGATCGCGTTCGTGCGGAGCAGGTCCGCGTACAGCGTCGAATCCTGCAACAGCAGCCCCAGACTCCCCTCGCCCGCCTGCAGCCGCGCCGCGATCGCGCCCATCGCCTGCATCGCGCTGTCCGCACGGAACGCGATCGCGCGGAACTCCGCGCTCGCGCGCAGCAGCTCCATGCTCAGCGAATCGAACTTCGCTGACGCGCTGGCCACGTTCCCCACGATCGCCGCGATCTCGCCATTCGCAACCGCGGAGTCGACCTGCTCCATCGTGCGCCGCACCGCGAACGCGGCTTCGCTCAACGTCGCCGTCGTTTCGTTGAGCCTCCGCGCGACCTCCTCGACCGCCTCCTGCTGCGTGGCCACGAGACCGGTCAGCCGCTCGCTCACGATCTGGATGTTCTCGATCGCCTGGCGAATGTTCTCCGCCGTCTGTTCCGTGAACGCGGTCTCGACCCGGTCGGTCAGCACGGCAAGGTTGCCCGCGATCTCGTCCGCGACCGCCGTGAGGCGCGAGATGTCGGGCAGCGAGTACCCCGGCAGGACGCCCGGCTCGGCCGATTCGGCGAACGCGTACCTCGGGAACTGCGCCCGCGGATGGATCTCGGCCTGCCAATCGCCGAAGAGCGACTCGGGCGACAGGATCACGACCGGATCCTCCGGAAGCGGCGCGTCGCGGTCGATACGCATCTTCACCAGGACGCCGTCGCCGCCGCGCTCGAACGAGATCTCCTCGACCCGGCCGATCGGCACGCCGCGCAGCTTGACCGTGTTGCCAACCAGCAACTGGCCGACCTCGCGGAACCGCGCCTCGAGCTCGATCTCCTCCCGGCCGAAGCCCGAGCCCTTCAGCCAGAGCGTGCCGACGACGATCACGACGATCCCGGCCAGGATCGCCGCGCCGACGACCACGTCCGTTCGCTTCTTCACACGACCTCCTGGGCGAGCTCGGGGCGCCCTTCGATGAACGCCCGCACGATCGGGTCCTCGGAGCTCCGCACTTCATCCGGCGTGCCCGTGAACCGGACCCTCCCGTCGTGCAGGAACGCGATCCGGTCCGCGATCCGGAGCGCGCTCTCCATGTTGTGCGTCACGACCAGGCTCGTCACCCCGAGCTCGCGGTCCAGCTTCAGGATCAGGCGATCGATCACCGCCGTCGTCACCGGGTCGAGCCCCGTCGTCGGCTCGTCGTAGAGCACGTACCGCGGCCGCGTCGCGATCGCTCGCGCCAGCCCGACCCGCTTGCGCTGCCCGCCCGAGAGCTGCCCCGGCAGCCGTGCGCCGTACCCCTCGAGCTCGACCAGCCGCAGCGATTCCTCGACCCGCTCGCGGATCTGCGCCTCCGTCATCCCCGGCACGCGGCGCAACCCCATCGCCACGTTCTCCTCGACCGTCATCGAGTCGAAGAGTGCGGCGAACTGGAAGACGTACCCGACCTGCCGGCGGAGCGCGTACAGCTCTTCGCGCCGGAGCGCGCCGACGTCCTGCCCGTCGACGAACACGGCGCCGGAGTCCGGCTTCAGCAGCCCCACGATCGTCTTGAGGAGGACCGACTTCCCCGAGCCGGAGAACCCGATGATGGCGACGGTCTCACCGGCATCGACGTCGAGCGTGACCCCGTCCAGGACGACGCGCGCGCCGAACGACTTCCTGACCTCCCAGATCCGGATGCTCACAGCAGCACCGCCGCCCAGAACGCGTCGAGCACCAGGATCAGCATGCTGCTCAGGACCACGGCCTGCGTCGTGGCGCGCCCCACGGCCGCCGCGCCGCCCGCCGCGCCGAACCCGGAGAAGCACCCCACCAGCGTGACGACCAGCCCGAACGACGTCGCCTTGACCAGCGAATAACGCACGTCGAACGTGTCGAAGAAGAGCCGCACGCCCCGCACGAATTCCGGCGTCGAGAGGTCGAGCAGGTTGATCGACGTGATCCAGCCGGCCGCGATCCCTACCGCGTCCGCGAACGCGACCACGATCGGGAACATGACGACGCCCGCCAGCACCCGCGGCACGACCAGGTAGGCGACCGGGTCGTACGCCAGCGTTTCCAGCGCGTCGATCTGCTCCGTCACCCGCATCGTCCCGATCTCGGAAGCGATGTTCGCGCCGACTCGCCCCGCCAGCGCCAGCCCGGTGAGCACCGGACCCAGCTCGAGGATCATGGTCTTGGCGACCAGCGCGCCGACGAAGTAGAGCGGAACCGCGCCCGTGAACGTGTACGACGCCTGGAGGGCCAGGACGATGCCGGTGAAGGCCGCGATGAAGACCGCGATCGGGATGGATTCGACCCCGAGGCGCGCCATCTGCTCGATCAGTTGGCGGCCCCAGGTCCCGGTGTCGGACAGGGCCCGGACCGCGCTCGCCGTGAACCGCCCGAACCGCCCGAACCCCGCCGACAGTTCAAGCGCGGAACGTCCGACCCACGCGAGAGGCGCGCTCCAAAGCCCGTTCATGGGTTTAAGATAGCGCGCGTGCGGGAAGGGTGTCTAGGTGGGAAGGCGGGGGTGGGGGTGGGGGGTGGGGTGTCAGGTGGCGGGTGTCAGGTGGCGGGTGGCAGGGCTCGGGGCTCGGGGCTCAGGGCTCGGGGCTCGGGGCTCAGGGCTTGGGCGGCGAGCCTTCCGTCTCCACTCCAGTCGCCGC
>Ga0207864_1002067_pt1 | contig 19901 bp, 16 predicted proteins | sample HigsolmetaAR202D_FD_184834 | JGI IMG/M metagenome (GOLD analysis project Ga0207864, IMG submission 184834) | Ionic liquid and high solid enriched microbial communities from the Joint BioEnergy Institute, USA - AR20-2-D (SPAdes) (version 2) ... | reverse complement strand
CACGGAGCAGGGTTTGAACGTGGCTGACGCATTGTCGGCTGAGTTTCTGCTCGATGACACGGTCTGATTGGGCTGTTAAGCAGGATCACCGCAGAGACGCGGAGGCGCGGAGGGACACGGATGCATCATGCACCATGCATCATGCACCATGCATAATCCATCATTCATCCGCCCCCTCACTCCACCGTCACCACAGCCGACCGCGGCGTGTCAAATGACACGCGGCACAGCTCAGCCGGCGTGTCGTTGATGACGCGCAGGAGGTCGGCGATGCTGTTGACCGGCTGATCGGCGACGCGCGTGAGGATGGTGCCTTCGACGGCCCCTTCCTGCGCGGCTTCGCTGCCTTCTTCAACCGCCAGCACCATCAAACCGCTGGCCGGCCGTTCGCCGAAGCGATTGGTCCAGTGCTCGGGGATCGGCCCCAGCAGCATGCCGCGCCAGCGGAAACGCTGGTTCTCGCGGGTGATGGCGACATGCGGCAGCTCGCGCCGGCCGAGGGTGGCGCTGATGCTCAGGTCGCGCCCGCCGCGCACGACGCGCATCCGCGTCGGCTGCTCGGTCGAGCATTCGCCGATCATGCGGACGAACTCGTCGCTGTCGCGGACGCTCTGGCCGTCGATGGCGAGGATGATGTCGCCCGGCTGGAGGCCAGCCTGCGCGGCTGGGGAGTTTTCCTCGATGGACTCGACCAGCGCGCCCATCATCCGGCTGACGCCGGCATCGCGGAGCTGGCGCGGCGTGGGGGTCACGACGCGGACGCCCAGGAAGGCGTAGACGATCTCGCGGCCCTGCTTGAGGGCTTCGATCTTCCGCAGCAGGCGCGGCGTGATGGGCATGGCAAAGCCGATGCCGTTGGTCTGCTTCTGCGGGAGGATGACGGCTGTGTTGATGCCGATCACCCGGCCGTGCAGATCGAACAGCGGCCCGCCGGAGTTGCCGGGATTGATCTCGGCTGTCGTCTGGATCAGGTTGGTGTAGAGGCGATCCTCTTTGCTGGCCAGCTTCGGCAGCGAGCGGTCGGTGGCGCTGACGACGCCGACGCTCATGCACATCTCGCCCGCGGCGCTCAGGCCGTAGGGATTGCCCAGGGCGATCGTCCACTGGCCGCGGATGACCGGCTCCATGGAGAACTCAGCCACCGGCAGATCGCGGGCGGGGATCTTCAGAACAGCCAGGTCGGCCCGGGGGTCCGAGCCCATCACGATGGCGGGATAGACGCGGCGGTCGTCGGTCGTCACCCACAGGTGCTGGGCTTCGCCGACAACGTGCTCGTTGGTCACGATGTAGCCATCGGCGTCGATGATGATGCCCGTGCCGACGATGCGGGTCTTGCCCGCGAGGACGGCATTCAGGGCTTCGCCGTTGAGCTCGTCGGAGCGAAGGGCATGCTCAGCCTGAACGGGGGCCGTGGAAGCGGAGATGGCGACGACACAGCCGCTGGCGCGGCGTGCGATCTCCTCGAAGCGCGCCTGCAGGCCGGTCAACTCGAGGGTTTCATCAACCATCGGCTGACGCTGCTCGGCATGCGCCTGCTGGCTGATCGCCAGCGGGAAATCCAGCGTCGGATTGAACGCGATGGTCAGAAGCGCCCCGACCGACACCGCCAGTGCGCACCGCCCTATGGACAACAACGGACGTCCCATTCGCAAACCCCGTCTAGCCCGGCTCACACGGAGCCGTGTACCACCAGGGTCCGGATGACGATTCCCCCCCGGCCCATCAACAACCGGACCGCAACGTACTACTGCAATCGTCACGCCGAAGGAGGCACTGTACCTCGAAAAGCCGCAGAAACCGTTTATTCTTCCCAAGTTAACGGACTTTTGCGGCCAAAATCGGGGCAGATCCGGCGGCGGATGCCCATTTGCAGTGCATTTCACACCGCTGCATTTTGCCCAATCCGCAGGCGGCTGCGTGTTTAGCAGGCACCTGTGGACATGGAAGCAGCCCGGGGCGATCCGGCGGGCTGCTGCTGGGCAAGGGAGGGTGTCAAAGGCGCGAGTTTACGCGCCTTTGATCACCTCGAGGATCGATTGAGTCTTGATGACCATCTGGTTCTCATCGAACAGATGGAAGCTCTGCACGAGCAGCTCATGGCTGCGCCGCTCGATGTCGAGCACGCTGAGGACGGCGGCGGCTTCGGGGGTGGCCGGGACCTCGGCGGTCATCAGTTCACGCTTGGCGGCGTAGGAAGCGATCTCCTGTTTCGTCGCATCGTAGAGCGTGGGCGTAAGCTGCTCTTCCTGCGTCGAAATCATGTAGCGGATCGTGCCGCCATAGGTGTCTTCGTGGTACTTCTCGCCGCGACAGGGGATGCTTTGCAGCAGGCCGCGGTCGGTCAACGGTTCGTTACGGGTCACGATGACCTCGGTGAGCACGTTACGGCCAGCGTTCAGACCGATGACATGCCCGCCCTCGACCAGCCACACATCCGCGTCATAGGCGCGGCGGCTGACCTTCTCAGAGGCAAGAATCTTGAACAGTTCGGGATGAAGCATCCGCTGATACAGCAGAAGCGTCAATCCACCGGTTCGACGTTGCTTGGTACGATTGCTCATTGGCGTCCATGCTCTTTCTAAAAAGAGACATTCTCCGCTGCGACGCAGGTCTATACACACGAACCCCTGCGTCATTCATACGATACGGCCCCGGAAGTTGCTCGCGCCGCTGGAAATTTTTCATCCCAGCAGACTTGTGCCCTCCGTGACACAGCGATCGGTAGCCGTACTGAATCAGGAACGGGCCGCCCAATGCGAGCCCAATTGGCGGATAATTATAGGAGTTGGGCCCGGAATACCTACAAAATAATCCAATTATCGTCCGTGCCAAGCCACCAGGGCGACGATCCAAACGTCATAAGCGGCATGGGCGCCAGCAGTTACGCCAAATCCCCGGCACAGAAAGACCACCCCAAAATACACACCCGCCAGTGTCCGAAACAGGAAGCTCCCCCCCGAGAATTGCTCATCTCCCAGGTAGTGATATAGCGAGAACAGCACCGCCGGCACCAGCACCATCAACCCCGCCGCCAGCCAGCGGCGCATCTTCAGCAGGTCCACCAGGGCAAGGTTCAGCAACGTCATCGCACACAGGCGGAAGATCAGCTCCTCATAGATCCCCGCTCCCAGCGACATGATCATCATCCCGCTCCACTGCCCCCCCGCCAGCGGCAGATACCGCGACACCACCAGGCAGACGAAAATCAACGGCACGCCCAGAAGCAAGCTCTCAAAAAACATCCCCACCAGCGTCCCCGTGCGCACCCGCCAGGGGTCGTTGCGCGCGATGTGCCATGACAGCAGGATTGCGACAACCGCCATCGCCGGCATGTACCGGCCCGTCGCTCCAAAGAAGTCGAAGAAATCCCGCATCAGCCGGAACGCCACCAGTTCCGGGTACGACTGCCCCCTCGCAAAGGTGTGAGCCCCCAGCTCATAGATCACCAGAAACGGCAGGACAAACACCAGGCTGCTCAGCGGCCGCTCCGAATCCGCCAGATACCCGCCCTTGCTCCCGGCAGAAGACGCAGCGACAGGCTTGGCGGATGTGGCACGGGACATATCGGGGATTGCGGATTTTGGATTGCGGATTGCGGATCTGGGTCCTGGTGTCTTGTTTGGTTGTTTGGCGCTTCGCTACAGACTTCTCAGCGGCGCACTGCCAACTGCCCACTCTCACTGCAGACTGCCGACCGCAGACTGCCGACGATCTCGTGCTGCGCGCTGGAACTACGCCGCATCAATCTTCTGCCCCACGCGATGCGGGGTGCTGCTCTCCGCAGCCGCCGCGGGGTTGGCGCAGCGGCGGGTGATCCGGATCGCCCTTGACCCACGATACTGCCCCAGCTGGCCAAGGAACTTGTTGCGGCCTTCGACCTGCATCAGTACATCGGCTGTGCAGTCCTTGTCTGTGGTGATCAGGTCCCCCACCTGTAGGTTCATCAGATCGCTGACCTTGATCGTCGTCTCCGCGAGGATCACGCGGGCTTCGACGCGTGCCTGCGACAGGTTCCGCGCCAGCTTGCGGATATGGTCGTCCTGCGAACCCTTCTTCTGGTAGCTGAACCAGTTCTGGGCAGCCAGCACGCCCATGATCGGCTCGATGACGTTGTACGGGATGCACAGGCTCATCGTGCCGGCGCGGTTACCCATCTTCAGCTCGAAGGCGACCACGACGACCGTCTCGTTCGGCGGCACGATCTGCACAAGCTGCGGGTTGGACTCGAAGTCATGCAGCTCGAAGGTGACCGGCGTCAGGTTGCTCCAGGCTTCCGACAGGTGATGCGTCGCACGGTCCGTGATGCGCTGCACCAACCGCTGCTCGATCTGCGTCAGCGGCCGCTGGGGGATGAACAGGTCCGCGTTCGACCCGCCCAGCAGGCGGTCGATGATCGGATAGATGATCAGCGGGCTGATCTCCAGACACAGTTGCCCGTCGAGCTGCTCGCTCTTGAGCAGGTTGAAGCAGGTCGGGTTTGGCAGGGAGTGGATGAACTCCGAGTAGGTGAGCTGCTCGATGTGAGCAACCGACACCTCGATGATCGTTCGCAGATACCCGGAAAGCGCAGCCCCGAAGTTTCGCCCGAAACCTTCGTGCAGACCTTCCAGGGCCCGCATCTGGTCTTTGGAAACGCGCTCGGGGCGCTTGAAATCGTAGACCTGGACGTCGATGTTGGACCTGCCGCGGCCGCCGAACACCGGCTGGGGTGTGGCGCGCGGGCTGTCTGTCGTCACCTGGCCGCTGTCCACCGCTGCCAGGAGGGCATCGACCTCGGATTGATCGAGAACATCACTCACCGCGCTGGCCTCCGTGCCACATCGATCATTATCGGACGAGCGGGCGTGAAGTCTATAGGCCGATCCGCCCACACCGCCCCCAAAGCAACAATTCCTCCCAACTGCCGAGCCCGCTGCCCCCTGGATCCAGTGGCACGTGCATCCCGCCCGTGCAGCCGGGCATCACCTGCCCCTGCAGAACCAAAGGCATCCTCACCGTAAGTCGATTCAGGACGTCCCTCTCCCTGCCGCCACTTTCCCCAAGCTCACCGCAACTTCCCGCTCCCGACGCCGTCTATCCGGTGTACAATCAGCCGACGAGAGGACGCGCCATGCCCAGACTCGACCAGCATGTAGCCGCTGTTCGGACCAAGCTGACCCTCAGCCGGTTCCTCCATGCCCTGGCATGGGCGGCACTGGCTGTGGCTGGGCTGTCGCTGGTGGGCGTCCTGGTCTGGTACCTGACCCAGCTCGCACCACCGCGTCCGATGTGGTGGATCGGCGGAGCCGCGGCTGTCGCCGTCATCGGATCGCTGATCTGGGCGATCGTCCACCGCCCCACGCCCCATGACGCAGCCGTCGCGATCGACCTCGAGCTGGGGCTGAAGGAGAAGTTCAGCACCGCCCTCTACGCCCGCAATCAGACCGACCCCTTCGCCCAGGCGGCTGTCCGCGACGCCGAGCAGACGGCTGAGAACGTCTCCCTGCACAAGCGGTTCCCGCTCCGCTGGCCCCAGCGGCCGATCCTCGGCACGGTGGCCATCGCCATCCTCGCCTTCACGCTCTCCCAACTGCTGACGCCGTTGGACCTGTTGGGCAAGAAGGCCGCAGCCGAAAAGCAACTCGCGGAGGCTCAGCAGGCTGAGCAGGTCAAGCAGGTCCTGCGCGACGCCCTCGCTCAGGTCCGCTCGATCGCCCGCGGCATCGACGACAACGACCAGATCCGCCAGGCGGAGCGAGAACTCCAGGAGCTGCTGGCCAATCCCCCCAAGGACCTCGCCCGCGCCAATCGCAGTGCTCTCAAGGCCCTGCAGGACACCCAGCAAGCCATCAAGCAGCAGATCGAGCAGTCCCAGGCCTTTGCCAAGGCTGAGCAGGATCGTCGCCTGTTCCAGGGGATGGTCCCGCCCTCCGACCAGGCCGGCCCCGTCGCCGACGCCCGCCGCGCCATGGCCAAGGGCGATTTCGCCGAAGCCATCGAGAAGCTCGAAGAGCTCGCCCAAAACTTCGACAAGCTCGACCAGCAGCAGCAACAGCAGATGGCGCAGCAGATGCAGCAGATGGCCCAGGCCCTGCAGCAGATGGCGCAGAATCCCCAGATGCAGCAGCAGGTCCAGCAGATGCTGCAACAGGCGGGCGCTACTCAGCAACAGGCCCAGCAGATGCAGCAGCTCATGCAGCAAGCCGCCATGGGTAACCAGCAGGCGGCTCAGCAGCTCCAGCAGATGACCCAGCAGCTCATGCAGCAGGTCGCCGCCAATCAGGGCCTCACCCAGCAGCAGGTCCAGCAGATGCAGCAGATGATCCAGCAGGCGGTCCAACAGGGCCAGGCAGCTGCCAATACCCAGCAGCAGGCTGCCCAGATGGCCCAAGCCGCGCAGCAGATGGCTCAGGCCATGCAGCAGGCCGGCCAGGGTCAGCAGATGGCCCAAGCCGCGCAGCAGATGCAGCAGCAACTGCAAGCCATGCAGGCTGCCCAGAACGACCTCCAGCAGATCCGCGCCGCCCAGCAGGCTGCCCAGCAAGCCGCCCAACAGGCGGCTGCCGCCTATAACAACGCCGGCCAGGGTCAGCAGGGCCAAGGCCAGGGTCAGGGTCAGCAAGGCCAACAGGGTCAGCAGGGCCAGGGGTGGGCTGCCGGCGATCCGCAGGAAGGAGGCATGGGCGGTGCCGGCCAGGGTCAGGGCGGCTCAGGCCAGCGCGCCCAGGCGCCCCACACCATCAAGCAGGAGCACGCCCCCAGCCAGAACCAGGAAAACGGCCAGCTCCTGGCCAGCTTCCTGGTCAAGGATCCCCAAGGCATCACTGGCGAATCCAAACAGCAACTCAAGGAGATCGTCGCCGCGGCTGAATCCCAAGCCACCGACGAAGTCGAAACCGAACGCGTCTCCCGCCAGTCCCGCCAGGCGGTGAAGAACTACTTCGGCTCACTCCAGCAAGACGCCGAGTAACTTCTGGACGGTGTTATTCACCACGGAGACACGGAGCCACGGAGTTGTACTCGCGTGCGTCCCGTGCATTCCGCTGACACCCCTATCGCGCGGGTTTGCACGTGCGGGACACACGGGCCACGAAGCGCTCACCTCACGCCTCCATCACCAATTAGCCGTCTCCGCGTCTCCATGTCTTCGTGCCTCCGTGGTTAGAGCTGCTTCGCAAAGCTCTCGTAGCCACCGCGATCAGTGTTACAAACCGTCACACGGCTGGTCGCGCTGCATCAGGCGCATTAGACTCTCAGCCATGCGATCGATCACCCTTCTGGCGGGCCTCCTGGGGCTGGTTTTTCTTGTTGGTTGCAAGCCGGGCGATGACGCCTCCCCCTCCGCAGGGCGCGTCGTCCTCTACACGGCTGTCGATCGGCCCTACGTCGAGCCGATCATCGCTGAGTTCGAGAAGCAGACCGGCATCAAGGTCGACCTCCAGACCGATGCCGAAGCCGCCAAGACCACGGGCCTGGTCAATCGTCTCATCGCCGAAAAGGACAATCCCCAAGCCGACGTGTGGTGGAGCAACGAGATCTTCCACAGCTCCAACCTCGCCCGTGCCGGCCTGCTGGCGCCCTATCAGCCGGCTACCGCTTCCGAGATCGATGTCCGCTGGCGCCGCGACGACAACCTCTTTACGCCCGTCGCCCTGCGCGCCCGCGTGATCGTTCTCAACGCCAATCCCGCCAATGCCGAGCTGCTGGGGAATATCAAGAGCCTGCAGGATCTGGCGGACCCGCGCCTCAAGGGCAAGATCGCCATCGCCCTGCCCAAATTCGGCACGACCGGCGGGCATGTGGCCAGCCTCTATCAGGTCTGGGGCGAGCAGCAGGCGGATGAGTTCTTCAAGCGCCTGCACGACAACGGCATCACCATCCTTGGCGGCAACATGACCGTCGTCGATTACGTCGCAGCCGGGCAGATGCTGGCCGGCTTTACCGACAACGACGACGTCGCCCATGCCCTATCGCAGGACAAGCCTGTGCGCATGGTTGTCCCCGACCAGGGCGACGGCGAGCTCGGCACGCTCCTGATCCCGACGACCGTCGGCCTCGTCAAAGGCGCCCCGAACGAGGCGAACGCAAAGAAGCTGATCGATTACCTGACGTCCAAGGCCGTCGAGCAGAGCCTGATCGACATGCAATTCGCCCTCTTCTCCGTTCGTACGAGCACGGATGAGGTCCAGTCCATCAACGTCGATTACGACCAGGCGGCTGCCAACATGCACGACCACGTCGAGCGCAGCATCCGCCTGCTGCGCGGCGAGTGATCCGCCACATGGTCTCATGCGAAGCCGCGAAGCATGTAGGGGCGGATGGCAATCCGCCCCCGTCCTGCGCAAGAACCTGTAGGGCAGGCTATTGCCTGCCATCTGCGGCTTGGAGCCTCTCCGATTGAAGTTTCTTTGGATCCAGGCGTTTGGAGCTTGGAGCTTCTCCCTCAACGGTTACACTGCGCACCATGAACCGATTCCTGATCGCACTCAGCAGTACCGCAATGCTCCTGGTCGCTGTGGTCGCGCACGGACAGGCTGTGGATCACACCGCCTGGACGGAGATCCTCGCCAAACACGTCCATGACGACGGCGTCGACTATCTGGCCATCGCGCGAGAAGAAGCCGCCAAGCTCGACGCCTATCTCGATCGTCTGGCTCGGACCGACCCATTGGCGCTGGAGCGCGACGAGCGGCTGGCGCTGTACCTGAACCTCTACAACGCCACGATGATCGATGCCGTCCTCGACCGCTACACCGACGGCTACAGCGTCTCGCACAACAATTTCGCCATCTTCGACCTGCCGCTGGTGCGCGTGGGCGGGCGGACGATCACGCTCAATCATCTGGAAAACCAGATCATCCGCCCTGAGTTCAAGGAACCGCGCATCCACGCCGCTCTCGTCTGCGCGGCTCGCTCCTGCCCACCCCTGCGGCGCGAAGCTTACGTCGGCCAGAAGCTCGATGAGCAGCTCGACGACCAGATGCGCAAGTGGCTGGCCGATCCGAAGCTCAACCAGATCCCCAAGGGGGACGGCGCCCTGCGGCTGTCGGAGATCTTCAAATGGTATGCCGAGGATTTCGGCGGTTTGGAGAAGATCGCCGGCTACATCAACGCCTATCATGAGGCTGACACAGCCGGCCGGGCCGTCGAGTTCATCCCCTATGACTGGACCTTGAACGACCGCCCCCGCTGAGGCAGTGCATCGTGGCATGGGCGCCTCGCCCGCGCATCTTGTTCCTCGAACAATCACGGGCGAGGCGCCCGTACGACAAAATCGCAACAATGACATCCACAGTCGTACCCCTCACCATCAACGGCACAGGCAGTTTCGATGCCGATGTCGAATCCGCACAGGGCCAGCCCCTGCGCGGCCTTTCCATCGGCACGGTCCAGGTCAACATCACCCTCCGCTGCAACCTGGCGTGTCATCACTGCCATGTCGAATCCTCGCCCAAGCGCGAGGAGGAGATGACCTGGGAGACGATGGAGCACGTTCTGTCAGCCGCCGATCGCGCCGGCGCCGCCACGATCGACATCACCGGCGGCGCGCCGGAGATGCATCCGCGCTTTCGCGACTTCGTCATTGCCGCCCGCCAGCAAGGCAAGGATGTCATGGTTCGCACGAACCTGACGATCCTCCTTCAGCCAGGGTACGAGGATCTGCCTGAGTTTTTCCGCGACCACCGCGTGCACCTGGTCGCGTCGCTGCCGTGCTATCTGGAGAAGAACGTCGACAGGCAGCGCGGCCGCGGCGTGTATCACGACAGCATCGAAGCCATCCGCCGGCTGAATGGGGTTGGCTATGGTATTGAGGCCCATCTGCCGCTGGATCTGGTGTACAACCCGCTCGGCCCGAGCCTGCCGCCGATGCAATCGGCTTTGGAGGGGGATTACAAGCGCGAGCTGGCGGCGCGATTTGGTATCCAGTTCACGCGTCTGATCTGCATCACCAACATGCCCATCGGCCGGTTCCTGCATGAGCTGCAGCGGGACGGCCGGGCCGAGCAGTACATGCAGGTGCTGAAAAACGCCTTCAACCCCGCGACGCTGGATGGGTTGATGTGCCGCCACCAGCTTCACGTCGGCCACGACGGGCGGCTTTACGATTGCGATTTCAACTACGCGCTGGCGATGCCCGTCGACCGTCGCACCTGCGGCCACATCGCCGACTTCGACCCCCAGCGGTTTTTGTCTCGTCGCATCACCACCGCCGACCACTGCTACGGCTGCACAGCCGGCCACGGCTCAAGCTGCGGCGGCGCGGTGGTTTAGCTGAAACCACAGATAGACACGGGTGAACATGGAGGCATGTGGTGCGGCTCCTCAGTCGCAGGAACCGCTTCAGCGGACCCCTTACGTGGTGCTCGACCGGGAGAGGACGCCTTCGTATTCGTGGCGGGCAGATAGTCCGTCCTGCTGACCACGGAGCACGAATGAACCTCCGTGTTCATCTGTGGTTCCAATCTCAACTCCCCGACCCCGACTGGAAGTAGACCTCCTCATACGGCTGAACAACCACAAAACCGTCGCCGTGGAAGGCCATCTGCAGGCTTTCGCCTGAGCCGCGGCCGAAGAAGGTCTTCAGCGACACGTCCGTGCGGAAATCGGGCGAGAGATTGCCGCTCCAGGCGATCGTGGCGTTGGGATCGGTGTAGACCGGCTGCTGCGGCGTGACGCGCAGCGTCAGCGGATCGTAGTGCGTGGTGATGGCCACCATGCCCGTGCCCTCGAAGCGGATGTTGAACAGCCCGCCGCTGAGCATGGCTGCGACCTTCCGCATCATCGTGATGTTGAATCGCAGGCTCGGCTCGAACGCCAGCGCATCGTTGCCGTTGACGTAGATCGACTCGTTGTTGAGGTGCAGCACGGTGATCTTCTTGCCCATGTCGGCCAGGTACAGCTTGCCCTGCCCCTCTGCTTTGGTCAGGCGGGCGCCCTCGCCCGTCAGCGCCTTCTTGAGGAATGTGCCGATGCCGTGCTCGAGAATCCCCTCGCGCGTGAACTTGATGTTGCCCAGATAGGCCACCATCGAACCGGTCTTCGTCCAGATCATGCCGTTGAGGTTGACCTCAAGCGTGCGATCCCCCTCGAGCTCAAACAGCCCCTGATTGAGATCCTGCTGTGCGGTCCGCTGAACGAAATCCGCCAGTGAATACCGGCTCATCGGGTCTCCTTCCTTTCCCAGTTGGCCATTGGTGGATTGCCGTTGGCAGTCAGAACGTCTGAACACCAGGCACAAGACACCCGCGCGTCGATCTGTGACTCCCCCATCTGCCTGCCCTAAGATACCCTCCGGATGATGCGGGGCAAAAAGGATCCAGACTGGGCACAGCTTGTCGAAGGCTGGAAACAGACGCAAAACGACATGCGTCAGCGGATGATCGTCCAGCCGCTCGAACCTCTGCCGCGATTTGTCGCAGGCGCGGACGTCGCTTTCTCAGCCGACAAGCAGACCGTCTTCGCAGCCGCCGTCGTCTACGATCGTGAAACGCAAACCATCGTCGACATCGCTCGCGCCGCCGTCCCGGCTGAAGTGCCGTACATCCCGGGATTTCTCAGCTTTCGCGAAGGTCCCGCCCTGTTTCAGGCGATCAGCCGGTTGAAGCATCCCTTCGGTGCGATCTGCTGCGACGGCCAGGGGTATGCCCATCCGCGCCGCTGCGGGCTGGCGTGTCATATCGCCATCACGCTCGATATCCCCGGAATCGGCGTCGGCAAGAGCCGGCTGGTTGGCACGTTCGACGACCCGCCCCCGCAAGCCGGTGCTGCGACGCCGCTGATGGATGGCGATGAGCAGATTGGCCTGGTCCTCCGCACACGCGACAACACGCGTCCGCTGTTCGTCAGCATCGGCCATCGCGTCGATCTCGAATCGGCCCGCGCACTCGTCCTCAGCTGCTGCACCAAATACCGCATCCCCGAACCCACACGCCAAGCCGACATAGAAGTCACCCGCCTGAAGCGCCAGCGCGCTCGGTAGAACGGCGACCGCGATGACGCGAAGAGCGCGAAGGGGAAGCGCAAAGATCGCAGAGAGCTCAAAGATCCCCAAGGTTTGCCTTTTTGAGCCGTGGCAAGGGCGTCCCGCACGTGCAATCTGGGGCTGGACGCTGCACAGGCGAGTGCGCCCATGCAACCCCACAAGCCAGGACCGATGCGAAACATCCCCCCCCACACACAAGCAGCTCCAAGGGTGGATCCCACAGTAAATACTTTAATTGCAATCTTTGAGCCCTTTGCGAACTTTGCGCTTCTCGTTCACGCCACCTTCGCGCCTTAGCGGCTCCTTTTGTTCCCCTCCAAGAGAGGCTTACCGGGGTTCCTCATATGTCTCGGGATCGTCGCTGCCGCCTGTGGGGCGGAACATGGCTGTGCCCTTGGGGAACTGCGTGACGTAGAAGACGAAGGCCACGAGGGCGGGGATGATGTTGGGGGTGAACGATCGCGCGTACCACACGCCCGCCAGGCTGAGCAAGCCGCCGATCTCGAGGATCGTCCACACCGTCACCGCCCCAAGCAGATAGCGATTTGGCGGCACCGGCTGGCTGTCGTAATAGCGGTGGAACATGCGGCTTCGGAAGAAGAACCCTGCCGGGATGCCGATGGCCAGGTACGCCATGTTGATCAGGAACCAGGTGCTCCCCATCGTCGGCCGGGTCGGCTGATGGCCGAAGTTCAGGGCGTAGACCACGCCGATAAACACAAACGCCGGCAGGAACAGCAAGCCAAACCAGATCCACCAGGCATACCGTAGCGCCGCACCGGGCGTCAGACCGACGGGTTTCTCAACTGGATGCGGAACACTCGTCACAGGTCACCTCCTGACTCTGAAGGTCCCCATGCAAAGTCTATTCCGCCAGGGTCGGGCAGGGACAGGTGGAAAATGGCGACCCAGGGCGCGGTGCTCCGCACCGCCGCAAACCGGGGTTGTGATTTTGGTACTTGTTCCTGGTTACTTGTGTACGCCTGATCTCCTGATCTGTCGTCCCCTCCGTCGCTTCGTCGCTCCGTCGCCCCGTTAAACTCCGTCTCCTCCCCCAGCCGTCTGTGCCTCCGGGATCTTGCAAATCCGGCCTCCGTGCCTATTATGATCGGTCTGCCGTTCGGCACGGGCAGGTAGCTCAGTTGGTAGAGCAATGGACTGAAAATCCATGTGTCGCCGGTTCGATCCCGGCCCTGCCCAGTTCTCCCCTTTTTGCTGTGACTGGTTTGACTGGTGCCACCCGCCAAGCTCGCGTGACCATTGTCGGGGGCGGTCTGGCGGGTATGGCGGCAGCCGCGGTGCTGAGCGATGCCGGCGTGGACGTCACGCTCGTCGAGCGTCGGCCACGCCTCGGGGGACGGGCCACCAGTTTCGACGACCCTGCCACCGGCCTGCTGCTGGACAACTGCCAGCATGTCCTGCTCGGCTGCTGCACGCGCCTGCTGAGCCTGTACAAGCGGATGGGCGTCGAGCCGGCGATCGAGCGGTTCGAGCGAATCATGTTCGCCGACGCCGCCGGCCGACGGGCATCGCTGGCGGCTGGGCCTTTGCCCAGCCCGCTTCACCTGGCCGGGGCGATGCTGCGCTTCAGCCTGCTGACGCTCGCCGAGAAGCTCGACATCGCCCGCGCGATGGCAGCCATGAAGCTCGCCGGCGAGACAGGCGCCCTGTCAGCCGGCCGAATCCCCTTCTCGCAGTGGCTTATCGACCATCAACAATCGCCATCGACGATCGCCCGCTTCTGGGATGTGATCGTCGTCAGCGCCCTCAACGCGCGCTGCGACCAAGCCAGCGCCCGCTACGGGATGCAGGTCTTCCAGGAGGCTTTTCTCGGCGATCGACAGGGGTACGTGCTGGGCGTGCCGCGCGTACCGCTGGCGGAGCTGTATGAGAAGGCGGTTGCGCGACGTGTGATCACAAACACGCGCGTCACAGAGCTGCAGGTCGACCACGACCGTGCCGCCATCATGCTCGCTGACGGCCAGCGGATTGACGGCGATGCGGTGATCGTGGCAACGGCGCCGGATTCAGCCAGGCGGTTGCTGTCCCCCCTGCCGCCGATGGCGGGGACGATCGAGAAGCTGTCGCAGCTGCGGTATCACACAATCCTGGGGGTGCATCTGTTCTTTGACCGACCGGTGATGGCCGAGCCGCACCTGGCGCTGATCGGGACAGAGCTGCAGTGGCTTTTCCGCAAGGATTCCGAGGGGCGGCACGTGCACGGGGTGATCTCAGCCGCACAGGAACAGACCGATGAGGGATCGGCCCAACTGGAGCAGCGGCTGGTCGGCGAGGTGCGCCGGCTGCTGCCGGAAGCCGAGAATGCACGGCTGACGAGCATCCGCGTCGTCCGCGAAAAACGGGCGACGTTCGTGCCGTCGCCGGGGGTGGACGATCTGCGGCCACAACAGGCGACCGCCATGCGGCGGCTGTTCCTGGCTGGCGACTACACACAAACCGGCTGGCCTGCCACAATGGAGGGAGCGGTTCGCAGCGGTGAGATGGCGGCTGAGGCTGTGCTGAAGGCGCTGTAGCGGCGGCGCGTGGCAGGAGACGGGAGCCGCCAAGAAGGAAACAGCGCAAAGATCGCAGAGAAAGCAAAGATACCAAAGGCGGGAGAGTGCGGTCTCCGCGCGAATCGTTGTTTATTCTACCTTGGTATCTTTGGGATCTTTGCGCTCACGCCGCTTCGCGCCACCTTCGCGCTATTCGCGTCTTCGCGGCTCCCTCTTGACCTCCCTACTTCCGAGCAGCCTTGCGGCGACGGAGTTCGGCATCGATGAACAGGTCGAGCTCGCCGCGGTCGAGGACGCTTTCCACGTTGCTGGTTTCGACGTTTGTGCGGTGATCCTTCACGCGGCGGTCGTCCAGCACGTAGCTGCGGATCTGGTTGCCCCAGGCGATCGAGCCCTTCTCGCCATACATCTTCTTCAGCTCTTCGTCGCGCTTGGCTTGCTCGAGCATCTCCAGGCGACCGATGAGCATGGCCATGGCCAGCCGGCGGTTCTGCTGCTGGGAGCGTTCAACCGAGCAGGTCACCTGGATGCCCGTCGGCAGGTGCGTGATGCGGACGGCGGAGGCGACCTTGTTGACGTTCTGCCCACCCGGGCCGGCTGAGCGCGTGAAGGCGACGACCTCGATGTCCTTCTCGGGGATCTCGATGCCGGTGTCTTCCTCCTCGAAGTCGGGGACGACATCGACGCTGGCGAAGCTGGTCTGCCGCTTGCCCTGGGCGTTGAACGGCGACGGCCGCACCAGGCGATGCACGCCGGCTTCTGCGCGCATGTAGCCGAAGGCGTACTCGCCCTTGACCAGAAGCGTCACGTTCTTGATACCGGCTTGCTCGCCCTCCTGCCGGTCGACCTCGCTGACATCCCAACCGCGATTCTCGAAGAAGTACAGGTACATGCGCAGCAGCATCTCCGCCCAGTCCTGGGCCTCGGTGCCGCCGGCGCCGGCATGGATTTGCACGAAGCAGTTGCGCGGATCGTTTGGGCCGTCGAGAAGGGCTTGGAGCTCGACGCGCTCGCCCTTCTTCTCGAGCTCGGCCAGGGTCTGGTCGGCTTCTTCGAGCATCTGCTGATCGCCGGCTTCGCTGCCCAGCTCGTACATGGCGCGGACGTCGTCGATCTGCGCCAGGAGGTTTTCGACCGGCTCGACCTGGGCTTTGACGATCTTGAGCTCGGAGACGATCTTTTGCGCCAACTCCTGGTTATCCCAGAAGTTAGGTTGGCCCATCTTCGCTTCGAGTTCGGCGAGTTTCTTCTTCTTTTCGGGCAGGTCAAAGAGAGTCCCGGATCGTCAAAATCCGGGCCGAAAGGTCCTCAATGGCCTGTGGCAGGTTCTCGTGAATCATGGGGCGGTGACTGTAGATGCAAACGCGAAAGGACGCAACCCGCGCCCCCCCGTCCAGCTACGTCCCCCTGCCGGGAGGGGTCAGACATTTTTTTGGATGTTGCAATCTGTTGCATCCGCCCCGGCGGCAGGGACGCCGTCCGCGCGCGGAGGATGCGCTGTCGGAAATACCATACCCCACGCCGGGGTGCGTGTCAAGTATATGTTAGGATATTTTCTGTGGCCCCTCGTGTGAGAAAGGCGCGGTGCTGCGCACCGCCGCAAAATGGGTGGGATTTTGTTATTTGTTACTTGTTACTTGTTGTTTGCGCTCGCCTGATCCCCTGATTTCCTGGTCTGTCCTCCCCTTCGTCGCTTCGTCGCTTCGTCGCTGCATCAGCTCCGTCTCTTCCCCCTACACAAACCTCCTGAGCGCCTCGATCCGCCCTTCGATCTCCTCGGGCGGCATCTGGCGGTAGTGTTCGGGGAGGAAGCGGGCGTCGGTGCATTCCTTCACGGCGATGAGGTCCATGTACTCGAGCTGGCGAGTGTGGGCGCTGGGGCGGACGGCAGCGAAGGCCTCAGCCAGGAGCTGTTTCAGTGGGGGTTTGGGATCGCAGGCGAGCTCGTAGGTGCGCATGGCGCGCACGAGGACACCCTCGATCTCATTGCCGCCGAGCTCGACGCCGGCCAGGTCGGGCAGGTCCTCGCGCGACAGGGGGAACTTCATCTTGCCCGCGATGGCCAGCAGCAGATCCTGCATCTCCTGCGGCGTCTGCGGCGCAAACAGCGGGATGTGCACGTCCAGCCGCCCCTGCCGCTTGAGGTCGACCTCCAGCAGATCCGGGCGGCTGGTGGCGAAGACCCAGATCACCTTGCCGCGGTTGCGGGTGTCGCTCATCTCCTTGGCCAGGGCGGCATAGACGCGCCCGGACAGGCCGGAATCGCCATCGCCGCCGCCCCGCCGGCCGGTCATCTGGTCGGCTTCGTCGACGAAGACGACCACCTGCCCCAATGCCCGCAGGATGGTGAAGATCTTCTCGAGATTGCTCTCGGTGGCGCCGACCCATCGGTCGCGGAAGTTCTTCAGCACGACGCAGGGAATCCCCAGCTCGCCGGCCCAGCAGTTGACGATGAACGTCTTTCCCGTACCGATGCGGCCGGTGATCAGGTAGCCCATCGGCAGGGCATGCAGTTTCCCCTCGTGCAGGAGCTTCGCATCTTCGCGAAGCCACGCCTTCACCGCATCATGCCCCGCCACCATGTCCAGCGTGAACGGGGACTCGATGAACTCCAGCAGCCCCTGCGTCTCCCGCTCGATCATCTGCTTTTTCGTGCGCGTCAGCCAGGCGCGCGTGAGCCGCTTTTCGTTGCGCAACGCCATCGAGATGAGCGTGCGCGCCCCGACGCGCGACAGGCCGGTCAGCCGGCGCGCCAGTACGTCGATCGGCACCTCCGACTGCTGGGGCAGATCGGGGAAGGTCGTCTGCTGGAGCATCTGCAGGTACTCCCGCATGTCGTTTTCGTCGGGCAGCTCGATCTTGAGCTTGGCGGTGTGGGGGTTCTCGACGATCAGCTCGTTGAGGTCGTGCAGGTTCTCGGTGATGCAGACGGTGGCGATGTTGGCTTGCAGGATGGCGGGGTCGTTGGCCCAGGACAGGAGCTTGACGATGTTACCCGCGAACTCGCCGCCAAGCTGCAATGCCTGGCCGGCGGGGACGACGAACTCGGCAAAGTCGATGACGATCGCGATCCGCAGCGTCTGCCCGCCGACGGCGCGCAGGTTCAGCGATCGCAGGATGTAGCGGTCGATCAGGTCGAGGACCTTGCCCGGCTCGCGGAGGGCGGCGAGCTTGCGGGCGTCGTCGTCGCCGGCGACATCGGAGAGCCACTGGCTGAAGTCGTCGGATCCGCGGGAGAGGCGAATTCCCTTGCCGCGGTCGTAGTGGAGGATGACGTCGTACGAGCCGAACATCACCTCGTCGAGATATTGCTTGAGCGGCAGGAGTTTCTGGCCATGCGGGACGACGTCGAAGACGTTGCCGTGGAGCAGGAACTGCGCCACCGACCCGCTGCGAAACAGATCGCGCATCTCAACGGCCCAGGGGGGAAGGTCAGCCATGGGAATCTCCTGATCGTTCCTGTCACGGACTTGGCGTCCCGTGGGCGAGATGTCTGGCCTGCACGTGCGGGACGCCCGTGCCGCAGCAGCAAAGTGTACACGACCGCCGGGGCAGGGTCCCGTTGTGTGCGGAACGGACGCCGATTCGTCCGATAACGTGAGTATGGGTTGTTTTTCGTGCATCACGCCCGGGTTTAAGGCGCTGTCGCGGGCGGCAGCCAAGGCGACGGCGGCCCGGCTGCGCGCCCTGGGCCGGCTGACGGTGCATCCGCACTGGCAGGAACGGGCGGAGATGTGCGAACGCTGCCCGATGCGCGTGATCGCCAGCGGGCGAACGTATTGCGGTTCGCCGTTTCTGCAGAAGATCGACCGCGACCCCGCCACTGACGGCTGCGGCTGCCCGACGATCGCCAAGGCGAAGGATCCGTCGGAGCATTGCCCGCTGACCCCCCGCTACACCCCCGCCACACGCCACGCCTCGGCTTGCGATTGCCGGTGGTGCCAGATCAGGTGCCAGATCAGGTGCCAGTGATCAGTTGCCAGTGACCAGTTGCCAGTTGCCAGTTGTTGGTTGCCAGCAGTCGCCCGCACTGGTAACTGACAACTGGCAACTCTCCACTACCCACTGCCCACTTTATCCGTGGTTCTATCTGGAGATTGGCGATAGTTTGGGCGGGACAGGAGGTCACGCTCATGAGCCTCAAGTCACTGATCGAGACAGGAACCAAGGTATGGCTGGACTCGGTGGATCCGGATGAGGTTCGCCGCAACTACGAGCGGGGGATCACAGGGGCAACGTCCAATCCGATCATCATCTCCGACATCCTCAAGACCGGCGCCTACGACAAGCAGATGGCGGAGCTGATGGAGGAGGGCCTGGACGACAAAGCCGTCGCGTGGCGGATGACCGAGCAGCTTGTCCGCGATGCACAGGGTGTGTTTGCGCCGGTGTGGGAGCGCACGGGCGGCAATGACGGGTACGTCAGCTTCGAGCTGGACCCCCTGCTGGAAGATGCCGAAGCCGGCCCAGCCATGACCGAGCGCATTTATCAGTATGTCCAGCTCGGCAAGCAATACGGCCTGGGGCAGACCAATCGCATGATCAAGGTCCCCGCGACCGAAGCCGGCCTGGCGGCGCTGGAGCAACTGGCGGCTGCCGGCGTGACGATCAACGTCACGCTCATCTTCTCCGATCGCCAGTACAAAGCCGCCCGCGACGCCATCTGGCGCGGCGCCCAGCGGCGCCGCGACGGACTGGCGAAGTTCAAGAGCGTCTATAGCATCTTCATCTCGCGCGTGGACGTGTACACGGAGAAGCACGTGCCGGAGCTTTCGGACGAAGCGCAGGGGCTGGTCGGCATTCTCAACGTGAAGGAACTGTGGCGGGAAAATCAGGCGTTCTGGCGGGACAAGCATCTGCCGCTGCAGCAGGAGATCATCTTCGCGTCGACGGGCGCCAAGCTCGACTGGCAGGCGGAGGATTACTACGTCGAGCACCTGGCCGGCAGCGACATCATGACCAATCCGCCCAAGACCAATGACGCGATCGAGAAGCTCAACAAGCGCTACACGGGCCAGATCGACAAAATGCCGCCGCAGGCGGTGATTGATGAAATCCATCAGAAAGTGGATGCGGCGAAGATGGAGCAGGTGCTGATGGAGGAAGGGCTGAAGAAGTTCGCAGATCCGTTCAAGGCGCTGCTGAAGACGATCGCGGAGAAGCGGTCGGCATTGGTGGCGTAGGGGCTGGCTTACCGCGGAGATGCGGAGAGCGCAGAGAGCAGAGAATAGACGAACAATCGATCCGCTGAAGCGGATCCTGCAGGTGGAGGAAGTTCCAACCACCTGGTTCCAAAGAAGTTCCAAGCCCTAAAGAAGAAAGCCGCGGGGGTTGTGGTCCCGCGGCTGGTGCATTCGAAGGCCTGCCGGCGGCAGTCACCCACGCTGCCGTGGCTGGCTTCGTGCATGCTCCCCCAACGTAAG
>Ga0207864_1002063_pt1 | contig 19928 bp, 16 predicted proteins | sample HigsolmetaAR202D_FD_184834 | JGI IMG/M metagenome (GOLD analysis project Ga0207864, IMG submission 184834) | Ionic liquid and high solid enriched microbial communities from the Joint BioEnergy Institute, USA - AR20-2-D (SPAdes) (version 2) ... | reverse complement strand
GCTGCACGGTGGCGGAAACGCGGCACCTCGGGTCAACGATCAACAGTGGGAAAACCAGAAAATCCTGTATCAACCAGAAGAGGGAGTTTACGTCGCCCCCCGAGCGCCCACGGATACGTGGAACCTTTGGCACGAAGGGCACATCGATGACATGTTCGATCGGCTGATTGAGAACATGATCGTCTTTGAGGACGTTAACCCCGATCGTGTGTACGTGATGGGTTACTCTGCGGGTGGCGACGGCGTCTATCAGCTGGCGCCGCGCATGGCCGACCGGTGGGCGGCGGCGGCGATGATGGCGGGACATCCCAACGATGCCTCACCTCTGGGGCTGCGAAACATCGCGTTCACCATTCAGATGGGCGGCCGCGACTCGGCCTACAACCGCAACGGCATCGCGCAGGAATGGGCGGAACGGCTGGCGAAGTTGAAGGCGGATGACCCGGACGGTTATGAGCACTGGGTCGAGATCTATCCGCAGTTTGGCCACTGGATGAATCGGGTCGATCGCGCTGCAGTGCCCTGGATGGCACGGTACACGCGCAGGACATTCCCCGACAAGGTAGTGTGGCATCAAAGCAGTCGCACGCACAACCGGTTTTACTGGTTGGCGGTTGACGAGGAGCACCGTCAGGCGGGTGCGACCGTGGTTGCACGCCGTGACGGCCAGACGATCATTATCGAATCGTGTGACGTGCCACGTCTTCACATCCGGCTGAACGATCAGATGCTCAATCTGGATCAGCCGGTCACCGTAGAATATCAGGGCAAGCAACTTTTCTTCGGAAAGGTGAAGCGAACCACGACGACGATCGCCCAAACACTGGCAGAACGCGGCGACCCCAAAGCGGTTTATTGCGCTGAAATTGTTGTCGACATTACTCGCTGATGGATTCAGCGTTTGGGCTGTTCGTCGTTTCGGGCTGTCCTGAAGGCGTATCGACACGCGCACCGCGAATGGCGGCAATCAGCGGTTCGCTCGGCCCGCCCTTGGGCAGGTAGGCTGCGGCACCCGCGGCACGCATCGCGGCGGCCATCGTTTCACGCTCGTGCATCGACAGTCCAATCACCCGCACCGAAGGCAGTTCCGCGAGGATGCGGCGTGTCGCCTCGATTCCGTTGAGCTGCGGCATGCTTACGTCCATGATGACGACATCGGGCTTGAGCTCGCGCGCCATCTCCACTGCCATCTGCCCATCGCACGCTTCGCCGATAACCGCAATGTCGGGCTGCTCCTGGATCAGACCCATGAGGCCTTCGCGCACGATCTGGTGGTCATCTGCCAGCAGCACACGCGTGACATTGGGACCATAGGATCGTCTATCGCGTTTCGGTGCGACGCTGCCGGAAGTACGTTCGGGGGCAGCCACCTGCAGCTCCTCCGCAGCCTGAACGAGCTGGTCGCGTGGCGCCAACATGCTGATGCGGGTACCACCTTCGGGTCGGTTCTCGACGTGCAACTGTCCGCCGAGCAGTTCGAGTCGTTCGCGGATGTTGAAAAGACCAAACCCTTCGCCAGAGTCCATGCGTTCGAGCGCTTCAGGACTGACACCGCGGCCGTCATCTTCGACTGTAATGCGGAGCTGGCGTGCTTCATCAACAGCCACTTCGACGCGGGCGGTATCGGTATCGGCGTGCTTCACCACGTTGAAGAGCAGTTCGCGAACCGCCTGGAAGAAGAAGGCCCGCACATCCTCAGCCAGCGGCTCGGCGTCGGGGTCGGTCTTCACCTCCACCTTCAGCCCGTGCTTTTCCTCCATCCAGCCCGCCAGCCAGTTCAACGCGGCGGCGAGGCCCGCGTCGTACAGCACTGGCGGACTCAGTTCCACCGTCAGCGAGCGCGACGAAGCAATCGACTGGTTCAACAGGTCCTTGATCTGCTGCAGAATCTGTTTGCCTTCCGGGCTGGGGACACGGCTTCGCAGAATGCCGATCTTCATCGTCGCCGCGACCAGCAACTGCTGCAGATGATCGTGCAGGATGTTCGCCAGACGTCGCCGCTCGCGCTGTTCGGTACTGGTCAGTTCTGAGGCAAGGACACGCAACTGTGTGGCCCGCTGTTCAGCGACGGCGGTGCGTTCGGCCACACGCTGCTCCAGTGTTTCATTCAGTCGCTTGAGTTCTTCCTCGCTTCGTTTGAGTGATTCTTCAAATATTTTGCGGTCGTGAATCTCCGTAGCAGTGCCGATCCACTTGATGATACGGCCATCGTGATCGCGCATGGGCATGGCGCGGCTGAGATGCCAGCGATAGGTGCCATCAGCGGCGCGAATACGATGCTCGATCTGGTAAAGCTCGCCGGTTGCCATGGACTGACGGAAGGTTTCCAACGTGCGCTGCTGATCCTCGGGATGAATCACATCCAGCCATGCCCAGCCGCGGCTTGCCTCTTCCGCCAGTCCCGTAAACTGCGACCAGCGTTCATTCAGAAAGTCAACAAATCCATCGGGGTTCGCTGTCCAAACCATCTGCGGCAGCGCCTGGGCGACGGCCACGAACCGTGCTACGCTGTCACGCAGGCTTTCCTCAACACGCTTGCGGTCTGAAACGTCGAGCATGGCGCCAATCATGCGCACTGGTCGACCGCGCGAATCACGAACCACGAAACTACGATCGAGCACCACCGCATAGGTGCCGTTCGCACGACGAAAACGATATTCGTCGACAATGTGTTCCTCACCGCTGGTCAGGATCATATCGACCGTCTTTAAGACGCGCTCACGGTCATCGGGATGAACCGCCTCGCCAAACTGAGCGCTGGTGCGTGGCACGGACTCGGGGCTATAACCGAAGACGGTGGTGATGCTCTCATTCCACTCGATGTGATCTGAGGCCAGGTCCCAATCCCAGATCACATCGTTGGTCGCCCGGGCTGCCAGACGAAAGCGTTCCTCACTCAGGCGAAGCGCCTCCTGACCTCGTTTGATCTCCGTCAGATCGAGCATCGCGCCAACCATGCGGATAGGTTTGCCGGATTCGTCCCGAACCACTGTGCCGCGATCCAGCACGTACACGTAGGAACCGTCGCCGCACCGGAAGCGATACTCATCGGTCCAGGTGTCCTGTCCCAGTTCAAGCGCCTGACGCAGCCGATCCAGGACGTGCTTGCGATCGTCCGGATGGATGTGATTCTTCCACCACTCTCCGGTTGGAATGATTCGCGACAGTTCGTGCCCGAAAAGTGTGCCAAACCTTTCCGACCATTCCATCGTGTCGTTGGTCAGGTCCCATTCCCAGATCGCATCGGTGGTCGCTCTTGCCGCCAGTCGATAACGCTGTTCGCTGGCGCACAACGCGGTGTATAGTCGGTCGTTCTCTACCGCTCGCGCGGCATGGCGGGCCAGATCGGAGACCATGTTCACGTCTGCCTGCGTGTATTGCCGTTCACAACTGGTGAAGACGATCACGCCGATCGGCTCGTTGCGAACCGTGATTGGCATGATGATGGCCGAGCGCGGGTTCATCTCCCGGACAATCCGCCGTTGCATTTCATCGGGAAGGCGCTGCCGGATCATCTCATCCGTGATGTCGTTGACGCGTTGCGGACGTCCGGTCGCCAGCACCTGGGTATAGGGGTGATCCGGCGTGTGTACGTTCGGCACAGTTCGCGAACGCAGCAGTTCGGCCAGTTCAGTTTTAGTTGGGTCACGGTGCGTGACCACCAGCCGCTTCCACACCCCCTCCGACTCGCGTAGATCGATGATGCACCAGTCGGCGAATGCTTCAACCGCCACTTCCGCCAGCTTTCGCATTGCCGTGCTGAACGTCAGGTCATCCGCCAGTGCTCCCACCGCTCGCGCAAGAAACGTTGTGGCCTCTTCGTGAAAGCGCTGCTCGGTGATGTCCAGCGAGGTACATGTCACGCCGATGATTTGATTCGATTCATCGCGCAGCGGGTCGATGTTCAGTTGCCACCACCACGGCCTGTCCATGTGCCAGAGATGCAGTTCCTGCCGTTCGGATTCCCCTGTCTCCATAACCCGCCGCTTGTATTCTTCGAGCATTCGGCCGACCTCCGGGCCGAACAACTCGTAATCGTCCTTACCGTTGAGCAGTTCAATCGTGGATTCATCCTGTGGGTTGTACGCCCAGGTGTAGCGCAGGTTGCGGTCCTGATTGGTGATGATGATCCTCGCGCCGCGCAGGGCTGAGCGGAAGCGTTTTTCATTCATCATCGCTTCCGCTCGTTCACGCAGGACACGCCGCAGGCGATACTGCTGCTCCCGTCCCGCCAGTGCCGCGGTGATCACAGCCCGTAGCGAGTCCGGTGAAACCTCATGCCCCAACGTGATCGGCCTGCCCAACGCCTGCCGCGTGGTATCATCCAGATCACTCGACACATCAACCCCGAGCACCACCACGGGAAGGTCAGACCAGCTCGGCTGTCGGGCACGCCATTGTGCAAGTCGATCTGTCAGGTCAGGTGTAAGCAGGTCACGCTCGATGATCAGGACGCCAGCGCCCCGTTCCAGCTCGTCGAGGATGGACTGTGTGGAACAAGGGGCGATCTCCAGGCCATGTTCCGCTGTCAGTGCATCCATGCGGGCCGTGTCATGCGCGACACAGAGGACACGGCACTCCATCGATTCGGCTTGTTGCACCGTCATATGATTCCGCCGTCACGAGTCCCCGCAGAAAAGGCAGCGAATCAGTCAGGCGCCGGTACGCGCGCCGGGAGACGACGCGGGATTTCGTCCTCAAAACACTGAATGATAGGCCCGCAATATCCCATGGAAATGTCCCGGCGCACAATCCGGGAAACCCCGATAAGCTTCACAATTAATTAAGGGTTCGATGATATGTGCCTTGCCACAGCCGGGTTGCAAAAACGATGTCATCGCCCTGATTCACATGTGGTGGCAGGTGACAGCCCGAGAAAACTGGATCGCCATATCTCTGTCTTTATGCCCATCAGCGATCCACGCTGATCCCCCCTCGGTTTTTCGCCCCACCGCAAGGATGGCTACACTACTGGCATGACGCAGTTTCCTGATAATCCTCCCCCCGGCGACGAGCCGGAGCTGCGCGACGATGCCTGGGATGAACCGCAGCGCATTGGGCAGGCGATCCTGTTTCGTCGGGCTGCCGGCGCAGTCTGGCTGCTGGGCGTGCTTGAAGCCCTGGTATTCGGATACTTCACGCTCGGTGCCCTGGCGCTGTCAATGCTCCCCGAGGATGAACTTCGCAAAGTCCTTGCTGATGCCCAGGACCCGACGGTAATCGACATGGTCGTTCAACAACGCTGGGTCTTCCTACCCATCGCAGGCTCGCTTGCCCTATTCGGATTCGTGCCGGGCATTACCTACATCGTGCTGGGCTTTTTCGTTCGTAACGCCCGCCAGGCCGCCATCAGTTTCGCCTTGCTGATCGTCCTCACGCAGGCAATCGTCGTGGGTGTGATGCTGTTGGCGGGTGTCCTGGGCAGCATTGTTCAGGCGGACCCATCCGCGTTGACGGTCTACATCCTGCTGATGGGCACGCCGATGGCGATGCTGGTGTTCACAGGCATGAAGCTGATGCAGGCCCGGACGGCCCATCAGGCGCCGGACGCTGGGGACGACAATGAAGTGGAACCGTGGAATCGCTCGTGGTAAGTGACAGCTCCCCCCAGCCAGATTCGCCCACCTCACCCGACACGCCCCCACCGCGTGCTTTCGCCCAGGGAACGGGCGTGCTCCTGCAGACGGTGGGCATGATCTTTCTGCTGGCGACGTGTTGCGTCTGTTCGACGACATTCTGGTGGAATCCGATGCCACCGCTGGCGGAGATCGACGTCGAGGCACAGCCCCCCAGCACGCTGGCCGAGGCGTGGGGGGCGATGGTCGCAGACAAGGGCAAAAGCGGGCTGATGCTCACGATCGTCTCGTTGAACGTGGGCGGGCTGGCACTGGCAGTGTTCGGACTGGGGTTGCAGTCGGACAGACGGCGAGCGGCCTGGGGTACGGTGGCCTCCGTAGCGGCCCTGACAGGAACGCTGCTCCTGGCCGGCGTCTGGCTTTGGACAGGCGAAGCGACGCTCAACGCACGGATCTGGCACGCCATCGCGTTGCTGGTCACGTTATTGCTATGGCTCTTCGTCATCCCAGCGCTGAGGCAGGTATTGGCCAACCCGCCGCCAGCCGATGTCGACGTGCTGCCCCCCGATTACAAGATTCCCTATAGCATCTACCACGACGACCCGCCCGAGGTGCGCAAGGCTAAGGAGATCGCCCGTCGCAAAGCACAACTGGAAGCCGAACGCCAGGAACTGGAACGGCTCGAGCGCGAGCTGAAAGAACGCCGCGGCGAGAGTGGGCAGTAGACTCAGCCCCCACGCGGCTGTCCACTATGACCAGGCCTTCACGCCCCGCGCCGTAACGCCGCCGTACCGGCCGCCATCGCCACCGCGTGCCGGATCGCCGCCTTCATACTGCCCGGGTTGGCCATGTTGCGGCCGACAATGTTAAACGCGGTGCCGTGGTCCACGCTCGTGCGAATGATGGGCAGCCCCAGCGTCACATTCACTGCTTCATCGAACGCCAGCAGTTTGATGGGGATCAGTCCCTGGTCGTGGTACATCGCCACGACCAGGTCGAACTTACCCTTGATCGCGTCGATGAAAATGGTGTCCGCCGGGTATGGGCCGGAAGCGTCAATGCCCGCTCGCAGGGCCATTTCGATCGCCGGTTCGATGATGCGTCGTTCCTCATCGCCGAACTGCCCGTTTTCCGATGCGTGCGGGTTCAGGCCGCACACTGCGATCCGCGGACGTGCAATACCCATCGCCTGCATGGCCTGATGGCCCAGATCGATCGGATCGAACACGCAACCGATGTTCAGCCGATTGCGAACGTCCATCAGAGGGATGTGCACCGTCGCCAGCGCGACATTCAGCTTCGGTGAGGCGAACATCATCACCACCCGCCTGGCACGTGTGCGATGCTGGAGAAACTCGGTGTGTCCGGGGAACTTGCACCCGGCCAGCATCCAGCTTTCCTTGCAGATGGGGGCGGTCACAATGGCATCGATCCGTCCTTCGGCACCCACCGGCTTCATGGCAGCAGCTACCGCGTCATCCAGGAACCTCAGGCTCACCACGCCCCCCTGCTTCGTCGGGCGATGCACCGTACTGCCCAGCATCGAATACTCGTCGTAATCGAGCACCACCACGTCATGCACAAGATCGAACGCGGTGCGCGCTGAATCATGCTGCACGCGCCACCAGAAGGGCTCGATTTCCGCCAGGTCGGCTGCGTAGGCAAACAGCTCGTTCATGCCGTAGACGACAAACCGCGCCAGCCGACGGATGGCCGGGTCTGCCAGCGCCTTGATGATGACCTCCGCGCCGATGCCGGCCGGATCACCCATGGTGATACCGATGACCGGGCGTCGCACGCCGGGCGTGGTGGGCATCGGGTTGTCGGGCGTCTGCGTCATGCCGTTATGGTAGCAGGGTTTGCCGGGGCGTCAGGTTGTCCGCATCGTGTGTGGATCAGACCAGCTGCTTTACGTTGGCGCTTGACGTGAAGCCGAGGCGCAATCTCCCTAAGATATCGACCATGACTGTATCCGGATCCGATGTAACGCGCGTCGCGGTGGTGGGCGTTGGCCGCATGGGCCGCCATCACGCACGCACCTATCACCATCTGCCACAGGCGAAGCTCCTGGCTGTCGTCGACAGCAACCTCGACCGCGCCGAGGAAGTCGCCAGCGAGTATGGCTGTGATGCGCTACCCGATGTCGCGGCACTGCTGGAACGTTACCCCGATGTGCAGGCGGTGACCGTGGCGGTGCCTACGGTATATCACGTGCCGGTCGCGACGCCGCTTCTGGAGCATGGGGTGGCATGCCTGGTGGAAAAGCCACTGGCGCCGACGGTGGAGGAAGCCCGCAGGCTGGCGGCCATTGCCGCGGAGCACGGCGCGCTGGTGCAGGTGGGACATACGGAACGATTCAACCCGGCGGTGCGTGCCGTGGCCGCCCTCAACATTCCGCCTCGCTTCATCGAGGTCGACCGCATCAGCCCAATGACCTTCCGCTCGCTGGATGTGGGCGTGGTCATGGACATGATGATCCACGATCTGGACATTGTGCTCATGCTGGCCAACTCGGAGTTGGTGAAGGTTGATGCGGCGGGCGTTGCAGTGCTGGGCGAGCACGAGGATGTTGCCAACGCCCGGCTGGTGTTCGCATCGGGCTGCGTGGCGAATCTGACCGCCAGTCGTTTGGCGCTGAAAACAGAACGCAAGATGCGACTGTTCAGTGAAGAAGCGTATGTCAGCCTCGACTATCAGAAACGCACCGGCCTGGTCCTGCGCAAAAGCAACAACGTCGAGGGACTGGAACAGGTGCGACGCCAGATTGCCGCTGGGGCAGACCTTTCCAACCTCGACTATTCCGAACTGGTGCAGGTTGATGAACTGACGATGGATAGTGATGCATCCAGCGATGCGCTCACAGCCGAGCTGAGCAGCTTCCTTGACGCGGTTCGCGCGGGGCGTCAGCCGGATGTGGATGCACAGGCCGGTTCCGCCGCGGTGGAAGCTGCCCAGCGTGTGGTGCAAGCCATCGCCGAGCACAAATGGGAGGGCCTGACCTCCAGCCGCGTGCATTGAATGGTTCGATTGCGTTGTAGTGTTGAACGCTTCCCGTGCATGAACGCTGGTTCATTTCGGACATTGCCGATGCCGTCGCAGCCGGCCTGCAGGAACGCGCCCGCGAGGACGACGTGGAGCAGGCGGTTTACGGCTTCGATCATCTGCCCGAACTCGGACTGCACCCGCTGATCTTCGATGCGCTGCGCATGCATGGTGGCTGGGGTGTCTGGCCCGAGCAACGCTACCCGGCCGACATGCTCAAACCCAAACGCAGCGAGGGCAAGCGGTGTGATGCCGTGCTCTGCCGTAACCCCGATCTGCCGGGGCTGCGCGACCCACTGATTCGTGACACACTCTTCGATCAGTTGCCCGCGGCTGACCCGGAAGAAACCTACTGGCTGGAAATCAAGACTGTCGCCCAATACGAAACCAGCGGCCCCTTTCGTCGCTACAGCAGCGAGCTGCTCTCCACAGTCGCCGAAGACGTGAAGAAAATCTGGGGCGATACGGTCATCTGTCACGGCGGGCTGCTGCTGGTGCTGTTCACCGAATCGCGCGAGGTCGCTGAGCACGATCTGGCGGTCTGGCATCGCAGGTGCCTTGAACGCGGCTACCCCGTGGGGCCACCCGCCACGCGCGGTTTTCCCATCACTGACCGCATTGGCAATGGATGGTGCAGCGTCGCCGTCTTCGGCGTTCGCGGCGTATAAGCGAATTCACAACAGAAGAGCGCTGTGCCCGTGAAGGCACAGCGCCCAGATATTCGTTTGCCATCAGCCAATTCAAATCTTCTCAACGAACACCTGCTCGGCGTCGATGATCAGATTCTCCGGCGTGGATCCCGTCGCCACCTTGCCGCGCACCACCACCGTGCTGAACGGTTTTATCCTGCCGTCAGCGCCGATCGTCGCCTCCAACGGCTTTCCCTCGGTGTCCACAAAGCGAACCGTCGCGATGCTCGCCATCAGCCGCTCCCTGGGTGTGCAGCAGTAATCCCAGGGCGTGGGGCAGTGATCACCCTCGCTTGCGCAGCTTTTTTCCAGCGTGTCGTCGATGATTGTCATGATCGCGCGATTTTCGCCAAATGGGTTCTTGCTGCCGCCGACGACCCCACGCACGATGATTTCTTCACCCTCGTGTACTTCCGCGCGCGCCGCCTGCACCGTCTTCACCGTCGCCTCGGGCAACGCGGTCAGATAGACCGTCGCTGGCAGCGGTGTCGCACTGCTTTGTGATGAACCTTCATTGCCGCACCCGGTCATCATTAGCCCCGCCATGATGAACATGATTGCACTCAACTTTCGCATGACGTTTCTCCTGAGAAATAAGCCTTTTGTGTTATTCAAGCCGCCTTCAACGCCTCGGCGATTGGCAGTCGCAGACAACGCCACGCCGGCGGCAATGCACCGATGAAACCGAGCAACAATCCCGCAACCAACCCCAGCATCAGTGTCACCGCGTCCATTCGTAACCCGAACGCCCCCATTGCGAATCGCACCGAAACACCATCAAACAGCAGCAGGCATAATCCCGCTGCGATGATCGCTCCCGCCGCGGCTGCGAGCATGGATTCCTGCACGAGGCTCAGCACGATCGCCCGTCGGGCAAAACCCAGCGCCTGCAGCATACCCACTTCGCGGACTCGTGCGGAGAACGCGGCGTACATCGTGTTCAATCCGCCGAACAGTCCGCCCAGCGCGATCAACCCGGCCGTTACCCACACCATGATCATCACCGGTTTGTAGAATGCACTCAACTGGTTGTAGTAGTCCATCTCGCGCATCGCCACCAGTTCCAAATCCAACCGCGACTTGGCGAATGCGTCGATGTCCGCGAATGTCGCTTCGTCCAGGGTCACCACCACGCACGAGATCGTCGAACGCTTGGCGGCGATCATCAAATCGGAAAGAGCTGTCCAGATTTCCGCATCCATCACGGTGCGATCGGCCTGGAAATGACCCACAATCTCCCATGGCTGATCGTCAAACCACAAATGGTTACCAATCGCCAGTGCTTCCGGCCGTAACCCGATGCGGGTGTGCGCCAGCCGTCCCACCATGATCTCATTATTGCCCGGGCGCGGCGCCCGCCCTGACGTAATCCGCACCTGCGGATGCACCGCATAAGCGGTATGCGTCACGCCGCGCACTACCACCTGCTGATGCGACGCCTCACCCTGCCGTGTGCCTACCGCCAGCGCCATGTGCACCTCGGGCGACACGAATGGCACGTTCAGTTGCGAGCGAATGCCCGGAACCGTGCCCGTCAGTTGTGTCGGCACCGTCGCGCTGATTTCGCTACGCTCAATGCTCTCCTCACTACCTGCACCCAGCAGAATCACGTTGTCTGGCGACGCGCTGGAAACCAGGCTGTTGCCCATCGACCGCACAAACGCCGCAGCGCCAATCACCAGCATCACCACCAATGCACTGCCAGCCACGCTCAGCGTCAGCCGCAAGCGGGACCGCCCCAGGTTTCGCACCGCATAGTCAAAGGGAAGAATCTTCATAAGTCATCCACATCGGGCGATTATTCGTCCGTATATGACCCTGCCACTCACACCGCCCGGAAGCATCCCGCGATCGGACGCCGCGACGCCTGCCAGCCGGGGATCAACCCACCGATCACACCCAGCGTCATCGAAATCAGCAGCCCTGCGATCACGAGCTGCGAGCTCACCTCAATGGGAATACTCAGCCCATCCATGGAAAGGCTGAACTGTCCCCACTCGACGACGAGTACCGCCGCCACCGTGCCCACCGCGCCACCAAGCAACCCCAGCATCAACCCTTCCGTCACGACCAGTCGCCCCACCAGCCCGCCGCGAAAGCCCAGCGTCTGAAGAATCGCGTGCTCCTTGATGCGCTCCTGCACCGACAACACGATCGCATTGCCCACCAGCGCCAGCACCGCCGCCAGCGACGCCCAGCCCACATACCGGGCGAACGACACCAGCTCGATCATTTCATCCGCCGCCTGCGCCATAAACGCCTTGTCCGAGCGTGTCGCGGTGGGGAACTCGCTCGTGGCGAACATTTCATCGATCGCCGCGGCAATCTCATTCATTCGCTTTGGATCATCCACGCGCACGTTGAACTGCGTCACCGTGCCCAGCTTGCGGTCCACGGTCTGCTGCAGGAAATCGAGCTTCACGTAAGCCACGTTCTGGTCCTGTGGCTCATCGGAGCGCACGATACCCGCCACGTAAACCCGCACACCTGCTGCATCGAAGCTGTCGCCTGCCTTAAACCCGCGCCGCCGTGCCAGGGTTTCGCCAACGATGGCCGCGTCCGATCGCCGCTCCCATTCCGCGATCGAACCATCGATCACGTCCATTGTCGGCGCCATGTGTTTCAGAAAATCATCATCCGGCACACCGCGAAACGTCACCACATCCAGGCTCGTGCGGCAGTTGTTCACGATGATGCGCATGGGAATCACTGACACCACACCAGGGATTTCAGTGATGCGCTGCTGGTAGTACTGCGGCAACTGACTGGTGAACGGGCAGTAGCGATCCTGGCGATAAACGATCAGAAGGTTGTCTTCTGCGTTCTGCTGCGTGGTGATCATCACGCCACGATGCATTGCCTGCACCGCGATGAACAGAAACATCGCCGTCGCCACCCCCGCCACCGTCAGGAACGTGCGTGTGCGATTGCGCACAATCTGCTTCACGATCAGCGGCATGAACTTCGGCGCGATCATCGCACAGCCTCCATCGTCGCGTGTCCGGACTGATCGACCAACCTGCCCTTGTCCAGATGCAGTGTCCGAGAGGCAAACTCCGCGGTATTGGGATCGTGCGTCACCATGATGAGCGTCTTGCCCAAATCACGCACCAGCCGTTGCAGCAACTGCATAATTGCCAGCGCCGAAGCCTTATCCAGATCGCCAGTCGGCTCGTCAGCCACGAGAATCTTCGGGTCGGCCACGATCGCCCGCGCGATCGCCACGCGCTGCTCCTGCCCGCCGCTGAGTTGCCGTGGGTAATGATCGTGCCGATCAGCCAGTCCCACCAGCGACAAGGCTGTCGCCACACGTTCATGCCGTTCCTTTCGCGACAGCTTATGCAGCAGCAACGGCAGCTCGACGTTCTCATACGCGGTCAGCACGGGCACCAGGTTGTACAACTGGAAAATGTAGCCGATGTACGTCGCCCGCCAGTTCGCCAGTGCGCTGCGTGACAGCTTGCTGATGTCCTGCCCGTCGATCACGAGCGAACCGCTGGTCGGGCTGTCGATCCCGGCGATCAGGTTCAGGAGCGTCGTCTTGCCACTACCTGAAGGCCCCATCAACGCCAGAAACTCGCCCGCTTCAACGTCGAGGTCCAATCCATCCAGCGGACGAATCACCATATCGCCCTTGCGGTATTCCTTCGTCAGTTTGCGGCATTCAATCAGCACCATTGGCTGTTACTCGCTGTGGGGTCCACTTCGAAGCGTCGTTTCATTCAACGCACATGGAAGGTGCGATTCATCGCCCAGCAACGCGAACACGCGTGCCTTCCTTCAACGCCCGGCCGTCAACAATCACCGCATCGCCCGGGTTCAATCCTTCGGCCACTTCTATCCAGCCGTTTTCCCGCGTCGTACCGAGCGTGATCTGCACCTTCTGCGCCCGCGTTCCATCGGGGCTGACCACCCACACGCTGCCGCGGTCGTCCTGTCGGCCGACAATCACCTCCTCGGGAATGAAGGGACGCAAATCGGTCACGCCATCGCCCTCATTTTCCCCCTCATCCTGCCGCGTCGACATCGCCAGAAACTTCGCCCGCGCCAGCATCTCCGGCCGAATCACCGGGTCGGGGTTCTCGATCGCCACCTTCACCTGCAACGTGTTGCGCTGAATGTCCGCCTGTGGCACCACGCGCGTTACCACGCCGTCAAACTCCCGGCCGGGCAACACGTCCACAATCACCTTCGCACGCTGGCCAACGCTCACCTTCGCCGCATCGGCCAGTGGAATGTCGATGCGCACCTGCTGCTTCTTCGGGTCGTACAGGTGAATCACATGTGCGCTGTGCGGCATGTCCGCTTCGAGCATCACCTTGTCGCCCGGCCCGACGAGCCGTGCCATCACAATGCCATCCACCGGCGCCCGGACTTCCATGCGTTCCAGCCGCAGCCTGGCTTCCGCCAGTTCCGCTTCTGCTCGTGCCAGTTCGGCCCTTGCCCGCTCATGTGCCGCGGTCGCCGATTCCAGACTGAGTTTTTCCGCGACGCGCAGTTCTCGTTCACGTTTGGCCGCAGCGAGTTCCGCCTCGAATCGGGCCGCCTGCGCCTTGAGGATGGCCTCGCGCTGAATGACCGCGTTCAAGGATGCTTCAGCCGCCTGAACGCGATAGCGTGCCTCAGCCGCTTCGACCTCCGTCGCCGCGTTGTTACGGACGAAGCGTTCCAGCCGCTCAGCCACCACCAGCCTTTCCGCCAGAATCGCCCGTTGCTCGGCAATCACAGCAGGCAGTTGCGCCAGCTCTGCCTGCACCTGGTCCAGTTGCGCCTGCATCACCGCAACCTGCCGATCGCGTGCCACTGGGTTCTCCCAGTCGGTCCGCGCCGCCTCCAGCCGGGCCACAGCCTCCGCCAGTTCTGCCTGCCGTGCTGCCGCCGCCGCTTCGGCACGCGCCAGCGCCAGTCGGGCGTCATCGTCCACCAGCCGCGCGACCACCTGCCCCGCCTTCACCGCCTCGCCTTCCAGCACGAGCACCTCTTTGATCACGCCGTTGGTCAGCGCCGAGACGAAGATTGGGTACGGATCAGGCTCGACCCAGCCGGGCGCCTGCACGACCACGGTCCCCACCGGGCCACCTGTGGCTGTGCCGGGCCGCACCTTCACCGGCTTGCCTACCGCTCGCATGACCTCGACGGTCGGGGCGGGAAAGAGTGCCTCACCTGACGCTGTCGCCAGCAACGCCGCCGTACAGACGATTACCGCCGCTGGCACGCCCACGCGCGTGAGCCACCGCCGTCGTGGAACCGGAATCGCGGCCAAACCAGATGACACCGACGGCCCCGCCACCTTCTCCAACCCCGAAAGTTGATGCAAGGGATCGATCATTTCGCAGCACCCCGGCGCTTCGGGAGCGCCTGCCACAAAATCCTGTCACAGCAGAATTTCACAAGGGTCTATGTCCGAACGCACACGTGATCGGACGGCACGACATGACTTCGCACACGGATGGGATGCCCGAAAACGGGCGCGCAGCCCCGGCGCAAAGCCGGTTAGGCAAGGGCGGGTGGCCGTTGCGGTGAGGTCAGAAACCCGCAGGCCAGGCGGTGAGTTTCGTCGACAGAGATGTAACCACAGGGCTGCTCTACAATTGCGGATGTGCCGGGCAACAACAGGCCGCTAACCCCCGTGCTGCTCAACAGCAGACAGCCTGAGCAGTCACTGCACCCCGTATGGCCGGACGATGCAACCGGGTCAGCCGTGTCGGTCCCCGATTGGTCGGAAGGTGAATGCCTGCAGCAGTCATCCGCCGTCGTATCGTGTAAGACTGCCGCCAGCTGCAAGTCCGCATTGTGGCAACACATGCACCGCGTCATGCGTTGCGATACCCCCAAAGTGATCGGCGATATCGCGGCCATCACCCCAAGGGCAACCGCCAGCATGACGGATAGCGAATTGGATGGTCCAAAGTGCATCATGCCCCACGGAACTGAACCGTGTTACGACTCAGTATATTCCACACCTCTCGGCGCAGCAAAGATTTCCGGCCCCCGGCCCCGCATCGATTTCCACGAACGGATTTCCACGATGCGACGCGACTTGTCGCATTTACGCTATACTGACCATCGGCAACCACGCAATCATCAGGTATTCATCATGAAAAAGGTTGGACGCAAAACGCTGGCAATCCTCGTGGGTCTGATTCTGGGCTGGATGTGTGCGGGGCTCGTGAGTGATGGCACACCTTCCGTGCTGCCGCAGGCGCACGCCGCTGCCGATGACCATGACCATGGCCATGGAGACGGTCATGGCCACGGCCCGGATGAGGGCCAGAAGACTGCCGGCCAGCTCCGGCCAACCGCTGAGCAGGTTCCCTTTTACCGGCCGGTGGTAACTGCTGCGGCCGGGCTGTTCGGGCTGGCGCTGGTTTTCGGCGTGGCCTACCGCTCGTTCGGCGGTAAGGATCCGGGCGTCGCCGCATCGGAAGCGGATCAGGCTGCCGCCCACCATGACCATCACGATCACCACGACGGCCACGCAGACCACCACCACGGTGGCCACGGCGGGCACGGACACCACTGAACCGGTTGGCCCCACCATTTTGCATCACCCGGGCCTGTCCCGGTTGCGGCCGACCGGCGTGATCATCGCCTAGTTCGTCATGGCACGGATTCCCTTCCCAATCCGCCCGCCTTATCCGCGACATGGCTTCACGCTCATCGAGCTGTTGATCGTTATCTCGATCATCGCCCTGCTCATCGCGGTGTTGCTGCCCGCCCTGGCTGCCTCACGCCGGTCTGCCCAGGCTGTCGTCTGTGCCACCCGGCTGCGGCAGATCACCACCGCTGCCCTCACCTTCGCCCACGACCACGATGGCATGCTCCCCAGTGCCGGCAGTCTCTCGTTCGGCCCGCCGGGCCAGAATGACATCCACGCCAGTTGGTTCTTCTCGCTCGACCGCTACCTGACGGGTGACATGAGCCAGACCGCCCGCTGCATCGCTGATGAAAGCCCTTACTGGGACGCCCCCGAACCCGCCACCCAACTTAAACGAGCCGTCAGTTACGCCACGAACTACTACCTCTCCGGATGGCTGACCGGCTACGAGGATTACGCCGTGCTCACCGGTGTGCCCCGCCCCAGTAACACGGTCTACCTCACCGAACTGGCGGAGCAGGGCAGCTACGCCACCAGTGACCATGTTCACCCGGAACTGTGGTGGATCGATCCGACCAACGAACCGCGTCAACAGATCGCTCTGAACCGCCACAATCAGCAGCCCAACTGGGGTTACCTCGACGGCCACGTCGCCTCCCGTCCACTCGATGAGGTCTACCTCCTCGCCCCCGACAGCACGGTGGGCAAACTGATCTGGACGGTCAATCACTTTGACCCCAAAATAGCCCGCTGAAAAGGATGGAAGATCGATCCCCCCAAAGCCCAGCCACGCCGTGGCTGGGTGTCCAGAATTCCAAGGGAGAAAACTTCATGGCCCACCGCCTCCCCCTGCTTCTGACCGCCCTCGCCCTCCTGACGCTCCCCCTCCCTGCCCTCGCGCACGAAGGCGGTGGCGAAGAGGAACACCTGCGCATCGGCTTCTACTACGGGCACGACGGCTCTTATGAAGCCCCGGCCGACCCGCCCGGCCCCGCCACGCTCCTCGTCGATACCCACCCCTGGGAGCTACACAACGTCTTTTACGAGCTGGCCCCCGGCCTGGGCGGCGTCTACAGCCTCACCCCCGGTTTCCGGCCGCTCGATGTCGAGGATGAGGAATACGGCGGCCACGGCTTCTACACCTGGCTCAACGTCGCCCATGGCTTCGGCACCCCCGACCTTTACCTGCACCTGGACGACATCGACCCGCGTCTGCAGGTTCTCGACCCCGGCACCACCGCGCCCGCGACGATGCCCTTCCACCTCGGCGCCAACGCGGTGAACCATCACCTGATTTTCTTCGTCGCCGATGCAGACCTGCCCGCCCCGGGTGAGATTCTGACCGCCACGTTCCACCTCAGTGACGCCGCGGGCATCTTCGCAGATTCGGAGCCGTTCACACTGCAGTTCCGTCTCGTGCCCGAGCCTGCTTCGGTCTCGCTGTTGATCGCAGGCGCAGCCGCCATAACCCTGCGTCGCCGCCACTGACGGTTGTCCTTTAGACCTGATCCCCCGAAGCCCACGGATGCAATCCGTGGGAGCACTTTTCCTATGCCCTCCACGCCCCTTCACAGCCGCGCCCGCAACCGCGGCAGCAGCACCTCCTGCGACAGAATCTTAACGCAGGCCGCCACCGGTATTGCCAGGATCAATCCAAGTAGTCCCGCCAGCGAGCCACCAATGAGCACGACCAGCAGGATGGTCAGTGGGTCCAGGTCAGTCGCCTTGCCCTGAACCAGCGGCTCCACCACCCAGCCGTCCACCGTCTGGGCGATCAGGTAAACCACCGCCGCCCCGATCGGCACAAACCAACTGAACGTGCTGCCGGTCAACTGATCGACCGCCGCCAGTCCAACGGCCGTAAGGAAGCCAATCACCCCCGCGTAGGGAATGAGGTTGAGCAGCCCCGTCACCACACCCAGCAGCAGCCAGTAGCGCACGCCCACCGCCCACCAGCCGATGCTCAGCAGCATCGTCATGATGACCGACTGAATCAGTCGGCCGCGAATGAACGCGGAGATTGACTCGTCCATGCGACCAAGGATGTGCAACGTCCGCTCCCTACGATCCGGCGGAATAAACGAACCAAACCACGCCTGGATCGGCCCGAATTTCCAACTGAAAAAGAAGAAGCACAGCGTGATGACGACCGCCGACAACACCAGATAAGTCGTGAAGCTCACCACCGAGCCAACCACGCCCACTCCCACATCCAGTGACTTGACCACGAAATCAGCTACCGCGGCGAAATCCAGATTCGCCAGCCGCTGCGAAGCGCTGGCGAACAACGTCCGTCGCGCGGAAGGCTCCTGCGGCAACCCTTGCGGTTCCTCATCAACGGTCGCTGCCGCATTCTCCGAAGCCTCTTCGTCGACAACCTGCCCCGTACCGTCGGCAGTCGCAGTGTCCGCGTTCTGCTCAATCGCCGCATCCGTGTCACCACCGACGCTTGCTTCCCTCGTCGCCTCCTCCTGCTCAGCCGCCTCCTTTTCCGCCTCCTGGATCGCCGCTTCGATGCGTTCGGTCAGCACGTGGGCATACGCCCCCACCCGTTGCACCAGCTGCCTGCTCTGCGCGATGATGGGCGGGGCCGTCGCCATCACCGCCACAGTCAGCATCCCGTATGTCACCACCAGGACCGCCGCCGTGCTCGCCCACCGCGGCCAGCGGTGGCGCCGCTCCATCCACGTGATGAACGGATTGAAGACGTAAGCCAGCCCCAGCCCGATCAGGATCGGCACAATGATCGCCCGCGTCCGGTACGCCGCCAGCAACACTACCGCCGCCAGCCCCAGCCAGACCAGATCGCGCACCCACACAATCTGCCAAAGATGCCGATCATGCGGCGATGCTGGCACCGCCCGCCCGCCCACCTCAGACGTCTGCGGCTGCCCGGATGACGTTTGTTCGCGTTCAATCTCAGACACGGATGACAAGGCCCCACGTTCCTGAAAAATGTTCCGCTACAGTCTCGTCGTTTCTCCCGCTTGTGTCCACCAGCAAACCATTGACACACCAGTCTTTGAATTGAATCGACCAATCGACGGTTTCGCCCATTGAAAATATCACCCGAGGGACTTCGATTTGTGACAATCTAACATGACCGATCCCCGACCGCGGGAATCGGGTGTATGGGTGAAATGCATTGAACAAAGGGCCACGAGATGGTGACTTGGACGAGGATGGCGGTGGCGTGGCAGGCGTCCCTGCGGAAGCGTTCAAAATGTGGAGCCGTTTGGTCAGATTGCGATTCTTCATCCTCGATGGCTATGAACACGATGTCTGACACGGTGCCGGTACGCTGCCGTACCAACAACATGCCCGCACAGCCATATTTTAGTCGTTAGGGCGTATCTCGTTCCCTTGTCCTGATACCAGACATTGGTCTGGCGGCCGCGTTTATGATTGTTGTTATAGAAATTGCATCCTACTCGAGATCAAACGACACCTGCGACTTTTTGCCATCTGTATCCTCGATTTCGATCCAGATGGCGCTGCCGTCGGGTAAGGTCGCGGGGACTTCCACATGACCGTGGTAGCCGTTGCCGGCTTTCTCCAGCCGGGCCTTGAGTGAGCCTTGCGCCGACTCGACGCCTACCCATGCACGCACGGCCGAGGGTGTCGCGCCAGACACTTCAACATCGATCACGCTGTCGGCTCCGGCGTTGATCTCGCCCAGTACCGCGGCAGTCACGGTAAACCTGCCAATCTCCGCTTTACCCAATTCACGGCGTTCCCCGTGTCCGTGGTGGTGACCGTGCCCTGCATGGTCGTGATCGTCATGGGATACATGGGCGGTCTTACTTGCAGTAACTTCGGAAGTCGAATTGCCGCCATCGCAAGCACTCAGTCCAAGGGCGAGCAGAGGCATGACAAGCCAGGGAATGTTCTTCTTCATAGGAGTGTTCCTTTCAATCAAGCGGTTATGTTCGAAGTAATCATTGGGTCTGGCTGACGACTGGAGAACGCGGTCGATCAACATTCGACGAGTCATCGCGGGTGTGCGGGACACCTCTGCCACTG
>Ga0207864_1002061_pt1 | contig 19961 bp, 17 predicted proteins | sample HigsolmetaAR202D_FD_184834 | JGI IMG/M metagenome (GOLD analysis project Ga0207864, IMG submission 184834) | Ionic liquid and high solid enriched microbial communities from the Joint BioEnergy Institute, USA - AR20-2-D (SPAdes) (version 2) ... | reverse complement strand
GCGGTGCGGGTCGCCGGTCCTGGCCGGGCGGATACGGCCGGTGCGGTCACCATTCGTCGCCCAGAGGGCCAAAAAAAGGTCAACCGGGACGTGGCCGGGGTGGCCGGGGCGGTTGCGGTTGCGGTTCGTCGCCCACAGGGCTACAAACGGCAACCGCGCAGGGACGCGATAGATCCCGGGCGGCGCGATGTGCCCGGGGGCGGGGCAGGGGGCCAGCCGCCTTCAACGCTTGTCGCCCACAGGGCTACAAAGCGCAACCAGGTGAGAGTGAACGGGGGCTCCGGCGTGTCCGCCCCGTCGCGGTTGAGGTTCGTTGCCCACGGCGCAACGAAGGTCAACCAGAACGCGGTCGGTGATGGTGCGGTTGAGGTTCGTCCCGCATGGCGCGATGAAGCTCAACCGCTTGGCGGGGGCGTGCGTTGGGGGCGGGGCGTGGTTGAGGTTCGCGGCGCAGGGCAGCACGAACCTCAACCACTTGGCGCGGCGCAGGGCAGCACGAACCTCAACCACTTGGCGGGGGCGTGCGCAGGCGGCACGAACCTCAACCACGTGCCGGGCGCGCGCGGGCGCGCCGGGGCTCAGGCCGGGACGAGGAGGGATTCGTCGGCGTTGAAGTAGAGGCTCAGCTCGCTGCCGACCTCGACGCCCTGGGAGCGGCGGGCGTCGAGGAGGGCGTTGACCTTGCCCAGGCCGTCCACCTCAAGGTGGATCTCCCGCTCCTCGCCGAACAGCAGGGACTCGCGCACCCTGCCGGTGATGCGGGCGCCGCCCGGCTCGAGGCTGAAGGACCGCGGCCGCACGACCAGGCTCGCCGCGCCGTCGACGTTGTCGGCGATCGGGACTTCGCACCGCTCGCCGCAGAGGCTCACCGTCGCGCGCCCGCTGCCGTTGAGGCTGAAGCTGGAGACCGGCAGCGTGTTGGCGCCGGCGAAGAACTTGGCCACGAACGCCGAGGAGGGTCGGTAGTACAGCTCCTCCGGGTGCCCATAGGCGACCAGGCGCGCGTTGTTCATGATCGCGATCCGGTCAGAGAGGGCCAGCGCCTCCTGTTTGTCGTGGGTGACGTAGACGATCGTCGTCCCCTGGTTGCGGTGGATGCGCCGGATCTCCTCCTCCATCTCCAGCCGCAGGGTGCGGTCCAGCGCCCCCAGCGGCTCGTCCATCAGCAGCACCTCCGGTTCGTAGGCGATTGCGCGCGCCAGCGCGACGCGCTGCTGCTGCCCGCCGGAGAGCTCTTTCGGCCGGTGGTTGGCGCGCTCCGCCAGCCCCACCAGCTCCAGCAGTTCGGCGACCCGCTTCTCGCGCTTCGCCGCCGGCCAGCGCCGCACCTTCAGCCCGTAGGCGACGTTCTCGGCCGCCGTCATATGGGGGAACAGCGCGTACTGCTGGAACACCATCCCGACGCCGCGTTCGGCGGGGGAGAGGCGGGAGATCTCGCGCCCGCGCAGCTTCACCTCCCCGGCGGTCGGCGTCTCGAAGCCGGCGATGATCCGCAGCAGCGTCGTCTTGCCCGAGCCGGAGGGCCCGAGCAGCGTCACCAGTTCCCCCTCGCGGACGCCCAGCTGGGCGCGGTCGAGGGCGATGGTCTGGCCGTAGTGCTTCGAGACGTTGTCGATGTGCAGGCCTGCGTCGGTCGTCAAGGTGCGGTCCTCCTGAGCAGGATCACGCCGGCCACGAGAACGCTCGTCGCCAGCATCAACAAGGTTGCGATCGCGGTGATCACGGGATCGATGCCCAGCCGGGCCGATTCGAGGATCGCCTTCGGCAGGGTGGTCTGACCGGAGCCGGAGATGAAGTTGATCAGCGCCGCCTCGTCGAAGCTGGTGATGAAGGCCAGCAGGCCGCCGGCAAGCACGGCGGGGGAGAGCACGCGCAGCGTGATCCCCAGCCAGGCGCGGATGCGGTGCGCGCCGGCGGTCATCGCGGCCAGCTCCAGCTCGATCGGGATGCGCGTCATCGCCGCCTCGCCGATCACCAGCACCAGCGGCACGGCGAGCACCGTGTGCGCCAGCACCAGCCCCTCGTAGGTGCCCAGCAGCCCGTACTGGCTGAGCACGCCGTAGAGGGCGATCGCGTAGGCGGAGATCGGCACGATCAGGCCCGCGATCCCGGCCACCAGGATTCCGTGGCGGCCCTTCAGGCGGCTGCGGTGGGCGGCGAAGATCGCCGGCACCGCGATCGCCACCGACAGCAGCGCCACGGGGACGGCGACGCGGAACGAGGTCTCGATCGCGTCCGTCCACTGGCTGGTGGAGAAGAGCGTCTCGTACTGCCGCAGGCCCCAGGACTCGGGCGGGAAGGAGAGGTAGGGGTCGCCCGAGAACGAGAGCACCGCGATCAGCAGCGGCGGCAGCAGCATGAAGGTGACGACCAGCGCCAGCGCGGCGCCGCCGGCGAAGCGGGCGATGCGGTCGCCGCGGGCGCGGCTGACCCCCGCCTCGACGCGGCAGGGAGTGTCCTGGCGGCCGCTCATGCGAAGGCTTGCATCAACCGTTTGCCGCCCACCATCGCCAGCACGGCGCCCATCACCACGATCGCGACGAGCAGCAGCAGCACGGCCGAGGTGCTGGCGAGGGCGTAGTCGAAGCTCTGCAGGATGTTGTCCTGGACGAACAGGGCCATGAAGGGGGCCTGGGCGCCGCCCAGCAGCACCGGGGTGACATAGAAGCCGAGCGAGATGGCGAACACGATCGCGGCCGTGGCGATCAGCCCCGGGGTGGCGATCGGCAGCACCACGGTGCGCATCACGCGCGGTCGGGAGGCGCCCATGCTGCGCGCGGCGGTGACCAGGGTGAGGTCGAAGTTCGCGAACACGCTGTACATCGCCAGCACCGCGTAGGGGATCATCGTGTAGGTCATGCCGATGATCACCGCGGTCGACGTGTAGAGGATTTCCGCCGGGCCGAGGCCGAACAGGTCGAGGAACGAGTTCAGCGGCCCCTCGGCGGCGAACAGGATCACGAAGGCGTAGTTCTTCACCACGGTGCCCATCAGCACCGGCAGTAGGACCGAGAGCCAGAGCACCGCTTTCAGCAGCGGGTTCTCGACCGTGCGCAGGTACCAGGCCAGCAGGCCGCCCATCGCGACCGCGAGCACGGTGACGACGACGGAGGCCAGGACGGTGCTGACCAGCACCTTGCGGACGGTCGCGTCGGCGATGGCATCGGCGTAATTGCCGATGCCATCGCCGGTGGTCAGCGAGTCCACCGCCAGCTTGACCAGCGGGTAGCCGACCATCGCGACCAGCAGCACCAGCAATGGAGCCATCAGCACAAGCCCGCTCCAGGGCCCGACGATCGGGCTCCAGGCGCCTTTGACCTCCGGCGCCGAGGGGGTGGCGGCGCCGGATGTCGGGACCTGTGCTGCGTGCGTCTCCATGGGGGTCTGGCTGGGCTGCGGCTCGTGGGGTGGCTGTGGGGGGAAGCTCCTCAGCCTCGGAGGTAGCTCTGGAATCGGCTGTCCAGCTCGGACTTGTTCTCCGGCTGCGCGTACCAATCCCAGTTCGGGATCGCCATCACCTCGAAGTTGGCCGGGTAGTCGGCCTGGCGCTTGGCGTCTTTCTCCGAGAGGAAGTCGAAGGCCTTCGGGTGCGGGACCGAGTAGTTCAGTTCTTCGGCCCAGCCGGCCTGGGCCTCCGGCTGCTTGGCGAGCCAGCGGAGGAAGTCGAACGCGCCCTCTTCATTCGGAGCGTCCTTGACGACGGTCCAGAAGGACGGTTCGTAGATGGCGTCGTTCCACACGATCTCCAGGTTCATGCCCTCGTCCAGCAGCGAGTAGGCACGGCCGCTCCACAGGATGCCCATGTCGGCCTCGCCGTTGCGCATCACCTGCATCTGCTGGTCACCGGACTGGTGGAAGACGCGCACCGTGTCGCGGATCCTGTCCAGCTGGTCGAAGACCTGGTCCAGGTTGACCGGGGTGGTCGCCGTGTCCTCGCGCGGGACGCCGGCCGCCAGCTCGGCCGCGGTGGCGTTGATCAGCGGGTTGTTGCCGGCGATCGTCCGCGTCTGCGGGAACTTCTTCGGGTCGAAGAACTCCTTCATGTTCCGCGGGCAGGAGTCCATCTTGTCCATGTTGCAGACGATCACGTTGCCGACGTTCGCGTGCGAGAAGCCGAAGTCCGTGACCCGCTGCTCGCCCAGCTCGTCGACGAGTTCCTGCTTCAAGTCCGAAGGCAGCTTCGCCAGCAGGCCTTTCGCGTTCAGCAGGTACGCCTCGGGGCCCGGGGCGGAGTCGATCAGGTCCCATTCGATCTTGCCCGCTTTGGCCTGCGCCTCGACGCGGGCGAGCTGCGCCGAGGGGGCGTCGACGAAGCTGAACTTCGTCACGTCGCCGCCGTCGGCGATGTACTTGTCGATGTAGTGCTTCTGGGTGGCTTTGTCGATCGTGCCTCCCCAGCCGCCGATCACGAGGCTGTCGCCGGCGCTCGAGGAGTCCCCGTCGCTGCCGCCGCAGGCGACCAGGAGCGCGGTCGCCGCGGCCACCATGAGCGCCGTGACGGTCTTCTTCCACTTACGGCTCAACACACTCTCCTTACTGTCCGGTTCGGACGCGCCGAACGCGATTTCCCAGGCATGACACCAGGATCGGGGGGACGAACTTACTAACGCTCGTTCGCCTTGTCAAGTGTACCTTGCTCACGCGACGTCAGGGGTACAGGCCGCGGGCCAGATGGGTGTCGGCGACCCGCTGCACGCCGATGCACATCGCCGCCTGGCGGGTCGGGATGTCGCGCTCGGCCGCCAGCCGCCGCACCGCCTCGTAGCTGTCGGAGATGCGGTCGACGATGCCGCGCGCGACGTTGCCCCCCAAGGGCTCGATCCCCTGTAGTCCCTCCACCCACTCAAAGTAGCTCGCGATCACGCCGCCGGAGTTCGCGAGCAGGTCGGGGACAATGTCGACGCCGCGCTCGGCCAGCGCCGCCTCGGCCGGCGGCGTGGTCGGCGCGTTGGCGCCCTCGACGACGATCTCGGCCTGGATCCGCTCCGCGTTGCGGTCGTTGATCACGCCGCCCACCGCGGCCGGGACCAGCACGTCGCACTCGCGCTCGAGGATCGCCTCGCGGCCGACCGGCTCGCCGGTCTCGGCCTCGGCCAGGGTGCCTGTCTCGGCGATTGCCCGCGCCAGCTCGACGACGTCCAGCCCGGCCGGGTCGTAGCGGCCGCCGCCGACGTCGCTGGCGCCCACCAGCATGAACTCCTCGTCGCCGTCCAGCAGCTCGGCGACCGTGCGCCCGACGTTGCCGTAGCCAGCGACGACGACCCGGATCGGCGCCCGCAGGCCGCGGTCGCGGGCCGCCAGGCGCACGCATTCAGCGACCCCGACCCCGGTCGCCGAGCGGCGCTCGGGGGAGCCGCCGACGATCACCGGCTTGCCGGTCACGCAGGCGCGGTCGGTGTGGCCGAGGGTGGTGGCGAAGGTGTCCATGATCCAGGCCATCTCCCGCTCGCCGGTGTTGATGTCGGGGGCGAGGATGTCGCGCTCGGGCCCGATCACGGGCATGATCTCGTGCGCGTAGCGGCGCGTCAGCCGCTCCAGCTCGCCCACCGACAGCTTGCTCGGGTCGCAGCGCACGCCGCCCTTGGCGCCGCCGAACGGCACGTCGACCAAGGCGCACTTCCAGGTCATGATCATCGCCAGCGCCTTGGTCTCGGGCACGGTGGTGTCGGGGTGGTAGCGCAGACCGCCCTTGGCGGCGCCGCGGGTGAAGCTGTGCTGGACGCGGAAGCCCTCGAAGGTCGCCGTCTTGCCGGAGTCGAGGCGGACCGGGACCGCGACTTCGATCGTGCGGCGCGGGTGCCCGAGCATCTCCACCAGGTCGGCGGGCAGGCCGAGCAGCCTCCCGGCCTGCTCGAGGTGCTCCAGCGCGTGCAGCCACTCGATCGTCCCCTGCGGGGCGAGGCTTGCTTCCATCGTGTCTTGAAGGCTCATCGTGCGGTGGGGGTGGTCGTGGGTTCGGGGGTTGGCAGGGACGGTTCGGCTTCCCGGGCGGCGATCATCCGCCCGAGGGCGTAGATGGAGCCGACGACGAGCAGCACGCCGACGATCTGGCGCGGCGCCAGCGACTCGCCGAGCACGGCGGCGGCGAACAGCACCGAGAGCGCCGGCTCCAGCGTGCTGAGCATCGCCGCCACGCCCGCGGGCAGCCGGTCGAGGCCGGCGAAGAAGAGGCTCATCGCGCCGACCGTGCCGATCAGGGCGACGCCCGCGAAGGCCGCCCAGCCGCCGCCGTCGCCGGGCAGCGACGCGCCGCGGGTCAGCGCCACGACGCAGTAGACGACCGCCGCGCCGGCGTACACCAGCCCCATCATTTCCACCGGGTTGCCGTGGCGGTTCAGCGTCCCTTTCGCGGTCAGCATGAAGGCCGAGAAGAGGACCGCCGAGCCGATGCCCAACAGCAGCCCGAGCAGGGTGAAGGAGGCCGACAGCGTGCCGACGCTGAGCGCGACGCCGGCGAAGCCGACCAGCAGCAGAGCGAGCTTGCGCGCCCCCAGCTCCTCGCCGAACAGCACCGCGGCGGCGAGCGTGGTGATCAGCGGGTAGGCGTAGAGGAGGAGCACCGCGCGCACGGCGGTGTTCTCGTCGACGCTGGCGAAAAAACAGTACGCCTGGCCGGAGAAGAGGGCGACCAGCAGCGCGACCTGCAGCGGCGGCCGACCGAGCCGCAGCCGCCCCTGCGTCAGCCGCACGCCGCCGAGCACCAGCGCGGCCGCGATCACCAGCCGGGCGGCGAGCACGCCGATCGTGTCCGCGCCGCTCTCGTAGGCGAGCTTGGTGAAGGTGGGCATCGTCGCGAAGCCCGCGGCGGCCGCCAGCACCATCGCCGCGCCCAGGCGTCGGGAGCGGGCCGCGTCGTCGTCGGTCTTGGACACGGGCTGTATGCTAACAATCGTTAGTTAATAGCCACCCCCCACTACCCGTCCCGAGAGCGAGGATGACCCTCACAGCTTCCGATCGCGTATCCGACCGCCTGTACGAGCGCGCGCGCCGCCACCTGCCGGGCGGCAACTCGCGCACCACCGTCTTCGTCGAGCCGCACCCGCCCTACGCGCGCCGCGGCCACGGCTGTTACGTCGAGGACGTCGACGGCCACGAGACGATCGACCTGCAGAACAACTACACCGCCCTCATCCACGGCCACAACCGGCCCGAGGTGACCGAGGCCGCCGAGCGGGCGATCGCCGACGGCGCCTGCTTCGGGCTGCCGACCGAGAGCGAGATCGAGATGGCCGAGCTGCTCAGCCTGCGGGTCGGGTGGGCGACCCGCTGGCGGTTCGCCAACTCCGGCACCGAGGCCGTGATGATGGCGATCCGGCTCGCCCGCGCCGCCACCGGCCGGCCGGGGATCGTGCGCTTCGAGGGCGCCTACCACGGCAGCTACGACGCGGCGATGATGCCCGGCGCCGCCGGCGTCCCGGAGTCGGTCGCCGCCGACGTCCACGCGGTGCCGCTCGGCGACCTCGACGCGGTGCGCGAGGCCCTCGACCGCAACGAGGGGCGGATCGCCTGCGTGCTCTTCGACGCGATGCCGAACCGGGCCGGCCTGCGCCCGGCCGAGCCGGAGTTCGTCACCGGGCTGCGCGAGCTGACCGCCGAGCGCGGCGTGCTGCTGGTCCAGGACGAGGTGCTGACGTTCCGGGTCGGCTACGGCGGGCTGCACTCCCTTTACGGCATCGAGCCGGACCTGATCACGGTCGGCAAGGTCGTCGGCGGCGGCTTCCCGGTCGGCGCCTTCGGCGGCCGGCCGGAGCTGATGGACCGCTTCGACCCGCGTCGCAGCGAGGCGCTGCCCCACGGCGGCACCTTCTCCGCCAACCCGGTGACGATGGCCGCCGGCGTCGCCGCGCTGCGGCTCTACGACGAGGCCGAGGTCGAGCGCCTCAACGCGCTCGGCGACCGCTTGCGCCGCTCCCTTGCGGTGCAGGGCTGGCGGGTGACCGGGCGCGGCTCGCTGGTCCGCGTCCACTCCGACGACCCGGAGGAGACGTGGTGGCGGCTGTACCGCGCCGGCCTGCTGCTGTGCGGCAACGGCCTCGCCTGCCTCTCCACGCCGATGGACGAGGCCGTGCTGGAGACGATCGAAGAGCGATTCGAGGCCGCCCGTGGCTGAGCGCAGCGACAAGCTCACCGACCTCGGGAGCGCGATCGACGCGCACCTGCGCGACGGCGACTCGCTCTACATCACCGGCTTCACGCACCTGATCGGGTTCGGGGCCGCGCACGAGATCATCCGTCGCCGGCGGCGCGACCTGACCCTGATCCGGATGACGCCGGACGTCGTCTACGACCAGCTGGTCGCGGCCGGCTGCGCCAAGCACCTTCACTTCAGCTTCCTGGGCAACCCCGGCGTCGGCAGCCTGAAGGCGATCCGGCGCGCGATCGAGGGCGGGGAGATCGGCTGGACCGAGTACACGCACGGCTCGCTGATCGCCGCCCTGCGCGCCGGCGCCACCGGGGCGCCGTTCGCGCTCGCCCCGGCCGCGGGTCGGACCGACCTCGCCCGGCACAGCGACCGCTTCGCCCACGTCACCTCGCCGTTCGACGGCGAGCGGGTCGGGGTGGTGGCGGCGCTGCGCCCGGACGTGGCGATCGTCCACGTGCAGCGGGCCGACGCCGAGGGCAACGCACAGGTTTGGGGGCCGGTGGGGGACATCCCCGAGGCGGCGAACGCCGCCCGGCGGGTGATCGTCACGGCGGAGGAGATCGTCGAGACCGAGCGGCTGCGGCGCGACCCCAATCGCACCGTGCTGCTGGCCGGCGCCGTCGACGCCGTGGTCCACCTGCCCTGGGGGGCACACCCGTCATACGCGCAGGGGATGTACGGGCGGGACAACCGCTTCTACCGCGAGTGGGCCGAGATCAGCTCCAGCGGCGAGCGGCTGTCCGCCTGGTTCGAGGAGCAGGTCTACGGCCTGCCCGACTGGGGCAGCTACGTGGAGCGCCACCGGGAGCGGCTCGAGGAGCTGGCCCGCGTGGGAGTGGCTGCCAGTGACCCTGTCAATTACGGAGACAACGCCGCCCTCGCGGCCGCGCAGGAGTGAGACATGCCTGAAGACCGACCTGACGTTTGTGTGATCGGCGCCGGAGCCGTCGGGCTCGCGACCGCCCACTTCCTCCGTGAGGGAGGGGCGAAGGTCACCGTGTTGGAGGCCGACCACGTCGCATCCGGGTCGTCCGGCCTCTCGGTCGGGATCATCGAGACCCAGTACATCGAGCCGCTGGACATCGCCCTGCGGGTCGACGCGATGGGCTTCTTCGCCAAGCTGGAGGCCGACCACGGGCTGGAAATCACCCGCAACGGCTACCTGCGCCTGGTCCGCGACGAGGCCTCCCTGGAGGCCGCCCGCTCCAGCGTCGAGATCCAGCGCTCGCTGGGCGTCGAGGACGCGACCGTGCTCGACCGCGACGAGGTCCAGAAGCTGGTCCCGCAGATGCGCTGCGACGACGTCGTCGCCGGTCTGTGGGGCCCCAGCGACGGCTTCATCGACGGCCACCTCTACACCAACATGCTGGCCGAGCTGTTGATGGGCCGCGGCGTCGAGGTGCGCGTGCGGCAGAAGGTCAACGGCCTCTCCGAGCGCGGCGAGCGCCTCGTGGTCAGCACCGAGGCCGGGCTTGAGGTCGAGTGCGACTACGTCGTCAACGCGGCCGGCGCCTGGGGCTCCCGGGTCGCCGCGGCGCTGGGCACGACGATGCCGCTGGAACCGCAGCGCCACCAGGCGATCGTCGCCGACCTCGGCGCCTCGGCCGGGTACGTGGTTCCTTCGGTGATGGACTACATCCCGCACTCGGGCGAGATCGGCCTCTACTTCCGCCACGAGCGCGACGGCGCCCTGGTCTGCGGCCTGCACAGCGAGGAGTCCGGCCACTCCGACGTTGACCCCGACAACTACGGCCGCGGCGTCGACCACGACTTCATGGAGCTGGTGGCGCAGAAGCTCTCCAGCCGCCTGCCGGGCTTCCCGGGCGCCAGCCTCGGCGACGGCTGGGCGGGCCTGTACCCGGTCAGCCCCGACGGGCTGCCGCAGGTCGGGCCCAGCGTCGAGAACCCGCGCGTGATCGCCGCCGGCGGCGCCGGCGGGTCGGGCATCCAGCTCTCGCCGGCGCTCGGCCGGATCGCGGCCGGGTGGATCCTCGAGGGCGCGGCGAGCGGGGTCGAGAACGCCGACGCGCTGCGCCCCGACCGGCTTGCCGCGGAGGGGGCGGTGTGAGCGGCCGCGAGCGCATGGTCGCCGCCGCCGCCTCGCACCTGCGCGACGGCGAAACGGTGCTGGTCGGGGTCGGGATGCCGGGCGAAGCGGCGACGCTCGCCCAGTCCCGGCACGCCCCGAACATCCTGCTCGTCTACGAGTCGGGCGCGGTCGGCAGCCGGCCGGCGAAGCCGCCGCTGTCGATCGGCGACCCGACCCTGTTCGCGGGCGCCCTGGCGGCGACCTCGGTCGGCGACTGCTTCGGCTACGTGATCGAAGGCGGGATGATCGACACCGCCTTCGTCGGCGCGGCCGAGATCGACCGCGCCGGGCGGCTCAACAGCACCGTCGTCGGCCCCTACGAGCGGCCGAAGGTGCGGCTGCCGGGCAGCGGCGGCGCCTGCGAGATCGTCGACGCCGCCCGCCGCGTGCTGGTGATGACCCCGCTGGAGCGGCGCCGGCTGCCGGAGCGGGTGGGCTTCGTGACCAGCGCCCCGCGCGAGGGCACCGAGGTGCTGGTGGTCACCGACCGCTGCCTGCTGCGGCGCGCGCCCGGCGCCGAGGAGCTGGTGCTGGAGCAGCTCTACGGCGAGACCACGGTCGAGGAGGTTCAGGCCGAGGTCGGCTGGGAGCTGGCGGTCTCCGAGGAGCTGACGACCCTGGAGGAGGTGGGAGCCGATGCCTGAGGCAGTGATCGTCTCCGCGGTGCGCACGCCGGTCGGCCGCTTCGGCGGCGCGCTGTCGGGGGTGCGCCCCGACGACCTCGCGGCGCTGGCGATGAGGGAGGCTGTCGAGCGGGCCGGGATCGAGCCCCGGGCCGTCGAGGACGTCCACTTCGGCTGCGCCAACCAGGCGGGCGAGGACAACCGCAACGTCGCCCGCATGGCGGCGCTGCTGGCCGGGTTCCCGGACTCGGTGCCGGGGGTGACCGTGAACCGGCTCTGCGCCTCCGGGCTGTCGGCGATCGTCACCGCCTCGCACGCGATCCGCGCCGGCGAGGCCGACGTGCTGATCGCCGGCGGGGTGGAATCGATGAGCCGCGCGCCGCTGGCGATGCCGAAGGGCGAGAAGCCGTTCCAGCGCGGCGACCGGGTCGCCTACGACACCACGCTCGGTTGGCGCTTCCCCAACCCGCGGATGGAAGAGCGCTTCCCGCTGGAGAGCATGGGGGAGACGGGCGAGAACGTCGCCGAACGGTACGGGGTCAGCCGCGCCGACCAGGACGAGTTCGCGCTGCGCAGCCAGCGCCGCTGGGCGGCCGCCGACGAGGCGGGCCGCTTCGACGAGGAGCTGATCCGGATGGAGGAGCTGGAGCGCGACGAGCACCCGCGCCCGAGCACCGACCTGGAGGCGCTGGGCAAGCTGCGCCCCGCCTTCCGCGAGGGGGGCACGGTGACGGCCGGCAACTCCAGCGGCCTCAACGACGGCGCCGCCGCGGTGGTGCTGACCAGCGCCGAGTACGCCGCCGAGCACGGGCTGCCGGTGCTGGCGCGCTTCCTCGGCTCCGGCACCGCCGGGGTCGACCCGCGCCTGATGGGCATCGGCCCGGTGCCGGCGATGCTGCGCGCCTTGGAGCGGACCGGCCTCGAGGTCGGCCAGCTGGGGCTGGTGGAGCTGAACGAGGCCTTCGCCGCGCAGGCGGTGGCGGTGATCCGCGAGCTGGGGCTGGACCCGGAGCGGGTCAACGTCAACGGCGGCGCGATCGCGATCGGGCACCCGCTGGGGATGAGCGGCGCCCGCCTCGTGGTGACGCTGGTCCACGAGCTGCGCCGGCGGGGCGAGCGCTACGGCGCCGCGACGCTGTGCGTCGGGGTCGGCCAGGGCCAAGCGGCGATCTTCGAAAACCCCACCCACGACCAGGAGAGGTGAGATGAGCAAGCTGACCTACACGACCGGCGCGCTCGACTCGGAGCTGAACGAGCGCTTCGAGGCGGCGCTGGCGGAGGCGCGCTCCGGCGAGCACCCGCCGCTGCCGCACGTGATCGGCGGCGAGGAGGTGCGCGAGGGCGAGGTGCTTGAGCGCCGCGAGCCGGCCAACACCGAGGCGGTGGCGAGCCGGCTGCACGTCGCCGGGCCGGCGCAGATCGAGCGCGCCGTCGCGGCGGCGCGCGAGGCGCAGCCCGCCTGGCGGCGCACGCCGTACGAGCGGCGCTGCGAGCTGCTGGACAAGGCGGCGGAGTCGATCGAGGGCAAGCGCTTCGAGATCGCCGCGATCCTCTCCGTCGAGACCGGCAAGACCCGCACCGAAGCGCTCGCCGAGGTGCAGGAGGGGATCGACCTGATCCGCACCTACACCCGCGAGATGCGCGAGAACAAGGGCTTCGAGCGGCCGCTGGAGAGCTTCACCGCGGGCGAGCGCAGCGTCGACGTGCTGCGCCCGTACGGGGTGTTCGCGGTCGTGGCGCCGTTCAACTTCCCCTTCGCGCTGGCGATCAACATGAGCGCCGCGGCGCTGGTGGCCGGCAACGCGGTCGTCCTCAAGCCTTCCGAGGACGCCGCCTGGTCGGGCGCCGTGATCGCCGACGCGCTCGCCGAGGCGGGGCTGCCGCAGGGCCTGTTCAACATCGTCCACGGCGGCCCGGAGACGGGCAAGGCGCTGGTCCGCGCCGACGTCGACGGCGTCGCCTTCACCGGCTCGGCGGAGGTCGGCCGCGACATCGCCTCGGTGATGTCCTCGGGCCCGTTCCTGCGCCCGGTGCTGATGGAGATGGGCGGCAAGAACCCGACCGTCGTCTCCGAGCACTGCGACCTGGAGGCGGCCGCCGAGGGCGTCGCGCGCGCCGCCTTCGGCCTCTCGGGGCAGAAGTGCAGCGCCTGCTCGCGGGCGATCGTGGTCGGCTCCGAGGAGCGCTACGAGCGCTTCGTCGAGCTGCTCGCCGCCGAGGCGGAGAAGTGGAAGGTCGGCGACCCGTCCGACCCCGAGGCGCAGCTGGGCCCGGTGATCAACGAGGCCGCCGCGGCCCGCTTCGAGCGCGCCGCGGGCGAAGCGGCGCGCGACGGGCGCATCGCCGCCGGCGGCAACCGGCCCGACCTGCCCGGCCACTACGTGGAGCCGACCGTGGTCGCCGACCTGCCGCTCGGCCACCGGCTGACCCGCGACGAGCTCTTCCTGCCGTTCGTGACCGTGACCCGCGTGGATTCATTCGACGCCGCGATCGAGGAGGCCAACGACGTGATCTACGGCCTCACCGCCGGCGTGTTCAGCGAAAAGGAGGATGAGGTGAACGAGTTCCTCGACCGGATCGAAGCCGGGATCACCTACGTGAACCGGCGCGCCGGCGCGACCACCGGCGCCTGGCCCGGGGCGCAGTCGTTCTGCGGCTGGAAGGCCAGCGGGGCGACCGGCAAGGGCGGCCTGGGCCCGCACTACGTGCCCCAGTTCATGCGCGAGCAGTGCAGGACGTACGCCTGATGGGCGGGCACGTGGCACCGCGGATGGCGGTCTCGCTGGAGGAGTACCGCCAGCGGCTCGACAAGACCCGGCGCTGGATGGAGGAGGCGGACGTCGACCTGCTCATCCTCACCCAGCCCGAGCACTACAACTGGATCTCCGGCTACGACCCGACCAGCGTCTTCTACTTCCAGCCGCTGATCATCGACCGGTCCGACCGGGACCCGATCCTGCTCTGCAACAAGGCCGAGCTGGCGCTCTGCGAGGAGACCTGCTGGCTGGACGACGTGCGGACGATCTGGACCCACGAGGACCAGGTGGCGAAGACGATGGAGGTCGTGCGCGAGATCGGCGCCGACAAGGCCCGCCGCGTGGGGCTGAACCTGAGCAGCTACCACCTGCGCTCGATCTACACGATCGGGTTCCAGCAGGCCTTCCCCGAGGCGGAGATCATCGACGCGACCCCGGCGCTGGACGACCTGCGGCTGGTCAAGTCGCCGGCCGAGATCGAGTACCTGCGCCGCGCCGCCCACATCGCCGACCTCGGCGTCACCGCGGGGATCAACGCGATCCACGAGGGGGCGACCGACCGCGAGGTGATGGCGGCGATCCAGCACGCGGTGTCGATCAACGGGGGCGAATTCCCCGCCTACCCGTTCCTGGTCGACGCCCGCGGCACCCTGCACGGCACCCCGACCGGGCAGATCCTGCGGCCCGGCAACACCATCTACATGGAGGTGAGCGGGGTCGTGCGGCGCTACCACTGCAACATCTCGCGCACCGCGATCGTCGGCGAGCCCGACGACGAGATCGCCGCGCTCTACGAGAAGGTGATCGAGGCCCTGGAGGCGGGGACCGACGCCCTGCGCCCGGGCAAGCGGGTGAGCGAGATCGTCGAGCTGATCGACGAGATGCAGAAGGAGCACCAGGAGAACACCTGGGGCCGCTTCGGGTTCAGCATGGAGATTGCCTACCCGCCGATCTGGATCGGCGGCCTGAGCCTGATGAAGGGCGACGACCACGTGCTGGAGCCGGGCATGGTGATCACGATGGAGCCGGGCCTCTCGTACGCCGAAGGGCGGACGATGATGATCGGCAACAACGTGCTGGTCACCGAGCACGGCCCGGAAGTGCTCAACAACGTGCCCACGGACCTGTTCGTCCGCTGAGGGGGGAGGTCCGATGCCGCAGCGAGAGATCGTCCACCACTACGCCGGCCCGCCGAGCTTCTACCGGGCGCCCCTGCGGCGCCCGGAGGAGCTGCCGGAGGGCTCGGTGGCGGTGCTCGGGGTGCCGCTGGACTCCTGGACCCTGGGCCGCAACGGCCAGCGGCTGGCGCCGCGCGCGATCCGCGAAGCGTCGCTGTACCTGGCGGGCTACTACGGCCTGCAGGTGCCGCTGGGCACCGGCTACGTGAGCGTCGCCGACGGCTCGGTCTCCACCGTGCCGGAGGAGCCGCGCCTGTTCGACGTCGGCGACGTGCGGCTGCACCAGACCGACGTGCAGGCGCAGACCGAGGCGATCGCCGCCGTCGTGGAGGCGATCGCGGCGCGGGGCGCGACGCCGCTGGTGCTCGGCGGCGACCACTACGTCCCGTACCCCAGCTTCCTCGGCTTCGTGCGGGCGATGAGGGAGCGCAAGGAGAACGTGACCGTCGGCTTCGTCAACTTCGACGGCCACTTCGACTTCTGGGACGAGTTCCGCGACATGGGCCGCTACAACCACGGCACCTTCGCCCGCCGCATCCACGACATGGACGAGGTCGGCAAGATGGTCTGGTGGGGGCTGAACGGCACCCACATCATCGAGCCGGAGCAGTTCGAGGTCTGCCGCGAGCACGGCTACGCCGGCTACACGGTGGGCTCGATCCGGCGGCGCGGGGTGGAGGAGACGATGCGCGAGGCGCTGGAGATCGCCTCCGAGGGCGCCGACTACGTCTACGTCACCTTCGACATCGACGTCACCGACGGCGCCTTCGCGCCCGGCACCCACAGCATCGTCGTCGACGGCCTCACCTCGGGCGAGGTCCTGCAGGCGGTCTCGCTGCTCCCCGAGCTGGGGGAGCGGCTGGGCGCCTTCGACGTCTGCGAGATGATCCCCCAGTACGACGTCGGCGGCGGCCGCACGGCCCGCTACGCCTGCCACGTGATCCTGGCCGCGCTCGGCGACCGGTTCCTCGACTCGACCCCGCGCTACAGCGCGGCGGAGCTGGCCGAGGTCTTCCGCTGAGCCGTTCCCTCGCCCGGGGGCGCGCCGCGCTCCCGGGCGGGGGTCAGTTCTTCAGCGCCCGGAGGATGAAGTCGGCGAAGATCTTGCCGATCTCCGACGGGTTCAGCCGGCCGTCCTCGCGGTACCAGGTGTCGACCTGGGTGCACATCGTCCCGATCGCGAACGCGATCACCGCTTCGTCGTCGAGGTTCCAGCCCGAGCGCTGCGCGCCTTCGGCGAGGATCGAGCGCAGCAGCTGCTCGTGTTCGTCGCGCAGCCGCATCACTTTGCGCCGGTTGCGCGGCTCCAGGGCGTGCAGCTGCTCGTCGGCGATCCGCGCCGCCAGCCGGTCGCGGGCGTGGAACTCGACGTGCCATTCGACGAAGGCGCGCAGCCGCGCCTCCGGGTCCTCGCCCGCCGCCTCGACGCGTTTCACCGCCCCCTCGTAGAGGGCGCGCGTCGTGTTGTAGGAGATCTGCATCAGCAGATCCTGCTTGGAGGCGAAGTGGTTGTAGAGGCTGCCGGCTTTGATGTCGAGGCCGGCGGCGATCTGGCGCATCGTCGTCGCGTGGTAGCCCTTTTCGTAGAACAGGCGCGTGGCGACGGCGACGATCCTGTCGTCGGTTTTCTCGATCCCTACGGCTGCCACGCGACTCCCGGCCTTTCGACTAACGTTTGTTAGTAATCATGCCCATACTATCCACGGGCGTGGACAGGGCGGAAAAATACCCCCCGCGACCGGACGGGGGTCGGCCCCGGGCCGGCATCGACCGTCTGCTGTCGGCGCGCTCGGCGGTGGTCGTCGGCGCCTCCGACCGGCGCGGCGTGCACCGGGTGGCGATCGCCAACCTGCTCGCCGGGCCCGGCGAGGTGTGGGGCGTGCACCCGCGCCGCCGCTCGGTGCTGGGGCTGCGCTGCGTGCCCAGCGCCGCCGATCTGCCCCGGCCGCCCGACGTCGCCCTGGTGCTGGTCGGGCACCGCAACGTGCTGGAGGCGGTCGAAGACGTGCTGGAGGCGGGCGCGCGCTCGCTGGTCCTGCCCGGGCTGGGCAACGAGGCGGGGCGCGAGGGGGCGGCGGTGGCGGCGAAGGTCGGCGTGCTGGCGGAGCGCTACGGCGTGCCGACGGTGGGCGTCAACTGCATGGGGGTGACGGTCCCGGACGGGATCTCGCCCTGGGTCGGGACGTTGGGTCGGGAGCTGCGCCCGGGCGGCGTCGCCGCGGTCGTGCAGTCCGGCTCGGCGGGCGAGGCGCTGTGCGCGCTGGGGCCGCGGGTCGGGTTCCGATGCATCGCCTCCGTGGGGGCGGAGACGACGCGCGACGTCGCCGACTGGATCGCCCACCTGGCCGAGGACGGGCGCACCGAGGCGGTGGCGCTGTTCCTGGAGAGCGTGCGCCGCCCGGCGGCGTTGAAAGCGGCGCTGGAGCGGCTGGCGGAGGCGGGCAAGCCGCTCGTCTGCCTGCGGGTCGGGCGCTCGGAGGCGGGGGCGCGGGCCGCCGTCGCCCACACCGACGCGATCCTCACCCCGGCGCGGGCCTTCGCGGCGCTCTCGCGCTACGTCGGCCTGATCGAGGCCGGCGACTACGAGGAGTTCGTCGAGATGCTGGAGCTGTTGGGGCGGGGGACCCGGATCGGCGGCCCGCGGCTGGCCGCGGTCACCCAGTCCGGCGGCGAGGCGGCGCTGCTCGCCGACCTGGCCGAGGACGCCGGGCTGCGGCTGCCCCGCTTCGGCGAGCGCACGCAGCGGCGGCTGCGGGAGGTCCTGCCCGCGGGGACGACGATCGGCAACCCGCTCGACGCCTGGGCGATCGACGACACCGCCGACGTCTACCGGCGGGTGTTCGCGGTGCTCGCCGAGTCGGGCGAGTTCGACGCGCTGCTGGTCCAGCTCGACCAGTCGCCGTTCGTCGGCAAGCTGGAGGCGGAAGTGGCGGAGAAGATCTCGGCGGCGCTGATCGACGGGGCGGCGGGGCGGCTGCCGGTCGCGATCCTCTCCGGCCAGGCGAGCGAGCCGGTGGCGGCGGTGCAGCGGCTGGCCGAGGCGCGCGGGGTGCCGCTCTTGCGCGGCGCCCGCCCGGCCCTGCGCGCGATCGCCGGGCTGGCGGCGTGGTCGCCGGGGCTGCGCCCGGCGCCGCCGGAGCACGACGGCGGCGCGGCGCTGCGGCTGCCGGCCGGGGGGCTGGGCGAGGTCGAGGCGGCGCGCGCGCTGGCGCCCTACGGCGTCCCCTTCGCGCGCGTGGTGCGGGTGGCGAGCGCCGCCGAGGCGCGCGAGGCGGCGCGGCGGCTCGGCTACCCGGTGGTGCTGAAGCAAGACCGGGTCAGCCACCGGGCGGCGCGCGGCGGCGTGATCCTCGGCATCGGCGACGAGGAGGAGCTGGAGGAGGCGCTGGCGCGGCTGGGGCCCCCGGCCCTGCTCGCGGAGCAGATCGAGGCCGGGCCGGAGGTCTACTGCGGCGGCCACCACCACGCCGGGTACGGGCCGATCGTCTGCGTCGGCTGGGGCGGCCTGCTGGTCGAGCAGGTGCCGACCGTCACCTGCGCCCTGGCCCCGGTCGACGCCTCAGGGGCGGCCGAGCTTCTGCGCGAGGTGCCGGGCCTGGAGCGGGCGATCAGCAGCGGCCTGCGCGCCCGGCTGGCCGGCGTCGTGGTCGGCCTCAGCCGCTTCGTCGCCGGCTTGCCGGTCGGCAGCTCCGTCGACCTCAACCCGGTGATCCTCAGCGAGGAGCGCGGCGCCGTCGCCGTGGACGCCACCATCGCTTCCTGACCGCCCCGGCGGGGCCTCCCTCACCGCGCGTGGGCGGTGAGGGAGAAGGTGCCGAGCGGGTCGCCGACGACGAAGTTGCTCGCCGGCGGCGGGGTCGGGGCGGGCTGGTTGAAGACGTCGTTCAGCGTCGCCGCCGCGACCGCCTGCAACCGCGCCTCGGCGCCTTTGATCGTGATCGTGCGCTGCGCCGGGTCGGTGCTGACCGAGCCCTGGGGCAGCGTCACGTCGGCGATCGAGGAGCGGCCGACGACGCCGGGGAAGGGCGGCGTGGGGCCGATCTCCAGCTGCACGGTCGCCGTGCGGGCGGCGAAGTCGACCTGGATCTCCCGCAGGCTGACCGTGGGCGAGAACGGTTCGGCCTCCTTGACGATCTGCACCCCGCCGGCGGTGGTCAGGGTCCCCGCGTCGGCCTGCGGCGACAGCGTGCCGCCGGTGATCGGGAACTCGAATCCGGCCGGCGCTTTGCCGGTCGCGGGCGCGATCGGCGTGATCCCCTGCGGCGCTTTCACGCCCTTGGCGACGAGTTTGCCCAGCACCGCTTTGTCGGCCTCCAGCGTCGCGGTGCCCTGCGGGAGCACGACCACGGTCCGCGGCTGGACCGCGGCAAAGACGTTGCTCAGCGCGCGCCCGGGGTTGATCCGGCGGCCGCCGCTCAGCCCGAGCCGGTTGCTGATCCGGCGCGCCGCGTTCTGGTTGAGGACCAGGCGCGGCTCCTTCACGCGCGCCCCGAAGCCGTCCCGCGCCACCGAGGGCGGGTCCAGGGTGCCGATCTGCATCTTCGCCCGGGCGACGTTGGCGTAGACCGCGCCGCGCACCGTGTGCACGAGCACTTCGGTCAGCGGCACGCCGCGCTTGCCGCGGCTGAGCTTGAAGCCGCCGCGCAGGCGCAGGAAGCCGCTGCCGTCGGTGGGGTCGACCCGCCCTTCGCGGACCGGGAGCGAGATCTTGTTGCCGGTCACGCCGGCCGCGCCGAGCGCCTGCACGGTGACGCCGAGGTTGCCGAGCTTGCGCACCATGCCGCGCTTGAGGTGCAGGTCGGCGGTGCCGGTGGCCACCGGGTCGCGCGGTGCCGCGGAGGCGATCGGGGCGGCGGCGAGGAGCGCCACGATCGCGACCGCGGCCGGGATCGCGGCGAGGTGCCCGCCGAGGCGGTGGTGTCGAGTTGCGTGGCGCATCCGTTCCTTTCGTCGCTTTGCCGTCTCTTACCGGGAACACCGGGTCGCGCCGCTACTCGCGGCCGGTGTCAGGGATCTGACAGCGGCGGCTCGCCGAGCAGCAGCCAGCCGCCCGGCTCCAGCGGGGCGAGCAGGCCGCGCTCGGTGAGGCCGGCGAGCGCCCGGTTGACGGTCTGGCGCCGCGCGCCGACCATCTCCGCCAGCACCGCTTGCGGCAGGTCGAGCCGCAGCTCG
>Ga0207864_1002055_pt1 | contig 20023 bp, 23 predicted proteins | sample HigsolmetaAR202D_FD_184834 | JGI IMG/M metagenome (GOLD analysis project Ga0207864, IMG submission 184834) | Ionic liquid and high solid enriched microbial communities from the Joint BioEnergy Institute, USA - AR20-2-D (SPAdes) (version 2) ... | reverse complement strand
AGGCAGCGCCCGCCAGCGCGGGCGTGTCCGGGCGTCGCCGTGGCGGCGCTGGGGTCAGGCGGCGGCGCGGGCGGCGAGGACGGCGTCGGCGAACTCGGCGAGCGACGAGACCCGGCGCGGGTGGTCGACGACGTGCAGACCGCGGTGGTCGATGACCCACGACAGCAGGCCCGCGGCGTCGGCGCCCGCGGCGTCGTAGACCACGGTGTCGCCCAGGTACCAGGTCGCCTCGGGGCGCAGGCCGAGGGGCTCGAGGGCGTGGCGGAAGATCGCCGGGTCGGGCTTGGACACCCCCACGACCGTGGAGTCCACGATCACCTCGACGAGGTCGGCCAGGCCTGCGCGGGCCAGCCCCTCCGCGGCGCGGCCGTCGGAGTTCGACACCACCCCGACCCGCAGCCCGGCCTCGCGCAGGCGGGTGAGGCACTCGGCCGCGCCGGGCAGCGGCTCGTCCCACAGGTGCTGCGCCCCGTCGGCGGCGTGCCAGGCGGTGATCATCGCCTCCTCGGGCACGCCGGCGGCGCGCCCGAACCGCCGCAGCCACTCCTCGAACCAGCCGTGCCACTGCCCCGCCGCGGGCCCGAACTCGCTGTCGAGCAGCACCAGGGTGCGCCAGAAGGCGTCGTCGAGGGCGCGCGGGTCGTAGCCCATGTCGCGCAGCGCGCCGGCGAGCCGATCGGTGTGGACGGCGACGAGGGTGCCGCCGGCGTCGAACAGCACTCCTTCGGGTCGGACCACGGCCGCTACAGCGCCTCCACGATCAGCGCGTCGCCCTGTCCCCCGCCGCCGCACAGCGCGGCGGCGCCGCGACCACCGCCGCGGCGGCGCAGCTCGTTGAGCAGCGTGATCGTGATCCGCGCGCCGGAGCAGCCGATCGGGTGGCCGAGCGCGACGGCGCCACCGGACGGGTTGACCTTCTCGGCGCCCACGCCCAGCAGGTCGGCGGAGTGGATCGCGACGGCGGCGAAGGCCTCGTTCATCTCGTAGAGGTCGTAGCCGCCCGGGTCGAAGCCGAGCCGCTCGGAGACCTTCCGGATCGCCTGCGCCGGCTGGTGGTGCAGGGACGGGTCGGGTCCGGCGACGGTGCCGTACCCGAGGATGCGGCCCAGCGGCGGGATCCCCAGCTCGTCGGCCTTGGCGCGGCTCATGACGACCACGGCTGCGGCGCCGTCGGAGATCTGGCTGGCGTTGCCCGCCGTCACGGTGCCGTCCGGCGAGAACGCGGGGCGCAGCTTGGCGAGCGACTCCGGCGTGGTGCCGGGACGCACGCCCTCGTCGCTGTCGACGACCACCGGGTCGCCCTTGCGCTGGGGGACCTCGACGGGCACGACCTCGTCGGCGAAGCGGCCCTCCTTCCAGGCGGCGGCGGCGCGCTCGTGGGACATCGCCGCCCACTCGTCCTGCCGCTCGCGGGAGATGCCGTACTCGGCGTTCATCTTGTCCGCGCCGGAGCCCATGTGCTCGTGGTCGAACGCGCACCACAGCCCGTCGTGGATCATCGCGTCGACGATCTCGCCGTGGCCCATGCGGTAGCCGGTGCGGGCCTTGGGCAGCACGTACGGCGCGTTCGACATCGACTCCATGCCGCCGGCGACGACGATGTCGGACTGGCCGACGGCGATCGCCTGGCTCGCCAGCGCGATCGCGTTCATGCCCGACAAGCACACCTTGTTGACGGTCAGCGCCGGCACGTCCATGGGGATGCCGGCCTTGGCCGCGGCCTGGCGGGCGGTGATCTGCCCCTGCCCCGCCTGCAGCACGTGGCCCATGATCACCTGGTCGACCTGGTCGCCCGCGACCCCCGCGCGCTCCAGCGCGGCGCGGATGGCGTGGCCGCCGAGCTCCATCGCCGTCAGGCTCGACAGGCCGCCGCCGAACTTGCCGATGGGCGTGCGGGCGTATCCGACGATCACGGCTTCGGTCATGGCGGGCTCCTCCGTGGGGATGACTCCCCCATCCTTCCACAGGGCGGGAGGGGTGATTCGCCGCCGTCGGCGGCGCCCTGGCGCGGACGGATCGCGCCGTGACGGGCGCGGTCACCACCGGCGGCGGGGCGGAACTACACTCGCCGGGTGAGCTGGTTCGATCGCTTCCGTCGACGCCGCCACGCGGGCAGGCCGGGGCCATCGGCGGAGACGCTGGCCGAGCTGACCGAGTTCCTGCGCACCCGGGAGGGCGTCGAGGGCTACGTGGAGCCGCCCACCGCGGTGTACGCGATGACGCTGTGCCTGGTCGCCGCCGACGGGGAGTACCTGCGGCGGCCCGTCCGCGACGAGCGCCAGGCGCGGGAGATCTGCAGCGCGCACGGGGTGCCGGTCTACGACGCGCGGATCGTCGGCTACCCGCAGCGCATGCGCGACTACGAGCGGGGCGTGCGCCGCGCGCGGATCGGCCTCGACGACCTGCCGCCGCTGGACGTCACCGACGACCCACCCGGCCGCGACCAGCAGCCGGGCGAGCCGTCGGGCTGAGGCGGGCGCCGCGACCCGCTACAGGTCCACGGTCACGCGCTCCAGCCGGACGGGCTCAGTCGGGGTCTCCCCGGCCGTGGGCACCGCGGCGATCGCGTCGAGCGTCTCCATGCCCTCCACGACCGTGCCGAACACGCTGTAGGCGGGTGGGAGCGGCACGTCGTCGAGGCACACGAAGAACTGGCTGCCGTTGGTGCCGGGGCCGGCGTTGGCCATGGCGATCGTGCCCCGCGGGTAACCGTGCTGGCGCGCGACCTCCAGCTCGTCGTCGAACTGGTAGCCGGGGCCGCCGGTGCCGGTGCCGGTGGGGTCGCCCATCTGCACGACGAAGCCGGGGACGACCCGGTGGATCGGCGTGCCGTCGTAGAAGCCCTGGGACGCCAGGAACGCGAAGCTGTTGACGGTCACCGGTGACTCGGCGGCGAACAGCTCGGCGGTGAAGGTGCCGTGGGACGTCTCGACGGTGGCGCGGTAGCGGGGAGCGTCGCCGAGGACCTGCTCGGGAGCGGAGAACTGCACGGGGGTGCCTTTCCTAGGGGGCGCCGGCCGCGGCCGGCTCGGTCGCGGTCGACTCCGTTGCGGCCGGCTCGCTGGCGCCCCCCTCGGTGGCGGCGGCGCCGGGACCGGTCTCGATCGTGATCGACTCGATGTAGGTGGGCTTGCTGGGGACCTCGTTGGTGGGGTTGTCGGGGTCCTCGGTCGGGATGGCACCGATGGACAGCAGCACGTCCAGGCCGTCGATGACCTGGCCGAACTTGGTGAAGGACTTGGGCAGGGGCGACTCGGCGTAGGTGAAGAAGAACTGGCTGCCGTTGGTGTCCGGCCCCGAGTTGGCCATCGCCACCGAGCCGGCGGTGTAGCCCTCCTCCTCCGCGGCGTCGAGCTCGTCCTCGAACGTGTAGCCGATGTCCCAGGCCGCGTCGTTGTTGCCGGAGCCCGTCTGCAGCGCGTAGATCGGCTTGGCGTGGCGGAAGATCTCGAGCCCGTCGTAGAAGCCCTGCTCGACCAGGCCGATGAAGTTGGCGACGGTCTTGGGCGCGCGGTCCTCGTAGAGGTCGACGACCATGCGACCGCAGGAGGTCTCGAACACCGCGCGGTAGTCGACCCCCTCCTCCAGCTCGGCGGCCGGCGGTTCGTCAAACGTGGGCTTCTCCTCGCCGGCGTTGTCGGGCGCCGGCTCCGGCTCGCAGGCCACCACGTCGGCGAGCGGGTCCTCGGTGGGGCCGGCGGACGGGCTGTCGCTCGGCGTCTCGCTCGCCAGCTCGTCGGCGAGGTCCGCGCCCGACTCCTCCTCGAGGCTGACGAAGATCACGACGCCGCCGATCGCGACGATGATCGCGATCACGATGGCGGTGAAGATCGTCTGCTGCCGCTGCTTGCGGCGGGCTGCGGCCCGTGCCGCCTCCTTGGCTCGCTTCGCCTCGCGCTTCGCCTTCTTTCCGCTCACGTTCGCTCCTGCACTGGTGGGATCGGGGGCTGGGCTGGCGGTCGAGCTCTAGACGCTGCCGAGCCCGCCGTCGACGACGATGGTCTGCCCGGTGACGTAGGACGCCCGAGGGCTCGCCAGGAAGGCGACGACCTCGGCGACCTCCTCCGGCCGCCCCCAGCGGCCGAGCGGGGCGCGCGCCACCAGGTCGTGGGCGCGCTGCTCGTCCTGCTGGAGGGTCCGGGTGAGGTCGGTGGCCACCCAGCCGGGGGCGACCGCGTTCACGCGGACGCCGGCGGGGCCCCACTCCGCGGCCGCGGTGCGGGTCACAGAGACGATAGCGGCCTTCGCGGCACCGTACGTGCTGCTTCCGGGGATCGCCGTCAGCGCCGCCAGCGACACGACGTTGACGACGCTGCCGTCGCCCTGCTCGACGAGGATCTTGCCGGCCGCCTGCAGCGCCCACAGGACGGCGGTGAGGTTGAGCCGCAGGACCTTGTCGAGGACCTCGGGGCGGGTCTCCAGCAGCGGCACGTCGGTTCCGGGGTCGCCGGCGTCGTTGACGACGACGTGGAGGCCGCCGAGGTCGGACGCCGCCTTGTCGGCCATGTTGCGGACCTGCGACTCCTGCGTCGGGTCGGTCGGGATGATGGCGGTCCGCGCGCCGTGCTCGCTGCAGCGGGCGGCGGTGGCCTCCAGCTCGGCGGCGACGCGACCGGCGAGGGCGACGTCGTGGCCGTCGCGGGCGAGCGCGACCGCGCACGCCGCGCCGATGCCGCGGCCCGCCCCGGTCACGAGCGCGACGCGGCGACGGCCGCGGGTCGTGCTCGCACCCGGCCGCGCCGCGAAGACCTCGGCGACCGGGTCCGGCGCCTCGCTGCCGGTGGCCGGATCGACCCCAGCGGGAGAGGGCTGGGACATGTCAGCGGCTCGAGCGCACCTCGGAGCGCCAGCAGTGGCGGTGCCAGTGCCGACGCAGGTCGGCGTCGCCGTCGGGCCAGACCACGACGTGGCCCTCCCCGGAGGCCACGATGTCGCCGCAGGCGGGGCACACGTAGTCCTTCACCGCGCGCCCCGGCTCCACCGACTGCACTTCGTAGCCGGGCAGCGACAGCTCCTCGTCGACCCGCGTCGCAGCCAACAGGTCGGTGATGTCTCGCAGCGCCTCGGGGTTCTGCCAGGGACGCGTCGCCCGCTTCTTCCGACTCCCAGAACTCATTCCTGCACTCCAGCGAGGGTCAGCACGAGCGCGAGCCCCTCCGGGGATCCGCGCCAGATCGCCCGGACGAGGTCCGCCCCGGCGGCGTCGACAAGGGTGGTCACGGCGTAGGCCACGACCCCGAGGTCGTCGAGCTGGCCGAGGACCGGGACGGTGTCGGGCACGAGGTCGACCGGTGACAGGAGGTAGGCGACCGCGAGCCCGGCCACGATCTTCGCCCGGCGCGGGACCCGGGGGTCGAGGCTCAGGTCCTTCACCAGCAGTATGACGTCACGGACGAGCCTGAGCACGGCAGGTGGCCGTAGGGCCGCGGGATCGGCGTCGCGCAGGGCGCGGACGCGGGCGGCCACGGCGGGCCAGCGCGGTCGGGTGCGTCCGCTCACGGGTCCCCCTCCCACGCTCTCGACGCCGGAAGCGGCGCTCGCTGTCGACGTGACGTGCCTGCGATTCTAGGCGCTCGGCGCGCGACGGCCGTCCACCGTCAGGACAGGGTGAGCAGGCCCACCGCGCCGACGGCGTTGAAGGTGGCGTGCACGACCATCGACACGAGCAGCGTGCCGCGGCGGGCGAACAGCCAGGCCAGCAGGACGCCCAGCGGCAGGATGCCGAGGAACACGATCACGGTGGCGAGCCCCGTCGCCTCCGCGTGGGCGAGGGCGAAGGCGACCGCCGACACCCCCGCTGCCCCGCCGAGGCGCAGGCGCCGGGCGGCGGCCTGGAACAGCATCCCGCGGAAGAACAGCTCCTCGGCGAGGGGGGCGAGCAGGACGGCGCTGGCGATGACGAACGGCCCCGAGGTGGGGTCGGTCACGCCCTCGCGCAGGCCCTGCTGGGTCTCGGGGACCTCGAAGCCGAGGGCGTTGGCGATCGTGGTGAGCAGCAAGACGAAGCCGACGTTGATCAGCAGGTAGGCCCCCAGGCCCGCCACGAGGCCGACGCCGACGTCGCCCCAGCTGGGGCGCGCGGAGCCGAACAGCAGGTGCACGGATCCGGGGTGGCGCAGCGCCACGAACCCGAGCGTGGTCAGGGCCAGCGACACGTTGAAGGCCACCAGGGACGCCGCCACGGCGTACGTCGACGGCACGACCATGCTGGCCGCCCCGGTCAGGATCAGCGTGCCGAGGAAGGCCAGCGCGAACACGGCGACGGCCTGCGGGATGGTCCACGGCACCCGCGCGAGTGCCGGCGGCGGCGGGACGGGGGCTGTGCTGAAGTCGCCGAAGCTCCCCGGCTCGAGGGTCACGCGGCGCCGGCGTGGACGTCGACGCTGCCGCGCACGACGTCGGCGCCGAGCGCGCGCAGCGTGCCGGCGAGGTCGGCGTAGCCGCGGTCGACGTGGCGGGGCTCGGTGACGATCGTCTCGCCCTCGGCCACGAGCCCGGCCAGCACCAGCGCGGCGCCGGCGCGCAGGTCGGTGGCCCTGACCACCGCGCCCCGCAGCTGCCGCGGCCCCCGCACGATCGCGTGGTGGCCCTCGGTGTAGACCTCGGCGCCCATCCGCACGAGCTGCTCGACGAAGGAGAAGCGCCCGTCGAAGACGTTCTCGGTGAGCATCGACGTCCCCGCCGCCTGCGACAGCATGGTGAGGAACTGCGGCTGCAGGTCGGTCGGGAAGCCGGGGTACGGCAGGGTCACGACGTCGACCGCGCGCAGCCGCCCGCGCGAGCCGACGACGAGGTGGCGCTCCCCGACCTCGACGTCGACGCCGGCCGCGCGCAGCTTGTCGATCGGCAGGCGCAGGTGGGCGGGCACGACCTCCTCGATCTTGAGCTCGCCGCCGGTGATGGCCGCCGCCACCGCGTAGGTCCCGGCCTCGATGCGGTCGGGCACGACGACGTGCTCGGCTGGGGTCAGCTCCTGGGTGCCGTGCACGACGATCTCGGGGGTGCCGTCGCCGCTGATGTGGGCGCCCATGGCGCGCAGGAAGTTCGCGAGGTCGGAGATCTCCGGCTCGCGGGCCGCGTTGCTGATCCGTGTCGTCCCCTTCGCGGTGACCGCCGCCATGAGCAGGTTCTCGGTGGCGCCGACGCTGGCGAAGGGCAGCTCGATGTCGGCGCCGACGAGGCGGTCGACCGAGGCCTCGATGTGCTCGGCGGCGACGCGGATGCGGGCCCCCATCATCTGCAGGCCCGACAGGTGCATGTCGATGTTGCGGTTGCCCAGGTCGCAGCCGCCGGGCTGGGCGATCCGCACCCGCTCGTTGCGCGCGAGCAGCGGACCGAGGACCACGATGGACGCGCGCAGCTTGGACACCAGGTGCGGCGGCGCCTCGTTGCCGATCTCCTCGGGCACCTCGAGGCGGTAGGTGCCGTCGCCCGCGGTGACGGTGACCCCCAGGTAGCGCAGCACGTCGGCCATCACCGCGATGTCGGCGATGGCCGGCACGTTGTGCAGCGTCGCGGTGCCGGGGGCCAGCAGCGCAGCGGCCATCAGCTTCAGCGCGGAGTTCTTCGCGCCGTTGATCCGCACCGTGCCGGAGAGCGGACCGCTGCCGCGAACCAGGAAGGCGTCCATCGTCGCGGAGTCTACTGCCGCGCTCCACCGACCCCGAGGATGGACCCTGCCCCGCCGGACGGGCGGAGCGGATGGCGTGCGGTCGGCGGGCAGGCGGGCGCCCCCGCCCCGGCTTCGCATGTGAGCTGGGGCGGGTATCCGCGCGAGCTCACATGCGAACGGCGGCTCGGGCTGGAGCTCCCCACCGCCCCGCCCTCAGCGGGCGACGCCGATGCGGACGGTGGCGCGCTTGTAGGCGGCGAGGACCTCGGCGTCGGCCTGTTCGGAGAGGCGGGCCTCGGCGCGGCGGCGGGCGGCTTCGGCGCGGGCGACGTCGATGTCCTCGGCGCGCTCGGCGACGTCGGCGAGGACGGACATGTGGTTGTCGCGGAACTCCAGGAAGCCGGAGTGCACGGCCAGCACGATCTCCTCGCCGTCGACGGTCTTGACGCGCAGGGGCGCCACCTCCAGGGCCAGCAGGCAGGGCTGGTGACCCGGGAGGATCCCGATCTCGCCGTCGGGCGTGCGGGCGTAGACCTCGGTCGCCTCGCCGGAGAACAGGCTCCGCTCGGCGCTGACGATGTCCACCTGCATGGTGGCCATGGTGCGTCAGCTCCGCTCGAGCTCGCGGGCGCGGCGCAGCACGTCGTCGACGCCGCCGACGTTGAAGAACGCCTGCTCGGGGATGTGGTCCAGCTCGCCGTTGATGAGCGCCTCGAAGCTCTCGATCGTGTCCTGCAGCGGCACCGTCACGCCGGGCTGGCCGGTGAACTGCTCGGCCACGTAGAACGGCTGCGAGAAGAAGCGCTGGATCTTGCGGGCGCGCTGGACGGTGACCTTGTCCTCCTCGGTCAGCTCGTCCATGCCGAGGATGGCGATGATGTCCTGCAGGTCCTTGTAGCGCTGCAGGATCTCCTGCACGCGGGTGGCGACGTTGTAGTGGCGCTCCCCGACGATCTGCGGGTCGAGGATGCGGCTGTTGGAGTCGAGCGGGTCCACCGCCGGGTAGATGCCGAGCTCGGAGATCTGCCGCGACAGCACGGTCTGCGCGTCGAGGTGGGCGAACGTCGCGTGCGGCGCCGGGTCGGTGATGTCGTCGGCGGGCACGTACACCGCCTGCAGCGACGTCACCGAGCGCCCCTTGGTGGAGGTGATCCGCTCCTGCAGCTGGCCCATCTCGTTGGCCAGGGTCGGCTGGTAGCCCACCGCCGAGGGCATGCGCCCCAGCAGCGTCGACACCTCGGAACCCGCCTGCACGAAGCGGAAGATGTTGTCGATGAACAGCAGGACGTCCTGGCGCTCCTCGTCGCGGAAGTACTCCGCCATCGTCAGCGCCGACAGGGCGACGCGCAGGCGCACCCCCGGCGGCTCGTCCATCTGCCCGAAGACGAGCGCGGCCTTCTCGATGACGCCCGACTCCCTCATCTCCAGCATGAGGTCGTTGCCCTCGCGGGTCCGCTCCCCCACGCCGGCGAACAACGACACACCGCCGTGCTCCTCGGCGACGCGGTGGATCATCTCCTGGATGACCACGGTCTTGCCGACGCCGGCGCCGCCGAACATGCCGATCTTGCCGCCCTGCACGTACGGCTCGATGAGGTCGATGACCTTGATGCCGGTCTCGAACATCCGCGCCTGCGGCTCGAGCTCGTCGAAGGGCGGCGGGTCGCGGTGGATCGGCCAGTAGGTGTCCGGCGAGATCTCCGACGGGTCGACGTCGAGGGGCTCGCCCAGGACGTTGTAGACGTGGCCCAGCACGCCGGGGCCGACCGGCACGGAGATGGGCGCCCCGGTGTTGCGCACCGGGGTGCCGCGCACCACGCCGTCGGTGGGCTGCATGACGATGGCGCGCACGATGTTGGAGCCGATGTGCTGGGCGACCTCCGCCGTCAGCGTGCGCGTCTCCCCGCCGAGCGTCCGCTCGAACTTCAGCGCGTAGTTGATCTCCGGCATCGCGTCGGGTGGGAACTCGACGTCGATGACGGGACCGATCACGGAGATGATGCGGCCTTCCTGGAGGGTCTTCTCGCTTCCGGGGGCGGTCTGCGTGTCGGTCATCGTGGACTGCTCCTGTGGCGGCGTCTGCCGGGGTTCAGCGTTGGGCGAGCGCTTCGGCGCCGCCGACGATCTCGGAGATCTCGGTGGTGATCGCGGCCTGGCGGGCGTTGTTCACCTCGCGCTGCAGCTGCTCGATGATCTCGCCCGCGTTGTCGGTGGCGGCCTTCATGGCGCGCTGGCGGCTGGCGTGCTCGCTGGCGGCCGACTCCAGCAGGCCGGCGTAGAGGCGGTGCTCGACGTAGCGGGGGATGAGACGGTCGAGGATCGACTGGGGGTCGGGCTCGAACATGTACTGGGGCGGGAAGGCGTGACCGCCCTCGAACTCGCGCGGGTCGACGGGCAGCAGCTCGACCACCGACGGCACCTGCGTGAGCGCGGAGCGGAAGTCGGTGTAGGCGAGCCACACCCGGTCCACCTGCTGCTGGCTGTAGGCCTTCATGATCGGCTCGGCCACCGAGCGGGCGTCGGCGTAGCTGGGCTTGTCGGAGATCCCGGTCCAGACCCGCGCCATCGCCTGCCCGCGGTAGCGGAAGTACGCCTCGGCCTTGCGACCGATCACGTACAGGTCGACCTCGCGGCCGGCCTCCCGCTCCTCCTTGATCATCCGCTCGGTGCGCCGCAGGACGTTGGTGTTGTAGGCACCGGCCAGGCCCCGGTCCGAGGTGATCGTGAGCACGGCGACACGCCGCACCTCCTCGTGCGGCGCCAGCAGCGGGTGCGCCCGCACCTCCGCCTCGGCGGCGAGGTCGCGGATGACCCGGGTGATCTGCTGGGCGTACGGCCGCGCCGCCTCCACCGCCGCGCGGGCACGGCTGATGCGGCTGGCCGCGATCAGCTCGAACGACCGGGTGATCTGCTGCATCGACTGGACGCTGCGGACCCTCCGGCGGAGGATCCGCAGCTCTCCGGCCCCTGGCATCGGGTGCTGTCCCTTCCTGCGTCGGTCGGTCGGGCGGCCTAGGCCTCGTCCTCGTCGCGGCTGGTGAGCGTGTCGAGGTCCTCGCTGGCCTGGGGCTCCTCGCGCGGTGCCTCGGCCGACGTCTCGAAGGTGGCGCGGAACTCCTCGATGGCGGCGTCCAGGGCGGCCACGCGCTCGTCGGTGAGCTCGCCGTCCTCGCGCAGCCCCGCCAGCAGGTCGCTGTGGCGGCTGCGCACGAACTCGCGCAGCTCGGCCTCGAAGCGGCGCACGTCGGCGACGGGGATGTCGTCGAGCTTTCCGTTGGTCACCGCCCAGATCACCAGCACCTGCTCCTCGACGGGGACCGGCTGGTACTGCGGCTGCTTGAGGATCTCCACGGTGCGCGCACCGCGGTCCAGCTGCGCCTGCGAGGCCTTGTCCAGCTCGGAGCCGAACTGCGCGAAGGCCTCCAGCTCGCGGTACTGCGCCAGGTCGATGCGCATCGTGCCGGCGACCTTGCGCATGGCCTTGATCTGGGCCGAGCCGCCCACCCGCGACACCGAGATGCCGACGTTGATGGCGGGGCGCACGCCCTGGAAGAACAGGTCGGTCTCCAGGTAGATCTGCCCGTCGGTGATGGAGATGACGTTGGTCGGGATGAACGCCGACACGTCACCGCCCTTGGTCTCGATGATCGGCAGCGCCGTCAGCGAGCCGCCGCCGAGGTCGTCCGACAGCTTGGCCGCGCGCTCCAGCAGGCGCGAGTGCAGGTAGAAGACGTCACCCGGGTAGGCCTCGCGCCCCGGCGGGCGGCGCAGGAGCAGCGACAGCTGGCGGTAGGCGTCGGCCTGCTTGGACAGGTCGTCGTAGACGACCAGGGCGTGCTCGCCGTTGTACATCCAGTAGGCGCCGATGGCGGCGCCCGCGTACGGGGCGATGTACTGGAACGGCGCGGGGGCCGAGGCGGGCGCCGACACGACGGTCGTGTACTCCATCGCGCCGTTCTGCTCCAGGCGGCTGACGATCTCGGCGACCGTCGAGCCCTTCTGGCCGACCGCGACGTAGATGCACTTGACCTGCTTGTCGGTGCCCCACAGCTCGCGCTGGTTGATGATCGTGTCGATCGCGATCGCGGTCTTGCCGACCTGCCGGTCGCCGATGATCAGCTCGCGCTGCCCGCGCCCGATCGGCGTCATCGCGTCGATCGCCTTGATGCCGGTCTGCAGCGGCTCCTTCACCGGCTGGCGCTGCACCACGCTGGGGGCCTGGACCTCCAGACCGCGGCGGCCGGCGATCTTCGACTCGTCCAGCGGGCCCTTGCCGTCCAGGGGGCGCCCCAGCGGGTCGACGACGCGGCCGAGGTAGGCGTCGCCGACGGGCACCGACAGGACGTCGCCGGTGGGCTTGACCTCGTCGCCCTCCTCGACGGAGGCGGCGTCGCCGAACAGCACGGCACCGACGGTGTGCTCCTCGAGGTTGAGCGCCATGCCGAACAGACGCCGGCCGTCGGCGTCGAGCCCGAAGTCGAGCAGCTCGTTGGCCATCACGCCGGGCAGCCCGGCCACGCGCGCGATGCCGTCGCCGGTCTCGATCACACGGCCGACCTGCTCGCGGGTCGGCTTGTACGTGTAGTCGCCGAGGCGGGCCTGGAGGACGCTGGTGATGTCCTCGGGGGAGATGCTGAGGTCCGTCATCAGGGAGGGCTCCTGTGTGCTGCGCGACTAGGCGCCGGTGAGGCGGGAGCGGAGCTCGGCCAGCCGCCGCGCGAGGCTGCCGTCGATCACGGTATCGCCGACGCGCACGATGACGCCGCCGACCACGTCGGGGTCGACGGTGGCCTTGACCGTCACCGACTGGCCCGTGGCCTTCTCGATGGCCGCGGTCAGGCGGCGCTGCTGGTCCTCGTCGAGCGGCACCGCGGTGCGGACCTCCGCGACCGCCTGCCGCCGCTCGCGGGCGGACAGCTCGACGAAGGCGTCGATGATCTGCGGCAGCTGGCGTGCGCGACCGGCCTCCACCAGGAACATGACGGCGCTGACCGTCTGCGGGTGGGCCCTGCCGGCGAGCAGCCCCTCGACCACCGACAGCTTCGCCCCGGTCTCCAACGCCGGGTCGGTGAGGCGCTGGCGCAGCTCGGCGTTCGACTCGACGAGCCGGGCGATGCGGTAGAGCTCGTCCTCGACGCGCTCCAGCGCGCCTTCGGCGCGGGCGACCGACAGCAGCGCCCGCGCGTAGCCGGCGACGATGTCGCCGTCGCCGGCGACGCCGGCCGCGGCCACGCCGGTGGGGTCATCGGCGTGGGAACCGGTGGGGCTGCGGTAGTCGTCGCTCACGTCAGTTCAGTCCCGACAGCTCGTTGATGTACTGGTCGACGAGCGCGCGGTGCTGCTCGGCGTCGAGCTCCTTCTGCACGATCCGGCTGGCCAGCTGCACCGACAGCGTGGCCACCTGCCCGCGCAGGTCCTGGATCAGCCTGCCGCGCTCGGCCTCGGCGTCGGAGCGGGCGCGCGCCACGATCTGGCTCGCCTCCTCCTCGGCCTTGGCGACGATGTCCGCGCGCACGCGCTCGGCCTGCTCGCGGGCGGCCTCCACGATGCGGTTGGCCTCCGAGCGGGCGTCGGCGAGCTGCTCCTCGTACTGGCGGCGCAGCTTCTCGGCCTCGACGCGCTGCGCCTCGGCCTCCTCGATCTGGCCCTGGATCTTGGCCGCGCGCTCCTCGAGCATGCGGTTCAGCGCCGGGAAGACCTTCCAGACGAGCACCGCCAGAAGCAGCACGAAGGCGACGGCACCCCAGATGAGCTCGGCGGCGTCCGGCAGCACGAGGGCGACGCCCGACGCCTCCTCACCCTCCGCGGCGGCCAGCACGAGCGGCACGACGTTCAGCTGCATGGCGGCTCCTTCCTGGACGTCGCGACGGCTAGACGATGAAGCTCAGCACGAAGCCGAAGAGGGCGAGCGCCTCGACGAACGCGATGCCCAGGAACATCGTCGTGCGGACCATGCCGGCGGCCTCGGGCTGCCGGGCCATGGCCTCGATGGCCTTGCCGATCAGGAACCCCAGCCCGATGCCGGGGCCGATCGCGCCGAGGCCGTACACGAGGCCGGCACCGATCGAGCCGATGTCACCTTCCATGAGCGGATTCCTCCTCCAAGGGCGCCGGAGCGCCGTAGCAGACGGGGGTCGAGTGGATCTGGGCTAGTGCTCGGGGTGCAGCGAACCGCCGATGTAGACGGCCGTGAGGATCGTGAAGATGTACGCCTGCAGCAACCCCACCACGAGCTCGAAGCCCACCAGCAGCGGTGAGGCGATCAGCGCTCCCAGGCCCACCGGCAGGCCCGGCCCGAACACCAGGAACGCGTGGATCGTGATGAAGATCAGCGTGAGGATGATGTGGCCCGCCAGCATGTTCGCGAAGAGACGGACTGCCAGCGTGAGGGGCCGGGACACGAACGCCTGGATGATCTCGATCGGCGTCAGCAGGATGTAGAGCGCCTTGGGCGCCCCGGGCGGGAACAGCGTGTTCTTCAGGTACCCGCCCAGGCCCTGCGCCTTGACGCCGAAGAAGTGGTACAGCACGTAGACCACGGCCGTCAGGAAGGCGGGGATGGCCATCCGCGACGTGGGCGGGAAGTTGATGAAGGGCAGGATCTCGAACAGGTTGTTCATCCACACGAACAGGAAGATCGTCGTGAGGAGGGGCACGAAGCGCAACCCGTCCGAGCCCATCGCCTGCAGCGCGATCTGATCGCGGATGAAGTCGACGACGGCTTCGCAGGCGGCCTGGAACTTGCCGGGGACGATCTTGGGCTTGTTGAAGGCGATCAGGAACAGCACCGCGGCGATGACCGCCGCCAGCAGCGACAGCAGCGCCACGCGGTTGAAGGCGAAGATCGTGTCCTGGAAGAGGAACGCGGGCCACTCGAACAGCTCGTTGACCGGCGGCAGGTGCCACGGCCCGCCGTACTCGACTGCGGCCAGGAACAAGCTCACGCCTTCGTCCTTTCGGTGTCGTCGGCGGCCGGTGCCGACCGTGTGGCGTCGACCCAGAACAGCCGCGGCGTGCGAGACACGGCCCTGACCTCCCAGGTCAGCGCCGCGATCAGGAGCACGGCGGCGGCGATCGCCAGGCTCGGGCCGTGGATCGCCTCGACCGGGCGCAGCAGCACGATCAGCAGCGCGTAGATCATCAGGCGCAGCAGGTAGCCGCCGAGCGCGGCCGCCAGCAGCGCCGTCGGGCCGAAGCGGGCAGCCAGGGACAGCATGCCGCCGGTCATCAGCAGCATGCCGGCCACGACCGCGGTGGCGATGCCCGCACCCAGGGCCCCGCCGGCTCCGGCGACGGCGGCGGCCACGGCCACGACCGGCACCGCCAGAGCCAGGACCAGCACGATGGCCGACCCGGCCAGGCGCAGCTCGACCGGGTCGTCCGCGCTCACCGGACCGGGCGCCGCAGCGGCGGGACTGGCCGGCCCGGAGTGCGCGCGGCGCAGCAGGGTCCGCTCAGTCGTTCGCAACCGGAGCGCCTTCCCTCGTCGTGCCAGCCGTCGGCGTGCTGGTGCTCGGGTCGTTGGTCTTGAGCCACACGAGGTAGATCCCGGCGGCGTTGCCGACCAGGAACCCGATCGCCATGAGCCACGGCTCGGTGCCGAGCCAGCGGTCCAGCAGCCAGCCGATGCCGCCCCACACGAGCGTCGCCGTGAGCAGCTCGACCGCGAGGACCCACCCCAGGCTGGGGTCGGACAGCGTCGGGTCGGGTCGACGCGGGCTCGCCTCAGACGACGGCGCGACGTCGCGCACGGGTTTGGAGGGCGTCATGGCCGCCGGAGTCTACGCGGGCTGTCAACGCCGTGTCAAAGGCGTAAGACACCGTGTTTCCGCAGGTCAGAGGCCGCTTCGACGACATCCGGGAGGGACTTTGAGAAAAGTTGCACAAGCAGCGCGGCTTCCGCGGGGGTCACTCCCGCGAGCGCACCACCGGAGGTCGCGACGAGGACGTGTCGTCGGCCGTGCGCTCAGCGCGCAGCCGTTGTCCGAGGCGGCCCGCGGCGACGAACGCCAGCGCCCCGGCGATGCCGGCGCCGAGCACGCCGGTGACCACGGGCAGGGGCAGCACGCTCACGCCGACCGCGCCGAAGGCGATGAGCGCCGACCAGTAGTACATGATCAGCACCGCGCGCCGGTGCGAGTGGCCGATCTCCATGAGCCGGTGGTGCAGGTGCTCCTTGTCGGGGCTGAAGATCGCCCGCCCCGACAGCAGCCGTCGCAGGATCGTCGAGGTCGTGTCGAAGAACGGCACCGCCAGCACCAGCACCGGCACGAGCACGGGGACCGAGATCGCCGCGAAGTCGCCGCGGCTGGGCGCCACGGTGCCGCCGATGGCGGCGACGCCGCCGGTGGCCAGCAGCATGCCCAGCAGCATCGCGCCGGTGTCGCCCATGAAGATCGACGCCGGGTTGAAGTTGTGCAGCAGGAAGCCCAGGGACGCCCCGCTGACCGCGGCCAGCAGCAGCGGCGCGGAGGTCGTCGCCTGGTCGGTCACGGCCTCCGACAGCACCGCGTAGAAGAACAGCGCCGTGGCCGCGATGGCCACGATCCCCGCCGCCAGCCCGTCGAGCCCGTCGACGAGGTTGACGGCGTTGATCATCGCGACCACCGCGAAGATCGTCAGCAGCGCGGCGAGGTCGAAGTTCAGCGAGACGATGCTGCCGGGGTTGCCGGGGATGTAGACGAAGCGCAGCTGGATGCCGCCGAGCAGGACGAGGATGCCGGCCGCGGTGGTCTGCCCCGCCAGCTTCGCCGGCGCCGACACGCCGCGGGTGTCGTCGACGACGCCGATGGCGACCAGCAGGATCCCGGCGAGGACCGCCGCCTCCGGCTCGCTGGTGGTGCGGAACACCTCCGCGAAGCTGCCCAACCGCGAGCCGACCCCGATCGCGGCGAGGACCCCGGCGAAGATCGCCAGGCCGCCGAGCGTGGGCGTGCGGCGCGTGTGGACGTGCCGCTCGCCGGGCTCGGCCACGGCCCCACCCCACGTCGCGAGGCGACGCACGAGCGGTGTGACGAGCGCCACGGTGGCGAACGCCACCCCGAAGACGATGAGGTGGTCCACGAGGGGTGGTCAGGCGGCCGACCCCGACGGCAGCGTCGGATAGGCCGGGAACCGGCGGCACAGCTCGGCGACGTCGGCGCGCACCGCGGGCACCTCCGACTCCGACTTCAGCACGCGGCCGATGAGGCGGGCGATCTCGGTCATCTCCGCGGTGCCCATGCCCTGCGTGGTCACCGACGGCACCCCGACGCGGATGCCGGACGCCACCATCGGCGGGTTGGGGTCGTAGGGGATCGCGTTCTTGTTGAGCGAGATGCCCGCCGCGTCGCAGCGCTTCTCGGCCTCCGCACCGGTCAGGTCGAGGGCGGTGAGGTCGGCGAGCAGGTAGTGGATGTCGGTGCCGCCCGAGACCATGCGCAGCCCCTCGCCGACCAGCGCCTCGGCGAGCGCCCGGGCGTTGGCGACGACCTGCTGGGCGTACTGTTTGAAGGCCGGCTCGGCGGCGAGCTTGAAGGCGACGGCCTTGGCCGCGATCGAGTGCATCTGCGGGCCGCCCTGCAGCATCGGGAAGACCGCCTTGTCGACGGCCTTGGCGTGCTCGGCGGTCGACAGGATCGCCCCGCCGCGCGGGCCGCGCAGGGTCTTGTGGGTGGTGAAGGTGACCACGTCGGCGTAGGGCACCGGGTTGGGGTGCACCCCGCCGGCGATGAGGCCGACGAAGTGGGCGCAGTCGACCATGAGCTTGGCGCCGACCTCGTCGCAGATCTCGCGGAAGGCGGCGAAGTCGATCTGCCGCGGGTAGGCCGTGTAGCCGGCGACGATGACCTTGGGACGGCGCTCGCGGGCGATGGCGCGGACCTCGTCCATGTCGAGCAGCTCGTCGGAGCGCCGCACGCCGTAGGCGGCCACGTCGTACCACTTGCCGGAGAAGTTGACCGGCGAGCCGTGCGTGAGGTGGCCGCCGTGCGCCAGCGACATCGCCATGATCGTGTCGCCGTGCTCCACGCCGAGGGCGACGTAGGCGGCCATGTTGGCCTGCGCCCCCGAGTGGGGCTGGACGTTGGCGTGCTCGGCGCCGAACAGCGCCTTGGCGCGCTCGATGGCCAGCGACTCCGCGACGTCGACGAACTCGCAGCCGCCGTAGTAGCGCCGCCCCGGGTAGCCCTCGGCGTACTTGTTGGTCAAGACGCTGCCCTGGGCCTCGAGCACCGCCGGCGGGGTGAGGTTCTCGCTGGCGATCAGCATGAGGTTGGTGCGCTGGCGCTCGAGCTCGTCGGCGATGGCCTCGGCGATCTCGGGATCGGCCTCGGCCAGCGGGCGGTCGACGGCGGCCGTAGTCGTGTCGGACATGAGCTGGCTCTCCTCGATGGTGGTGATCTGGTCGAGCCGACGCTGGTGGCGGCCGCCGTGGAACGGCGTGGACAGCCACAGCCTGACGATCTCGTCGGCGAGGCCCGGAGCCACCACGCGGCCGCCGAGCGCGAGGACGTTGGCGTCGTTGTGCTCCCGCGACAGTCGCGCGGTGTAGAGATCGTTGCACAGCGCGGCCCTGATACCGCGCACTTTGTTCGCCGCGATCTGCTCGCCCTGGCCGCTGCCGCCCAGGACGATCCCGCGGTCGGCGCGGCCGCTGACGACGGCGCGCGCCACGGCGGCGCAGATGGGCGGGTAGTCGACCGGGTCCGGCGAGTGGGTGCCGAGGTCGTCCACCTCGTGGCCGTCGCCGCGCAGCAGCTCGACGAGGTGCGTCTTGAGGACGAAGCCGGCGTGATCGGATCCGATGGCGATGCGCATCAGGCGCCTCCCGTGTCGTCCCCGTCCTCGCCGGGTGCCGCGTCGGCGGCGGGGTCGGCGCCCTGCGGCGAGCTCTGCGTCGGGGCCGGCGCCGGCGGCGAGTCCTGCGTCGGGGGCGGCGTCGACGACGGTGCCGGCACCGGCTCGCGCTGCGGGCGCTCGCCCCAGCCGACCCGGCCCTCCGCCACCGCCATGACGTCGTCGGTGGGGATGGCCCCCTCGCGCAGCACCTCGGCGTGGCCGCGGCTGACGTCGACGATGGTGGAGGTCGGGCGCTCGCGCGGGCCGCCGTCGACGTACAGGGCGACGGCGTCGCCGAACTGCCGCTGCAGCTCCTCGAGGCCGGCGGGCCCGCCGGACAGCGACGGCGCGGACGTGCACGCCAGCGGGCCGACCTCGGCGATGACGCCGAGGAGGAGGTCGTCGGCGGGCATGCGCAGCGACACCGTCTCCGTGGTGTCCCCCAGGTCCCAGGTCAGCCCGTCGGCGACGGGCAGGACCAGCGTCAGCGGCCCCGGCCAGTAGGACGCCATGAGGCGGTCGGCGGCCTCGGCGACGTCGTCGACCAGGCCCACGACCTGACGCGGGCTGCGGATCAGCACCGGCAGGGGCACGTCGCGCCCGCGCCGCAGGAAGCCGAACATCTTGCTGGTCGCGGTGGCGTTGAAGGCGTCGGCGACGATGCCGTAGACGGTGTCCGTCGGCACGACGGCCACCTCACCGGCCGCGAGGACGTCGACCGTCTGCTTGATCGCGGCGGCGAGTGGCTCGAGCGGGATGACCTGGCTCACACCGCCAGATGCTACCGGGGCACGGCGGCGGTGCCCGCGGCCGGCCGGCCGGGGGCCGGCGGCGGCAGCTGCGCCTCGACGACGCGCGGCCGGCCGGCGAGGTCGGGCAGGACGCGCGCCGCGCTGAAGCCGGCGCGGCGCAGCCGCTCCGCCGTGGCGGCGCCGCGCACGTCGGCGACCTCGAGCAGCAGCCAGCCGCCGGGGCGCAGCCAGCGCGGGGCCTCGGCGGTGATGCGATCGACGACCTCGTGGCCGGTGGGGCCGGCCACCAGCGCGGCGGGCGGATCCCACTCGGTCACCTCGGGCTCCAGGCCGGCGAGCTCGTCGGCGGCCAGGTAGGGCGGGTTGCTGACGACGACGTCGACGCGGCCCTGCAGCGCGGGGTCCAGCGGCGCGAACAGGTCGCCGTGGAGCACGGTGACGTCGACGCCCGCGCGGCGTGCGTTGGCACGGGCGAGCGCCACCGCGGCGGGGGACGTGTCGGTGGCCACCACCGTGCCGGCGGCGGACTCGGCGGCGACGGCGACCGCGACTGCGCCGCTGCCGGTGCACGGCTCGACGACCACGCCGCCCGGCGGCACGCGGGCCAGCGCCTGCTCGACGAGGACCTCGGTCTCGGGCCGGGGCACGAACACGCCCGGGCGCACCTCGAGATCGAGGTGGCGGAAGCCGACGCTGCCCAGCAGCAGCTGCAGCGGCTCGCGGGCGGCGCGGCGCGCAAGGTTCGTTTGGTGCTTCTTGCCTTGGGTGTGAGCGAGATAGGAGCCGTCATTTTGATGGACTGTTAGGCACAAACGGCACTCGAATGAGCCGAGGTGGTTCT
>Ga0207864_1002048_pt1 | contig 20121 bp, 12 predicted proteins | sample HigsolmetaAR202D_FD_184834 | JGI IMG/M metagenome (GOLD analysis project Ga0207864, IMG submission 184834) | Ionic liquid and high solid enriched microbial communities from the Joint BioEnergy Institute, USA - AR20-2-D (SPAdes) (version 2) ... | reverse complement strand
GCTCCGTTGGCTTCCACCACCATCCCTTGGCATGTCGCCGACAGAGGCGGACCGCTATCCGTCATCCACTGCACGACGTCCATCAGGTGCGTCCCCTGGTCCGTCATATTGCCGCCGGAGTAGTCCCAGAACCCGCGCCACCACCGGAACCGCTTCGGCTCTAATGGACGTTTCGGAGCAGAGCCGAGGAACAGATCCCAGTTCAGCTTTCCGGGAAGCGGGCTGTCATCGAGCGGGAGCTGGAAATGCCAGTTCCAGAATGCCTCCACCATGCTGATCCGCCCTAAGCCGCCCTCGCGAATGAACTCACGCGCATTGCGAATAAAGCTCATGCTGCGCCGCTGCATTCCGACCTGAACGATCTGCTTGGATTTCCGGCCCGCATCCACCATCAGTACGCTCTCTTCGAGCGTCAGCGACAGCGGCTTTTCGAGGTACACGTCCAAACCGTGATTGAGCGCATCCTGCAGCATCGGACAGTGATGATGATCGGGCGTCGCGATCATCACAAAATCCATGCCCTTCGCTGCGAGCATTTCCCGATAGTCGTCGTAGGTCCGGGCATCGGGAGACGTGCTCTTGGCCGTTTCCAGATTGGGCTGATACACATCACACAGCGCAACGCATCGCGCGCCTAGCTTATGAAACGTGTTCTTCAGCCAGCGGCCGCGATTTCCTACGCCGATTGCGCCAAACGCCAGGCGGTCGTTGGCTCCCCAAGCCGAGCGCGGCACAAAAAGAGGAGCCGCAACGGAGGCGCCCGTAATAAACTCGCGTCGATTCAAAGTATCCTCCAGCAGCTACGCGCACTAAGCGAGCATCTTTTTCACTACATTGCCGGCGACATCCGTCAACCGGAAGTCACGCCCCATGTGGCGATAGGTGAGCTTTGTATGATCGAAGCCCAGACAGTGCAGGATCGTCGCTTGCAAATCGTGCACATGGACCTTGTCTTGCGTAATGTGAAACCCGAGGTCGTCAGTGGCGCCGATTACCTGTCCGCCCTTGATGCCGCCGCCGGCAAGCCACATGGTGTAAGCGAGCGGATGATGGTCACGCCCTGCATTCTCAGCACTGCTGGTATCGCGGATCTCCACCATCGGAGTGCGGCCAAATTCCCCGCCCCAGACGATCAGCGTTGAATCGAGCAGGCCGCGCCTCTTCAGATCCTTGATCAGAGCGGCAGTAGGCTGATCGGTTGCATCACAGTTTTTCTTAAGGCTCTTGTTGAGGTTCGTGTGCTGGTCCCAGCTGGCATGCATCATCAGGATAAATCGCACGCCGCGCTCGACCATCCGGCGGGCGAGCAGACAGTTCGTGCCGAACTGCTTTGTCGCCTCGTTGTTGATGCCGTACATTTCGAGCGTCTCCGGCGATTCCTTCGAGAAGTCGAGCAGTTCGGGAGCTGACATCTGCATCCGGAACGCAAGTTCGTAGTTGGCGATGCGCGACGCAATCTCGAGGTCGCCGGTCCGCGTCAAGTGTTCCTGATTGAGATCCCGGAGCGCATCGAGCCCGGCTCGCTGAGTTTCCATGCTGACGCCTTCAGGGTTGGAGAGATAAAGGATCGGATCGCCGGAGCTTCGGAATAGTGTCCCCTGGTAGGTGGACGGCAGGAATCCGCTCGAGAAGTTGCTGGCCCCGCCGCTCGTTCCAACGCCGGACGCAAGCACGACAAATCCGGGCAAATTCTGGCTTTCACTGCCTAAGCCATAGGTTACCCACGCTCCGATTGTCGGCCGGCCGAACTGAGTGCTTCCGGTCATCAGGAGCAACTGGCCCGGATGGTGATTAAAGGCCTCGGTGTACATGGAGCGCACCAGACAGATATCGTCGGCGCAGGAAGCGATGTGCGGGATGTAGTCGGAGAACTCGATGCCGGACTGCCCGTGCGGTTTGAAGACTCGAGGGCTTGCAAGGACCTTTGCGTCCTTCTTGATGAAGGCCAGCTTCAGGTCCTTGGTCATCGACTCGGGCAAAGGTTTGCCGCTCCACTTCTCCAGCCCGGGCTTCGGATCGAAAAGATCCATCTGGCTCGGACCGCCCTCCATGAACATGAAGATGACGTTCTTTGCCTTGCCGGGGAAGTGAGGTTTCTTCGGAGCCAGCGGGCTGGCAACGCCGGAGACCTCGGCCGTGCGCCCTTCAATGCCCATGAGATGGGCGAGGGCAATGATCCCCAAGCCGCCGGCGCAATGCGTGAAGAAATGCCTCCGCGTTTGGAGACGCTGAAACTCCTTCAGATCCATGACCTATTCCCTCGTAATGAACTCGTCGGTGTTCAACAACACCCGGCTGATCCCCACCCATGCGGCCGCCTCCTCCGGGGCTATGCCCTCCGGCGGAACAGGCATCAACGCAACCACCTGCTTCGGGTCTCCTCGCAGGATGGAAAGCTGCTGATCCAGGTACTTGCCCAGCCGCTCCGCCTCCGTCGGTGAGGGAGGGCGTCCCAGAGCCGTTTCAAAGGCATAGCGAATCCGGTTTGTGAAGCCTTCACCGGCTCTATCGAGAATGCGCAATGCGAAGGCCTGAGCAGCCTCGAAGAAGACGGGATCATTCAGCAGATTCAGCGATTGGAGAGCCGTGTTGGATCGCGACCGCCGGCTGCAGGCAACATTCGAATCCGGAGCGTCGAAACTGATGAGCTGCGGATACGGAGTCGTGCGCTGGAAGTGGATGTACAGCCCGCGCCGATAACGCGCAGGGCCCTGGCTTTCTTCCCACTTGACGCTGTTCGCGTAGCCAAGCTCGGCCACGCCGGGAGGAAGCGGAGGCCGGACGCTGCGGCCACCGATTTCCGTATTCAGCAGCCCTGACACGAAAAGCGCGGAATCGCGGATCAGTTCCGCCTGCAGTCGCAGACGCGATTGACGGGCAAGAAGCGTGTTGTCCGGGTCTCGTTCCAGCAGATCCTTTCGGATTGCAGAGGACTGCCGGTACGTTGCCGAAGTAACGATCAACCGGTGCAGCTGCTTAAGACTCCATCCTCGCTCCATGAACTCAGCTGCGAGCCAGTCCAGCAGCTCGGGGTGCGAGGGGCGTTCCCCCTGCGTGCCAAAATCCTCGGAGGTTCGTACCAATCCCTTGCCGAAAAACTCCTGCCACGCGCGATTCACCGTGACGCGCGCGGTGAGAGGATTCTCGCGGGAGACAAGCCAGCGAGCCAGAGCCAGGCGGTCCGGCTTGCCGTTATGCTTCAGCGGGGGCAGCACAGCGGGTGTGCGAGGCTCTACCTCCAGACCTTTCTCCCGGTAGTCCCCCTTGATGGCAATGTAGGCTTTCGGAGCCGAAGGATTTTCCACCATGACGGGTGCAAGCGACAGGTGGGGAAAAGTCCGATTGAGCGCCGCTAACTCCTTTCGCAGTTCCTTCAGCTTTTCCAGCTTCTCTTTGTCGCGGTTTCGGGTCGGCCCGTAGGTGGAGATGAAGTAATCGGTGACGAGCTGCCGCTGATACCGATTCCGCTTCTCAGGACCCATGCGAATGAGCTTCTCGGCGTCATCCAGCATGGCCTTCATGGACGTGACCGCGAAATCCCACTCGACATCCTTGCCCGGATTGTCCAGCGCTGCGAGGACGAGCTTCTCCCATTCAGTCTGGAGAGCTGGCACTTCGTACTTTTCCAGAAGCTCCTGGCGCTTCCGATCGTATTCCGGTCTGGCCCTCAAGTAGGGTCCGATCTCGCCCGGCAACGGAGCTTCCATATACTGCTCGTCCGCGCTGTTCACAAAAGCGAGGAGCTCGTAATACTCCTTCTGGCTGATCGGATCGTACTTGTGGTTGTGACACTGGGCGCAGCCGACCGTCAGCCCCAGCCACACCGTGCCAATCGTATTTGTCCGATTCACCAGTTGCTCGAACCGCGCCTCGGCGCGATCGGTGCCCGCCTCGCGATTTGTGAGTGTATTGCGGTAGAAGCCGGTAGCCACGCGGTCGTCGACAGTGGCGCCGGGCAGTAGATCGCCGGCAAGCTGTGCGATGGTGAACTGGTCAAAGGGCATGTCGCTGTTCAGCGCCTGGATCACCCAGTGACGCCAGCGCCAGGCCCACGGGCGAGACTGATCCTTCTCGTATCCGTCGCTGTCCGCATAATGGGCCAGATCCAGCCAGTGGCGCGCCCATTTTTCGCCGTAGTGAGGCGAAGCGAGCAGGCGGTCCACCTGACGCTCCCACGCGTCCGGACGATTATCTGCAAGCCAGGCAGCCATCTCCTCTGGCGTTGGCGGCAGACCCGTCAGGTCAAGGCTAAGCCGCCGGAGCAGCGTTCTCCGGTCCGCTTCCGCCGACGGGGCAATCGACTCTGATTCAAGTTTCGAAAGAATGAAGCGGTCGATTGGATTCCGAACCCAGGAACTCTGTTTAACATCTGGAGGAGCCGGCTGAACGATTGGCTTGAAAGCCCAGTGCTGATTGACCGGTTTCGATTCTTTCGCTTTCCGAGACGCTGGCCAAATTGCGCCGCTGTCAATCCACGCGCGCAATTGATCGATCTCCGACGCGCTAAGCGGGGGACCTGACGGCGGCATCCTCACACCGTCTTTGGTGCTAACGACGCGTTGAATCAGTTTGCTCTCTTGACTTTTGCCTGGAATAATCACCGGACCCGCGTAGCTTCCCTTCAGAGCCGCTTCCCCGTCATCGAGACGCAAGCCATTCATCTGCTGCGCCGCGCCATGACACCCCGTGCAGCGCTTCTGAAAGATCGGTTCAATCTCACGAGCGAAATCAGTGCCGGTGCGGGCAGGTGGTCCGGACTGCTGCGCGGGACTGCCGTGGAGCCCCGCGACAACGATTGACAACAGAGTCAGGATTTGTAATCGTCCCCGCATTTCTCGCTCAACATCATACCTTCGCAAGCAGAGATGTGAAAGCCCCGGAACCCACGTATTTGCGCACCGGAAGAGCCTCATCTGCTGAGGCGCTCTCGCCGGAGAATGTCGCGCCAATTGAGCACAAGAACAACAACAAGACATTGTTGCGTTCCTGATCCGTGTTTCCGGCCGTCCGATTGACGCTGGCTTCATTACCACGTGGAGGCCTGGAACCTTTTGAAGGATCGGGGAGTTGCCTCAATTGTGAGATCGTTTGACGGCTTGACGGCCTGAAAGCAATCTACTAATCTCTAGTTAGGTAAGGGACTTTCATCGTGATGAAGATATCGGTCAAGGGCGAGTATGCACTGCAGGCTGTCTTTGATCTCGCCTTGCAGGAAGCGGGGCAGCCGGTGAAGATCGCCGATATCGCCCAGCGCCAAAAGATCCCGCAAAAATTCCTGGAGCTGATCCTTGCAGGCCTGAAACACGGTGGATTTGTTGAATCCAGACGAGGAGCGGAGGGAGGTTATCTGCTTGCCCGTCCTCCGGAAGCGATCACCGTCGGAGAGGTATTGCGCTATGTCGAGGGCACACGATCGGGGCGAGGGGCCAAACGACGTCCGGATAGCCCCTTTGCCGAGATGTGGAACCGGGTCGACCAGGCTGTGAGCGAGGTGATTGATCGCACCAACTTTGCCGAGCTGAAGCGAACGTGGCGTGAACGCCAGCACAGCTATGTGCCGAATTGGGAGATATAGACAGTGATATTTGAAGATAATTCGCTCAGTATTGGGCGCACTCCTCTCGTAAGGCTTAACCGCATCACCAATGGTGCACCAGTAACCATGCTCGCCAAGGTCGAGGGCCGCAACCCGGCTTTTTCGGTAAAGTGCCGGATTGGCGCTTCGATGATCTGGGACGCGGAGAAACGCGGCGTTCTGCGACCTGGCAAGGAGTTGATCGAACCGACCAGCGGCAACACAGGCATCGCGCTTGCCTTCGTCGCCGCCGCCCGCGGTTACCCGATCACTCTGACAATGCCGGAGACGATGTCGCTGGAGCGCCGCAAGGTGCTCAGGATTCTGGGCGCCAATCTCGTTTTGACGGAAGGGCCGGCAGGAATGAAAGGCTCCATTGCCAAAGCCGAGCAGATGGTGGCCGAGTACCCCGACCGGTACGTGATGCTCCAGCAGTTCAAGAACCCGGCCAATCCCGAGATCCACTTCCGGACGACCGGACCTGAGATTTGGGAGGATACGAACGGGGCGATCGATGTTCTCGTGGCGGGCATCGGCACGGGCGGCACCATCACCGGGGTGTCCCGCTACATCAAGAACGAGAAGAAGAAGAAAATCATATCGGTAGGCGTGGAACCCGCGACGAGCCCTGTCATCACACAGACGCTGCGGGGTGAGACTCCAACGCCAGGTCCGCATAAGATTCAAGGCATCGGGGCCGGTTTCATCCCCGACACATTGGATCTGTCCGTGGTAGACCGGGTTGAGCTGGTGACGAATGAGGAGGCCATCGAAACTGCACGCAGGCTTGCACGAGAAGAGGGCCTGCTTTGTGGGATTTCGTGCGGCGCCGCCGTAGCTGTCGCTTTGCGCCTAGCCCGCGAACCGGAGATGCGCGGCAAAACGATGGTCGTAGTTCTGCCCGACGCAGCGGAACGCTACCTCACTTCCGCGCTTTTCGAGGGCATGTTTAACGACTGATCGAAACAAAGAAGCGGGCGCTTTTGGGTGATTAGGGGAGAGCGCCCGCCAACGTAACGGGGATTTGACTGTAAATACGAAATTCGATAGCCGGAAGGTTACGCCTGCCCGAACAAATTTGAAAAAAATTCGCTGGCCCCGGATTTGGGTGTGGCGCCGTCAAGAGCAAATAAAAGGCGAAGAGCAGAAGCTGAGGCGCCACCTGCGGTTTACCCCTGCTTCGTGGCGAGCTCGGTAGCGTCGGCCGGCTGTCCGGACCTCCAGCCTTCGAGCGAGGCTTCCCGTTGGCGGGGCAAACTGACCGCGTTAAACCAGAACAACGCAATCTGCTCGGCCACACGGAACATCTCGTTCAAACCAATTGGTTTGTGCACGTAGCAGTTTGCGTGCAGATCGTAGGCTAGGGCCAGATCGGACTCAGCTTCCGACGAGGACAGAACGATAACGGGAATCCGGCGAGTACTGCTGTTCTGTTTGATCTCCCTCAGAATCTCATGCCCGCTCTTCCCTGGCAGATTAAGATCCAGCAAAACCAAGTCCGGGATTTTTCGATCCGTAGCTCCGCTCAAACTGCGAAGCGCTTGGTCTCCGTCGGAGGCGACGGTCATCGTGTAGGGAAAGCCGGCCTCCTTCAACGCCTGCTGCAACAGAAACGCATCTCCAGGATTGTCTTCAACAAGCAATAGATGTGGCGGTGTACGGGCTGCGCCACTTCTGGCCGAACCGTTACTTTCCCCCGTCGCGGCAACGGGGGATTGTTCCCCTTCGGGTGTTTCGTTTGCTAAGCCCGTAACCCGCGCTAGGGCGTCTCCCGGCAGCGGCTTCCGGGTTCCCCGTGTCATAAAGGGTCCTCCCTTAAGGACTCACACGCCTTAAAGCAAACGCTTTGCCACTTTCTTTCATAGTGAAACTCCCTTTCGTTGCAACGCAGTTGAAATGGCAAGAGCGGGTCGGTTCGTCACGGATTGCTGGCCGACAGTAAAGATTACAACGGGTACCGTAAAGAATGTTCACACCTGTGCACCTCGTGTTGGGTCCGACGCACATCGAACAGAGAGCGGGCAGTATACGAAACTCGGCATTTCGCGCCTCGCGCCTTCGACACGACAGGAGCCAAGGTCAAGTTCGCACCGCCATCGAGGGCAATTGGGTTGCAGAAACATTTGCGGTAGCTGGATCGACGCTAGGCTTGGCTGTCTAAGACGCGACCGCGTGACCAAATGTTTCTCACAAAGATTGTGATTGCGAAAAAGGGGCCCGGTTTGCCGCAAATCGCCTGATGAAATCATTCATCGCACAATCGTCTACAGTTGGCTTAGCGGTCTTGCTTCGGAACCGACATAAATGGAGTGGGTGGCAAGCTCTGAAGGAGGCAGACCGAGGATCCTCGGCTTCAAAACCACTAGCACATGGCTGTAATCTTTCCGCGATATGTTCGAGCGAAAGACAGGCCCAATGGCAGGCAGCGTCGAAAGCCCCGCCATTCCGCTGTAGCTCTTTGCGCTCGAGACGCTCAGCAATCCAGCCATCACGGCGAGTTCCCCTTCCTTGAGCCGCATACGGGAATTGAACTTCCTGGTCGAGATCACGGGGATCCCGTTGAGCATCGCACCCGTCAGGACCTTATACTCCGCCTCCACTTCTAGTGTGACCTCGCGATCGCCGTGTAGGAAGGGCGTGAGCTTTAAGACCACGCCGAGATCCTCAAAGGAGATCGTCGGGGGAGGTAGGCCGCGAAGATCACCCGGATCTGCTCCGGAATAAGCGGCTGTCACGATCGGGTATTTGTCGCCCACGTGCAGTGTGGCCGCCTTCCCTTCAAGGGTGCGGACCTCGGAGCGAATGATCGTGTCGGCGGAGGACTGCGTCATCAGCCCGAACAGGTCGGAGCTGGCAAGCCCTACGCCAAACAGCGTCCGGCCGCCGCCGAATGTCGCAAATCGAGTGAATCCGGCGGGAATAGATTTGACCTCGTTGCCAAAGTTGACGATGGGAAACAGCGTCTGGAGCCGGAGGCCGTAATCCAGCGCCGAGCTTCGATTGACAGCCAGAAACTCCACTTCAACGCTCACCTGCCCGCTGTAGCCCAGAAGCTGTTCCATCAGAAGCTGGGCCGGATAGACTTTGGAGAGCCGGTCGCGCACAAGAATCAGCCGCTGATCGCTGTCCACAACGAGGCGCTGAATCTCCATCAATTGCTGGACTGAGCGCGCCAGCTCCTGCGCCTCCTGAATCGTGACTGGTCCGGGAATGGGTATCAGAACGGCTGCGGTGGGTTCCACCTCCTGCCGCTTCTGCGGTGTATCTTTGACGACCAGCGCCAGGCGATCCCCGATGGGGACGAGAAACGACGATGTGGACGCCTCGAGCGCGTGCAACGCCTCCCGGTAGTTGACGTTTTCCATCCGAAAGCGGATGAGAGGACCTGCCGCCGGATAGTCGCCGTCGAAGACCGCGTCCAGTCCGTAGGCGCGTAAGACCTCCTCAAACAACTGACGGGCAGTAGCCCTGAGGTCAAAGGATTTGAGTTCCGGGGCCCCTTTCAGCTCCCTGGGCGGCTGAGGCTGGCGGGCCTGCTCAATTTCCTCGCGCGGTATCCGCTCCACAGGCGCGGGCGCCCCATCCTCGAGCGCCTCTTCCAGGGCGGGCACGCGGAGGTGTGGAAGCGCCTTTGGGCGGATTGCGTTGCTGAACGCGCGGTACTTCTCATTCCCGGGATCTTTGGCAACTGCTTGAGAGTAAAGCAGAAATGCACGCGCAGCATCGCCTTGCTTCTCAGCCTTCCGGCCATAGGCAAAGAGCTGCTTCGCGCTCTGTGCTGAGACGGGCAGAGCTGTCAGAATGATCAACAGGAACGGGAACACAGAGTACAGTTGACGAAATAACTACGCTAAGCGTGCAAACGTGTTGCAGGGAAAAGCAGGTAGAGGGATCAGCACCTGCGTTTCGCCCCAGTCAAGCCCGGTTTCCCTTGCACACCCGCGGGCGCTTCCGCGTCTAGGAAGCAGGACGCATGCACTCGGCGAAACTGTGGTGTGCCCTTTTCCTGCTAGCTTCCGCGCTCGCGCCGCAAAATCCGCCTCCCTCCTCCGGGCCGCCAGCCGGATTCGTTCGGCCTCCTCGCGATCCCTCGATCGTTGAAGGCGTGGTGGTCCACGACCTGACCGGGCAGCCTCTGAGCCGGACTCGCGTGATGCTGCAGCGTCTCGACAACAAGCGGTCCGTTGCGACCATCACTGACAATGATGGCAATTTCCGGTTTCGCGGGCTCGATGCCGGCTTCTACTCCTTCTCGGCCGAGCGGGAAGGTTTTCTGAAGCTGAACCACGTCATCCAAGACGGGCGATTGCGCCAGTCGTTGCTGCTATGGCAGCCCGGACAGCGCATTTCCGGACTGATGGCGCGACTGCGCCCTGCAGGCGTGATTGCGGGAAAGGTGAGACACCCCGACGGAGAACCAGCGATTGGCGTGGGAGTTCAGGCGTTTCGGGAATATTACGTGCGGGGCCGCAAAGCGTACACCCCGGCAGGTTCCGCCATTACGAATGATCTCGGCGAATACCGCATCCACTCGCTCAGGCCTGGCACCTACTACGTGGCAGCGCTCCATCAGCCGCCCGAACCGATGGAAGGCGTAGAGGAACAGATGCCGGATCTGCCTCACACGGTCAGCACCTTTTACTCCTCCGGAACGAACCTCGCCAATGCCATACCGTTGCGGATTACCGCTGAATCTCAAGTGACGACAGCAGACATTGCTCTCCAGCAGGAGCGAACCGTATCGATTCGCGGAGAAGTACTCGATGGAACCACAAATGAGCGGATGATGGCCCCTACGATTTCGCTTCGCTGGCCCGACCTGTACGAAGCGGGTTCCGTTCCGGTCCCGGCGCGTATCCGCATCTCAGAGGGCAGGTTTGAAATCTCAGGCGTCACTCCGGGCAGGTACTGGCTTGTAGCCGAGGGGAGCCGCAACAACCAAAGGCTTTCCGTCCGGCAGCCGATCACGGTGGGACGGTCGTCCATCGAGGATCTCGTCGTGAATCTCACGCCCGAGCGCGAAATTACCGGCCGTGTGCGTTTCGAGGAGGACATTGATTACGGCATGAACACGATGCGGGTGCTCCTCGAGCCGCGTTCAGAAACAGCCACGCGCACATCCGCGCAAATACAGCAGGACGGCTCGTTCTCCGCAAGAGTGATGCCGGACGAAACCTACGACATCTTTGTCGACAACCATCCCAGCACTTCCTACCTCAAGTCCGCCCAATCTGGAAGCACGGATCTGCTCACGAACGGGTTACAGGTGGGCAGAACCGAAGTGGTTCCGCCGATTGAACTGGTGCTTGCTACGAGAGCTGCGACGGTTTCCGGCAACGTCCTCAGCAACGGCGGTCCCGTTGCGGGAGCAACGGTAGTTCTTCTGCCGCAGTCGATGACTGGGCGCGTGCAGGGGATTACCGCAACGGTCGCGAGCGATGCGGGCAGCTACGAGTTTCGCGGTGTTGCCCCTGGGCAATACATCGTGTTTGCCTGGCTCACGGAAATTCCCTGCGAGCCCTTCAGCCCGGAGGCAGCGGCCGAGTGCGCGCCTTTCGGCCGCGCTATTGCCGTGAGGGGCGGCGACGTCGGCGGCGTGGATGTCGTCGTCAGCCGTTAAGAGAGCGCGAGGCTTCCTCCACGCTGTCAAAGAAAGGGAATACCGTATCAAGACGCGTTACTCGGAAGCCGTCGCGAACCTGGCCGGAGGCCCCGGCCATCAGCAGCTTTCCGCCGGAACGCTGAATTGCGTTGAAGCTCGCAATGAACCGCCCGATCCCAGTGCTGTCGATATGTGTAACGCCTGATAAGTCCACAATGATGGTTCTCTTGCCCTCAGCCACCCAGCGTTCGATCAACTGCGGAATCGGTTCGCTTTCCTGCCCCAGCATTAACCGGCCGGCAAGTTTCAGCACAACGACACCTGGCGCAATCTCTGTATGGCTAACGTTCAGCACTCAGAACCCAGCCCTCCAGGCAGCGAGGAAACAGACATATGCAAACGGCATTACAGCTTCTATGGTAGCGTGCTGAAAGGATGGGCGAACTCGAGGGGAATCGCGGTTACCGTGATGCGCCCCTGAAAGCAGAGATCCACGTCCGAACCGGACCGCCGCTCCCGGCCATGGTAGTCCCCTTCATAGATGAAGACGCTGCCTTCCTTGCGGTAGCGCACATGAAGCGGTGAAGGATCCAGAGGGCAGAAGCTGATATCCTCTGCTTCCGCGCAATAGGGCAGGTTGACGTTCCAATAGAACCCGGAGGGTAGTTCGCGCTCCAGAAGCATCCGTAGGACGCGACTCGCGTTCACTGCCGCAGCGGCCCAGTCCACTTCGCCGCCTCGTGCAATGTAATGCGAAATTGCGATCGCGCGGCGTCCCAGGAGCGCAGCTTCGCGAGCGGCCGCTACGGTGCCCGACATGTAGACGTCTGCGCCGAGATTGCCGCCATGATTGATCCCCGAGATCACCCAATCTGCATCAGGAGCCAGGCAAGTCAGGGCAAGACGCGAGCAATCCGCTGGTGTACCATCGACACGGTAGGCAGACGGAGACTGCTGCGCCACAGGGATTGGAACTCCCGTTGTGACACGATGCCCGAGCGCCGAGTGAGGCTCACCCGGCGCAACGATCACCGTTTCGCCAAAGCCGCGGCAGACTTCGGCGAGCGTAGCAAGACCTTGGGCGTCGATGCCGTCGTCGTTCGTAACGACAATTTTCATGCCTAGTTATCGGAGAGGCGGCGAATCAGCGGAAGCGGGCGCGAAAAGCCCTCCTTTTGTTCGATGCGCGCCTCAGGCCTCGAGTTGCGGCCGTCCCGGCGCGGGCCAGTCAAGGTGAAAGAACTTGCCGCGCGGCTGGTCCACGCGCTCATACGTGTGTGCTCCGAAGTAATCGCGCTGTGCCTGAATGAGATTCGCAGGCAGGCGTTCGGAACGATACGAATCGTAGTATGCGAGCGCGGAGAAGAAGCTGGGTGCTGGAATCCCCGCTTCGGCCGCTGTTGCAATCACCCGCCGCCAGTTGTTCTGTGCGCGATCAATTTCGCCCTTGAAGTAGGGATCGAGCAGCAGGTTCGTCAGCTCGGGGTTCCGCTCGTAGGCTTCCGTAATCTTTTGAAGGAAGCGGGCTCGAATGATGCAGCCGCCGCGCCAGATCTTCGCAATCTCTCCAAAGTTCAGCTTCCAGCCGTACTCTGCCTGAGCCGCGCGCATCAATTGAAATCCTTGCGCATAGGCGCAGATCTTGGAGCAGTAGAGCGCGTCGTGGATGGCGTTGATGAACTCCTGCTTATCGCCGCTGAACGCCGGCGCAGGCCCGGACAGCACCTTTGACGCCGCCGTTCGCTCCTCCTTCGCAGCGCTGAGGTAGCGGGCAAAGACGGCTTCGGCGATCGTCGGGGCCGGCACTCCCATATCGAGCGCGTTTGCCGACGTCCACTTACCCGTTCCCTTCTGGCCCGCGGCATCGAGCACGACATCGACGAACGGCTGATTTGTGACAGGATCCTTTTGCTTGAGAATGTCAGCCGTGATCTCGATCAGGAATGAATCGAGCACACCCTGATTCCACGCGCTGAAGATGGAGCTCATCTCCTCCGCGCTAAGGCCCAGGAACCGCTTCATCAGAGCGTAGGCCTCCGAAATCATCTGCATGTCGGCATACTCGATGCCGTTATGCACCATCTTCACGTAATGCCCGGCTCCATCCGGACCAATATAGGTCGCGCACGGAACGCCGCCCTGTACCGGTTTTCCAGGCTTGCCGCCCAGGATCGGCTTACCGGTCGCCGGATCGACCTTTGCCGCGATTGCCGTAAGGATCGGCTCCAGTTCCCGATAGGCCTCGTAGGCGCCTCCAGGCATCAGCGACGGGCCGAATCGAGCGCCTTCCTCTCCTCCGGAAACGCCGCATCCGACGAACCGGATTCCTTTCTCCGCCAGTTCCCGTTCGCGCCGGCTCGTGTCAGTCCATAACGCATTACCGCCGTCGATCACAATGTCGCCAGGCTCGAGATGAGGGACCAAGGAATTGATGACGGAGTCCGTTGCAGTTCCGGCCTTGACGAGAATGATGATCTTTCTAGGGCGCTTCAGAGACTTTGCGAGGTCCTCCACGGAATGCACGCCAACGAGCCCGCCCGGTGTTTCGTGCTGCTCGGCGATGAATTTGTCCGTTACCGATGTTGTGCGGTTATAAACAGTGACGCGAAATCCGTGGTCGGCAATATTCAACGCTAGATTCTGGCCCATTACCGCAAGACCAACGAGACCGATATCAGAAAGGGTTTCCGGCATAAGAATAAGAACAGCTTTTATCGTATCATCCGATGGGCTGGATTCCCGCGCAGCCAGCAATGGCGGCTTATAGGATCCGGATCGTATCGCTCAGCGGCGGTCCGTCTCCCGGCGTTCTCTTTACAGCAGCAGCGGCATGCTCTTCCACGGCGTCTCCTTCGCCGGGAGCAAGGAACAGATTGCTCTCCAAGCCATGCTGCTTCGTGTAGAGTTCCCAGTACCGCCCGCGGGCAGTGTAGAGCTCTTGATGCGTGCCTCGCTCGATGATTCGCCCTCCCTCGACCACCAGAATCTGGTCGGCTCGCCGGATCGTCGAGAGGCGGTGCGCGATGACGAAAGTCGTACGTCCTTGCATCAGGAATGCCAGCCCCTGCTGAATGAGGGCTTCCGATTCGGAATCGAGGCTTGAGGTCGCCTCGTCCAGGATGAGGATGCGGGGATCGGCAAGGATCGCTCTGGCGATGGAAATTCTCTGGCGCTGCCCTCCGGAAAGCTTCACTCCGCGCTCGCCGACGACCGTGTCATACCCTTTCTCGAACCCCAGCGCGAACTCGTCAACACGGGCGATCCGGCATGCTTCAAGGAACTGCTCCTCCGATGCAGACGGGCGAGAGAACATTACGTTCTCCCGAATCGTGCCATCGAACAGGAAGGATTCCTGAAGCACAACGCCGAGCAGCGTGCGATAGGAGGAGAGCTTCACCGTCGACAGGTCGTAGCCGTCGACAAAGACCGCGCCGGAATCCGGAGTATAGAAGGCCGCGATGAGACCAATGATTGTGGACTTACCGGATCCAGAGGACCCGACAAGAGCGGTAACCGTTCCCGGACGAGCCTCAAACGAAATTCCGTGAAGGATCGGCTTTCCCTCTTCGTAGCTGAACGTAACGCTGTCAAACCTGACATATCCCCGGATCTCGCTCGCCGGCACGGCGACAGTACGCCTGGGATCGTTGTCTTCGGGCCGTTCGCGAAGCACTTCGCGCGTTCGTTCCAGACCCGCCACAGCTTCCGTTAGCTGCGTCCCGATCCCCACGATCTGGAACACCGGAGCCACCAAAAACCCGAGAAACAGAGTGAACGTGACAAATCCTCCGAGCGTCAGCTTGCCATCGAGAATCTGTTGCGCGCCGACAAACATCACTAGAGCGCCGACGCCTCCGGTGACAAGGGCCGCGGTGACATTGAGCAGCGAGACGCCTGTCAACGAGCGAATGACGTTGTCCAGCAGACGCTGTACGCCCGCTGCGAAGACTTCCTCCTCCCGCGCCTCGGCGTGATAGCCCTTCACCACGCGCACGCCTCCCAGCGATTCGGTCAGCCGCCCGGTAACCTCCGCGTTGATCTTTCCGCGCTCGCGAAATATCGGACGCAGACTGCGGAACGCGTACTGGAGCACGCAACCGAAGGCGGCAAGGACCACGACCGCAATTAAGGTCATGGTCAGACTAATTCGGAACAGCACGAATAGAGCGATGGCCGCAGTGACAAGACCGCCAAGGAACTCGACCAGACCTGTTCCGACTAAGTTGCGGACGCCTTCGACGTCGGTCATGATTCGCGAAGCCAGCGCTCCGGTCTTGTTTGTGTCGTAGTAGCTCACCGGCAGCCTGCCGACGTGAGCCTGAACCTTGCGCCTGAGCTCTGCGATCAGCCGTTGGGCGGATTTTGACAATAGCTGCGTGAGCGCGTAGGAAGATGCGGCCTGAACGGCAGCAGCGCCCAGCACAACACCTAAAAGCGGACCCAGGAGTTCTCTACGTCCCCGGCCTATGATGTCGTCGATCAAATACTTACTGGAGGCCGGCAGCACGAGTCCCGCGACGCGGCTGATAGCGATGAGCATCAGCCCGATCGCCAGAGCCGCCCGCCTCGGCCGTATCAACTCCCAAATATCTGGAAGCAGCGCCCGAAGGCGTTCCGTAGCTCCCTCTTTCCTCATCTGCCGCCCGTCCTTCCCCAGCTTCCCTCCCGGCTTCCCGAATGGGGCTGGCGTTCTTCTTTCAGGATAGGTCAACAGACAGTTATGGACTGGTTAGGACCCGGCCCTTACGCACTCATGGCGCCGTCCACTAGTTAACAGTCGTAGGCACTCTTACAGTTACTAGGAAAATCAGGGTTGACGGAGTTAGAGACATCGGTTATTCAATAGCTATTACTGTTGTTGGGGGGAAAGCCGGGCATATGACATGGACAGCTTTTGTTGTCCAGTTCACGATTCACACCAAGATCATCCTCTGTTGTTCCGCTCAAGACAGTGCTGATTGTTCGCTCGGGCACGGCCGCCAGGTAAGCCGGCGGGGTTGCTCGGACAAGAGGTCGAGGTTTAGTTTAAGGCTAAGAGAAGAATCTTCAGGGTTTATGATCTCCAAAACTAAGCTACATTGCACAGCCGTCCTGGCGCTGGTGCTTTTGGTGGCAGTACCGGTGGATGCCCAGGTACTTTACGGCTCAATCGCAGGCTTGGTCCAAGATCCGGCAGGCGCAGTAGTGCCCAATGCCACGGTAACAATTCTGAACAAAGTAACCGGAGCCAGCAGAGAGGTCACAGCAGACGAGAGCGGACGCTTCACCGTTCCGAATATGCTGCCCGGAGAGTACGAAATTCGGGTTTCCGCGAATGGATTTCGCACGCTTACTCTCTCGTCGGTGCAGGTTACGATCAACAACGTCACCCGCGTCGACGCCAAGCTGGAAGTAGGCCAGGTGACGGAACAAGTTACTATCAGTGCGACGGCGGCGACTCTGCAAACGGATAAGTCAGACGTTCGAACGGAAATTACTTCGAGCGTCGTCCAGAACATGCCGCTCTCCGCCTATCGCAACTATCAGACGCTGATCAACCTGGTGCCTGGAGCAACGCCCGCGGCCTTCCAGAACGCAGTCGTCGACACGCCGGGACGCGCGCTCACCACGAACGTCAACGGCACGAACAGGAACAACAACAACACGCGCGTTGACGGCGCGACGAACGTGTTTATCTGGTTGCCTCATCACACGGTCTACGTTCAGCCGGTTGAGTCGATCGAAAACGTCAACATCTCCACATCCTCATTCGATGCCGAACAGGGAATGGCCGGCGGGGCTGCGATCACCGTCGTAACGAAATCCGGCACAAATGAGCTTCACGGTGTCCTGTTTGAGTATCACCAGAACCAGCATCTGAAGGCACGGCACTATTTCGACCGCATTGACCGCCTGCCAATGGCGAACATGAACATTTTTGGCGGTACTCTCGGCGGTCCGATTATAAAGAACAAGCTGTTCTTCTTCGGGAGCTTCGAGCGGACAACCGAGCGTTCCGGTCAGGTGGGCGCCTATAGTGTGCCGACCGAAGCGATCCGCCGTGGCGATTTCAGTAACTTAACCGGGCTGTCGCTGATCTACGACCCTGCCACCGGGAATCCGGATGGCTCCGGCCGCACTCCATTCCCGAACAACATCATTCCGGCGAATCGGATCAGCCCGATATTCAACGAGATTCAAAAGATGGCTCCACTCCCGAATCGCCCGGCAACCGATGCATTTGGCCTTTCGCAGAACTACACGGCATCCGGCACCTTCAAATTGGACCGGAACAACTACGACTACAAGTCCAACTGGAACGTTAACGAAAAGCTGATGATCTGGGGCAAGTATAGCCGCATGGATGCTCCGGTAACCGGTCTCGTTCCCTTTGGAGAACTGATTGGCCCAGCCATTGGCTCAGCGAGCCCCGGCGATGGTGACACGACTGTCCAGATACCGACTTTAGGGTTCAACTACGTCATGTCGCCGACCATGTTTATCGATGGCGTCTTTGGTTACACACGTTTCGATCAAGCTGTGACGGGCCTCGACTTCGGCAAGAACTGGGGCTCGGATGTGTTCGGAATCCCGGGGACCAACGGCGGTCAGAAGTACGCCAACGACGACCGGTACTCCGGCATGCCGCAGTTTAACCATGGATTCTCCGCCTGGGGTCAGACGGCAACATGGATTCCCACGTTCCGGAACGACCGTAGCTACACATTCAGCACCAACGTGTCGAAGCTGCATGGGTCGCATGACCTGCGCTTCGGCTTCGATATGGTTCGTCACGCGCTGAATCACTGGCAGCCGGAAACCGCCAATCCCCGCGGCAATATTACGTTTGGCGGCAATGCGACGATGATTCAGGGCGGCGTCGCTCGATCCATCAACTCCTACGCCGCAGCACTGCTCGGCCAGGTTACCAGTTATTCGAAATCCATACAGTTCTTCGACATGAAGACTCGCGAATGGCAGTACGGGTTGTATTTCCGGGACAGCTGGCAGGTGACGCGGCGCTTGAAATTGAATCTCGGACTGCGCTGGGAATACTACCCGCTCATCAATCGCGACGATCGCGGGCTGGAACGTTGGGACCCCGTTACAAACCTCGTTTACCTCGGCGGACTCGGGAATACGCCTCGGGATGCCGGCTACTCCGTATCCCGAAAGCTGTTCGCGCCTCGCATCGGCTTCGCTTACCGCGCTACGGATAGCATGGTAATCCGCGCGGGATATGGCATCTCACCCAATCCTCTGCCCTTCTCCCGGCCGCTGCGCGGACTCTACCCCGCCACGATAACGGCTAGCAACGCCGCAAGCACGCAGTACGGCATCCTCACGACGCTGGATCAGGGCATTCCGGAGGTGCCGACGCCCGACGTCAGCAGCGGCGTGATTCCCCTGCCTCGCAACGTGGATATGGGACCGCGGAGCCCTTGGGGCGGGCAACTGAATCGCGGCTACATCCAAAGCTGGAACTTCACGATTCAGCGGCGCATGCCTGGCAGCTTCCTTGGCAGCATCGCTTACGTAGGAACCCAGACCGTCCGCCAATTGGGTGACCGAGACATCAACGCAGCCGCCCCCGGCACCGGACCCACCGGCCGCCCTTACTTCGAGCGAAACGGCAACATTGCCCTCAATATGTGGGACGGGTTCGTCAACGGCAACTATCACGCGCTGCAGGTGACGATGGACCGTCAGGTGGCCGGCGGCTTCTTCATGAAGAACAGCTACACCTGGTCGAAGACAATCAACTACTTTGACGATGATGGCTGGGTTGGGCTTCCGCTGACGAACTGGGAGCCGGCTTTGCGGCGCAACCGCGCACTCGCAGGCTACGATCGCACCCACATGTTCACTTCGGCCTACACCTACCAGCTTCCCGTCGGCAAAGGAAAGCGGTTTAGCATGGAAGGCCCGGCCAACCTCATTCTCGGCGGATGGGAAGTCAACGGCATGTTCAGCGCCTATTCCGGTACGCCGTTCACAGTGACCGCCAGCGGCGCCTCGCTGAACGCGCCAGGAAGCACACAAACGGCCGACTTCGTCGGCCCGCTGAAGAAAGTGGACCAGAAGGGGCCAGGTACTTTCTATTACGATCCGAGCGCTTTCCGCGACCCGAACTTCCAGCGTCCGGCAAACGTGTTCCGCTTCGGCGCCACCGGCAGGAACGCCTTCCGCGGCCCCGGTTTCTGGAAGCTGGATGCATCCATCTTCAAGAACTTCAACATCACGGAACGCTTCGTCCTCCAGTTCAAAGCGGAGGGCTACAACGTCACCAACACACCTCGGTTTAACAATCCTAGCGGTGCTACTGCTGACGTGTCATCGATGGTAGTGGATGCACAGGGCAACATTGTGAACGCCAACAACTTTATGGCGATCACTTCGGCTGACCGTAACCAGGACCGCCAGTTCCGGTTTGGCCTGCGACTGTCGTTCTAACGATCCGCATCCAGCAATCACGAGAGGGGCGGGCGCTAGCTCGCCCCTCTCTGCTTTCGGACGCCACGTCCGCTCTCTTCTAACTAGTGAGATTTTGGGCTCGGCTGGTCCTGGTAGAGGCCGTGTTCCAGAATGAACTCGTAGACCTTTGGCGGCAGCTCGGGGACCGGCTCCCTTGCCGCCAGCTTCCGCCGTATCCCGGAGGAAGAGACGGGAAACGCAACCGTGTCCAGGCGATGAACCCTGGCGCCGGGCGGAACCGAGTAGGTGTGGCCTGGACGGGCGGCAACGATAAACTCAACCGAGCGGATTACATCCTCCGCCCGGTACCAGCTTTGTATCTCGGCGAAGGCGTCGGCGCCGATGAGGAAAAACAGCTGGTCCTCCGGGCGCAGCCGCGCCTTCACCTTCTCGATCGTGTGGATAGAATAGCTCCGTCCGACCGCGTCAAGCCGGGAGGGCTCGAAACGAGGCTCACCTTCGCATGCAAGCTCAACCATGCGGTGACGCA
>Ga0207864_1002046_pt1 | contig 20124 bp, 18 predicted proteins | sample HigsolmetaAR202D_FD_184834 | JGI IMG/M metagenome (GOLD analysis project Ga0207864, IMG submission 184834) | Ionic liquid and high solid enriched microbial communities from the Joint BioEnergy Institute, USA - AR20-2-D (SPAdes) (version 2) ... | reverse complement strand
CGCAGATTCTCGATCTGGGCTACATGTACGCGTTTCAGCGGTGAGTGGCGAATCGTTGCGATGCCGCGTGAAGAGGAACTGACGACCGATCAGAACGTCTCGTCCTCTTCCATCTCAGCCGATTCGGCTGTTTCCCCTTCCACCACCAGATTGCCCGCCTCATCGACCTTCAGCGCGGCGATCTTCTCTTCAGCGCTTTTCAGAATCGCCTGACAATACTTGATGAGTTTGACGCCCTTTTCGTACCGTTCCAGGCACTGCTCCAGATCAATCTCGCCCGATTCGATCTCCGCGATGATTGCTTCGACCTGATCGATGGCGTCTTCAAACTTCGGCGCGTTGTTGGGTTTGCTGTCCGTCATGTCGTTGACCATACAACGGGTGTCATTGATTCGTTCAGGTAAAAAGAGTCGGTTCGTTCAGTGGTGGCGGTGGCTTGCGACGCCGGATCGATCGTGGCGGCAGGTTCGCTGGTGTCATGGTGACATCCTTGGCTTCGTGGGGCGTCGCGTCACTCTCCACGCGGCTGATGAGCCTGCCCTGTGCAAGCACGGTGGTGATGAGTTCACCCGACCGAGCCGTGGCAGCATCGCGCAGCACGCGTCCTTCCTCGCTCAGCGTCAGACTGTAGCCGCGTTCCAGCACTCGGCGTGGGCTAACCGATTCCAGATGGCGTGACAGTGACTCCAGCCGTCGCTGTGCCTCGACCAACACGCGCGGTCCCGCCGCGTGCAACTGCCGCGACAGCACCTGCACACGCTGATTGACATCAATCACAATGCGAGGCCCCATCGCTTCCAGCCGGCGCCACGCCGCATTCAAGCGACTGCGCCGATGCATCACCATGTGCGGTAGCGCCAGCCTCATACGCCGGCTCAAATGTTCGAGCCGCTGCCGTACCGGCTGCAACATGCGGTCGGGCCTTTTCATTGCCGGGTGATTCACCGCTGCTCGGACACGATGGCGTTGATGATCGACGTACCGCCGGACCAGAAGATTCAGTCGATGTGAAAGTTGTGCAAGCTGATGCTCCAGCGCGGCCCGGTCCGGCACCAGTGTCATCGCCGCCTGCGTGGGCGTGGCGCATCGAGCATCGGCGACGAGTTCCGCAATGGTGGTATCAGTTTCATGGCCGATCGCCGCGACGATGGGCAGCGTGCAGCGATGGATCGCATCGGCGACGATGCGTTCGTTGAACGCCCACAGGTCTTCCATCGAACCGCCGCCACGGGTCAGCAGGATGGCATCGATGCCCAGTCGTCGGCCCTGGCGTGACAGCAGATCGATTGCGGCCGCCACTTCCGGCGCCGCCGCCGCACCCTGTACGCGCACATCGAAAAGCAACAGCCGACAGCCGGCACAGCGTCGTCGCGTTGTATTGATGACGTCCTGCAGGGCCGCGCCGCTGCGGGAGGTAACCACAGCGATCGTGCGTGGGAAGACCGGCAGCGGCTTCTTTCGTTCGATGTCGAAATAGCCCAGTTCCCGCAGTTCCTGACAAAGTGCCCGGAACCGCATCTCCAGCAGCCCCTGCCCCACCGGTTCCAGCTTGTCGACGTAGAGCTGCAGTTGGCCCTGAGCTTCGTAGTAGTCGATGCGGCCGGTCGCCACCACCTGCATCCCATCGGTCGGCGTGAAACCCAGCTTACGAGCCGCCGAGGCGAAGCAGACGCAGCGAAGCGTCGAGCCGTCATCCTTCAGGCTGAAAAAGCAGTGCGTGCGATAGGTGAAGTTGCTGATCTCCCCCACCACACGCACGGGTGTGGGCAGCGTGTCGGTCAACACCTGCCGCACGAGGGCGGAAAGCTCGCTCACCGTCAGGGGCGGCGCAGCTGCCTGCTCACGCGACGGCGTCGGCCGCCCGAGGGACGGCGACACGGCTGAACCCTCCATCTCCGCGGAGAATTCGGGTTGATCGTCGGGTTTGGGGAACGGCAATCGCGTCATCGCACATAAAGTGTATCAGCCCCGTGCGAGTCGTGAGGACCGCGCTACACGACCCGCTAATAAAGCATTCCACGCAGAATTAGCTGTGCTTATCATGGACATCTTGCCGTCGGGCGCTTGACACAGCGAACAAACTCCCTACTTTGTCGCGGTTCACCAAGAATTTTCGCCGCTGTTGCCATGCGGCCCTAACATTCGTTCCGGGGCGGACGATCTCAACAAGGAGTGAATCATGGCGCTAAATATTGGTATCAACGGTTTCGGACGTATCGGCCGGCTTGTCTTCCGCGCAAGCCTGGAGAACCCGAACGTCAAGGTCGTGGGCATCAACGACCTGTTCCCGCCCGAGTCGCTGGCCTACCTGCTCAAGTACGACTCGACCCACGGCCGATTCAACGGTGAGGTGGAGGCGACCGACGGCGGTATTGTCGTCAACGGTCGTTTGATCCCCGTCACCGCTGAACGCGACCCTGCCAATCTGCCGTGGAAGCAGCGTGGCGTCGATTACGTCATCGAGTCGACCGGCCTCTTCACCGATTACGCCGGCGCTGCCAAGCACGTTGAAGCCGGCGCCAAGCGTGTCATCATCTCCGCCCCGACCAAGGATCCGGATAAGGTCGCGACCTTTGTCATGGGCGTGAACGACGACAAGTTCGACCCGGCCAAGGATGTGGTCGTTTCCAACGCGAGCTGCACAACTAACTGCCTGGCGCCGCTGGCGAAGGTGTTGCATCAGACCTTCGGCATCGAGGAAGGCCTCATGACCACAGTCCACGCGGTCACGGCCACACAGCCGACCCAGGACGGCCCCTCGCGCAAGGACCTGCGCGGCGGACGCGCGGCTGGCGTCAACATCATCCCCGCCTCGACCGGTGCGGCCAAGGCGGTCGCCCTCGTGCTGCCCGAACTGAAGGGCAAGCTGACCGGCATGGCGTTCCGCGTCCCGACCATCGACGTCTCGGTGGTCGACCTGACCTTCCGCACGCAGAAGGCTACCAGCTACAAGGATATCTGCGCTGCGGTGAAGGCTGCCTCGGAAGGCTCGCTCAAGAACATCCTGGGCTACACCGAGGATGATGTCGTCTCGACCGACTTCATCCACGACTCGCGCAGCTCGATCTTCGACGCCGGTGCCGGCATCGAACTGAACGACCGCTTCTTCAAGGTCGTGAGCTGGTATGACAACGAATGGGGCTACTCCAACCGCGTTGTCGACCTGGCTGCGGCGATGGCGAAGAAGGACGGCCTCATCTGAGCGATTGTCCCGGGGACAACCCCAGTTTCAGCGAAAACAAAAACGGGTCTGACACGCTTCGGGCCCGTTTTTTTATTCCAAGCCCACGTTTTACCGGCGGGGGCGAAACAGACCACTGCGTCGCCGGGGGGTGGGGACTGCGGTGGGTTCCTCATCGGGCGAGCCGGCAATGTGCGGAATGCGCGGCACAACGACGGAGAACGCACCGGCTATTAAGGCGATGGTGTACCAGCCGTAGCCGATCGCCATGCCTATCGAGGCGGCGAACCAGATGCTGGCTGCGGTGGTGAGGTTGCGGATGATGCCGCCCTCTTCCTTGAGGATGATGCCCGCGCCGAGGAAGCCGACGCCGCTGACGATCTGGGCTGCCACACGGGCCGGGCTGTTGGGATCGGCCGTCTGCGAGATGTAGGCGAATAAAGCCGCCCCCGCCACGACAAAGGCGTGCGTGCTGATGCCTGCAGCCTTGCGGCGTGACTCGCGTTCCGCCCCGATCGCGTAGCCGATGATCAGTGAGATGATCAGTCGGATAGCAAAGCCTGTTTCCCGTTCCGTCCAGATCGTTTCCAGCATGTCTTTATCACCCCTGGATGATTCTCATTCACGGGTGCGTCCGCGCCTCGCGCCTGGCACGAATGCGGGGCAGAAGCGCCCGGATCGCCTCGGGATAGGCCAGGCACTCCTGCTCGAACACCCTCGCCGCCAGCGTGTCAGGTGTGTCATCGGGCAACACGGGACAGGTCCGCTGGAGAATGATCTGTCCGGTGTCATAGGTCTGATCGGCAAAATGAACGGTGCAGCCCGAAACCGTGCGTCCCGCAGCAATGACCGCTTCGTGTACGTGATGCCCGTACATGCCCTTGCCGCCGAACTCCGGCAGCAAGGACGGGTGGATGTTGATGACGCGGCCGACATAATCGTCCGGTACCACCAGCAGGCTCAGAAAACCCGCCATGCAGACCAGCTCCACCCCCGCCCGGCGGATGTGGTCGAAGATGACCTGTGAAAACGATTCCGCATCGGCGTATTCGCGTCGCGGCACCACTTCAGCAGGGATGTTGAAATTGGCCGCCCGTTCCAGCCCCTTCACGCCGGGGCGGGAACTGATCACCAGCACAATGCGGGCATCGAGCTTCCCGTCGCGAATCGCCTGCACCAGATTCTCCAGCGTTCGGCCGGAGCCGCTGATCAGCACCGCCAGTCGTACCGGTTGTTCGGATGGTTGCATCATCATGAAAAAGCTCGCTTTGATTCGAACGCGGTACGATACTCCAGCATGAGCAGTACGGAAAGCGTACGCACGACGCGGCTTGCGCCTTCGCCCACAGGGGCGCTGCACCTGGGCAACGCGCGCACGTTCCTGGCGAACTGGGCGCTGGCCCGGCAGCGCGGCTGGCGGATCGTACTGCGCATAGAGGACCTGGACGGCCCGCGCATCAAACCCGGGGCTGACCAACAGGCGATCGACATCCTCAACTGGCTGGGCATCGACTGGGATGAAGGCCCAACCTGGCAGCGGGCTGACCTGACCGCCTATACCGAGGCGCTGGCAAAGCTCGCGGCCCAGGGACAAGTGTATCCCTGCACCTGTACCCGTCGCGAAATCGAGCAGGCCCAAAGCGCTCCACACGGCGACGAGCACGAGCTGCGCTACCCAGGCACCTGCCGCCACCGCGTCCGCCCGATCGCAGCTGCCGACGAGGCAGCCTGCCTGCGGCTGATCGTCCCCGATGAATCAATCGCCTTCACCGATGAGCTACGCGGCCAGCAGGCGTTCAACGTCCAGCAGCAGGTCGGGGACTTTGTCGTCGCCACCAAGATGGGGCTACCGGCCTACCAGCTTGCGGTGGTCGTGGACGATGCCCGCCAGGGAGTGACGGAGGTGGTGCGTGGGGATGACCTGCTGGGGTCGACCGCCCGGCAGATTCTGATATACCGGGCTTTGGGGCTGAAGCGGCTGCCACGCTGGTATCACCTGCCTCTGGTCGTGGGACCGGACGGCCGCCGGCTGGCCAAACGGCACGGTGACACCCGCATCGTGTGGTATCGTGAACAGGGTGTGCCGCCGCAGCGCATCATCGGGCTGCTGGCCTATTGGTGCGGCCTCGTGCCCAAGCGGACCGCCATGAGTGCGGCGGAATTCCTGGCGGGCTTCGATCTGCTGAAGATGCCTGCCACCGCGACGACCTTCACCCTTGAGGATCATGCATGGCTATTGACCGAATGACACAGCACCACGCACACCGCGGGACGGCCCGGTCCGGCCGGGCGACCGGTGCTGTCGCTGTCGTGATGGCCCTTGCCCTGGCGCTGCTGGCCGGCTGCAATGCCCAGTCTGCCCCTGCTTCAGCGGAGTCGAACATGCAAACCGTCGTTATCGGCGGCAGGACCTTCCATCTGGAGCTGGCTCTCGACGACGAAGCCCGATACACAGGCCTGGGCGGGCGGGAATCGATCCCCCCGGATGGCGGAATGCTTTTCGTGTTCCCCTACCCCCGACAGACCGATTTCGTCATGCGCGATTGCCTCGTCCCCATCGACATCATCTTTCTGGGGCCGCGGGGTGAGATTCTGGCTATGTACGAGATGCAGGTGGAGCCGCCCGAATCGCGATCCTTCCCGTCACGCTATTACAGCAGCAACGGTTACACGCAGTTTGTGATCGAACTGGCTGGCGGCACGCTCGAACAACTCAACCTCAAACGCGGCCAGCGCATCGAGCTGCCTTTCGATGAACTCAAGGCGCGCGCTCAGTAGGTCGATGACCCGCAAGGGATACTGACACGACTCATCCCACCATGCGGGGTTCGATCGGCGGCTGATGATGCGGGGAAAATCACTGGTATTGATCGCACCGGCCCCGGATCCCGCCCATCAGGCTCGGGTGGACGCCGTCCTGGCCCATTGGGATGGTGATGACCGCCCGCCAGTGCGGCATCTGACCTTCGAACAGCTTCTGACCGACCCCACCGTGCTGGACCACGCCGGGGTCGCCTGGGTACAGGTGGCCGGTGACGCGCAGACGGGGCTGTACACCACCATCGAACAGTTACAGGACCGTCACATCCCCACCATCCTCACCCGTGCGGGCCAGAAGGGTTCTGCGGGCACGATCTACCACGAAGGTGTCGTCATCGGACCGCCTGACGCCCCGCCGGAGATACTCTGTGCCATGCTCCGCGCCCTGTGGAGCCAGATCGATGCCCTTCAGGCAATGAAGGTTGAGCTGAAGGTACTGCGCGCCCAGCACGGGGGACTGTGCGGACAGATCGAATCGATGGATGAGGAGTTGCGGCTGGCGTCGCAACTGCAGCGCGAGTTTCTGCCGCGATCGTTACCCTGTGTGGGCAGGGTCGATTTCCGCGTGCTGTTTCGCCCGGCTGGCTACGTCAGCGGCGACATCTACGATGTGGAACGCCTCGATGAGGACCACGTCGCCTTCTTTCTCGCGGATGCGGTGGGCCATGGCGTGCCGGCGGCACTGCTGACCATGTACATCAAGCGGTCGCTACAAACCAAGCAGATGATCACCGAACCGCCTGGCTATCGGCTCATCCCACCCGATCAGGCGATGGCGCAGCTCAACTACGACATGTGCGCCCAGCAGTCGGGTAAGGTGCGCTTCGCCACTGCGTGTTACGGCATCATCAATTGCCGCACGCTGGAACTGACCTTCGCGCGAGCGGGTCATCCCTATCCGCTGTTCCTGCGTGCGGATGGCACGAGCGAAACGCTCGATGCCCAGGGCGCGCTTCTGGGTGTATTCCCCGAGGAAACGTTCGAGCTGGCTCGTGTTCAGTTGTCACCGGGCGATCGGCTGCTGCTCTACAGCGACGGTTTCGAGTGCGCCTTCGACTCATCCGACAAACTCGCCTATCTCGATCAGCTCAAACTGCTGGCGAGTGCCCCCGTCGACGAGGTGATGCACCGCCTGTCTGACAAGCTCGATCGCCAGCACGGGTCGCTGCATCAGGATGATGACATCACGGCCTTGTTGATCCACGCGGGTGACGCTTCATCCCCCATCGAGGTGGATCGTCAGCCCGTTGCCGTCGCGATGGCCTGATCGATGTCGTTTGTCACGTCGCCACGGGCGGCACGCGCGGATGCGCTTCGGGCCGTATGGTCAATGCGACTGCCACCCATGTCACCCCCGTCATCAGCAGATCCAGCCCGAGGAACATGCCCAACACCCACAACGCGTTCTCAGGCCAGCCCGCCCAGATCAGAAGGCCCAGCAGCAGCGTCACCGCCCCGCCGATGATCAGCCAGACGCGGTGCTCACGGTGCAGTGCTCCGGCGATGATGCGCACCAGCCCGCCGGATACCAGCAGCACCGCCAACATCAGCGTCATCGTCACGAGCGTCACCCCCGGATGCAGGAGGATCAGCAGTCCGACCACTGCGTAGAAGATGCCGATGAGCAGGTGGACGAAGAAACTGCGCGAGGAGGTATCCAGCGTGACGAACGGCTGAGCGATGCCGGCGATCAACAGCAACCAGCCGATCATCATCACCGAGATCAGGCTGGCGTAACCCACCATGCCCAGAGCGATTAGGCCCAGCACAATTAACAACACCCCCAGCAACATGAACGCCCACCAGCTCACAGCCGCCCCGTTATAGCTACGCCTGATCGGATCGAATTGGGTCATGATCATGCTCCCCTGTTCGCTGGTGCGGTCCCAAGCAACAGCCCGCTCATAGAACCTGCAATCCTCATGCCCAGCTACCGGTTGGCCGATGCGGGCCTGTACAAAATGTTTCACTCCAATGAGGCCTCCCTTGTCAGCGGTGCAAGCGACTGCTCGATGGTCATTCGCTGTGACTCCAGCCACGGAGGGAGCTTGAGCGTCTGCCCCAACTCAGCCTCAGGTTCGTCGATGGTGAAACCGGGCACATCGGTGGCGATTTCGAAGATCACACCGCCCGGCTCGCGGAAGTAGATGGAGCGAAAATAATGGCGGTCCTTGACCTTAGTGACCCCGTAACCGCTGTCAGTCAAATGGTGCCGCATCGCAACCAGAGCCTCGTCATCCGGCACACGAAAGGCGACGTGATGCACCGAACCCGCGCCGAGTTCGGCTCGCGGTTCAGTTGAGGCGACAACTTCCACTCGCTGCCCGTCGCCAACGTCGAATGACCGGCTGTTGCCACTTTCATAGGGGCATTCAATTTCCCGCAGACCCAGCGCCTCCTGCAGGAAAGCCGCAGTGAAACCGATGTCCGGCACGTTCAGACGTACACTCTCAAAACCGCGGATCGCCAGATCGGCTGAGACACCACCGGTACCCCATGGCTCAACCCCTTTGGGGCCAGCCGACTCGACCAGAGCGAGTCGTGTGCCGTGAGGGTCACGCACCTGCAGTTCGTGCCGATCGCCCTCCTCCACCAACATGACCGGCAACCTCTCAGCCTCCAGCCGCTCACGCCACTGGCCAAGCGTCCCTGCCGGCACGGCAAATGCGGTACGGGCAACTTCGCGGCTACCTGCCAGACCGGGATGGGCCAGCGGGTGCGGGAAGAACGTCATGAGTGTGCCGGGTGTGCCCAGACGGTCACCGAAGTACAGGTGCCAGATGGTCGGTTTGTCGAAGTTAACGGTCCGCTTGACCAGCCGCAGGCCAAGTACGCGGGTGTAAAAGTCCAGGGTAACAGCCGGCTCACCGCCAATAGCCGTCACGTGATGAATGCCAAGAATCCCTGCGGACATTGCGTGTCCTTTCGTGGTTGGCGGCAGCCACCCCTGTCGTGTCATGAATCTGAAATCGACTTCAGGTGATGATTGAAAGGCGTTGAAACGGCGACGATGGCCGCAGCATCGTAAAGGCTATCGTAACGCGTCGATGCGTGTCCAACACTTACTTAGTAGTAGGACAACCCCGGCAAGGAACGTGCTGAGCATAAGCAGGGGAAGCTGATGCTCTGCATGAACCGGTTGTTCCAGAAAGGCCACCGTTAATTAATAGTCGCAACATCGACGTGCCCCACACCGCCGGCAAATCGCGGCGGGTCATTGATGGGCACAGAACGCATCATACGTTGATTGAATCGTCGATGAAGCCGGCCTCGATGAGCGTACGGCGCGTCACGCCCTCGCGCGGGGTTTGTTGCCGTCGCAGAAGCTGGACAACCGTCTTGGCGAGGATGTCCGCCTCGATATTGACCCGGTCACTCGCTTTCACATCACCGAGCGTGGTAATTTGCAGCGTGGTCGGAATCAGCGCGACCTCGAAACAATCGGGATGCACCGCTGCGATGGTCAGGCTCACCCCGTCGATCGCGACCGATCCTTTGGGAACGATCGCATCCATCAGTTCTGTGGGCGGCTCGACGGTAATACGACATTCCTCCTCCCGCCGATCAACCTCTCGGATAACGCCCACACCATCAACATGGCCCTGCATGAAATGCCCGCCCAGCGGCTGGCTAGCGGTCACGGCCGGCTCCAGGTTGACCGCCTCGCCCACCTGCAAATCACCCAGCTTGCTCTTGGCCAGCGTCTCGGCGATCACATCGAAATGCAACATCACGCCGTCGTTCTCGACAACGGTGAGGCACACCCCGCTAACACAGATCGAATCGCCGTGCCGCGGCTCCCCGCTGTATACGGGCGTCCAACCACAACGATCCACCACCAGCCGCCTGCCAAATGGCATCGGCCGCATCTCCGCAATGCGACCCTTGGCCTGAACGATTCCTGTAAACATGGTAAACCTTCGGTTAGTGCAAAATTAATGGCAACTTCGGTCGTCCATCCTACAACGGGACGTCCCACCCTTCTAACTTTGCACTTTGAACGTCACTCCACCGGCAGGAACGCCATCGACGTCTGCAGTGCGTAGTGGCACACACAGCCGGCGCTGGCTTCGGGGATGATGACCAGGCCAAGCGCGGGAATGACGTTGATCCAGCAGCCGGTGCGCGACGGCGCAAGACGCGTGAAACGGTTCTGGCCCTTCACCGCGTCACTCAGGTCGAGCATCGTCGGGTTATTGGCTCGGAAGAAGAGACGTTGCCCCACGGCTGTCAAGGTGCCGCAACTGTGACCGGGACGGGTGAAAGTCCAGGGGCCCTCGCCGCCATCCACGTTCAACGGTTTGCCCGTTGCCAGTTCATACAGGTATGGCTCACTCACGAGGATGTTGCCCATCACCACCGGGTGCTGCACCTGCTCGCCGTGGTAGAGATCACCCGCACGGCCGGGGTGTTCCACGCGCCAGATTTCCGAACCATCGGCCGCATTGATAACCCGCACGTGATAGGTCGCGCGTTTGTCATCCAGATCGCGCGTGCCAGCCATCACCAGCTTGTCATCATTGTGAGCGAGATAGACGATGTTGTTGCACATCGAGAAATCAACCTCGCGCTCCCACAGGAGTTCACCGGTGGCAACCTCGATGCACACCAGGTACAGATCCGATGCCGCCAGCACTTCCAGCGGGATGCGGCCTGTCTCATGATTGCGCGACGCGGCATTGCGGCTCTCCAGGAAATAGAGTTTGCCGTCCGCCTTGGTGATCGTCGGGTTGATGATTGCCCCGCGCGACCAGGTCCACAGCACCTGACTGTCAGCCGGGTCGAGCCGGAACAGCATGTCGCTGGTCACCAGGCCCTGCCGACTACGGTAATCGCGGTCGATCATGTCGCGGCTGGGCTGGGTGCGCGAGGCGGTGGGCTTCTGAGCCGTACCAACGAGGCAGCCGTTGCTGAACGCCATGTAACCCCAGTGATGGCCCGCAGGGCCTGGCACCGGGATCGCCTGCTTCTTCTCGCCAGTCGCGGTATCCAGCGCCCACGCCTCTTGGTTCACCGCGATGTAGACATGCTCAGCGGTGGCAGTGACATACCCGGCATCGTAGGGCATCGAGTAGCGTTGACTTTTTGGCAGGTCGACTTCCCAGAGCGTCGTACCGTTGTAAGCGTCGACGCCGATCACCGCATTCTCACCCATGATGAAGAGTCTGCCATCGACCGCCAATGGTGCCGGGCCTCGCAGGTGACGATCCACCATGCGGTGCGGTCCGGGGCCGCCGAACCATTGCAGTTGCAACCGTCCGGTGATGCGCTGGTCACTGCTGTAAGAGGTGTTGGCGGTGGAGCCGTACATGTGGTCCCAGTTGCCCGCGCCATCGAGCGGGCCACGGCGGATCGGTTCGGCATCGGGACCGAGCCACAAAGTGCCTCCGCTGGGACGCAGCACACGGCGCAGTTCCGCTTCGGGCCACCCGTCTGATCGCGGTCCCAACGGATTAACCACCACTACGTTTGCGAAGTAATCGGTGAAGGGAAGTTCATCCGTTTCGATGTGATGCACTGCAACGCGATGGCCATACAGTCCGTCGCTGGCCAGAATGCGACGCAAACCCTCAACACGTTTGCGATCGCGTTCCGCCACAACGATGCGCCACTGCGTTTCCCGAGCCAGGTCCCTGACAAAAGAGGTGTTACTTCCGCCATGCAGAACCAGGCAATAACCTCTTTCAGTGGAGGCCTCCTCAATCATGCGCTTGCGAAACTCGGCGGGTACTTCAACCCTTGCCGCATGGATAGTCATGTCCCGGACCGGCTCAGGCTCGGGTTTGACGATCGGAATCGCCACGTGGCCAAAACAGTACACCCGTCCCGTGTCGGTCGTGACGACCAGACGACCGTGCGCCGCAGCCAGCCCCAGCGCCTTGCCCAGAACCTCCACCGTCCAGCGCTCCGCGCCGCTGTTCACATCAAACGCTTTGACCGCTCCCTGGCCCCCCACGACGATCAGATCGCCCGCGAGCAACATCGCATCGCTCAGCGAATTGTCGATTTTCCACAGCTCACACGCAGCAATCGCCTTGTTGGTTTCGTCGAATGTCCGGGCCACATCGAGCAGCTTCTCTCGCAGGGGCCGGGCCACCTCGGCATTCCCGCCCGCCTTTTTCAACTCATCCTGCAGGCGGCGATGTTCAGCCTCCAGCCGCAGACGCTGCCGCATCAGCTCCACGTGCCGCTTGCGATCGATTGCCGACAGATGCTTGTCCGACTGCAGATACGATCGATCCGCTGTGACCACCATCTGCCTGCCGCTGAAGTTGACCAGCCGTTCGCGCGTACCGACGTCGCTCACCGCCAGCGAGCCGTCGTTACCCCGACCGGCGACCAGCACATCATCCATCAACAGTGCAAACGTCCCGCCAACGCCATCGAACGACCGCACCACCCTGCCCGTCGCCCGCTCGATCGCAATCGGGTTGCTCCGCCCGGTGGGAACGTACAACATGTCGGGCGAGGCGATGATGTAGCCCTGCGGCGAATAGTCGCCCAGCTCATGCTTCCAGATCACCTCACCATCGTCCGCTCGCAGCGCACAGGCCCACACGCCCTGCGACGGGAACAACCCCGCCGTGGCGTACACGACGCCGCCATCCACAACCAGCCCCGTGCGCACGGGCCAGATGCTGATCATGCGGCCGTTGCCTGAGATAAGCCGATCGCTCGGACCGACGCGGTGTTTCCAGATGAGTTGTCCGTCCCCGGCGGATATGCAGTAGATGTGGCCGTCGTCGCTGCCGAAGTAGAGTCGATCGCCCGCCAGCACCGGGGCGAACCGGACCGGCCCATCGGTGAAAAAGGTCCAGCGCACCTCACCGGTAAAGAGATCCAGGCAGTGAATCTGGTCGTCGGCACTGGAGCCAAAGTAAACCGCGTCATCGCCAATCACCGGGTGGAACGCATGGTCGTCCACGACCCGCGGCTCGATGTGGCTGAGCTGCTGCCAGTAGCTGGACCTCGCCGGTTTGGGCCAGGCGGGCTGAGGCGGCAGGGTGCCGTATGTCCACTGAAGGACGACCGCCGCTGGCAACTGCGTTTTCGCCACCCCGCTGCGCGTCGCATCGCCCCGGTAAGCGGGCCAGTTCCCCCGGGCAGGCAGCCCCACCCCGAGTACCAGCAGAGCGGCCACCGCCCCAATTACCCCCCGCATATCACCCCAACGCTTACGCGGTAATACTTTCATGACGTGCATTATAAGGTTCAGGCACCCAATCCCGCCTACCCGCGACACATTCGCGACCCGCGCAGGTGGAGCCGACCGCGCCCGCCTGATATCATCCGCCACCTTCAAAGGAATGATTTATTGTCCTCGGCTCCTGGATCAGCCATGAAACGCACTCATACCTGCGGCGCACTGCGAACAGAACACGTCGGACAAACCGTCACCCTCATGGGTTGGGTCAACAGCTACCGCGATCACGGCGGTGTCATCTTTATCGACCTGCGTGACCGCGAGGGCCTGACCCAGGTTGTCTTCCACCCCGACAACAAGGCCGCCCACGAACTGGCCGCACGCCTGCGTCACGAGGACGTCGTGGCTGTCTCCGGCAAGTGCGTCAAGCGTGAACCGGGCATGGAGAACCCGCGACTGGCGACCGGCCAGATCGAGGTACAGGGCACCGAACTGCAGATTCTCAACAAGTCGGCTACGCCCCCCTTCACCCCCGACGACGCCAACAAGGTGAGCGAGGAGTTGCGATTGCGCTACCGCTACATCGACCTGCGGCGTCCGCGCATGCAGAAGATCCTCCGCACGCGCTACCTCGTCACGAAGATCATGCGCGATCACTTCGCTGAGCACGGCTTCTACGAAATCGAAACGCCCTTCCTCTGCCGGTCAACCCCGGAAGGCGCGCGTGACTTCCTCGTACCCAGCCGACTGCAACCCGGTTCCTTTTACGCTCTGCCGCAAAGCCCGCAGCTGTTCAAACAGATCCTGATGGTCGCAGGCATGGAGCGCTATTTCCAGATCGTACGTTGCTTCCGTGATGAGGACCCGCGTGCCGATAGACAGGCGGAGTTCACCCAGCTCGACGTCGAAATGAGCTTTGTCGAGCAGGACGATGTGCTGGCGGTGATCGAAAGCCTGGTTCGCCGCATCTGGAAGGAGATTCTGGATGTCGATGTGCCACCAATTCAGCGCATGACCTACGCCGAGGCGATGAACCGTTTCGGTTCCGATCGGCCGGACATGCGATTCGGCATGGAGCTGATGGATGTGAGCGACCTGGCGGGCCGGACCGACTTCAAGGTCTTCACCGGCGCGCTGGCAGCGGGTGGCATCGTCAAGTGCATCCGCGTCGCTGCGGCTGACCTGCCCGAAGGCGTCACACTTACCCGCAAGCAGACTGATGAACTGGCGGAATGGGTCAAGCAGTTCGGCGCCGGCGGCTTACCCATGACCAAGGTCGAGGGTGGCAAGTTCGCCACCGGCATCGCCAAGTTCCTCGAACCGATCGCGACTGAACTCATCCAGCGCACCGGGGCACAGGAAGGCGACTACCTCTTCTTCGGCGTGTCAGAACGGCCGGCGGTCGCCCACCGGGTGCTGGGCGAACTGCGCGTCCGGCTGGCACGCGACCTCAAGCTCATCCGCGAAGGCGAGTGGAAGTGGCTGTGGGTGGTCGACTTCCCGGCCCTCGAATGGAACCCCGAGCAGAACCGCTGGGACAGCCTGCACCATCCCTTCACCGCCCCGCGTGATGAGGACCTGGACAAGCTCGAAACCGACACCGCCTCGGTCCGCTCCAAAGCCTACGACCTGGTGCTCAACGGTTCGGAACTGGGGGGTGGTTCCATCCGTATCCACCGCCCCGATGTGCAGCAGCGCGTGTTCAAGCTGCTGGGCATTGATGAGGAGGCGGCTCGCGCCAAGTTCGGCTTCCTGCTGGACGCCCTACGCTTCGGTGCCCCGCCGCACGGCGGCATCGCGCTGGGCCTGGACCGCATCGTCATGCACCTGGAGAACACGACCAACATCCGCGACGTCATCGCCTTCCCCAAGACGCAGAACGGCGCGGACCTGATGATGGAAGCCCCGGCCCCGGTCGACGATGCCCAGCTCGCCGAACTGAGTATCCGCGTCCAGACCCACGCCAAACCGCCCAAGGCGGTATAACGGGGCTGGGCTATCTGTGGCCAGGTGTCAGCCGTTTAATCGTGGAGTAACATGGTGAACATCAGCTATACCCCACCGATGCCCCACGCAAGAGGCCAGAACCTCCCCTGTGTCAGTTCGTAGGCGGCCACGCCCAAAATTGTGAGCGAGACAGCGTACTGCACCCCCCGGGGAAGGCCGGCAAACCACTCGAACAGGCTGTGCAACCCTCTTCTCATAGCGTCAGCACTGTGATGTGATCATTGGTGTAGATGCACAGGTCGGCCGCGATGGTCATGGCGTGGCGGACGATCTGTTCCGGTGACTGCTCGGTATGGGTGAGCAGCGCCCGTGCGGCAGCGGTGGCGAAACTGCCGCCCGAACCAATGCCGAGGATACCATCGCTGGGTTCGATCACATCGCCCGCCCCGGAGACGAGCAGGCTGGTTGAGCGGTCAGCCACGATGAGCATACTCTCCAATCGGCGAAGCACGCGGTCAGTGCGCCACTGCTTGGCCAGCTCAATTGCCGCCTTCTTGATGTTGGCGGGCGAATCCTTGAGCCGGGCCTCGAATCGTTCCATCAGGGCGAAGGCATCGGCGGCTGAGCCGGCGAAGCCCACGAGCACCCCCTTGTTGTCTGCCCCGCCATCGGGCAGCTTGCGCACTTTAGTCGCGTCGGCTTTCGCAACCGTGTTGCCCAGTGTCACCTGCCCATCTCCGGCGATCGCCACCTGATTGCCCCGCCGCACGCACAGCACCGTCGTCGCATGAAAAGTGGTCATAAGGTCATTGTAATGACCGCGAAGCGACGCGACTTGTCGCGTTGCACCTCCCGCCTCGCCTTCGGCTCGCTACACTGCCGCCATGACCGATGTGCCGGACGATGTGATGAATATCCCCGACGACCTCTACGCTCACGGCCCAGACACAGACGCTGCGGGTCACGTGCCCGTGCTGGCGGAGGCGGTGTTGCAGGTACTCGCCCCCGCGCCCGGGCAGGTGTTTCTCGATTGTACGGTCGGCCGGGGCGGGCACGCGGCATTGATCGTGCCACACCTGGCACCGGGCGGGACGTACATCGGTCTGGATGCCGACCCCACCAACGCCGCCTTCAGCCGATCGCGTCTTGCCAATGCACCGGTGACGGTCCACGTCCGCCACGCCAACTTCGCCGCCGCCCAATCAGTACTCGATGAACTGGGCATCGATCGCGTGGACGGACTGCTCGCCGATCTGGGCTTTGCCAGCAGCCAGATGAGTGATCCGAGCCGAGGCTTTTCCTTTCTGGTGGAAGGTCCGCTGGACATGCGACTGGATCCGCGCCTCACCCGCACCGCGGCCGACCTGGTCAACACACTGCCCGAAAAGCAACTTGCCGACCTTATCTATCTTTACGGCGAGGAACGACTGAGCCGGCGCATCGCCCGAAAGATTGTGGAAGTTCGCCAGCGTCACCCGATTCATACAACAACGGAGCTTGCCGAGCTGGTGCGTCAGGCGTATGGCCCTCGCGGCAGGCGGATGCGCATCGATCCAGCCACCCGCACGTTCATGGCGCTTCGCATCGCAGTGAACGATGAGTTGGCGGTGCTGGAGCAACTGCTGGCGGGCCTGAAGGATTTGCTGCGGCCGGGCGGACGCGCCGCGATCATCAGCTTCCACTCTCTGGAAGACCGGTTGGTCAAACGAGCGTTCCTGAAGCTGCAGCAGGATGGCCTGGCCCAGCGTCTGACGCGCAAGCCGATCGTCGCCGATGAGGCGGAGCAGCGTGCCAACCCACGCAGCCGATCCGCCAAACTGCGGGCGATCCAGTGGCTGGCTCCGGATGGCAATTGAAGCTGGCGGACGGCGGAATTGTTGCGGATTCGGTGACGGTCGGACGCATTAATTAGGCTGGGGATATCGTGACCCCCGCCGGCAAGGGCGTTAATTGGTTGAACGGCCCGGCCTGAGGCCGATCGCATCGAATCGGGTACACTGCCGCACGCTGCACGGAAGCAGTCAGTCTGAACCCTCACGGACGGACGGGTATGACACGCGAAACGAAAGTCGGGCTGTTATTTGGTATGGCGCTGATCCTGGTGATCGGGATCCTGGTCAGCGATTTTCTCGTGGAACCACCCAGCCCCGCCCCGATGACCGAGTTCGCCGGCCGCGTGCAGCCCGCCGACCTCAACCGGCACAACGTGCGTCTGCCCGAGCCGCTCGCACCCGCCGGCCGCCGCGAGGTGAACTTCCCGCTGCCCTCACCGACCGCGTCGAGTTCATCGCAACTGATTGACCAGCCGGTGGCTCGCAACAACAACCCGCCGCCGCGCGCCACCGCGACGACCTACGACCCCGCACCAACCTTCGATCAGGTGCTCGATCAGCGTGAATCCCTCACCCGTCGCTCGCCCGCCCAGCGTCAGGACAGCGGATTCGACAGCAATCCGCAGCCTCAGCCGGGCTACGTAACACCGGGCGAGGATCGTTTCGTCATCAATGAGCCTCCGGTAGAGATTCGCCCGCTCGAACAGCCGGCTGGCTACGCCCCGCCAACGCCAACGCAGCAGCGCGGCCCCGAAGTCTGGCACACGGTTCAGCGCAATGAAACGCTCTACCGCATCGCCGAGCAGTACTACCAGAATGCCGAACTGTGGCGGGTCATCCAGGATGCCAACCCTACACGTGTAGGGGCGGACGGTAGTGTGCGCGAGGGAGTGCGTCTGCTGATCCCCCAGCGGGCGGATCTGGCGTCGCTGCCACAGTTTGTGCGTGTGGATGATCGTGCCGCCGCCGATGCCCTGCCGCGTCCGACGGCGAATGCGACGACTGAACGCATCGTGATCGTGGAGCAGAATCAGACGCTCAGCGAAATTGCCGCAGAGCACCTTGGTTCCAGCCGCCGTTGGCCGGAACTGCTGGAAGCCAACCGCGATCAACTGGCAAGCGATCGTGACCTGCGTCCGGGTATGAAGTTACGTATTCCAGGTGGCAGCGTGGCCGCGAACACGGGCAACAACACCACCCCAGCACCGCCGGCCACCGGCCGCACCTACACCGTCAAGGCAAACGATACGCTCTACCGCATTGCCGTCTCGCAGCTGGGCAATGGCAACCGCTGGCGTGAAATCCAGGAACTGAACAAGGACAAGATCTCTCGCCCAGACGACATCAAACCCGGGATGGTTCTGCGGTTACCGTAAGTGTTTAACAGGAGGACGCAGAGAAAACAGAAAGAAGAATTGGGGATAGGCAGTTCATTCGTGACGGGAAGCAATGAACGATCGGCGGGTACTCTTAAATAAACATGATTCCCGCCCTTTCACTTTTTGACTTCTTCTCTGTTCCCTCCGCGTTCTCCTGTTCAAACTGTTCACAGCTTGTATGCGTGCGAAATACATCAGTGTGATCGTGCTCGGGCTGTTGATCGGCCTGGTACTGCTGAACCAGCGGCATCGGCGGGTTGATGCCATGCACGACATGATGAAGATGCACCGCGATATGAACCGCACGCGTCAGGCGATCTGGGCGCATCAGGCCGCCATCGCCGACCGCATTCACCCGGCTGAACTGGAGAAGGCAGTTGAGCGGGCGGGGCTCAAGCTGGAGCCGATCACCCCCGCGTCAGCCGCGTTCGAGCACGTCACCCGCCGCCGTGAACTGGAAGCGATCGAGTGAGTCCGCAGCAGCCTCACAACCCGGACGAGCAGGGCGACCTCTTCGCCTATCTGACGCAGGACGAAGCGGACGAACAGATTGAGGTCGAAGCGATCACGTCCGACGTCTCTGCGGATGATGTGGTGCTGGACACAGTCGATGCGCTCAACGAGGCTGCTGACGTCGGGACTGATCACCCGACACACACCCTCAGCATCGGTCCGCCACCCGAACCGGACGACACATCGGTAATCATTGAGGAGGCGTCTGCCGACGAAAAATCAGACGACGTCGCGGACGATGAGGCCTTCGACGAATCGCAAGTCATTGAAGCAGAAGTGGATTCGGTCGAGGAAGATCGCATCGACGACGATGAGGAATCGAGCGTCACTGCGGAATCGGAGGAACAGACCAACGAGCAGCCCATTGAAATAGCAGACGAGCCGCCGCTGCCCCCGCTCACGCTGCGACCGCCCCGGGTCAAACGTCAACAGCGTCGCAAGCCGATACTCGTTCCGGACAATGCCCGCCGCGCCCTGATCGTCGGCCGCATCGCGGTCGGGATGATCACCGTCGCGATGCTCGGTCTGCTCGGCCGGGTCATCCAATTGCAGACCCAGCCTCCGGAACCAATCGCTCGATTGGTCGACAGCCAGTTCAGCTCCGCTCCGATCGAGGCCCGTCGCGGTGACCTGCGCGCCCGTGATGGCCGACCACTGGCCGTCTCTCGCATGGTTTCGCAACTGTTCGTCGACCCCGCCCTGATCGACGAGCCGGCCACCTATTCCGAACGCATCGCCTTCTCGCTCAATTATGACCCGGTCGATATCGAACGCCAGCTCAGCAGCCGAATGCACACGCGCTTCGTAGTGCTCGACCCGCACCTGACCGACGATCGCCTGGCGGTTCTGTCGAAGCTGCGACTGCCGGGGCTTGGCACGCAGCCCCGCTTCGTGCGAGAGTACCCACAGGGACCGCTGGCTGCCCCGGTGATTGGATTCGTGGGCATGGAGGGCAAGGGGCTGGAAGGACTGGAACGCTCGCTGGAATCGGAACTTCGGGGCGAGAGCGGCCAGATTCGCTACCTGCGCGACGCCGCCCGTCAACCATTGTGGGTTCCCGAGGACGGCTACGAGCCGCACCGCGACGGCCGGTCGATCTACCTCACGCTCGACCTGACCATTCAGGCGATTGCCGAGGAGGAACTGGCGGCTGCCTGCCGCAAGTACAACGCCAAGAGTGGCGAACTCATCGTCATGGATCCGCACACCGGCGAGATCCTGGCGATGGCAAATTACCCCTCCTTCGACCCGCGCGACCTGTCGAACTCCGACCCGGATGCCCGCCGCAACCGCTGCGTGACTGACGTC
>Ga0207864_1002043_pt1 | contig 20135 bp, 16 predicted proteins | sample HigsolmetaAR202D_FD_184834 | JGI IMG/M metagenome (GOLD analysis project Ga0207864, IMG submission 184834) | Ionic liquid and high solid enriched microbial communities from the Joint BioEnergy Institute, USA - AR20-2-D (SPAdes) (version 2) ... | reverse complement strand
GCGGCGGCCTTCGGCCGCGGGGGCCCCTGCGGGGCGGATAGGGCCGCCTGCGGCGGCGGGTGGGGCGCGCTGCACGTGGGGGTGTTGGGCGGGGGGCGCGGGGTGAGCCGTTCGGGCGAGGGTGGAGGCATCCGGCCGTTCGGGCCGCGGCAGACTGGGCGGGGGCGGTGGGGCGCCTCGTCTGCAAGGGCGCCCGCCGCAGGCTAGGGGCGTCATCGGCCTCGCCGCTGGACCCAACTGCACAACCGACGGTGAACGAATGTTTCTTGTGCGGTTGGGTGGCATATAGCAACCCAATCGCACAATGACATTCGGCGCGAACAACGATCCTGCACTTGGGTGCATATAGATGACCGAATCGACCAATCGTTCGCGAAAAGGCGATGGTTGTGCGATTTGGTACACCCAGGCGGCGACCGTCCGACGCTTCGGCCGGCAAGAATGGTGCGCCTCAAGCACCGCTTGAGAGGCCATATGCGCCTGCGGTCACACCCCTTCGGCGCGCTGAGACGCCACCACCAACACTTCCTGCAGACAGAGCGCGATGGCGCCGTTGGTATGGTTGATGGGCCTGGCCCCTCCGCGCCCGGCTGGAGGCGCCTTCTTGGTCCCCCCACCCCCCAGCCCCGACCCCAAGCCCCATGACCATCGGGGGTGGGCACACACACCAGCGCACGCCAGGGCCGCCGTCCGCACCGGCACTGGAAAGAGCCAGCCCCGCCGAAAGCGGCCGGGCGGGAGGGGCGCTCCCCCGGAGCGGCTCCGAGCGGCCGACCGCGCCGCGCCGGAGCGAACGCCTTCGCCGCGGCCGGCCGCGGAGGGGGCAGCGCCCCGTACGCCCGGCCGCGCCCCGGTCGAAACGCCACCCCGGCCGCCCGGCCGCGCGCCGGTCGAAGCGCCACCCCGTACGCCCGGCCGCGCGCCGGTCGCTAGTCCGACACCGCGGGCCCCGGCCGCGCCCCGGTCGCTAGACCGACCCCGCGCCCCCGGCCACGGCGCCAGCCCAGCATCGCCGTCCGCCCCGCCCCCGTCGTCAGAACGACGGTCCGAAGGAAATACTGAACACCCCGCTTCGATCCGGCCGGCTCAGGGGGAACGCGTAGTCGAGCCGGAGGATTGCGAAGAAGACGTTCGCCCGCAGGCCGATCCCGTAGCTGAAGAGCGGCGTGCGATAGAAGAGCGGGTTCTGATCCGGCTCACGGCGCCACACCAGCTTGATGTCGCGCGGGTCGGCGCAGTCGTCGTCGAAAACGGGCATCCCGTTGTCGATGCACACGTGGTCGTTCCACGCGAGCCCGCCGTCGAAGAACAGGACGGCGTCGATGGGCGGGAAGTTGCCGAGGAACCCGATCTGCAGCTCGGTGATGACCGGGAAGCGCAGCTCGGAGCGGAACAGGGCGACGCTCGAGCCGATCAGCTGGTCGCGCACGGGGCATGACCCGTACGAGAAATTCCTGCCCGCGCACTCCTCGACCCCCTCGAAGGAGTCGGCGTCGTAGCCGCGGAGGAAGTAGGGCCCGCCCCAATAGTTCCAGAAGTTGCCGGAGCCCTGGCCGAAGCGCGTGACGGTCAGGAACTGCGTGGCGAACGTGACCCAGCGCTTGAAGTTCAGGTAGTTGCGGAAATCGACGAGCCCCTCGGTGAAGTTGAAGTCACCGAACGTGCGGGACAGCTGCAGCCGGTACCGGCGCCCGAAGATGGGCCCGGTCCACCCGAAGCCGGCGTTGTCGAAGACGAGCGCGGCCGTCGGCTGGACGAACCTCCAGTCGTTGAGCCCGTACCGTTCGTCGACCGGCCGGCCGACGGTGTAGTTCACGCCGCGCAGCACCAGGTCGCGCTGGATGATGGTCGCACTGGCGCCGAACTCGACGCGACGGTACGTGCTGAAGGGGTATGCGATGACGCCGTCGATCGAGCGGTACACGTCGCGAATGAACTGGTCGACGAGGATGACCTCGTCGCGCTCCGGGTGCAGTCCGTAGTAGGGCCCTGCGTAGCTGTAGAGCGGGACCTGCGACGCGGCGATGCCGAAGTTCGTCCTCGTCTTGAGGTAGTTGTATCCGCCGAAGAACGTGGCGTCCGAGAAGGACCCGTTCACGCTCCCGGCCACCAGGATGTTGTGGTTGCCGAGGATGTCCGAGAGCGCGATGTAGCTCCCACCATAGAGCCCGTTGCCGTAATAGCCGCCGACCTGCGCGCCGATCGTCGGGCGCCCGATGACGTCGGGGCTGAAGCGGACCTTGTATTCGTTGATCGTGAAGTCCGCGGTGTCGGGGAGCGCGTACTCGGCGCTGTCGAGGAGGGCCATCACCGAGACGGGCGCCGGGATGGTCGTCCCCTCCGGCAGGCGGTCGCTGGGACGGAATCCGTCGCCGGAGCGGTAGTAGGAGAGCGACCTCGGCCTGCGCGCGCCCGTCTCGCCTTCGCCCGTCGTCGCGGCGACGCTCGTGTCTGCCGCGCCTTCGCCAGGCCTGGCCTCGCCCGGCCTGGCCTCACCGGGCACCCCCTCACCAGGCCTGCCCTCGCCGCCGGCCGCGCCCGCGCCGGCCGCCGAATCGGCGACGGCGACCACCCCGGCCGAATCCGAGGGGGCCGACGGCCTGCGCGCGACCGGGACGTCCACCTCGGCGACCGGCACGTCCGAGATCGCGACGCGCTCGAGCGCGAACGGATCGTCGATCGCGAAGAGGCTGTGACCGCCGACCTCGAAGTAGACGAAGACGAGCGGGCCCTCGTTGCGCGCCCAGGTGAGCGTCGGGCTCATGTCGGTCGCGGTCGGCCCCATCGCGCCCGAGATCATCCGCGTGATGCGGTAGAGCTGCGCCTCGTCGCGGCGGAAGAGGTAGAGGTCCTTGGTCCCGGTGCGGTCGCTGACCCAGACGAGCGAGCGGCTGTCCGGCGACCAGACCGGGTTGATGTTCTTGCCGACGTCCTGGTGCGGCAGCAACTCGATCTCGCCGGTCTCCAGGTGGTAGAGCGCGACGCGCAGGTTCGAGTACGACAGCTTGTCGAAGTCCGTCCCGGGCGCCTGGTCCGTGCTGAACGCGATGGTGCGGCCGTCGGGCGACCACGCCGGGAACAGGTTCGCGTACCGGTCGCGCGTCAGGCGCCGCAGATTGCCGCTCAGGTCAGTGATGAAGAGGTCGGTGAGCCCGCCGTCGTTCCCGGAGAACACGATGTAGCGGCCCTCGGGGTCCCAGCTCGGGCTCGTGATCGCGCTCAGGTCGAACTCGAGCTTGCGATCGAGGCGTTTGCGTTCGATGTCGTAGATGTAGAGCGCGTCACGGCCGCCGGTCTGGGCGACAAAGGCGAGGTACCGGCCATTGGGCGAGAACGCGGCGGCCGAGCTGCTGTAGCGAAGCGACTCGAAGTCCGCGTCGCCGCTCGACCGAACGAGGCGTCGCTCGAACTTCCCGGTCTTCGCGTCCACGAGCCAGAGGTCGACGTCGAACCCGTCGCGCTGGGAGAAGACGGCGAGCTTGGAGCCGTCCGGCGAAATGGCCGGAGCGAGGTAGCTCGGGTCGTCGTACAGGCGCCGGTGCCGCAGCAGGGGCCGGGCGAACGTCTCCGGCCGTGCGAACTCGGCGATCTGCGGCAGATACGCCCGGCGCACGGCCGCGGCCCATTCCTGGCTCAATTCGGCCAGCGACACGCCGAGCGTCGTCTCGAAGGCGCGCGGGATGCCGATGCGCGTCGCCCGCTGCAGAAGGATCCCGATCACCTCGTCGCCCCACCGCGAGCCGATGTACGCCCACAGCGCCTGGCCGAAGCGGTACGAGAGGTAATCGTTGCGGCGGTTCATCTCGCCGATCGTGCGGAAATAGCCGGAGTACACTGCGTCGCGGAGCCACGCCGCCGTGATGGCGTCGATGTGCCCGATCGACAGGTACTCGGCCATCCCTTCCATGAACCACAAGGGCGGCGCGGTCGCGAAGGGGTTCGCGTTGTCGAGCGCGGCGTTCTTGAAGATGATGTCGAACTGGAACGCGTGGACCAGCTCGTGGCGCAGGACGTGGTCGAACTCGGCGTAGGAGCCGGTGAAGGGGATCACGACCCGGCTCTTGTAGCCCTCCGCGAACGCGCCGGTCGACTCGGAGATGAAATCGGGCGTCGTGTTCGTCTGCTGGAACTCCGAGTGCGACGCGTAGAGGATGATCGGCTTCTTTTCCTTGAATTCGTGCTGCAGCAGCTTCGAGAGCCGGGCGTAGGCGCGTTCGGCCATACGCGCGGCATCCATCGCCGCCTCGCGCTCCTCCTCGTAGAAGTAGACGTCGAAGTGCTCCGTCGAGATGATCTGGAAGTCGAAGGAGCGGTACTGGACCTTGTTCCGGCCGAAGTACTGCGCACGCGCGTCCGCGGGCACGGCCGCGAACGCCATGGCCGTGAGAACAGAGGCGAGGAGGAGGCGCTTCAACATTGGGTCTCCCTTCACGCTTCCAGGGCGTGCATAGGAGCGTCGCCCCAGAGACGTTCGAGCTGATAGAATTCCCGCGCCGCGGGGTGAAACACGTGGACGACGAAGTCGATGTAGTCGATCAGGACCCAGCGCCCGGCGCGGAGCCCCTCGACGTGACCCGGGCGCACGCCTTCCTTCTTGAGCTCGTCGATGATGTGCTCCGCGATCGAACGCACGTGCAGATCCGAGTTACCGCTGACCAGGAGGAAGTAATCGGTTGCGTCGGACAGTTCTCTGAGATCCATGAGGAGGAGGTCGACGCCTTTTCGATCCGCCGCGAGTTCGATGGCCCGCGCGAGCGGCGCGGGGATATCGAGCGATTTCGGCTCGACGGCCGTCGACGTCCTTTCTCCCGTAGCGCTTTCCTGACTCGTCATCCCTTTATTAGGAGCTGCCCGGGGAATGTTCCCCGCCCCGCCGCCATCGGCGCGCTCGGAGCGGCGCGCGTCGTTCGGGCCCGTGCATCAATCAGGCCAGCCCACCCCGCCGCAGCTCGCTGCCCTTTTCGAAGGTTGAAACGTTTCTGCCGCGATCGGCCTGACACGAAACGCGGCACGCCCCGCCTCCCAATTATGGGGGACGGGGCGTGTGGCGTCCACCTTTTCGGCCGGGCGACCGGGCCTGCGGAGCCTCAGTCTTCCTGCTTGATGACCCAGACCTTGACCTCCGGCCGGACGTCCGGGTGCAGCCGGACGGGGACGGAGAAGACGCCGAGCGTCTTGATCGGCTCGTCGAGCTCGACCCAGCGGCGGTCGACCTCGAAGTCGAGGCCCTGCTGGTTCAACCGCTCGGCGATGTCCGCGTTCGTGATCGAGCCGAACAGCTTCGACTCCTCGCCCGCCCGCGCCTCGAAGGTCAGCGAGATCCCCTCGAGCGCCTTCGCCCGGCGACGCGCCTCGAGGTAGTCGCGCCGCGCGCGCTCCTCGGCCCGGCGACGCTCCTCCTCGAGCTGGCGGACGTTCGCCTCCGTCGCCTCGTACGCCATCCCCTGCGGAATCAGGTAGTTGCGCGCGAAACCCGGCTTCACGGCCACGATCGAGCCCGCCGTGCCCAGCTTCGCCACGTCCTCCCGTAGAATCACCTTGACGTTCTTCTTCATGGTCTCAACCCCTCAGGAGCCCGAGCCCGCCGTGCGGCGCGCCCTCAAGTCGATCCAGGTGTCCGCCAGCCCGACGAACGCCGCGCCGAGCAGAACCATCGGCAATATGAACAGCGCCAGGAATCCCAGGGCGATCGCGCCGCACCCCGGCGCGCCGGTCAGCGCTACGAGCACTGCCACGCCGCGCAGCGCGTAGAGCGCGCCCATGAACGCGACCAGGTTCGATCCGGCCCGCATCGCCACGCCCCCGATCGGGAGCACGACGAGCAGGATCCCCGCGATCAGGACCCAGACCAGCTCGTCCTGGAACCGGAACTCGCGGAACGGCGCGAGCGCATGGCCGGTCGTCCCGCCGAGCCGCCGGTAAGCCCACCACGCGACGCCGAGCCCGGCCAGCGACGCCAGCGCCAGGAGCGCCGGGTGGAGCAGCGCCTGCACGTCCGCCGCGCGATAGACGCCGTCCATGACCTGCGCGGCGAGCCCCTGCTGCGCCGCCGCCCCGCTCCACGCCCCGGCCAGCGCACCGGCCGCGTCCTGCAACCGCCTCGACACCGCCCAGTCCAGGGCGGTCCAGGCGCCCGGCCGGAAGGCCAGGACCAGGGCGCCCGTGCCGACCGCCGCGGCGAGCGCGCCGAGCGCCATCCCGAGGAACCGCGCACGCGGCCGCACCGCGACCAGCAGGACGAACCACCCGCCCAGAACGAGCGCCCAACCCAGCTCGGCGTATCCGAGCGTGTCGGGCGCCGCGCCCCGGAGCGTCACGAATGTCAACGCCGCCGCGCCCATGATCCGCGCCGGCCGGCGCGGCGGAAGCGCGAGCAGCAGGAGCGACAGCGGGACGAAGATCAGGGGCAGCGGGCTCGCCAACGACAGCGTCGTCGCCGCGAACGCGAGCGCCGCGACCGCGCCCCAGCTCCGCTCCGTGCCGCCCGTCACACGTGTTACCCCGCGTACCCCTTGATGAAGGGGAGGATCGCCAGGAACCGCGCCCGCTTGATCGCGGTGCCCAGCTGGCGCTGATGACGCGCGCACGTCCCCGTCATCCGACGCGGCAGGATCTTGCCCTGGTCGGTGATGAAACGCGAGAGCGTCTTCTCATCCTTGTAGTTGACCAGCCGGATCCCGGCCTCGCACAGCTGGCAGGACTTCGTTTGGCGCCGCATCGTCACTCCTCCTCTTCCTCGTCTTCCTCTTCCTCTTCCTCCGCCTCGCGCGGCTCGCGCGTCGCGATCGACATCGGCGCCGTGGGCTCGCCCTCGTGCAGCACCACGAGATAGCGCAGCAGCCCATCGTCCAGCTTCAGCACGCGCTCGTACTCCGGCAGCGCTTCCTGCTCTGCACGGAACTGCACGACGACGTAGTTGCCGCTCGTCTTCTTGTTGATCGGGTAGGCGAGCTGGCGCTTCCCCCAGCGGTCGATCGCGGTGATCTCGCCGTTGCCGTTGCCGGTCAACAGCTCCTGGTAGCGCTCCAGCCGCTGCTCGACGGCCTCGTCCGGAAGCGCCGAGTCGAAGATGTAGACTGCTTCGTAAGCCCTCACGTTGTACCCTCCTGTGGTCTTACATCGGCCCCGCCGCGCCCGGCGGGGCAGGAGCAAAGCACGGTAATATAACGACGCCGCGTGCGACGGTCCAGGGACGGCACCGGCGGCGGGGGCGTTCAGACGTTGAACCTGAACAGCATGATGTCCCCGTCCTGGACGACGTATTCCTTCCCCTCGGATCGGACGAGGCCCTGCTCGCGGGCGGCCTTCTGCGACCCGGCAGCGACGAAGTCGTCCCAGCCGAGCGTCTCGGCGCGGATGAAGCCGCGCTCGAAGTCGCTGTGGATCTCGCCGGCGGCCTGCGGCGCGCGGGTACCCTTGCGGATGGTCCATGCGCGGACCTCCTTCTCGCCGGCCGTGAAGTAGCTGATCAGGTCGAGGAGTCGGTACCCGGCGCGGATGAGCCGCCAGAGGCCGGGCTCCTCGAGCCCGAGCTCCTGGAGGAAGACCTGGCGCTCCTCGGGCGCGAACTCGATCAGCTCAGCCTCGATCCTGACCGAGAGCGGAATGACCTCGGCCGGCTCGCCGGCGGCGTCGATCGCGGCGCGGAGCGCGGCGACGTGCTCGTTCTCCCCGCCCGGCAGATCCGACTCGGCGACGTTCGCCACGTAGAGCATACGCTTCGCGGTCAGGAGCTGAAGCGTGACCAGGCGGCGCGCCTCCTCCTCGTCCGCGAGCTCGACCTGGCGGGCCGGGTGCCCCTCGGAGAGGAGCGCCTGCAGCTTCTTGAGGAGCTCCAGTTCGGCTTGCGCCTCCTTGTCGCCGCTCCGGGCCGGCTTCTCGACGCGCTGGATCCGCTTCTCGACGGTCTGCAGGTCGGCGAGCGCGAGCTCGAGGTTGATGATCTCGCGGTCGCGGGCGGGGTCGACCGAGCCGAGGACGTGCGTGACGTCCGGGTCGTCGAAACAGCGCACGACGTGAACGATGGCGTCGACCTCGCGGATGTTGGCCAGGAACTGGTTCCCGAGCCCCTCACCCTGGGAGGCGCCTTTGACCAACCCGGCGATGTCGACGAAGGTGACGACCGCGGGCGTGACCGCCTTCGGCTGCACGCGCTCGACGAGCAGATCGAGGCGCGGATCGGGCACGGGCACGACGCCGACGTTCGGGTCGACCGTGCAGAACGGGTAGTTCTCGGCCGCCGCGCCGGCCCCCGTGAGCGCGTTGAACAGCGTGGACTTGCCGACGTTCGGCAAGCCGACGATCCCCAGTCGCAGGTTGGGCATTTCGTTTGTTCCAAGAAGAAGATCCGTGGTCGAAATCGCTGTCGGAATATCCTTGAAATATAGCGGAATTCCTTGCCGATGACCACCGGAAGGCGGGCGTGGATCCGACCGCCGCCGCCTCGAGCCACCCCCGCTCCACCGCCTCGCGCTACCCCGGCTCCGCCGCCTCGCTCTACTCCCGCCCCACCACCTCCTGCACCGCCCTCACGACCGTCGGGTACGCCTCGTAGACGGCGCGTGCGCTCTCGAGCTCGAGCCGCTCGCGGTTGGTATGCGCGAAGCGCTCCTCGCCCGGCGCGAACCCGATGGCCGGGATCCCGTGGACGCCGCAGATCCGGCCGCCGTCGGTGGCGAGGGTCCAGGGGCGGATCGCGGGGCGCCGCCCCGTGGAGCGTTCGACCGCGGCCGCGGCCGCGACGGCGATCGGATGCTCGGGCGAGACGAGGAACCCCGGCGTGAAGAGCCGGTGTTCGCGCTCGAGCCCGGTGTACGTTCGCTGCGCCTCGGTGGCGAGCCGGACCTCGAACGACACGTCGTCGGGCAGCCGGACCCGCGGCCGCAGGAACGTCTCGAGGTCCCGCACGGCGGTCTCCGCGGTGGTGCCGGGGAGCACGCGCCAGTCGACGGTCACGCGCAGCAGGTCGGGGATCACGTTGTTGCTGCGGGGGAACGTCTCGACGCGCGTCGGCGCGAGCGTCGCACGGCCGAGCACGGGGTCGGACCCCAGGCCGGCGGCGAACTCCTCGAGCGCCGGGATCAACGTGGCGAGCGCGCCGAGCGGGCTGCGCGCGCGGTCGGGCGCGCTCGCGTGCCCGGCGACGCCGTGGACGTCGACGACCAGTTCCGCGCGGCCGCGGTGACCGATGCAGACGTCGCCCGCGGTGGCTTCGCCGATGATCACGGCGGCCGGGCGTAGCCGGCCGGATTCGAGGAGGTGCGAGACCCCCCACCCGCCGCGCTCCTCGAACACGGTGCACGCGACGAGGACGTCGCCCGCGGGCCGGTTCTCGACGAAATGCGCCGCGGCGTAGAGCTGGATCGCGAGCGGGCCCTTGATGTCCATGGCCCCGCGGCCGTGGAGGAAGCCGTCGGCGACGACGCCTTCGAACGGCGGGTACTCCCACGCCGCCGGGTCGCCGACGTCGACGGCGTCGAGGTGCGAACAGAGCATGACCGCCGGCGACTCACCGCGCCCGGCGATTCGGCCCACAACGTTGCCGACCTCGTCGGTCCATACGTCGTCGAAGCCGAGCGCCTCGAATTCGCGGCGCACCCGCTCCGCGACCTCCGCTTCCCCGCCCGGCGGGCTCGGAATGCGGATCAGGTCCCGGGCGAACGCGACCACGCGATCGAACGACAGATCGGGCATACCTGCAAACCAAGCGGTCCATGCCCCTCGAGGAGAGGCATGGACCGCAACCGGGTTTGTCGAGATCAGCCGAGGAGCGCGCGGACCGCCTCGACGACGCCGTCCCAGACCGCGCCGAAGGTGTCCGCCTCGTCGGCGTGCACCCGCACGAACCAGGGCGCGAGCACGAGCGCCACGATGCTCATCAGCTTGATCAGGATGTTCATCGACGGCCCCGACGTGTCCTTGAACGGGTCGCCCACGGTGTCGCCGACGACCGCGGCCTTGTGGCTGTCCGAGCCCTTGCCGCCGTAGGCGCCGCCCTCGATGTACTTCTTGGCGTTGTCCCACGCGCCGCCGGAGTTGGCCATGAAGAGCGCGAGCAGCACGCCGGTCACCGTCGCGCCGGCGAGGAGCCCGCCGAGCGCCTGGATGCTGAAGTAGCCGACGACGACGGGCGCGGCCACGGCCAGCAGGCCGGGCGCGATCATCTCACGCAGCGCGGCGCGGGTCGAGATGTCGACGCAGCGAGCGCTGTCGGGACGGGCGGTGCCTTCCATGAGTCCCGGGATCTCGCGGAACTGGCGGCGCACCTCGGCGACCATCCCGGCGGCGGCGCGGCCGACCGCGGTCATCGTGAGCGCGCCGATGAAGAACGGCAGCACGCCGCCGATCAGCAGCCCGATCACGACCGCCGGGTTCACGATGTTGAGCCCCTCTTCGCCCAGGCCGACCGCGCTGGCGTAAGCGCTGAAGAGCGCGAGCGCGGTCAGCGCGGCCGAGCCGATCGCGAAGCCCTTCCCGATCGCGGCCGTCGTGTTCCCGATCGCGTCCAGCCCGTCGGTGATCTTGCGGACATCGGGGCCCAGGCCGGCCATCTCGGAGATGCCGCCCGCGTTGTCGGCGATCGGGCCGTACGCGTCGACCGTCATCGTCACGCCGACCGTGGCGAGCATGCCGACGGCGGAAATGCCGATCCCGTACAGGCCGGCGAAGTAGTAGGAGACCCAGATCGCGAGGACGATCAGGAGGATCGGCGCGACCGTCGACTCCATCCCGACCGCGAGCCCGGAGATGATGTTCGTGGCCGAGCCGGTCTGGCTCGCGTCGGCGATCCTACGGATCGGCTTGGCCGCCGTGTAGTACTCCGTCGCAATGCCGATCAGCACGCCGGCGAGCGCGCCGGCGAAGATCGCCCAGAAGGGCCCGGTGACCGGGTACGCCCGCGCCTGCGCCGGGTCGAAGATCTCGAAGCCGAGCGCCTTGACCACGAAGTACATGATCACGACGAAGAGCCCGGCGGCGATGAAGGTGATGTTCCGCAGGGCCGAGGCCGGGTTCGACCGCTCGAGGATCTTCATCAGGCCGATCCCGATGAGCGAGGTCACGAGCCCGACCATGATCGTCAGGATCGGGAGCGCGATCGCCTCCGCGCGGCTCGCCGCGAAGATCGGGCTGGTCGCGCCGATCGCGATCGTCGCGATCACGGAGCCGACGTAGCTCTCGAAGATGTCGGCGCCCATCCCGGCGACGTCGCCGACGTTGTCGCCCACGTTGTCCGCGATCGTGGCCGGGTTGCGCGGGTCATCCTCGGGGATGCCGGCCTCGACCTTGCCGACCAGGTCGGCGCCGACGTCCGCGGCCTTGGTGTAGATCCCGCCGCCGACGCGGGCGAAGAGCGCGATCGAGCTGGCGCCCATGCCGAAGCCGCCGATGATCTCGGAGAAGCGGACGAAGTCGGCGTCCGAAATCGCCTCGGTCCCGAGGAAGAAGTACCAGGCGCCGATGCCGAGCAGCCCGAGCGCCGCGACGGACAGACCCATGACCGCGCCGCCGAAGAACGCGACGCGCAGCGCCTTCCCCTGCCCCTCGTCCCGCGCCGCCGCCGACGTGCGCACGTTGGCGCGCGTGGCCGCCGTCATCCCGAAGAAGCCGGCCAGGATCGAGCTGAACGCCCCGGTCACGAACGCAATCGCCGTACGCCCGCCGACCGCGAAGTTGAGGAGGATGGCCACGACGATCAGGAAGACGACGAGCACCGTGTACTCGCGGCGCAGGAACGCCATCGCGCCCTCGTGGATGCGGTCGGCCAGCTCCCGCATGAGATCGGTGCCGGCCGGCTGCTTCACGATGTACAGGTACAGGACCAGCGCGCCCGCCAGGCCGAGCAAGCCCAGCAGGGGCGACCATGTGGCCCACGTCATGAGTTGCGACACGGACGCCTCCGTTGGAGATGAACTCGATGTGTGAGGTGAATCTCGTTATCGGTTGAAGCGATTCATCGCCGCTTCGATCCCGTCCTCGACCCAAACGCGGACGGCGTCCGCCAGTACGGGCATGAGGTCCAGGATCCGCTCCTCGTCGCTACGCGATGGGGGAGCGAGAACCCAATCGGCCAGGTCGATCCCGGCCGGCGGCGCACCCACGCCGATGCGCAGCCGTGCGTAATCACGCGTGCCGAGCGCCGCCTCGATCGATTTGAGCCCGTTGTGTCCGCCCGCGCTGCCGCGCGCGCGGAACCGGACGCGCCCGGGCTCGAGCGCCACGTCGTCCACGACGACCAGGAGGTCGCGCGAGACATCGAAATCCGCATACGTACGGAGCGGTGCGACGGCCGCGCCGCTCCTGTTCATGTAGGTCAACGGCTTCACCAGCCGGACCGCGTGGTCGCCGACACGGCCCGCGGTGACCGCGGCGCGGCCTTCACGCCGGAACGTGCCGAGCCGCCAGACTTCCGCCAGATGATCGAGCAGCCACCACCCCACGTTGTGGCGCGTGGCCTCGTATTCGGGCCCCGGATTGCCGAGCCCGCAGATGACCTTCACGAACGCACCCGCCCCGGTTGTACGGCCGCCCGGACCGCGGCACTACTCGCCGGCCTCTTCCGCCCCGCGCTTGCGCACCAGCTCCGGCTCGACCTCGCCGCCGGGGCCCTCGCCCGTCTCGGCGGCCGACTCGAGCGCCGCGACCGTCGGCACGCTGACCGTGCAGACCGTGCCGTCCGGATCGTCGTGCAACTCGACGCCCTTCGGCAGAACGACGTCCCGAACGTGGATCGATTCGCCGATCTTCAGCGCGGTCACGTCCACTTCGATCGCCTCGGGGATCTGGTCCGGTAGGCAGCGCACCGCGATCGTGTGTCGGACCTGGTCCAGGACGCCGCCCTCGCGCACACCCTCCGCATGGCCGACCACGTGCAGCGGCACCTCGACGTTCACCCGCTCGCCCTCGTGGACCAGGTAGAAGTCGACGTGCAGCACTTCGGGCCGGTACGGGTGGGTCTGGACCTCGCGAACGAGCGCGCGACCGCCGGGCCGGCCATCCAGTTCGAGCTGGATCAACTTGGTCTCTACCGAGATCCGCGAGAGCAGGTGGTCCAGCTCCCGCGCGTCGACGGACACAGAGCGCGGCTCCTCGCCGTGGCCGTACACCACTCCCGGGACGCGGCCGGCCGCGCGCAACCGCCGCGCGGCGCTCTTGCCGTGGTCGGTACGGGACTCCGCCTTCAGAACGGCATTGGTCGCCATACTCGCCCCTCCTTCCGTCAGTCGAAAAGCTGGCTGATCGACTCGTTCGAGTGGGTGTAACGGATCGCCCGGGACAGCAGCTCCGCGATCGAGAGAACCGTCAGCTTCGGGAATCGCTTCTCCTCGGGCACCAGGAGCGTGTTCGTCACCACGACTTCGATCAGGGGCGAATCCTGGAGCCGCTCGACCGCAGGCCCGGACAGCACCGCGTGGGTCGCCGCGGCGTAGATCTCCTTCGCGCCCCGCTCGTGGAGCACGTCGACCACGCCGCGCAGTGTGCCCGCCGTGTCGATCATGTCGTCCACGATCAGGCACCGCCGCCCCTCGACCTCGCCCACCACCGTGAGGACCTCCGCGACGTTCGCCTGCGGACGACGCTTGTCGATGATCGCGATCGGCGCGTCCAGACGCCGCGCGTACCCACGCGCCATCTTCGCGGCGCCGACGTCCGGCGCCACGACGGTGAGGTCCTCCAGACCCTTCTTCCGGAAGTAGCCCGTCAGCACGGGCGCCGCGTAGAGGTGGTCGACCGGCTCGTCGAAGAAGCCCTGGATCTGGTGCGTGTGGAAATCCATTCCCAACACGCGGTCGACCCCGGCGGCCGAGATCAGGTTCGCCACCAGCTTCGCGCTGATCGCCACGCGCGGCTGGTCCTTCCGGTCCTGCCGCGCATAGCCGTAGTAGGGCATCACCAGCGTGACCCGCGCCGCCGAGGCCCGCTTGGCCGCATCGACCAGGAGCAGCGCCTCCATCAGGTTGTCCGCCGGCGGCGGCGTCGGCTGGATGATGAAGACATCCCGGCCGCGCGCGTTCTGATTGATCCGCACGAAGATCTCGCCGTCGGCGAATCGCTTGATCGTCACATCACCCAGGGGCAGCCCCATGGATTCGGCGATCTCCTCGGCCAGTGGGCGGTTGGCCGTTCCGGCCAGGAGCAGCATCGGTCCGTGGAATCCGTGGTCAGGCATCACCATCTTCGGCTACCGGGTCACTTGTGACGACAGCCGGGAAGTGTACAGAAAATGGCACAGTCGTGTCAACCGCCCGCGACCGTCCTGCGCGGGTGGAGCACGCTCGAGACGGCCCGGGCGAGCGACTCCGGCGAGAACGGCTTGGCGAGGAAGGCGCCGGGGTCGTTGCGCGCGGCGTCTCTCAGCACCTCGTCGTCCGCGTAGCCGGACATGAAGACGACGCCGAGCCCCGGACAGAGCGAGCGGAACCGCTCGGCCAGCTCGCGGCCGTTCATCCCGGGGAGGATCACGTCGGTCAGGAGCAGGTCCAGGTCGCAGACGGCGTCGGCGAAGCGTTCGAGCGCTTCCGCGGCGCTGGCGGCCTCGTGCACGACGTACCCCGCCCGCTCGAGGACCCGCCGGGCGAGCGAGCGGACGGCGGCGTCGTCCTCGACCACGAGGATCGTCTGCCCTTCGCCGCGAGGCGGCTCGGTCTCGATCGGCTCGGGATCGAGCGCGTCGACGGGGCTGCCCACGCGAGGCAGGTAGACGCGCACGTCGGTGCCCTGGCCGACCTCGCTGTCGACGACGATGTGCCCGCTGCTCTGCTGGACGATCCCGTAGACGGTGCTGAGGCCGAGACCCGTCCCCTTCCCCGGCGGCTTGGTCGTGAAGAACGGTTCGAAGATGTGCTCGCGCACGTCGGCCGGGATCCCGGTCCCGGTGTCCCGCACGGAGAGGACGACCCACCCGCCCGGCCACCCCCCGTTTCCTACGCCGTGCGCAGGCGCGCGCTCGGCGTTGGCGGTCGAAATGGTGATCCGGCCGCCGTCGGGCATCGCGTCGCGAGCGTTCACCGCCAGGTTCATGACCACCTGCTGCATCTGGCCCGGATCGGCGCGGACGTGGCCGAGCGCGGGATCGAGGGCGGTGACCATCTCGATGTCCTCGCCGATCAACCGGCGGAGCATGCGGACCGTGTCGCCGACGACCGCGTTCAGGTCGATCACGCGAGGTTGGGAGACCTGCTTCCTGCCGAAGGCCAGGAGCTGGCGCGTGAGCGAAGCCGCGCGGTCGGCGGCATCGCGGATCTCGACGAGGTCGGTGCGGATCGGATCGTCCGGCCCAACGTCCTCGAGGAGGAGGCGCGCGCGCCCCTGCACCGCGGTGAGGAAGTTGTTGAAGTCGTGGGCGATCCCGCCGGCCAGCCGACCCACGGCCTCCATCTTCTGCGCCTGCCGGAGCTGTTCCTCGAGGCGACGACGCTCGGTGATGTCGCGGAAGAACCAGGCGCGGGCGTAGCTCGCGCCGTTGTGCCCGTGGATCGGTGCGGCATGCCACTCGAAGGTGCGACCGTCGACGAGGACGATCTCGCCGCTGCCCCGCTCGGTCGGGCGCGCGGCGAGCTGCGCGACGCGGACGAGGAACGGCTGCGGCTCCGCGAGGCGCTCGCGGATGTGGGCGAAGCACACGTCGATCGTGGAGCCGACGGGGTCGCCGGGGCAGCTCCACAGCTCGGCGAATCGCCGGTTGGCGATGCGGACGACGCCGTCTTCGCCCGAGACGATGATGCCGTCGATCGCGCCCTCGTGCTGCGCCTCGAGGAGCGACATCTGGAACCCGAGCTCCTCGCGCGCGCGCTCGCGCTCCGCGATCGCCGCGGCCAGGATCTGCGTGCCCAGCGAGAGGACGACGACGAACGCCTGGAAATAGATCGAGTTGGCCACGACGCCCTGCTGCGAGAACGGCCCCTGGCCGTGCATCGTCTCCCACGTCGCGATGGTGGCGAAGACGAGGATCGTCGCGACCGCGCCGTGCTGCCCGAAGCGGAGCACGGTCCAGATCACGTACGGGACCGCCACGAACGCGAGCGCGTAGCCCGCGTACGCGGGGTGGACGACGTCGAACGCGAGGATGAGGAAGGCGACCAGCGAGGCGTGGAGCGCGACGAACTCCGCGCGACTGGCGCCGATCGTACCGGGCCGCGGGTCGCGCGCCCAGACGAGGAGCGCCGGCGCCGCGATTACCGCGCCCGCCATGTCGCCGAGCCACTCCACGCTCCACCGCCGCGCGAAGCCGTCCCAGGGGTCGACGCCGGTCACCCCCCGGAGCGTCAATGCGACGGTAGGGCAGAGCGCGGTCGCGACGACCGCGACCACGAGGAGGACGAGGACGTCGCGGACCCGGTCGAACCGGCTCTCCGGGCCCACGATCCTCCGGACGGCGTAGGCGCCGACGAACGCGCTGAGCGTCGCGGCCACGCCCATCGCCAGCGCCGCGGCGAGCGGCGATCCGCGGAGCAGCCCGACAACCAGTTGTATCGCGAAGATCGCGGGGAGGACCCCGTAACCCCAGAGGAGGACGACCGCCAGAGCGACGCCGGACGCGGCGCGGAACGTCGTCGCTTCATCTGCGAATTCCAGCGCCACGCCGAGCTGCGTGGCGAGGAGGAAGAGCACCCCGGCGAGGACGACGCGAACGGGTTGTGACACGAGCAACGAGCTCCTCCCTCGGGCGTCCTGGATGGGTGACGCCCGGATCGCGAGATCCCATCGCGGACCGCGGTCGCTGCACGCGGTTCCGTCGTGGATACTGGCCGCATCGCCGCGCGGCTATGCCTCCGGAGAGCGGCCGTAGTATACGATGCCGCGCCGCGGATGGAAACAGCGAAGGGCCCGGTCACCGCGTGAGCGCGGTGACCGGGCCCTTGCGACCGGCGTCGCCGCTTGCCGTCCAATCGATTTCACGACTGCCCGGCCAGGACTCGAACCTGGATCAAGGGATCCAAAGTCCCCTGTGCTGCCGTTACACCACCGGGCACCGAAAACGACGCCAGATTTGGAAGATAACGGAAATGCGCGCCGCGATCAATCGCGATGCCGGCGTCCGGGCCGGCAGAGCCGGCGCATCGATTCGCTAGGCCGCGGTCGCCGTGTGGATGACGCGAAGGCCGGTCCCGTGCGACTCCAGCGCCATGGCGGCGTCGTCGCGTTGCTTCTCGTCGGGGAAGACACCGAAGAGGGCGGAGCCGCTCCCGGAGAGTAGCGCGATGCGCGCGCCGGCCTCGAGGAGGAGCCGCTTCAGCTCCGCCAGCTCGGGGAACCGGGCGAAGGTGGGCGGCTCGAAGTCGTTTACCGCGGCGCGGGCCACTTCGTCCCAGGACGCGAGCGCGGCGGGCGGGATGACCGCGGCGCCCGCGCGCGCCCCGGTCGCCGCGCGATACGCGGCCAGATCGCGGTAAGCGTCGGGCGTAGGGATCGCGAAGCCGGGCACCGCCAGCAGGACGGGGGCCCGCGGCAGCGGCGGGATCGGGAGCAGGCGCTCGCCGCGGCCCCAGGCGAGGGCGAGCGGGGAACGGCAGAGGAAGAAGGCGACGTCGCTCCCGAGCTGCGCGGCGATATCAACCAGCGCGGCGTCGTCCAGCGGCCGGCCGTGGAGGTCGTTCAGCGCGTCGAGCGTCGCGGCCGCATCGCTAGAGCCGCCGCCGAGCCCCGCGCCCGCGGGGATCTCTTTGCGCAGCCGGATCGCGACGTCGACCATCCGCCCCGTCGCCCGCTCGAACGCGCGCGCGGCGCGGACGACCAGGTTGTCCTCGATGGGACCGAGCTCCGCGCCCTCGACCTCGAGTCGGATCCCGGCGCCGCCGGGGCGCAGCTCGAGCGTGTCGGCGAGCTCGAGCCCGCAGAAGAGCGTCTCCAACTGGTGATAGCCCGATTCCTCGCGGGCGAGGACGCGCAGCGTGAGGTTGACCTTGGCGGGTGCGCGACGGACGATCGTGCTGCCCGGCCGTTCCGGAGCCGTGCTCACGGCCGCCCCTCCGGTTGGCCGCCGGCAGGCGACGCCGCGCCGGTCTCGACCGCCACTTCCACCGCGGCCTCGCCCCGCCCGACGTCGCGCCAGGAGAGCCCGAGCTGCCAGACGTGCACGAGGCCCCAGATGGACACGGCGAGGAAGCCGCCCATGTGGAACCCGATCGCGAAGCCCATCGCCTTCTCGACCGGCACGCCGTAGATGACGTGCAACCCCAGCCGCGCCGCCCACTCCCACAGCCCGAAGAAGCCGGGCGCGGACGGGAGCGACACCGCGAGCGCGATGAGCGACTGGAGGAACAGCGCCGCGGCGAACGGGACGTGGATGTCGAACGCCAGGAATCCGAACCAGAAGCCGAGCCCGGGGACGATCCACGCCCAGACCGACCAGTGCGCGGCGCGGAGGACCAGGCGCGGGTCGCGCAGCGAGCCGATCCCCGCGACGAACGCTTCGAGCGCGTCGATGACCGGGCGTCGGACCGCATCCGGGAGGACGTGCCGGACCACGGCATCCGCCGCCGCCACGGCACGCTGCGGCCACGCGACGAGCGCGCCCAGGACCACCAGCAGGACGACCAGGAGCACGATCACCGCCCGGCCCGCGGCGGCGGGGTCGTCCACGCCGACGGCGTCGAGCGCCGGGAAGCCGGGGAGCGCCATCGCCAGGAAGAGGAACGAGACGACGATTACGCCGTCGAACACCCGCTCGAGGACCAGCGTCCCGAGCGACGCGGCGACCGGGACGGCTTCCAGCCGCGAGAGCACGTACGCCCGGGCGAACTCGCCGACGCGCGCCGGGAGCAGGTTGTTGCCCATGAACCCGATCATCGTCGCGCGGAACCGGGAGCGGAACGCGGTCCCGGCGCGGACCGGCTCGAGCAGCGCCTTCCACCGCCACGCCCGGATCGCCATCGGCGCGGTGGTGAGAGCGACGCCGAGAAGGAAGAGCCACGGGTCCGCGCGGCGGATCTCGCCGAGCACCTCGGCCGCGTGGACGTCGCGGAGCGTGTAGGCGAGGAGCCCGACCCCGAGCGCGATTCCGACGACCGCCTTCCAGTCGAGGCGTGACCGGCGCTTGCCGTGGGTCACAGGCTCCCCTGGCGGATCAGGTCGTACAGCTCGTCGAGCGCCTCGAGCGCCTCGACGTTCCCCGCGAGCGCCCGCTCGAGGGTCGGGCGGAGCTCTTCGGCGCGCTGCACCAGCGCGGCGCCGCGATAGACCAGGTTGGTGATGGGGACGGCGCCGTCGCCCGACGCGGCGCCCACGGCGTGGTCGGAGGCGGCCGCGCGTCCGTCGGCGGCGGCCGCCGCGCCGTCGTGCGAGGGCGCCGGTTCCGATATCGCCTCCGGCTCCGTGTCCTCCCCTTCCCCCGCGGCTCGCGCGGCGGAGACCGAGACCGGCTGGTCGGACTCGATCGTCTCGCGCAGACTCGGCAGGAGGTCGAGCACCTCGGACGCCGTGCTCCCGCCGACGCGGGCGAGTGCGGTGTCGGCCATGCGGGCGGTGCGGCCGAAGCCGAGCCCGAGCGCGGTGTCGCGCAGCGCGGCGAGCGCGGCCTGCAGCTCGCGCCGCAGCACGAGCTGGCGGTCGCCCGGCGCACGCTCGAGGTCACCGGCCATGCGCTCGATCCGGGCGAGGAGCACGCCGGCCTCGTGGTGGAAGAACTCGCCGACGTTCTTGGGCGGCTCGACGCCGGCGGGCATCTGCGGCCGCGGAGCGTCCTGGAGCACGCCGTACCGGTCGAGCAGGCCGTCGCGGATGCGGCGGAGCGCCGGGAGCGACGGCGTCTCGGTCGGCGGCGTCCCGGCGACCAGCCCTTCGACCGATTCGGCCAGGACGCGGCGCGCCGCGCGGAACAGCTCGAACCAATCCCCTTCGACGGCCACGTCCTGCCGCGCGATCAGGCGGCAGATCCGGTCGATCGCGCGGAGCGCCTCGGCCACGGGCGGCAGCTCGTCGACCCGGGTCGCGCCGAGGAGCGCGCGCTGCCGCCGCAGGATCGCCTTGAGCGGCTCACGGTTGCGCGGCTCGCGCTCCAGGACCGGCAGGCTCCGGTCCATCTCCGCGCCGATCGCGGCGACCTCGCGCGCGGCGAACTCCTGGAACTCGTCGTCGGCGGACCGGGTAGGCGCGGGCGACGCTGGCGCCGGCGCCTGCGTCGCCGGCATCCAGCGGTC
>Ga0207864_1002037_pt1 | contig 20178 bp, 16 predicted proteins | sample HigsolmetaAR202D_FD_184834 | JGI IMG/M metagenome (GOLD analysis project Ga0207864, IMG submission 184834) | Ionic liquid and high solid enriched microbial communities from the Joint BioEnergy Institute, USA - AR20-2-D (SPAdes) (version 2) ... | reverse complement strand
GGCCATCGGCGCCGGCCTCGCCGTCCAGGAGCCGACCGGCAACATGATCGTCGACATCGGCGGCGGCACCACCGAGGTGGCGGTCATCTCGCTGGGCGGCATCGTCACCAGCCAGTCCGTGCGGGTCGCCGGGGACGAGCTCGACGAGGCGATCGTGGAGTTCGTCAAGAAGGAGTACGGCCTGGCCATCGGCCAGCGCACCGCCGAGGAGGTCAAGATCGCCCTCGGCTCGGCCTGGCCGCTGGTCGAGGAGCTCCACGCCGAGATCCGCGGCCGCGACCTCATGACCGGCCTGCCCAAGACCATCGTCACCACCACCGAGGAGGTGCGGGAGGCCATCGAGGAGCCGGTGCAGGCCATCGTCGACGCCGTCAAGGTCACGCTCGACAAGACACCGCCCGAGCTGGCCGCCGACATCATGGACAAGGGCATCTGCCTGGCCGGCGGCGGTGCGCTGCTCCACGGCCTCGACGCCCGGCTGCACCACGAGACCGGCATGCCGATCGTGGTCGCCCCCAACCCGCTGCACGCGGTGGCGGTGGGCTCCGGCCAGTCCCTGGAGGAGTTCGACGCGCTGAAGAGCGTGCTCTTCTCGTCCACCGGGTACTGATGGCCGTCTCGCCCTCGTCCGGCTCCCGGACCCGGATCCTCGTCCTCCTGCTCGCGTCGGTCACCCTCGTCGTGCTCGGGCTGCGCGACGTGCCGGTCGTGCGCGACCTGCGCGAGGGCGCGGCCGCCGCGCTCGAGCCCGTGGAGGGTGCGCTCGACACCGTCACCAGCCCGGTGCGCAACGCCTGGCACGGCATCACCGACTACGACGACGTCAAGCGCGAGAACGAGCGGCTGCGCACCCAGCTGGCCGAGGCCGAGGCGGCCGAGATCGCCCGCACCGACGCCGAGACCCAGCTCGCCGAGCTGTCCGAGTCGCTCGACCTGCCCTTCGCCGGGGACGTCCCGACCGTCACCGCCCGGGTGGTCGCCGGGCCGCGGTCCAACTTCTCCCACGCGCTCGAGATCGACAAGGGCGCGGACGCCGGCCTGGCCGAGGGCATGCCCGTCGTCACCGGCGGCGGGCTGGTCGGCCGCATCGACCAGGTGACCGCCGGCACCGCCCGGGTCGAGCTCGTCACCGACCCCGACTTCCGGGTCGGTGTGCGCCTGGCCACGACCGGGGCGCTCGGCACGGCCCACGGGCAGGGGAGCGAGGAGCCCCTCCGGGTCGACTCCTCGCTGCCGCCCCGCACCGAGGTCGAGCAGGGCACCGGGGTGGTGACGAGCGGCGTCGACCGCAGCGCCTTCCCGCCCGGCGTCCCGGTCGGGACCGTCGTCGAGACCCAGCAGGGCGCCGGCGGCCTGACCCTCGAGCTGGTGGTCGAGCCGCTGGTCGAGGTCTCCCAGCTCTCGTACGTCACCGTCCTCCTCTGGCAGCCGGGGTAGGGGATGGGCCGGCCCCGCTTCCCCCTCGTCCGCGCCACCCTCGTCGTCCTCGTCGCCCTGCTGCTGCAGCTCTCGGTCGTCGTCGACCTGCGCATCGCGGGGGCGATGGGCGACCTGCTGCTCGCGGTCGTCGTGGCCGCCGCCCTCACCGGCGGGCCCGACCGGGGCGCCGCCTACGGCTTCGTCTGCGGGGTCCTCTACGACCTCGTGCTGGACACGCCCTTCGGGCTGACCGCGCTCTGCTACACGGTCGTCGGGGCGCTCGTCGGCTGGGTCGGGGTGCTGGTCGGCCGCACCAGCGGCTGGTGGCCGGTCCTGGCCGCGGCGGTGGCCGGCGGCCTGCACGCCGTGCTCTACACGAGCGCCGGCAACCTCGTCGGCGTGGCGTACCCTTTCGGTGACGTGCCCGCCATCGCCCTCGCCCTCGCCGCCTGCGCGGCGGTGGTCGTCCTCCCCCTGATGCGGGTGCTGTGGTGGGCGCACGGCCACCCCGAACCGGACCGCCTCGAGGTGAGCTGGCGATGAAGCTCGGTCATCTCCCCGACGTCAACGGCAACGGCAACGCCCGGCGGCGCGAGCACCACGTCCCCCGGCTGCGCCTGTCGCTGCTGACCATCGTGGCCGTCGCGCTGTTCGCGTCGCTCTTCGCCCGGCTCTACGACCTCCAGGTCATCGCCGCCGACGACTACCAGGTGCGGGCCGAGGCCAACCGCGTCCGCACGGTGCAGATCCCGGCGCCCCGGGGCCGGATCCTCGACCGCAACGGCAAGGTGATCGTCGACAACCGGGTGGCGGTCGTGGTCGCCATCGATCGCAGCATCCACGAGGGGCTCGAACCCGAGGAGCAGGAGGACGTCGTCAACCGGCTGGCGATGGAGCTGACCGGCGCGGGCTTCCCGACCTCGCCCGACGACATCCGCGCCCGTCTGGAGGACGACCGCTTCAACCGCTACGCCCCGGTGCCGATCGCGGTCGACGTGCCCGAGGAGCTGAAGATCTACTTCGAGGAGCACACCGCCGAGTACCCGTCCGTCGTCGTCGAGCGGAAGGCGGTGCGCTCCTACCCCTACGGGTCGCTGGCCGCCCACATCGTCGGCTACGTCGGCAAGATCAACGAGGCGGAGCTGGAGGCCGTCGCCGACGAGCGGGAGAAGCCCTACGGCCTCAACGACGAGATCGGCAAGAGCGGCGTCGAGCAGACCTTCGAGCGCTACCTGCGGGGCACGCCCGGCATCCGGCGCATCGAGGTCGACTCGCAGGGCGACCCCGTTCGGGTCATCAGCGAGACGCCGCCGGTGCCGGGCGACGACCTCGTCCTCACCATCGACCTCGACGTGCAGGCCCTGGCCGAGCAGAAGCTGCGCCAGGGCCTCGAGGCCGCCCGCGCCCGCCCCAACCGGGACGGGACCGTCAACAACGCCACCACCGGATCGACCGTCGTGATCGACCCGAACAACGGGCAGATCATCGCGATGGCGTCGTACCCGTCCTACGACCCGTCCACCTTCGTCGACGGGATCGACGCCGCCGAGTGGGCGGCGCTCAACGACCCGGCGAACCACTACCCGCTGAACAACTGGGCGATCCAGGGCCAGTGGGCGCCCGGGTCGACCTACAAGCTGTTCGTCGGCCACGCGGCGCTCATGGCCGGGGTGATGGAGGCCGACACCGTGTTCTCCGACCGGGGCGGCTACCAGATCCCCGGGTGCTCCGGCGCCAAGTGCTACCGGCGCAACGCCGGCGGGGCCGTGTACGGCAACATCACCCTGCCCCGGGCGATCACGATCTCGTCGGACGCGTACTTCTACCACGTGGGTGCCCAGTTCTGGCTCCAGCGCGACCGGTTCGGCGGCGACGAGGCGATGCAGAACCACCTGGTGACCTGGGGACTGGGCGACCGCACCGGCGTCGCGCTGACCAGCGAGGCCCCGGGCCGGGTCCCGACCCCGGCCTGGAAGCGCGACTACTGCGACCGGGTGAACTGCAACGACGGCGTCTGGCGCACCGGCGACAACGTCAACATGGCGATCGGCCAGGGCGACGTGCTGGTGACGCCCCTCCAGCTGGCGAACGGCTACGCCACCTTCGCCAACGGCGGCACCCGTTACGTCCCCCAGATCGCGCTTCGGACCCAGGCGTACCAGACGGGCGAGGTGACCGCGGAGTTCCAGCCCGAGGTGGCCGGCCAGGTCGACCTGCCGCCCGAGGTCCGCGAGCCGCTCTACGAGGGCCTGGTGAACGTGCCGGTGAGCGGCACGGCCAGCCGGGCCTTCGCCGGCTTCCCGCTCGACCGGTACCCGATCGCGGGCAAGACGGGCACCGCCCAGGTCGACGGCAAGTCCGACACCGCGGTCTTCGCCGCCTTCGGCCCGGCGCCCGCCCCGGAGTACGCCGTCGCCGTCGTCATGGAGGAGTCCGGGTTCGGCGGCACGGCGGCGGCGCCGGTGGCCCGGGCGCTGTTCGAGGCGCTGTCGGGCACGACGCCGCTGCCGCCCGCGGCGCCGAACGCCGCGCCGGTGGGCGGCGAGCAGCCGCTGGTCGAGGCGGGGGCGTCCTATGACTGACGGGCGCGGGAGGGACGGCGGCTGATGGCCCGCACCTGGGAGCTCGAGCGGCTGCCGCGCCGCGACCGGCTGGCGCCCGCCCGGCGCGAGCGGGGGCGGCGCCGGGACGAGCCGCTGTTCCACGCCCGGCCGCCCGCCGCCTGGCGCCACGTCGACCTCGTGCTGCTCTGCTCGGCGCTGGCCGTCTCGGCGATCGGGGCGATGATGGTGCTCTCGTCCACCCGGGGCACCGACCCCGACAGCTACGACACCTCCTACCTGCGCAAGCAGCTGATCTTCATCGCGGTGGGCATCGTCGCCATGGTGCTGGTGACGCTCGTCGACTACCGCCGCCTCCGCGACTTCGCGTCGGTGATCTACGGGGCGACGCTGCTCCTGCTCGTCCTCGTCATCTCGCCGCTCGGGAGCGAGCGGCGGGGGAGCCAGGCCTGGTTCCAGCTCGGGTCGTTCCAGCTGCAGCCGGCCGAGCTGGCCAAGGTCGGGGTGATCGTGACGCTGGCGGCCGCGCTCGCCCGGGCCGAGGTGCCGCTCCGGCTCCGGGTGGTGCTCGGCGCCCTGGCCATCGTCGGCGTGCCCACCGCGCTCATCCTGGCCCAGCCCGACCTCGGCAGCGCGCTGGTCTTCGTCGCCATCACGATGGGCGTGCTGCTCATCGCCGGGGCCCGGCCGCGCCACATCGTCGTGCTGACCGCGCTGGGGATCGTCGCGGTGGTGGGGGTGCTCACCTCCGACGTGCTCGAGGACTACCAGCGCGACCGGCTGACGACGTTCCTCGACGCGGACGGCGAGGACCTGCAGGGCGAGGCCTACAACTCCGACCAGTCGAAGGCGGCGATCGCCTCGGGCGGCGTGTCCGGCAAGGGCTACCTGGAGGGGACGCAGACCCGGCTCGGCTTCGTGCCCGAGCAGCACACCGACTTCATCTTCACCGCGGTGGGCGAGGAGCTGGGCTTCGTCGGCTCGTCCACCGTCCTCGGGCTGCTGGCGCTCATCTGCTTCCGGGTGCTGCGCACGGCGCAGATCGCCCAGGACCGCCTGGGCACGCTCATCTGCATCGGCGTGCTGTCGATGCTCGTGTTCCAGATCTTCCAGAACGTCGGCATGACCATGGGGATCATGCCGATCACCGGCATCCCGCTCCCGTTCATGAGCTACGGGGGCTCGTCGGTGCTCGCCTCCTGGCTGGCGCTGGGGGTCGTCCTCAACGTCCACATGCGCCGCTTCGGCTGACCGCCGAGACGGGTGGGCAACCGCCGCGCCACCGCACGTAGTATCGTCCGCCGACGGCAAGGGGGAAGGCATGGGGACCCAGGTGTCGGTGGTGATGCCGGCCTACAACGAGGCCGACAACCTGGCCGAGCTGGTGCCGGAGACGGTGGCGGCCCTGCGCGACGCCGGGGTCACCTTCGAGCTCGTGGTCGTCGACGACGGCAGCACCGACGGGACGGCCGAGCTGATGCGCCAGCTCGAGGGCGGCCCGGTCACCAGCGTGCGCCTGCGCCGCAACCTCGGGAAGTCCGCGGCCCTCAGCGTCGGGCTGTCCCGGGCCTCGGGCGAGTACGTCGTGCTCATGGACGCCGACGGCCAGGACGACCCCCGGCAGATCCCCAAGCTGCTGGCCGCGCTCGACGGCGACGACGAGCTCGACCTCGTCACCGGGCGGCGGGCCGTGCGCCACGACCGGTTCGTCAAGCGCACGACCTCCCGCATCTACAACCGGGTCACGTCGATGGTCACCGGCGTGCCGGGCCGCGACTTCAACAGCGGGTTCAAGGCCATGCGCCGCGAGCTGGCCAGCTCGCTCGAGATCTACGGCGAGCTGCACCGCTACATCCCCGTGCTCGCCCAGTGGCGGGGGTTCAAGGTGGGCGAGGTGGACGTCGACCACCAGCCCCGGCGCCACGGCGAGTCGAAGTTCGGCCGGGCCCGGTTCTGGCGGGGGTTCCTCGACCTCATCACCGTGAAGTTCCTCACCACCTACACCGGCCGGCCGTTCCACCTGTTCGGCGGCCTGGGCGTCATCATGGGCGTGGTCGGCGGCGCGCTCCTCGGCTGGATGCTCGTCGAGCGCCTCATGGGCAACCAGATCGGCACCCGGCCCGCGCTGTTGGCCGGCGTCCTGCTCGTCGTGGTGTCGCTGCAGATGGTCCTGCTGGGCCTGCTCGCCGAGCTGAGCGTGCACCTGCGCCGTCAACCGGTGACCACGGTGACCGAGAGCGTCGTCGAGACGCGGGCGGTCGACGCCGCGTGACCGGCGTCGACACCGAGCAGCCGCCGGGCGCCGGCGCCCGGCCCATCGGCCTCGCGCCCGGGGCGCCCGAGGCCGCGGCCGGTCAGGACGCGGCGAAGTACGGCACGTCCAACCCGGTGGTCCGCTGGCTGCTCGACCGGTGGATGCGCCGGCTGCGGGCGGTCGTCGGGCCCCTGCCGGCCGCGATCGTCGACGTCGGCGTGGGGGAGGGGCTGTGCCTCGAGCGGCTGCTCGACGGCGCCGCCACCTGCGACGGCGCCGCCCCCCGGGTCCTCGGCGTCGAGTACCGGGCCGACAAGGCGGCCGTCGCCGGGCGCCTGCCGGGCGTGACCCCCGTGGTCGGCGACGCCGGCATGCTGCCCGTGCGCGACGGCGGCGTCACGCTGGTGACCTGCATCGAGGTCCTCGAGCACCTGCCGGCGGTGGCGCCGGCCGTGGCCGAGCTGGCCCGCGCCACGGGCGACCGGTGCGTCGTGTCGGTGCCGTGGGAACCCTGGTTCCGCCTGGGGAACCTGGCCCGGGGGAAGAACGTGCGCCGCCTCGGCAACGACCCCGAGCACGTGCAGTGGTTCACCCCCCGGCGCCTGCGCCGGACGCTCGCCGCCGCCTTCGAGGAGGTGCGGGTCGTGCGGGCCTTCCCGTGGGTGATCGCCGAGGCCCGACGACCCCGCCGGCCCGCCGGCTGAGGCGTCGCCGGCGGTCGCCGGGGTCAGTCGCCCTCGTCGCGCGGCAGCTCGTGCCGGAAGGCGGCGGCGCGCATCTCGTCCCCGTCGAGCAGGTGGAGGCGCAGGGCGGTGATCTGCGTGCCCCGCTCCTCGAACAGCGCCACGCCGTCGATCACCCGCTGCACGGTCTCCGGGTCGAAGGCGGGCTGCTCGAGCGGGTGGTCGCGGACGAACTCGAGGATCGCCGGATTGAGGAACGCCCGCCGCGGGTTCTCGACGATCTCGCGGAGGAAGGTGTCGACGATCTCCGCGCCGACCTCGTCGTCACCGACCAGGTCCGCGAGGAAGCGCTCGGTCTCCGGGGTGAGGACGACCTCGTCGTGGGCGCGGGCGGCGGCGACGAGCTCGCGGTAGGCGTCCGCGTCGAAGCCCGGCTCGATCGTGACCTCGGCGAGCAGCTCGCCGCCCGGGGGGTCGTCGGGCGGGGCGGGGGCGTCGACCAGCAGCACGAGGCCGCCGTCGAGCTCGTCCCGGTCGACCAGGCGGTCGTCGTTGACGAAGAACCGGTAGCTCAGCGGGAACCGCACGTCGATGCCGCGCTGGGCGAGCTCGAAGGCCAGCGCGTCCACGACGCCCGCGAAGACCGGCTCGCCCCGGCTCACCAGCAGTACGTGGTCGCCGAGGCGGCCGGCGTCGGCCTCGGCCTCGACCGCGTCCGCGAGGTGCCGGACGACGTCGACGTCGATGGTCGACCCGGCCGCCACCGAAGTGTTCGCCCGCCGGTCGAGCGCCGGGTTCACGGCCGTGGGGAGGGCCACCGCCACGACGGCCAGCCCGGCCAGGGCGGGGCGGGCGACGGCCCACCGGCGGGTCGCGAGGCGAGCCACGGCGGGGGCCACCGCCGACCCGTAGACCAGGGCGACCATCAGCGAGAGCGGCCAGCTCCAGTGGTAGAAGGTGATCCGGGTCATCTCGATGCCCCACGGCACCGACGAGCCGTTCACCAGGCCGGCGACGAGGACGAGCGCCACGCCGATCCCGAGCGTCGCCCGGGCCGAGCCCTGCCGGCGCCAGCGGGCGCACAGCGCGAACGCACCCCCGAGCACCGCGACCGCCGAGACCCACCGGAGCAGCGACGGCTCGGCCAGCAGGTCGTGGCCGGCGACGTCGGTCCGCCCGAGCAGCGGTGGCCACCCGACGACGTTGGCCACCTGCCGCACCGCCGAGGACGGGCCGAGGCTGTCGCTGTTGCCGTGACGGGCGAACCACCACATCTCGCCGAGGTTCCCGGCGTCGCCGAGGAACTGCTGGGCGATGACCGGCGACCACAGCAGCAGGCCGAGGCCGAGCGACCACAGGCCCCACCGGCGCAGTTCGCGCCGCTCGGCGGCCACGGCCCACCGTCCGCCGCGCCAGCCGCGCACGGCGAGCACCGCCAGGCCGCCGACCACGAGGACTGCCGTGGCCGGCACGACCGAGAGGTGCTGCTGGGCGGTGAACGAGGCGAGCCCGGTGGCCAGCGGCAGGAGGCGGAGGTCGCCGGCGGCGACGCACCACCAGAGGACCGCCGTGGCCAGCAGGGGGTAGCAGGCGATGTTGGAGCTGACCGGGTTGACGAGGGACCCGGGGCCCGTCGTGAAGGCGACGAGGGCCAGGACCGCGGCCGCCAGGAGCCCGGCGGTCCGGCCGAGCCGGCGGAAGACCGCCCACGCGGCGACGAGGAGGCAGGACCCCACGATGAGCAGCGACACGAGCGGCATGCCGAGGGGGCCGCCGAGCACCCGGATGGGCAGCGCCATCAGGTAGAAGTGCGACGCGCCCGGGTGGTGCACCGAGTGGACGGTCTCGGCGTACAGGCGCGACTGCGACGGCTGCCCGATGGTCGGGGTGTTGGCGGTGCCCACGTCGAGCGACCGCAGGCCCATGAGCGCCGGGTCGCCCGCCGGCGTCCAGTCGGGGACGAACATCGCGACGGCGACGACCGGCGCGGCGAGCAGCGCCAGCGCGACGGCGAGCGCCCACCAGCGCTCGCGCCGGGGCAGTGCGCGCAACATGTGGACAGCCCGCTCCGTCGAGTGGTCGGTCGCCCCCCGAGCCCCTGGCTCCGGTGAGGTCGCGACCGCACCGGGTCCCCCAGCCGTGATGCTCACGGGCGGAACCCTAGGCGACCGGCCGGGGGTCGGTCCCGGCCGGCGCGGGCCGGCGGGCCCCGCGACCAGGGCGCACGCGCCCGTCGCGCGGGGGTTCGGGACCTGCGCCGGCGCCCCGCTAGCCTTGTCGTGACATGTCATCCGTCTGGACGCAGCTCGAACCGCACCTCGCGGGCGTGGAGAGGCCGGCCCGCTACATCGGGCTCGAGCTCGGTGCCCGGCGTCCGACGGCGGCCGAGGGCGCCGTCTCGTGGTTGCTCACCTACCCGGACACCTACGAGATCGGCCTGCCCAACCAGGGCCTGCAGATCCTCTACGAGATCCTCAACGAGCGCGACGACGCCGTCGCCGAGCGGACCTACGCGCCGTGGAGCGACCTCGAGGCGGTGATGCGCCGCGAGGGCATCCCGCTGTTCTCGGTCGACACCCACCGCCCGGCCCACGAGTTCGACGTCCTCGCGTTCAACCTCTCCGCCGAGCTCACCTACACCAACCTGCTCAACTGCGTCGACCTGGCCGGTGTGCCCGTGCGGGCGGCCGACCGCCGGCCCGAGCACCCGCTCGTCGTCGCGGGCGGCCACTGCACCTACAACCCCGAGCCGCTCGCCGACTTCCTCGACGCCGTCGTGCTCGGCGACGGCGAGGAGGTCGTCGCCGAGATCACCGAGGTCGTGCGTGACTGGAAGGCGTCGGGCCGCGCCGGCGGCCGCGACGGCGTCCTGCGGGCCCTGGCCCAGGTCCCCGGCGTCTACGTCCCCTCGCTCTACGAGGTCGCCTACGGCGACGACGGCACCATCGCCGCGGTCACGCCCCGCCACCCCGACGTGCCCGAGCGGGTCGAGAAGCGCACGATCGCCGACCTCGCCGAGTGGCCCTACCCTCGCCGGCAGCTCGTCCCCCTCACCGAGGTGGTGCACGACCGGCTGAACGTCGAGGTCTTCCGGGGCTGCACCCGCGGGTGCCGGTTCTGCCAGGCCGGCATGATCACCCGCCCGGTGCGGGAGCGCCCGGCCGAGCAGGTCCGGACGATGGTGTCCGAGGGCCTCCGGCGCACCGGCTACGACGAGGTGGCGCTGACCAGCCTGTCGACCGCCGACTTCTCGGGGATCGAGGAGGTCGTGGAGGGCATCGTCGACGACCCGGCCGCCTGCGGCCAGGTGTCGGTCAGCCTGCCCAGCCTGCGGGTCGACGCCTTCACCGTCGGGATCGCCACGCAGATCCAGAAGGCGCGCCGCACCGGCCTCACCTTCGCCCCGGAGGCCGGCACCTGGCGCATGCGCCAGGTCATCAACAAGCTCATCCGCGAGGACGACCTCTACGGCGCGGTCGAGGCCGCGTTCGCCTCGGGCTGGCGGCGGGTGAAGCTCTACTTCCTCACCGGCCTGCCGTCGGAGACCGACGAGGACACGCTCGGCATCCTCGAGCTGGCCCGCAACTGCGTCGAGCTCGGCCGCCGCCACACGCGGAACGTCTCGGTCAAGGCCTCGGTCGGCGGGTTCGTGCCCAAGCCGTTCACGCCCTTCCAGTGGTTCGGCCAGAACACGCTGGAGGAGCTGGAGCGGAAGATCGGCCTGCTGCGTGACGGCGCCCGCAAGGTGAAGGGGCTCCAGCTCACCTGGCACGACCCGAAGGCCAGCCTGGTCGAGGGCCTGCTGTCGCGGGGCGACCGCCGGCTGGGCCCGGTCATCGAGCAGGTCTGGCGCGAGGGCGGCACGTTCCAGGAGTGGAGCGAGCACTTCAGCCTCGACCGGTGGCTGAAGGCGATGGCCGACCACGGCCTCGACGTCGACTGGTACGTCCACCGGCACCGCACCGAGGACGAGGTGCTGCCCTGGGACCACCTGTCGGCCGGCCTCCACCGCGACTTCCTCTGGCAGGACTGGCAGGACGCCCTCGCCGAGGTCGGCCTGCCCGACTGCCGCTGGACCCCCTGCTACGACTGCGGCGCCTGCACGGGATACGGCATCGAGCACGTCGTCGCCTCGACGACGCCGCCGGCGGGCGGCAGCCAGGGAACCGGCCAGGACCTGTCCACGGCCGACCGGGTCACCAGCGTGCCCGTCGTGCTGCGAACGTCGTCCCTGACGGGAGCCGACCGGTGAGCGAGGCGCCCGCCCCGCACGCGGCCGAGGGCCGCGAGCCCCGGGGCCCGGCGCCGCGCCTGCGGATCCGCTACTCGAAGCAGGGCAAGGTCCGGTTCACCAGCCACCGCGACGTGGCCCGGATCTGGGAGCGCGCCCTGCGCCGGGCCCAGATCCCCATCGCCTACACCGAGGGCTTCGCACCCCGCCCGAAGCTGAGCTTCGGGCTGGCCCTGTCGACGGGCTACGAGTCCCTCGGCGAGTACCTCGACGTGGCCCTGCGCGTGCCGCTCGACCACGTCGCCGTCGAGCAGGTGCCCGCCCTGCTCGCTCCGGCCCTCCCCGCGGGCATCGAGGTGCAGTCGGTCGTCGCCCTGCCGCCGGGCGAACCGTCGCTGCAGCAGGTGGTGACCAGCTGCACCTGGCACATCGAGGTCGGTGACCTCGGGCCCTCGGACGTCGCCGCCGGCGTCGCCCGCGCGCTGGAGGCCACCGAGCTCCCCCTGACCCGTGAACGCAAGGGGCAGACCGTCACCGACGACGTCCGCCCCGCGATCCTCGACCTGCAGGTCCTCGGTCCTGTCACCGAGGTCGTGGCGCCGCTCGCACCGACCGCGACCGGCACGGCCACGGCGCTCCGTGCCGAGCTCGCGACGCAACCCCGCGCGCTGCGCCCGACCGAGCTGATCGCCGCGATCGACCCGACCTGGGTGGTGGTGCGGGTCACCCGTTTGCACCAGTGGACGCAGGCCGGCGGCGCCCGGCGCGAGGTGATCGACCTCGGGCCGGCAGCGACGCCGCCTCCGCACGCCGAAAGGCGCGCGTCATGAGAAGGGATTTCGACCATGTCCGAGACAGACATCTCCGGCCCGGGGGCGCCTTGCCCGGCCGCTGAGGACGGGAAGCGGACGAGCGCCGGGTCGGCCCCCGCCGACGGTGCCGCCGCTCCCGGCGGCACACCACCGGCCGGCGAGACGCCGGTGGACGGCACCCCGGTCGAGCCGGCCCCCACGGCGCCGATCGAGGGGGCGGCGACCGACGGCGCCGGCGCCCGCGGCCCCGAGGACGGGGCCGGTGACGGCGGCAACGGTGGCGGCAGCGGCCGCAAGCGGCGCCGGCGCGGCAGCCGCGGCGGCCGCAAGCGCAGCAAGGCGCGGGCCGAGAGCCGCGCCGGCACCGAGGACGCCGGCGAGCCCGCCTCGGCCGCCGAGGCCCCGGCGGCGACCGCCGCCGGCGAGGGCGCCACGGCCGAGAGCGGCGAGACCGGCGAGCCCGGGCGCGGGGGGCGCCCGGCGCCCCCGCCCCCGCCGCTCGACGACGACCGCACGCCCGAGCTCCCCGACCTCCACCGCGAGGGCCGGCCGGCGAGCGTCGAGGCGGCCGCGGCCGCGCTCGTGCCCAAGGCGCCGTCCAAGCCCAAGATCGGCGACTCGATCCCGCCCGAGGTGCTGGCCCAGATCGAGGCCCGCAAGGCCGAGGAGGCCGGCACGACGGCGAAGGAGGGCCGCAAGCGCCGTCGCCGGCGCGGCGGCCGGGGGCGGTCCGCCGCCAAGGCGACCGCCGGCGAGCGCCGGGACGACTCCGGGCCGGTCGAGGCCGTCATCCCCCAGGCACCGCCCGACCTCGACGAGGCGACGCTCGAGCGCCGGCGGGGCCGGGAGCGCAAGGGCAAGGCCGTCGGCCGCTACTCGATGTGCGTCCACGTCGGCCCGACGGCCACGCAGATCGCCGTGCTCGAGGGCCGCTCGCTGATCGAGCACTACGTGTCGCGGCCCTCCGACGACGTCTCGCAGATCCACGGCAACATCTACCTGGCCCGGGTCCAGAACGTGCTCCCGGGCATGGAGGCCGCGTTCGTCGACATCGGCACGCCGAAGAACGCGGTGCTCTACCGGGGCGACGTCCACTACGACCCCGAGGACATCGAGCGCGCCGGGACGAAGGGCCGCCCCCGCATCGAGGACGTCCTGAAGGCCGGCCAGACCATCATCTGCCAGGTCACGAAGAACCCCATCGGGGCCAAGGGCGCCCGCCTGACCCAGGAGGTCTCCCTGCCCGGGCGGTTCGTCGTCCTCATCCCGAACTCGTCCACCTACGGCATCTCCAAGCGGCTGCCGGACGACGAGCGCCGGCGCCTCCGCCAGATCCTCGACCGGGTCAAGCCCGACGAGCACGGCGTCATCGTCCGCACGGCCGCCGAGGGCGTCACCGCCGAGGAGATCGAGGACGACGTCCGCCGGCTGGTCGAGCAGTGGAACCAGATCGACGCGCTGGCCAAGCGGTCGAAGGCCCCGAAGCTGCTCTACCGGGAGCCCGACATGGCGGTGCGGGTCATCCGGGAGGAGTTCAACCAGGACTACCGCAGCGTCCTCATCGACGACTGGGACCTCTACACCGCGGTCCGCGACTACGTGGCGTCGATCAGCCCCGAGCTGGCCGACCGGGTCGAGTACTACGACGTCGAGAAGGAGCGCCTGCCGCTCTACGAGCGCCACCACGTGCACGAGCAGCTGCACCGGGCGCTCGACCGCAAGGTGTGGCTACCCTCGGGCGGGTCGCTCATCATCGAGCACACCGAGGCGCTGACGGTCATCGACGTCAACACCGGCAAGAACGTCGGCACCTCGAGCCTCGAGGAGACCGTGTTCAAGAACAACCTCGAGGCCGCCGAGGAGATCGCCCGCCAGCTGCGGCTCCGCGACGTCGGCGGCATCATCGTCGTCGACTTCATCGACATGGAGAAGGCCTCCAACCGCGAGGAGGTCATCCGGGTCTTCCGCGAGGCCCTGTCCCGGGACAAGACCCGCACGCAGGTGTTCGAGATCTCCGAGCTCGGCCTGTGCGAGATGACCCGCAAGCGGATCGGCGAGGGCCTGCTGGAGTCGTTCACCACCCGGTGCCCGACCTGCGAGGGCCGGGGGGTGCTCATCGACAAGGAGCTGCTGCCCGACTGAGCGGGGAGGTTGGCGACCGCCGGCGGGGGCCGGGTAGGCTGTCCCGTCCCCGTCGTGGTCCCAGCGCGCGCTCGGGCGCGCCGAACGAGGCAGATCGCATGTACGCAGTCATCAAGACCGGTGGCAAGCAGTACCGGGTCGAGAACGGCCAGCGGCTCGACGTCGAGCTGCTGGGCGTGGGCGAGTCCGAGGAGGTCGAGCTCACGCCCGTCCTCCTCGTCGACGGCGACACCGTGCTGGCCGGCCCCCAGGCGCTGAAGGGCGCCAAGGTCACCGCCCGGGTCGTGGGCGAGGCGAAGGGCCCGAAGGTCACCGGCTTCACCTACAAGCCGAAGACCAACCAGCGGCGGCGCTGGGGGCACCGCCAGCGGTACTCCACCATCGAGATCACCGGCATCAGCAAGGGCTGAGGGAGGCGCGACGACATGTCCAAGACGAAGGGCGCCGGCTCCACCAAGAACGGCCGCGACTCGCACTCCAAGCGCCTCGGCGTGAAGGTGTTCGACGGCACCGAGGTGCGCGCGGGCTCGATCCTCGTGCGCCAGCGCGGCACCCGGTTCCACCCGGGCGAGAACGTCGGCCGGGGCGGCGACGACACGCTGTTCGCGCTCGTCGACGGCAAGGTCAAGTTCGGCCAGCGGCGGGGTCGCAAGCTGGTCGACGTGCTGCCGACCGGCTGACGGCCGCCACCCCTCGCGACCGACCGCACACTCGGGGCCCCCGCCGCGGCGGGGGCCCCGGCGCGCCGTGTCACGGGCGCGTGAAGCCCTCGGCGCGCGTTTCGCAACCTCGTCACCGTCCCGACATACTCGGCAGCGGTGTCCCAGTTCGTCGACGAGTGCAACCTCCACGCCAAGGCCGGCGACGGGGGTGCCGGGGCGGTGTCCTTTCGGCGGGAGGCGCACGTGGCCCGGGGCGGGCCCGACGGCGGCGACGGCGGCGACGGCGGGGACGTCTGGCTGGTCGCCGACCACAACGTCGCCTCGCTGCTCGCCTTCCGCGACCACCCGTTCCGGCGGGCGGAGGACGGCGCCCACGGCATGGGCAAGGGCCGGCACGGGCGCTCCGGTGCCGACCTGCTGGTGCCGGTCCCCGTGGGCACCGTCGTGCGGGACCGCGACGGCACCGTGCTCGCCGACCTCGTCAACCCCGGCGACCGCTACCTCGCCGCCGAGGGCGGCCGGGGCGGCCGGGGCAACGCCCGGTTCCTGTCCAACCGGCGCCGGGCGCCCGCCTTCGCCGAGCAGGGCGAGGTCGGCGAGGAGCGCTGGCTGCGGCTCGAGCTGAAGCTGCTGGCGGACGTGGCCCTCGTCGGGTTCCCGAACGTGGGCAAGTCGACGCTGATCAGCCGCATCTCGGCGGCCAAGCCGAAGATCGCCGACTACCCGTTCACCACGCTCGAGCCGCATCTCGGGGTCGTGCGCATGGACGACGGGTACGAGTACGTGGTGGCCGACATCCCGGGTCTCATCGAGGGCGCCAGCGAGGGGCGCGGGCTCGGCCACCAGTTCCTGCGCCACATCGAGCGCGCCCGCGTGCTGTGCGTGCTCCTCGACCTGGCGCCGTTCGCCGAGCGGCCGCCGGCCGAGCAGCTCGAGGTGCTCCTCGACGAGCTGGGCGCCTACCGGCCCGAGCTGCTCGAGCGCGAGCGCGTCGTCGTGGGCAGCCGGGCCGACCTCGCCGAGGGGGCGGTCGACGCCCCGGTCGAGCTGCGCATCTCGGCGGTGACCGGCGAGGGCATCGCCCGGCTGCGCGGCCGGCTCGCCGAGGCGGTGCGGACGGCGCGGGCGGAGCTGCCCGAGCCGGCCCAGTTCGTCGTGCACCGCCCGGTGAGCGAGGGGTTCCGCGTCGTGCGCGAGGGCGCCGAGTGGGTCGTCGAGGGCCGCCAGGCGCTGCGGGCGGTGAACCTCTCCGACCTGACCCGCCCCGACGCCCTCGACGAGGCCCACCGGCGCATCCGCCGCCTCGGCATCGACAAGGCACTCGCCCGGGCGGGTGCTCGTCCCGGGGACAGCGTTCGCATCGGAGGACTGGTGTTCGAGTTCCAGGACGACGAGGGCGACGACCGGTGATCGTCGTCGCCAAGATCGGGACCTCGTCGATCACCTGCGAGAGCGGCGAGATCGACGAGTCGGTTGTCGCGAAGTTCTGCGCCGAGGTGGACGAGCTGCGCCAGCTCGGCCACCGGGTGGTGATCGTGACCAGCGGCGCCATCGCCGCCGGCCTGCCGGCCCTCGGGCTCACCGCCCGGCCGCGCGACGCCGTGACCCTGCAGGCGGCCTCCGCCGTCGGGCAGAGCCGCCTCATGCAGGTCTACGACGCGGCGCTGGCCCGGTCGGGGCTGGTGGCGGGCCAGGTGCTGCTCGCCCCGCTCGACTTCATGGTGCGCCAGCAGTACCTGCACGCCCGCTCGACGCTCAACCGGCTGCTCGAGCTCGGCGTCGTGCCGGTGGTCAACGAGAACGACGCCATCGCCGACGACGAGATCCGCTTCGGCGACAACGACCGCCTGGCGGCCCTGGTGGCGCACCTGCTCGCCGCCGACCTGCTCGTGCTGCTCACCGACCAGCCCGGCCTGCTGAGCGGCGACCCCCGGTTCGACGCCGAGGCCTCGCTCATCGAGGAGATCGTCGAGGTCGACCACAGCTTCGAGGCCATGGCCGGGGGGGTGGGGTCCGACCGGGGCAGCGGCGGCATGGCCTCGAAGCTGGCCGCGGCGAAGATCGCGGCGTGGTCGGGGGTGCGGGCGGTCATCGCCCACGCCCACCGGACCGGTGTGCTCGTCGACGCCGTCAAGGGCCAGCCGGGGATCGGGACCGTCGTCGTGCCCCGGAAGCGCCGGCTGCCGGCGCGCAAGCTGTGGATCGCGTTCGCCGTCGGGTCGGCCGGCACGATCCTCGTCGACGAGGGCGCCAAGCGGGCGCTGTGCGAGCGGGGCGTGTCGCTCCTGCCGGCGGGCGTCATCGGCGTCAAGGGGAGCTTCGAGGCCGACGACGCGGTCGAGATCGCCGGGCCCGACGGCGAGGTGTTCGCCAAGGGCCTGAGCCGCCTGGACGCCGCCGGGCTGCGCGAGGTGTCCGGGCTGCGCACGTCCCAGCTGCCCGAGGGCGTGCCCCACGAGGTCGTGCACCGCGACGACCTCGTCGTGCTGCCCTGAGGCGCGCCGGCGGCGCCGCCCCCGGGCGCCGCCCGGGGGCGGGTACGGTCGCCGGCGTGACCAGGGGTCAGCGGTGAGCCGAGGGCTGGACGCGCCGCCCGCCGCGCCGGCGGCCACGACACCGGGGGCGACCGGCCGGTCGCCGGGGGTCGCGGTCGCCCTCGTGGCGGCGCCCCTGCTCGCGCTCCTGCGGTGGTGGCAGCTCCACGGGCGGGCGCCGCTCACCTGGCAGGACACCGAGGACTTCGCGGCCATGGCCGAGGCGCCCTGGTCCAGCCGGTCGCTGTGGGCGGGCATCCGCCCGCCCGGGGTGCCGGTGCTCCTGCGCCTGGTCGGCGGCGACTGGTCACGCTACGTGGCGCTGCAGGCCGCGCTCGCCGTGGCCTGCTGGACCGCCCTGGCCGCGTCGGTGGCCACGGTCGTGCGGGGGCGGGGCCGGTGGGTGGCGGCCGCGGCGGTCGTGGCGCTGGCCACCACGACCCCGGTGACGATGTGGGAGCGGTCGGTGCTCTCCGAGTCGCCCGCCCTGTCGCTGCTCGCCCTGACGGTGGCGGCCGGCCTCCAGGTCGCCCGGTCGCCCGGCCGGTGGACGGTGCTCGGGACCGTGGCCGCCGGGGCCGCGTGGCTGGCGGTGCGGGACAGCCACGCTGCGGTCGCGCTGGCCGGCGGCGCCGCGGCGCTCGTGGCGGCGGCCGGGGCGTGGGTCCGCGCCCGCCGCACCGGTCGCGACGCCGGCCCGGGCGGGGCCCCGGCCCGGGCGTGGCCGCTGGCCGCCCTGGGGGCGGCGGCGCTCGCCCTCGGCGGGCTGGCGATGGCCGGTGCGGCCCGGGGCGACCGCGACGCCTTCCCGACCCGCAACGTCTACGCCGTCCGGATCCTGCCCTACCCCGAGCGGGTGCGGTGGTTCGCCGACCACGGGATGCCCCAGGCCGAGCACTTCCTCGGGCCCGACCGGCGGGCGCCGTACGTCGAGCGCGGCCGGGCACCGGTCGTCGCCGTCCCCGACGGCGACCCCGAGCTCGAGCCCTGGCTCCGGTGGGTGGCGTCGGAGGGCCGCACCGCCCTGCTGCGCTACATGGCCACGCACCCCGGCTACCTGCTGGCCGAGCCGTTCCGGAGCCCCGAGCGGGCCTTCAACAACGCCGACGGCGACCGGGGCTTCTACGCGGCGCCCGACACGGTGCGGGCCCCGCTCGTCGACCGGCTCCTGGCGCCGTCCACCCCGGTGGTGCTGGCGGTCGGGGCCCTGCTCCTCGGCTGGGGCCTGGGCCTCCGGCGCTGGACCCCGGCGCTGGTGACCGGGGCGGCCGGCGTCGCCCTGGCCGCCGTCCACGGCCTCGTGGCCTGGCACGGCGACGGGATGGAGACGGCCCGCCACCTCGTCGTGCCGGCGCTCCAGCTCCGCGTCGGGGTGCTGCTCCTGGCCGTCGGCCTCCTGCCCGCGCCCCCGGGCGGGGCGGGGGAGGGGGGCGTCCCGCCGGGACCGCCGGGTGGGGAGCCGGCCGGTCAGAGGTCGGGGTAGCCGGGGTCGAGGCTCGGGTGGTCGAGCCCGCCGTCGACGCCCACGACCTGGCCGGTCAGGTACGACGACGCCGGCGAGGCCAGGAACAGGATGGCGGCGGCCACCTCGTCGGGGTCGCCGATGCGGCGCAGCGGCGTGGCCTGCTCGAGCCCCCGCCGGGTGGCCTCGTCCTCGGTGACCAGCGCCAGCGCCGAGGTGGCGACCGCGCCGACCGCCACGGCGTTGACCCGGACGCGCGGCGCCAGGTCGCGGGCGGCGAGGCGCGTCCAGTGCGACAGCGCGGCCTTGGCCGTGCCGTAGGCCACGTACCCCCGCCCGGCGGCCGAGCCGATGGCCGAGGACACGTTGACGACGGCCGCCGCCTCGCCGTCCGGGCGGGGGGAGGCCAGCATCAGCGGCACCGCCGCCCGGGTGACGGCGTGGGCCGTGGACACGTTGAAGCGGAACGCGGCCTCGAGGTGCCGGGCCTCCGTGCGGGTGAGCTCGCGGGGCATCCAGCCCCCGACGTTGTTGACCACGACGTCGAGCCGGCCGAACGCGTCGGCGGCCGCCTCGGCCAGACCGGCGGCGGCGTCGAGGTCGGACAGGTCGGCGGGCACGACGACGGCCCGGCGCCCCGCGGCCTCGATACGCTCGGCCACGGCGGCGAGCTGCTGCTCGGTGCGGGCGGCGACGAGGACGTCGGCGCCCGCCTCGGCCAGCGCCACCGCGGTCGCCGCGCCGATGCCGCGCCCGGCGCCGGTGACGACGGCGGCCCGGTCGGTGAGGCGGAACCGGTCGAGGATCACGTCGTGCCCCTCCCGAGGACGTGGTCGCGGATCCAGCTGTGCATGGCGATGCCGGAGGCCACCCCGGCGTTGATCGACCGGGTGGAGCCGAACATGGTGATCGAGCGGACCTCCGCGCACGCCGCCCGGGCGGCCTCGGAGAGCCCGGGGCCCTCCTGGCCGAAGAGGAGCACGCACCGGCGGGGGAGCGGGGACGACTCCAGCGGCACGGACCCCGGCAGGTTGTCGATGCCGACGAGCGGCAGGCCCTCGCCCGCCGCCCAGGCCGCGAGGTCCTCGATCGTCGGGTGGTGGACGACGTGCTGGTAGCGCTCGGTCACCATCGCCCCCCGCCGGTTCCAGCGCCGGCGCCCGACGATGTGCACCGCCGCGGCCAGGAAGGCGTTGGCGTTGCGGACGACCGTGCCGATGTTGAGGTCGTGGCGCCAGTTCTCGATGGCCACGTGGAACGGGTGCCGCCGGGTGTCCAGGTCGGCGACGATGGCCTCGACCTTCCAGTAGCGGTAGCGGTCGACGACGTTGCGACGGTCACCGCGGGCCAGCAGCTCCGGGTCGAGGCGGGGGTCGTCCGGCCACGGGTGGGGGTGCGGCCCGACGCCGACCGGCGGG